>Ga0068877_10001701_pt1 | contig 17995 bp, 15 predicted proteins | sample NOAtaG_FD_66437 | JGI IMG/M metagenome (GOLD analysis project Ga0068877, IMG submission 66437) | Freshwater lake microbial communities from Lake Erie, under a cyanobacterial bloom - NOAA_Erie_Diel6S_1000h metaG | ecosystem: Environmental > Aquatic > Freshwater > Lake | place: USA: Ohio, Lake... | reverse complement strand
ATATGACCTGGCACGACTGACAGAGAAAATGTTAGTCGAAATACGAAGAAAAAAACAAGCCTCTGGCGAAACTTCCGGACTCCACGGGGCGTAAAAAGCAGAGAACCATTGTCAAAACGCCATGAAAACCAGTTTCTACCACCATTTCCTCGTTCTCCTTTTTCTGGGCCTCGCAACCGTTCCTGCCTTGGCCGGGAACAATGGAGGAATCAACCAAATTGATGAACACGGGCAGCGCCAGGGCTATTGGGTCATCAATGGCTTCATGTCCAATGACCGGGCTTATGCTCCGGATGAGACGGTAGAAGAAGGCACCTATCATAACAGCCGGAGAGAAGGCGTCTGGAAAAGATACTGGCCAGGAGGCAAACTGATGAGCCAGGTCCAATACCTCGCAGGAAAGCCCCATGGAGTTTATTCCACGTTTTACGAAAACGGCCAGGTCGAAGAAACGGGCACTTGGGTCAACAACAAGAACATAGGAGAATTCAAACGTTTCCACCCCAACGGGCAGCCTCAGCAGGCTTTTGTGTTCAATGAGTCCGGGAAGCGCAATGGCATTCAGCGATACTTTCATGAGAATGGCAAGCCGGAGCTTGAGCTTACGGTGCTCAATGGGCAGGAAAACGGAGTCAGCAAACGCTACAACGAGCAGGGTTTGCTGGTTGAAGAGAAAGAATTCGCGAAGGGAGTGATGGTACCTGGAAGTCTGATAATACATCGGGAAAATCCCGCACCTGCGGCCATACCGGCAGTTGATCCATACGATGAAGAGATTGGTAAATCCAGCCCTGTGGCCGTAGAAAAGCCGAATGCTGCTGATGTGTTCAAGCCCAATGGTTTCAACACCCTTTACAACAAGAACGGAGACATTGCCCAGACCGGACAATTCCACAAGGGTCGACTGATGGATGGTAAGGTCTTCAAGTACGACAACAATGGCGTACTGGTGCGCATAGAAATGTACAAGAACGGGAGGTTTGTGGGCACCGGAGTCATTCCCGAGGCCGATCTTTAAGGCTGCATCTCCTTCAGTTTTCAAGTTGAACTGACACACTGACCCCGGCATTACCGCCGGGGTTTTCTTTTCTTTGTATCATGCAACATGAGTTGTCCCTGTACAACAGCCTGACCCGGCAGAAGGAAGTATTCGAGCCCCTTCGTCCACCATTCGTGGGGCTCTATGTGTGCGGCCCTACCGTTTACAACTATGCTCACCTCGGCAATGCCCGTACCTATGTCACCTTCGATGTGCTGTACCGCTACCTGAAGTACCTCGGCTACAGGGTGCGTTATGTGCGCAACATCACTGATGTGGGACATATCACCACGGAGTTTGACGCTGGTGTTGACCGGATTGGTGAGCAAGCCAGGCTGGAGATGCTCGAGCCGATGGAGATTGCTCATAAATACACGGTCTACTTCCATTGGGTATTGCAGCAACTCAACACGGAGCCACCATCCATTGAGCCCACAGCTACTGGTCATATCATCGAGCAGATTGATATGGTGAAAAAGATTCTGTCAGAAGGGCTCGCTTATGAAGTGAATGGCAGCGTTTACTTCGATGTACAGGGATACATGAAGCGCTTTCCATATGGAGAACTCAGCGGCAGGAATGTCGATGAATTACTGGAACACACCCGAGATTTAGAGGGGCAGGAAGAGAAGCGGTTCTTTGCTGATTTTGCGCTGTGGAAGAAAGCTGCTCCAGAGCACATCATGCGTTGGAGCTCTCCGTGGGGTGATGGCTTTCCGGGATGGCATCTTGAGTGCTCGGCCATGAGTACCAAGTATCTCGGCGACCGCTTTGATATACACGGCGGAGGGATGGACCTGAAGTTTCCGCACCATGAATCGGAGATCGCCCAGAATACGGCATGCTGTGGCCATGGCCCGGTGAAGTACTGGCTGCACGGCAACATGCTGACAGTAAATGGCCAAAAGATGTCCAAGTCCCTTGGCAACTCCTTCCTGCCGCACGAGTTATTTGAAGGAAGTCACGAGCTCCTGGACCAAGGCTACGCCCCCATGGTAGTTCGCTTCTTCATGCTTCAGGCCCATTACCGCAGCACTTTGGATTTCTCAAATGAAGCCTTGCAAGCCGCGGAGAAGGGCTATCGAAGAATGATGAACGCCATCCAGCAGATTGAGCGGCTGCCGCCATCTAAAGACAGCACGGTTGATGTGGCCTCCATCCGGGAGGCCTGCCGGCAGTCCATGAATGACGACCTGAACACGCCAATGGTCGTGGCGCATTTGTTTGATGCAGTGCGGCTGGTCAACGGATGTGCTGAGGGCCTGCAGCGCATCACCCAAGACCAGATCAAGGAGCTCCGGCATCTCTTCCACGATTATGCATCCGTCGTTCTGGGCCTGCGCATGGAGGAGTCGGAAGGGGCTGATCGCAGCGTTACTGATCAGCTCATGTCCCTTGTGCTAGAGCTTCGTGCTGAAGCGCGAAGCAAGAAGGACTTTGCAACATCTGACAAGATCCGGGATTCGCTCGCTGCGATGAATATCCAAGTCAAAGACACCAAAGAAGGAGCCTCCTGGACCCATGGCAACTAAACGCACCCGACTGATTGCGCTTCTCCTCAGTGGGGCAGCTGCGCTCGTTTTCATCCTCCAGAGCTGCGAAAATGGAAAGTCCGGGCGGGGCGGAGATTCAAGCACAAAAGAAAGCAGTGACAAGCCGAAGGAACAGATCGTGGTACCGTCCTTCATTACGGACAGTGCGATGTTCTTCCTTCGCACTCAGGTTGAGTTTGGCCCACGTGTGCCCAATACCCGTGCACATGTGCAAACCGGAGACTGGCTGGTGAGTCGGCTACAGGCCTATGGCGGCCGGACGATTGAACAGAAGACCACTGTTTTGGCATGGGATGGCACTCCATTGCGCATGCGGAATATCATTGCAGAGTTTAATCCCGATGCCCGGAAGCGTATTCTTCTTGCGGCACATTGGGATACTCGTCCGTATGCGGATAAAGATCCCGAATCATCCATGCGGAAGCTTCCGATTGATGGTGCCAATGACGGCGCGAGCGGAGTAGCGGTGCTGCTCGAGGTAGCCAGGCTTATCCAGCAGGCGCCTCCGAAGGTCGGGGTGGATATCATCTTCTTCGACGCGGAAGACTACGGGCGACCGGAATGGGATGACGGCGGTTCTGACCAGGACTATCTATACTGGTGCCTTGGATCACAACATTGGAAGAACAATCCCCATCGCCCGGGATATCAGGCTATGTTCGGCATCCTGCTCGATATGGTGGGTGGGCGCAATGCCCGGTTTAATCGGGAAGGAATAAGTATGCAGGTTGCTCCCGATGTAGTGAACCGGGTGTGGTCCACTGCTGCCAAGCTGGGCTATGCCGGGTTGTTTCAGGATCCAGTGACCGGTGAGATTATCGATGATCACATCTTTATGAATCAGGCAGGGGTGCGCTCCATCGACATCATTGATATGCAGCCATCCACTAAGACGATGGGTTTTGGGGGCTATGAGTTCAGCAGCACACACCACACGCACAAGGATAATCTGGAGAATATTGACCCTTCGGTGGTTGAAGCGGTAGGACGTACCCTTACCCATGTGATCTATCACACCCGTTGAGCTGATCCAGCGGGCCTGTTGTTTCTCAACGCTTGGGTCGGGTATTTGAGTTCCCCGAAATCATATCAGGACAACAGTTCCAGAAGCGGATCAGAAGTCGAGGTTTAAACTCAGATAGAATACCCTGGGCAGCACTTGTCCGTCATCCACACCCCAGGCCCAGTCAGCGCGAATAAAATAGCCCAGTACCCTGGACCGCAGTCCGAACCCGTAGCCGTAGATAATAGGTTCGCGATTATTGTCCACAGTGACGGTAACGGGATTCTGATCCACCACCGTTTGGTTGAAGGAATTTTCTTCTGAGTAGGGGTCACGACCAGTCCAAGCCGTGCCGGCATCCAGGAAAGTTACCACCTGAAAGTTTTCTACAAAATCACTCCGGATGGGCTTATTGAGCAGATGCTTGAACACGGGCCAGCGGATTTCGGCACTGCTCATGGCTACCGAGTTACCATTGCGGGCGTTCACCAGGAATCCCCTCATCGGACCGGCAAAACTCTGGAAGTTGTAATCCTGATCTGTGGAGATAGGTGTTGAGTTGTCGATGCGCTGAAACAGCCAATTGTCGACACCTCCGAGGTAATGCACGAGCCGATATCGACCAAAGGTTGTTGCCCCAGCCACACGCACTGCCGCGATCAGCTCCCGGTGTATCCTCCGGTAGTGACGGAAATCAAACCCAGCCACATTGAAGTCAGTACGTTCATTCCAGCTGTCGGGTTGTTGGTAGCGCTCGAGCCAGAACTTGTAGCGAGTTCCATTAAACAGGTTGAGACCCCGGTTAATGGTATTGTCAAATACATATTCCAGCCGGGCACCTGCATTGTATTCATTGGCATTTGGGGTTATCAGGCTTTGTGGATCCACGGAAAGCAGAACTACACGGTCATGCCTGAGGATTCCCGTGATGCGCAGCGATGAGAGTTCGGAAAACGGATATCGCCATTGCCAGGTAAAACTGTGGGTATGGACTCGAAAGAAGCTGAACTGAACGGCCTGGAACTGCGACTGTCGCTGAAACATGATTCGCTTGTCCCACCGGCTCTTGAGATTTTCGAAACTCAGTCCGTAGTCATTGTTCTGAAGATCTCCACTCAGGCGGAATCCCCCTACTATTTTATAATCCTCGAGCAGATCGCTGACACCTAGTTTGATCAGTCCGGAAATTCCCGGGTTGATACTTGTAGGTCCTGAAAAATTCTGATAGAAAGCACTGGTAAAGCTATTATCGACCTGAGTGAGCACATAATCTGTGGAGAAATTGAGGCGGTAGTTGCGCGACTTCGGAATCTGAACCGTCTTTGTTAGTCCGGACGACGCGGTCGAGTCGGCTGTGCCCACTTCTGTGATCCGAACTGTCTGTTTATTGTACTGATAATCTTTTCTCTCATCCTCGAAGACATAGTTGCGGATATCCACCTCCCCCGGAGGGGGTGGAACATCCATTCGCACCAGGTTACCGCCAGCCGGCTCCGTTTGTTGCTGCGGTGCACCTGATGGTTCACTTGAGCGTGCATTTCCGAATGGCCTGTCGGCTTCGCGTTCACCCAACAAGATGATAGGCTGTGAGCCCTTACGGAAAGAGAGCAGGTATTCACCGCTTCCCTCTTCAAACTGATAGAAGCCTGGGCTGCGTGGAAAGTCGGAGAGCGTCTGGCTAACGGTGAAATACCGGTAGTGAATGATGGTATCCACGCGAGCTATGGTGCTGTCAATGCGCGACATAAACCGGTTGGTCACACCGCCCTGCTTTGCGAGGTAAGTATAATGCTTGTTGGAATAGCCGGAAGGATGCTCTTCGTCCACATCAGGCGTTGAGGTAATTCGCTCCAGCACACGTGAACGATTCGCTATATCCAGGATAAAAACATCTTTGGCCAGTGGGTACTGGTCTATGGAGACCTCCTTGCGCAATGTATCATCAGGCCTGTTGGATGAGAAGATGATGGCCTCACCCCGGCCGATGAACCGGGGGCTCATATCATCGTACACGTCATTCGTCAGTTGCTCGTAGTTATTGCCGATGACCTGATAGAGGTAGAGGTCTGTCTGGCCCCTGTTTACACCACTCATGATGATGCGCTTGCCATCCATGCTGTAGTCCATGGACACCACCTTCTCCAGTCTGAAGAGTTCCTTCTCCGTCCACTTCTTGTCGGTCAGCGCATATTGCCCGATGAACGCCCTGCCCTTTTTTTCTGAAACGATGGTGAGGATTTCTCCTGATGGATGCCAGGCCAGAACAGGAAAACTTTCATCCTGAATCCGGTCCAGGCGATATTCACGTTTGAGAATACACCTTGACCGGTGCGTTGAACGGTCATACAGCCAAACGCGGTACTGACCGAGCTCATTGGTGACGTATGCAATATGCTCCCCTTCCGGAGACAGACTGAAGTGGGTGTAGCGGTACTTCTTCCGGTACTTCACCTGCATCTGGCCCAGAAATCTGGACTGGCGTTGCCAGTTGCGCAAGGATTGGCGGTCGCTGCCGGCGGGTGGCATCGGTTCGCCAGGCACTGCCTGCATGCGCGGTGTGCCACTGCGCGAGGAATAATAGCGGATAAAGTCTCGGGTAAGGGTATCAACGGACTGTCCCAGCACGAATAGGAATCCACTTTCGATATTTCTGCTCACCCGCGCCATGTAGAGGATATTGGGAATAACGGATGCCCCGTAGACCTCGGCGATGTAGTTCCAGAAGGCCTCACCAGCCAGGCCTGCCTCTTCGCCGTATAGGCGGTTCAGCGAGCGGAAACGCTTTTCCTGCGCCTTGTCACGGATAAACCACTGGCTACCCGATGTAGGACCTGTTGCCGCATATCGGATAATGCCCTCTTCGTACCATTCCGGAATAGAAAGCAAGGTCGAACTCTTGATGACATCCTTCCAGTCGCCACCATACATCATCTGAGAAAAGACAATACGGGAGATATTCTCGCGAACTTGTTTTTCCAGTCGAGCGTGGTCCCCTTCGTAAAACACAAACATCTTATTGCCCAATATGCGGGCGGCACCGCCGATATTAAACTGGTCATCTCCGGTGATACCGATATTGCTTTGGCGGAATTCGGACTGCTTCAGGTAGGTCAGTATCTGCACCTTGTCTTCCAGCGCAAAGTCGAAGAATTGCTGAATATCCACCAGGTTACGCTCGGCTGAAATGAGCGTGTATTGGGCCAGTTGTTCACCACCCAGGTAGTAGTACACTTCAAAATGCTCACCGGGATAGTAAAACCATTCAAAGTCCTTGTATTGCACCCTGTTCTTACCAAATTCCACATTGGAGCCCTGATAGAACTGACCGGAGACCCCGGCAGACAGGAGCATAGACATGAGGAGTATGGACGGTCTGAAGTGCATCAGGTGAAGTGACGTGTAAAGATAACCTCCGGTACCCATGCGGGAGATATGAATGCGGGGGTGGAGGGTTGAAAACGATATACCATTTCATCAGTGGGTTCCCCCCAGCTCAGGAGCGATCTTTGCCCTATGGAGTTGCACGCATTCGCCTTTAATCCGTTCCAGGAAAACACCTATATCGTAGCAGATGTTTCGGGGTTATGCTTCATCCTTGACCCCGGTATGGTGGATGAAGAAGAGGATGAAGAATTATTCTCCTTCATTGATAAGAAGGGTTATCGGCCAGTTATGATCATCAATACCCATTGCCACCTCGATCATATCTTAGGCAATCGCTCATGCGCGGAGCGCTATGGCTTGCCCTTGATAGCCTCCCGTGGTGAGTTGCCTATACTCGAGCGGGCGGCTTCGGCCAGTCTGATGTGGGGAGTTCCTTACCGGGAGTCTCCTCTCCCCGCCCAGTTCATAGCTGAAGGAGATCTCCTTCCTCTGGGGGCTATGCAGTGGACTGTTCTGGATGTACCTGGACATTCCCCGGGCCATATTGCTTTGGTTCATCACGGCACCGGGACTATTCTCTCTGGGGATGTCCTGTTTAAGGGGAGCATTGGGAGGACGGATCTTCCCATGTGTGACCATGCCCAACTCCTCCGAAGCATAGGCGAAAAGATGTACACCTTACCCGACCATTACATGGTGCATTCCGGTCACGGACCAGCCACGACGATTGGCGTGGAGAAGCGCACCAATCCGTTCGTCCGCGGCTGATCAAGGAGCCTTTTGCAGGGTAAATCCGAATGTACTTCCGACACCCTCGGAGCTCCTGACCGTGATGGTCTGACCGTGGCTTTCGATAATATGCTTGCATATGGCCAGTCCCAGACCGGATCCTCCCTCGTGTCTTGAACGGCTTGTATCCACCCGGTAGAAGCGCTCGAATACCCGTGCAAGGTGGTGCTTGGCCATGCCGATCCCATCGTCGGCGACCTCGATCAGGATATTGTCTGCCATATCGTAGAACCGGATACGGGTTTCACCGTTTTCCCTTCCGTAGTTGATGCTGTTCACCAGGAGGTTAAGAATGACCTGTTCGATCTTTCCCTTGTCACCATTCACATAGATAGGCCGTTCGTTCGGATTGCGGAGCGTGAGGGTTATGTTTTTCTCTGAGGCCATTTGCTCCAGGCTTTCGGTGCAGTGTCTGCTGAGGTCAACGACGTCAAAACGCGAAATATCGAGGGGCACATTTCCGCTTTCGAAGCGCGTTATCTGGTCGAGGTCCTTGATGAGTCCGGCCAGACGATCGCAGCTCTTATTGGCCTTTTCGAGGAACTGACGGGCCGTAACCTGATCCCCCATATCACTATCGAGCACTGTTTCGAGGTATCCCTGAATGGTGAAGAGAGGAGTCTTAAGCTCGTGGGCGAGGTTTCCGATGAAGTCTCTTCTGAAATTGTCAGCGGCCTGGAGTTCCTTGATTTCCCGGATACGCTCCTCAGCCCAATCCGCTACCTCCTCATTGATCTGGCCCAGTACATCGGACCCCATTTCAATGCGGGTTCGTTCGCCTCTGGACTTCAGCTGGTGGATGGTCTTGTAGATAATTTTGACCTTGTGATAAAGGAATTTCTCTATAAAGAAGTGGATGGTAAAATAGGAAATTGGAAAGCCGAGGAGAATAAGCACAGCGATCCACAGCCACTCCACATTGTGGTCCAGGAAGTAGACTGTCATGGCGTAGGAAATCGCCGTCAGGCCGGTAACCAGCAGAGCTGAGGCCAGGGCGACCCCTCTTGGAGTCCGTTCCGGTTTCACGGTTCAAATTTATACCCCACGCCCTTGACGGTCTTGAAGTATTCGTCCCCGAGTTTTTCGCGCAGTTTCCGGATATGGACATCGATGGTTCTATCGCCCACGATAACATCATTGCCCCACACACTTGACAAGATATTTTCCCGGGTAAAAACCCGCCCGGGCGCGGAAGTAAGCAGCGCCAGCAGTTCAAATTCCTTTTTGGGCAGCGACAGTTGCTCACCGTCCTTGTATACTACATAGCGTTCTTTGTCAATGACAATTCCCGTGGCCGGCAGCCCTGTGCCATCCTCTTCGCTTCCGGATGGCCGTCTGAGCAGGGCCTTCACCCGCGAAACCAGAACGCGTGGTTTGATGGGTTTCGAAATGTAATCATCAGCTCCGGCATCAAAACCGGCAATCTGACTGTAGTCTTCGTTTCGGGCTGTGAGGAAAGCGATACGCACATTCCGGAGATTCGGATTATCACGCATTTCCCGACACGTTTCCATGCCGTCCATTTCGGGCATCATGACATCCAGCAGAACAAGATCGGGTATGTTGGATAATGCCAGTTGGAGTGCCTTTCTCCCGTTGGGTGCGGTCATTACCTCATAGCCTTCGCGTTCCAGGTTATAGGCGATCAGGTCGAGGATATCCTGTTCATCATCGACGAGGAGAATTTTCTGTTTTCGCATAATCCCCTGGATTTAGCTTTATTCGGCGTTGCGAAGTTACCTTGCGGCAGGTTAAGTTCGGGTTAATGTAACCTTAACCTTAACGGGCGTTCGAAAAGAGTTTGCATGACCAAAGCACTCACTGACCAACTGGTTTGGATTACTGGCGGCAGCTCTGGCATTGGCGAACAGTTGGCATATGCCTGCTCTTCCGCTGGCGCCCGTCTGGTTCTTTCAGCCCGCAATGCCGCGGCGCTGGAGCGCGTGCGTGCTTCATGTCAGGATCCATCGCGTGTACTATTGATTCCAATGGACCTTACCAGCACTGAATCGATTCAGCTTGCGGCATCACGCGTCCTGGCTGAAGCCGGGCCTCCTGATGTGCTTATACACAATGGAGGACGCAGCCAGCGTAGCCGGGCCCTTTCAAGTCCTCTGGCACTTGACCGGGAGCTGATGGAGGTCAACTATTTCGGGCCGGTAGCACTCACCAAGCTGGTGGTACCGGAGATGCTCAGAAACGGCGGGGGCCTCTTGGTTGTCATGAGCAGTCTGGCCGGCAAGTGGGGCTTCTATGAGCGATCCGCCTATGCCGCTGCAAAACATGCCCTGCACGGCTTTTTCGAAACGCTGCGACTCGAGAATGAGGATGCGGGGCTTCGTGTTTCTATGGTGACCCCCGGGTTTATTGCCACAGATATTTCCCGACATGCTGCTGATGCGACGGGTCAACCCACAGGCGAAATGGATGCGAATCAAGCCCGGGGTATGCCTCCCGAGGTGTGCGCCAGGATCATTTTGCGCCGCGCATTAGCCGGGGATGAGGAGTTTGCTGTTGGGGGAAAAGAGTTGATTGCCCTCTGGATTCACCGGTACTTTCCTCGGCTCTTTGGCCGCCTGATTCGCCGCCAGTCCCCGAGGGGCCGATCCAGTGTCAATCCTTGATGCGGCTGAAGCGAAGAGCCTTGAGCATGAAGTCAGGCAGAGGCCTTGTGGGGTCTCTTTTTTCCACGTCGAGATAAATTCCCCACTTTTCTACGATGGGCACTTTGTACACCTCAATCATCTCAATCAGCACGCCATCCGGATCATCGATGTAGGTACAATGCACGCGGGTATTACCCATATCGAGCACTTCACGGCTGTCACATCGGAACGGAAATCCCGACCTGGCGAGTGAACCACCGAGGGCATCCATCCCCTTCACATCGAGACCGATATGAACAAATCCGGAGTCTCCCCAGATTCTACCCTTAAAAATTCGCACAGGCTGGCGGTCGAGCGCTTGCACCAATTCGATCGTTGTATTCCCGGTTACTCGTGCGAATCCTCCGCCGGGAGGCTTGGACTGAGTCAGGAGAACTCGGCGGTAGCGTTGGTCTCCCCCTGGAAGAGAGGCCCAGTCGGCAAAAACTCCTTCACGGTCATACACCACTTTATTATAGCCCAGCATATCGCGGTAAAGCCCAAATGACCGTTCGATATCTGTCACACCCACAACAGCTCCCCGCAGGCCTCCGGAGTGCATTCTTGGCTTGGTGAACCAGCCATTACCCCGAACAAACTGGAAGCAGTTCCCGTCAGGATCCCTGAGGATAAAAGACGGTGAACCTACCGGGTCGTCGGATAGCAGAGACGTGGAATCCGGTGCATGTTGCTGGCAGAATGCGTGAGCTGCGCGTACGTCCGGACATTTCACCTGAACCATGAAAATACCGACATCTCCAGCCTGCACTACGAAGGAAGGAAGTGATGGTTCAAAGCTTGTGGGCCGGATGACCTCCATTGCGCAACCACCTGTTAGGTTCATAATCATGCTGGCACGCTTGGTGATTACCTCGTTGCGGGTATATACCCGCATCAGGGGCGCCGGCGCGATTGAATCGAAGAAGGGAATGTCCAACCCGAGAAATTTGCGGTAGAAAACCAGGCAACGATCCATATTCCGGACCGCTAGTCCGATATGCTGAAGTCCGTTAATCGCGGGGGCGGGAGCTTTTTTCATTCCAGTGCCTGAGTGATTGTATCAGCTGTTGGCGCAGGTCTCTCCATGTCTCCATTTCTTGTCCATGCGACCTCATCATGAGGCGATAGCGGCGGCTTTTGCGCACGAGATGAAACAGTGAATTCCAACGCATGGCAAGTATACCACCAAAAGACATGATCAGGAAGGTGATCCAGCCAGCAGAGGACTTTCCCGACAGGATTGCCGAAACGGCCGGCACGAGGCCCAGCCATAAGGGGCCAAGAAAGGTCCAGAAACTGAGTCTTATTGAATTGAAGAACAGAGTATCGCGGATGCGGGTAGAGATCAGCCACTCTACGAGCGAGAGAAAAGGAAGCCAGAGCAGACGAGCAGCGGAGTATACAGGAAAAAAGGCCAGCAGGAAAAACGAGGACGTCGCGCGAGGGAGTGAATTCCGCGAAGCGAATGCAATACCCGATTCATCCAGTTTGAGCTTTGCCGACAGGTGCACATAGTCCCTGAGGAGTTGTTTCTCCTGGTCTTCCGCCTTGTTATGCAGATAGTCAAGCACGTGGAGATAATCGTGCATCTTACCATAACTGGATCCCGACCTCGAGATGGATTCGCAGAGGCCCCGGATACCGAGGTACTCATCGTAGTCATGTCCGGCCCGGATGTTAACCATTTCACGGGACAGCGCTTCTTCGATCAGATCCGTGATAACTGCACTACCCCGGGCTTCGTCCAGCTGATAAGCAGCGATCAATTCACCAACCCGGATTGGCTTGCCAATGCTCACGATGACTCGTCCGCGGGCGCGGTAGAACTCGCTGTAATCGATGCCCACCGGAACAATGGTGATTCGGTCAATAACTACTCCAGCCCGCGGGGCGCCGAGCAGCAAACGTGCAGCGCCCTTTTTCAGAGGCACATGCAGTTGCTTCTTTCCCCGATGCGTACCCTCAGGAAACAGGGCGACAGCAGCGCCTTGTTTCCACCGGCGGTAACATGTATCGAACGTATAGCGGTTTCGCTCACTCCAGTCGGGCACCCGGCTGCGATCGCGCTCGCGGTAGACCGGCATCATATTGAATTGATAAAGGATCCGGCGTACCCATTTATTTCGGAATACATCCGCCCTCGTGAGCCAGTGCAGTTGGCGATCCATTAGGACGCACAGCAGCACCGGATCCAGCATTGCATTCTGGTGATTGGCAACCAGAAGCACAGGACCATCCTTAGGAATGTGCTGCCTGCCTCCGACCTCAATCCGGTCGTGGTAAAGCCAGACTCCTGCCCGCACCCAGGGCCTCATCAGCCCATACAAGAAAGAATTCCTGCGTGAATGAAAGAGGTCCTGCTGCATACAGATTACTCGTGGTAATTCATCACCTTGTGTCCGCCATCGCGGAGCAGCTTATCCCTGGAAAACAAATCGATATCTGCTTTCACCATTTCGGTGACCAGTTCATCAAGCGTTATGGTATGCTTCCATCCCAGTTTTTCCCGGGCTTTAGCAGGGTTACCGATGAGCAGGTCCACTTCAGTGGGGCGGAAGTATCGCGGGTCCACTTCCACCAGCACCTTACCCGACTTTTTCTCGAGGCCTTTTTCCTCAATCCCTGATCCGGTCCATTCCAGATCGATCCCTGCGCGGGCAAAGGCCAGCGAGCAGAAATGTCTTACCGTATGAGTTTCCCCGGTGGCAAGAACAAAATCATCGGGCGTTTCCTGCTGCATCATCAGCCACATGCCATGAACGTAATCACGGGCATGCCCCCAATCGCGCTGTGCATCGAGATTTCCGAGGTAGACTTTCTCCTGAAGGCCCATACTGATTCGAGCTGCGGCGCGGGTGATTTTCCGGGTCACAAATGTTTCTCCCCTTAGCGGAGACTCATGATTGAAAAGAATTCCGTTGCATGCATACATCCCGTAGGCCTCCCGGTAATTCCGGGTAATCCAGAAGGCATACAACTTGGCCACGGCATAAGGGCTTCGTGGGTAGAATGGCGTGTTTTCGTCTTGTGGAACGGCCTGGACCAGTCCGTATAATTCGCTTGTAGATGCCTGATAAAAGCGTGTGTGCTCGTTCAGTTTGAGAATACGAATGGCCTCCAACAGGCGGAGCGCTCCGGTAGCGTCGGCGTTAGCGGTATATTCAGGAGTTTCGAAAGAGACGTGCACGTGACTCTGTGCAGCGAGGTTATAAATTTCGTGGGGTTCGGTTTCCTGCACCAGCCGGATCAGATTGGTGCTGTCTGTCATATCCCCATAATGAAGAACCATATTCACGCCTTGCTCGTGCTGATCGCGGTATAGGTGGTCGATACGATCGGTGTTGAACAGGGAACTCCGGCGCTTCACCCCATGCACTTCATACCCCTTGGAAAGGAGCAGTTCAGCAAGGTAGGCGCCGTCCTGACCGGTAATACCGGTAATAAGGGCTCGCTTCTTCATTTGGTCAAAAATAAGGTCCCACGGGCATCAGCCCTGAAAGCGGTCATTCTGTAGCTCGACCATACGCCTGTAAAGGCCATCTTCTATGGCCATGAGTTCCGCATGCGTTCCGGATTCCCGGACCATTCCTTTTTCGAGGACAACAATTCGGTCTGCATTCCTGATTGTGGAGAGTCGGTGAGCGATGACCAGACTGGTGCGTCCCTTCATCAGGTTGTCCAGGGCCGCCTGCACCACCTGTTCACTTTCACTGTCGAGTGAGCTTGTTGCTTCATCGAGGATAAGCACAGCCGGATTTTTGAGCACCGCGCGGGCGATAGCAATTCGCTGGCGCTGGCCTCCGGAGAGTTGGATACCACGCTCACCGACCACCGTATTCAGGCCTGAGGGGAACGACGCGATGAATTCCCACGCATTGGCTTGTCTGGCTGCGGATTCAATTTCCTTATCAGATGCATCGGGTTTGCCGTAAGCAATATTCTCCCGGATGGTACCACCGAAGAGGATGACCTCCTGAGGCACATAGGCCATGTTATTGCGCCAGGTAGTCAGTCCGAATTGGGATGCGGGAAGCCCGTCCATCAGAATTTGGCCCTGACCTGGGTCGTAGAATCTCAGGAGCAGGGAGGCGATGGTCGATTTTCCGGAGCCTGAGGAGCCCACGAGCGCCACTTGTTCACCTTCCTTCACATCGAAGCTCACGGAGCGCAGGACCTGCATATCTTTTCTGGAGGGGTAAACGAATCCGACATCCCGGAAACTGACGTGACCTTTGAAGGATGCGGGTGCGCCGACCGGATCGTCGTGAACAGGCTCGGGTGTCATCTCCAGTAATTCCATCACTGCCGAGATGGTTCCGAAGCTCCGTTGCAGACTGCCCATTTGAGCGGCGAGACCACCGATAGATCCCGCCACGAGCCCGGTCACCATGATGAACTGGGGCAGAACCGCCTTGCTGAGTTCGCCGGTTTGCTGAAGCCAGGCACCCACTCCCATGACCAGCCCTAGGGCACCGAACAGAAAGATGATGATAAACGTTCCGAACATACCCCGCCACACGGCACTCTTCATCGCGAAGTCGCGGATCTTGCCTACGCTGGAGGCATATCGGGCAGTTTCGTAGGTTTCATTGGCGAAACTCTTCACATTGGTGATACCGGTGAGGGCATCATTCACGAGGACGCCAGACTCCGCCACCTTGTCTTGCGTTTGCTTACCCAGTTTGCGTATAAATCTGCCGAATACCGCAATCAGGATGATGATAACCGGAAGCGAGCACACCATCACGAGAGTCAGTTTGTAGGACTGGCTTACCAGCCAGCCGATTCCGATAACGATGATGATTGTTTGCCGGATGAATTCAGCCAGGGTGATCGTCAGTGTTTCCTGGATGGATGTGATATCGGACGAAATACGACTGACGAGATCGCCCACTCTTCGTTCATTGAAGAACTGCATGGGCATAGCGATGATATTCCGGAAGGTATCCGTGCGCAGAGCCAACATGGCACGTTCGGATACATAGGAAAAAAGATAAACGCGGAAGAATGAGAACACCCCTTGTATGATGAGCAGACCCACGAGGGCTCCAAGTGTAGTTCCGGTACTTCCCCATTCCGGGTTGAGCGGAAGCACGCGAATGATCCATTGAGTCATGCCTCCACCGGGCATTTCACCGGCGTAGTCAGGCACAAGGAGCAGCCCAAGCAACGCAGTAATAAGCACTACCAGAATGGCAGAAAGCGCCAGGAGCAGCAGGCCTGCCGAAAAGGGCAGCCAATAGGGTTTGAGATAATGCAGGATACGGACTGAACGTCCGATATCCTCTTTCTTCAGCTTTTTCCGACCCTCATCAGGTTGCGGTACTTCGGCCATTCTCGGGATTTTAGGGCCACGAATGTAGCCCTGTTCAGCCCGCTCACCTGCATTTTCAGTTACCTGTTGTGCCCGTTTTGCGGACCTTGCGTAAAGTCTTTTCCAGTTCCCGGGCCATGTCGCCGGCGTGATCGAGATCAGGCAGGAAGTGGCCATACTCGGTGTCCCATGCGAACCTGACGATAGGCTCCTTCAGAATCTCGAAAGGCACATTTTCGATGGGCTTGAACAGACCCATATCAAGGGCGATCTCCGTTTGTCCCGCCCGGGGTTTCACTTCGCGTGCATCGATGTACGCGCGCTTGTTCACGTAAGCGTCACCACCAAACTGGATTTCATATTCATGACCGAGAGGCAGATGGAACTCATAGTAGCCATTGGCCTGAGTAAAGAAGGCTACGTAGATTTCATTATCCTGGTAGATAATGACCTGCACCTTGGAGGCGGGTTTATCCGTATTGTTCACGACGTCCAGTTCGAGAACGCGACCTTCAATTACAAACAGGTCAGTGATTTGGTCTGTGCGCGCTCCGGCAGCAAGGGCGAGTGAGCAGGCAAAAGCGAGGGTAATTGATCGAATCATGGCAATTTCAAATTTCGCATCCCGTCGGGAGAGGGAGGCAGTGGTAAATGATGATTTTCAACACAAACAGGTTACTTCCGGCATTCTGCAACGGCTACGCGTATGCGTTCATTCACGCGGCTGGTGTGGGAATTGTCCCAGACCAGGGTGCCTTCGCGCTTGTTGTAACTCGCCTTTGCGATGGGAATTTCTCCAAGGAATTCGAACTTTTTACAGCCCGGATACATCCGGAACAGTGTCATATCGAGCTCGATGATAAAGCCCCGATCTCGGCTTTGCTTAGCGAAGTCGGTAGCGTCTATTTCTACCATCTTCATCACATATCCATCACGCTTGTACTTTACCACATAACTCTTGAAAAATGAAAGGCGACTGTCGTATCGGCCCTTCGCGTTGGACTCGATGGTACTCAGGAGTTCACCGCTGGACCAGATTTCAATCTGAGCTCCCGCGAGGAAGACTTCACTGGAGTCAGCAAGAGTTAGTTCGGTGACTCGTCCTGTCAGGCGCACATTCTGTGAATCTGCAGTCGGCTGGGCCAGTAACCCCAGCGGGGGCGCGGCCAGCAAGGCGAAGATCATGGTCAGTTGTTTCATGGCGCAACGTAGTTAGTTACACCTGTTTACGCCCCCTGATCCGGATAAGTTTCATTATCAGGCTAATTCCCCTTCGCTTTTCGACGCTGGGGATCCTCGTGGAAGAAGTATCTAAGGTCCACAGTCAGGTAGCTTCCCGCCAATTCATAGACCACAGAGGACGGGTTCGTGTTGATTGTCACAGTTGATTTGGTGTATGCTATCTCCTGAAATGGTCTGTGAAATGATGCGCCGAGATAGAGGAAGCCGCTTTTCCGGGTTCGCCACTCGAATCCGTAGTTGGCCAGAATGGCCACTTGTATCCAGCGGCGGCGGAAGGTATCCTGGGAAAAATCATAGACCATGGTATCCCGCCGGACAGATGTCGAGGTGGCAATGTCGCTGGGATACATATCGAGGCACACGCCTCCACTGGCGTTCATCCAGAGCTGTTTACCCAGTCTGACGTAAACAAGTCCCTGCAGGGGAATTTCATAGCTCACGAACCGGTATCGGGAAGAAACCTCGCTGTTCAGCCCTGGCACCTGCCAGTTGATGGTGAAGTTGCGTTGCACAAGAGAAATACCCGTCTCGATGCTCCACATGCGGGTTATGCCGTGTCTGACCACCATTCCGAAGTTATGACCAAACCGCGGAGTCAATTCTGCGATGAATTCGCCGTTATCAAACACCTCCCCGTCTGTATTGAAGAACTGGCTTGGGATCATCGGCTTGAATTGGATGCCCAGAGTCGTGACACGTTCCTGAGCGCGGGCCAGATAAGCGACCAGAACCATGAAACAGACAAGAAAGAACGTCTTTCCCATCAGCCGGTAATCCATTGGGTAACGTATTCAAGCGGCTTGCGATGGCTTCGGGGCCATTCCCCTTCGGGATAACCGATGTAGAAAATACCCAGGCATTTGTCTGCTGGTCCGAGTCCCAGCCAGTCGTGCATCTGCCGGGAATAAATAAATCCCGGAGAGGACCAGAACCCCGCCATTCCATATGCCGTGCAGGTCAGATACATATTCTGAACTGCGCAAGCTACGGCCTCGACTTCCTCGATTTCTGCAATTTTCCCCGATG
>Ga0068877_10001700_pt1 | contig 17996 bp, 21 predicted proteins | sample NOAtaG_FD_66437 | JGI IMG/M metagenome (GOLD analysis project Ga0068877, IMG submission 66437) | Freshwater lake microbial communities from Lake Erie, under a cyanobacterial bloom - NOAA_Erie_Diel6S_1000h metaG | ecosystem: Environmental > Aquatic > Freshwater > Lake | place: USA: Ohio, Lake... | reverse complement strand
AATGCGCTGGATCGACTGAATGCACCGGCCGCAGTCCCGACCGTTGGAGACTTTGAGCTTGCCACTGGCATTGCCGCTCCTGCGCCCCAGGTAAGCTTCCTCGACCAGGTTTTGAGCGCATTGAACACTGGTCCTGGCATTGCCGGTGCCGTCGCTGGAACTCCGACTGGGTTGCTGGCTCAGACCATGCAGAACATCAACAACACCTATTTTGGCGGGCAGGCTCGAGCATTTGGTGGCACGGAGGAAGCGGGGCCGTTCCAGGCATCTCTCGGGCCAGAGGGTCTGAACGAGTCTGTTGCGCCGGCAGCGACATCTAGCGAGCCTGCGCCGGCATACATCCGTCCTGCGGCACAAGAGGTTCCAGACTTCCTTTCCGGCTATCTTTCTCCTGGCCTAACGGACTTGCAGCGTCGCGCGTTGATCAGCACGCTTGGGAGCCAAGGCGTGAACCCGCTGTTCCGCAGTCGTCCTGTTCAGCAGTTCTACGCATCGATGCTGGCAAGGGAATTGGTCAATCCGCAGAACCAACTGGCACAGACACCGTACATCCTGCCGATCGAGCAGAGGTATCTGTCGGGTGTGGTTGGCGTCCCTGGCGCACAGCCGCAACAGATTTACCAGGGCATACGCCCATTGCTTTCGTAAAGGGGGTGGTTTAAGTGAAGAAGAAGCCGATGAAGAAGGGCGGTCGGGGCTGCTGACCGCACGAATAGAGGCGCCGTTTTCCCCCTTTTCGGCGCTTCGGGAAGGGGTGGGATGTTATTCCTTGCGTCCCCCCCTTCTTTCTCGCCCGTTAATGCGTAGCGTCGGGCGGCGCATTGTGCGCAAAGAGGAAGGTATGAGCAAGAAACTGAAACCGCTGTTCGCGCGCGTGGTCGTGCGAGCAGATACTATGCAGTCTACCGTCACTGCAAAATACGCGGGTCTGGCCAAGATGGGGTTCCAGGTGCCGCAGACGGTCGAAGAGAAGCAGATCCCCGACGAGGGGGTCATTGTCTCGGTTGGCGAAACCTGTGAAGTGCTGAAGCCTGGCGACAAGGTGCTGTTCGGCAAATGGGCCGCAAAGCAGCTTACCTTTGAGCCTGGGCTGTACGTCATGCAGGAGGAAGACATCATTGGTCTCCTCGAGGAGGCTGCATGAGCACGGAGCGCATGTCCAACCGCATCGAAATCCCTGACGACGAGCCCGCGCCGCCGCCGGCCAAAACTCAGGCTCAACCAGAGGCTGCGCCGCCAGCAAAGGCAGAAAAGTCGGCGCCCGCCCAGGAACAGGACGGCGACGGTTCTGATTGGGTAGACATCGAGGATCCCAAGCTCAAGGCTCGGTTCAATCGGCTGTATCGCCACACGAAGGAGGCGAATGCCAAGGCCGAGAAGACGGAGCGTCAGGTTGCTTTGCTTGCAGAGCAGAACCGCAGACTTCAGTCCGCTCTTGAAAATTATGCGGCTCATCAAAAGGACGTTAGGACTAAAGCTGAATTGGCTTCTCTGAAGAAAGAGGCCAAGGAAGCTCTTGCGACTGGCGACACCGATGCCTTTCTGGCGGTCAACGAACGGCTGACTGAGATCAAGCAGGAGGTGAAGAAGCCTGAGCCTGAGCCTGCACCGCAGCCGCAGAACGCCATCTCTGACACGGAGGTGAAGGTTCTGAACAATTGGCAGAACCAAGTCGATGACGACGGGGAGCCAGCGCGTCCATGGGCTCGTCCTGGGCATCCTGAGTTTGCGGCGACGCAGGACATGATCCGGCGAGTCGTGAACCTCCCTGACATGCAGGATGCGCCAATTCGCGAGATCTTGGCAGAGGTCGATCGCCGGATGGCGAAGGTGCTCGGCTCGGATGACATTGACGACGAAGCGCCGCGCAATACGGTGCAGCGTGCGTTTTCGTCTCCTCGAGGCGAACGGCCACGCGCGCAGGAGCGGACAACTCTGTCGGCTCAAGAGCGTATCATCGCGGAGCATATGTTCATGGGTGGGCGCGGCTCTCTTGCGCGCACGGCCAAGGATGCACATGAACTCTACGTCAAGCAGAAGCGTGCTTTGGGTAGGGTGGTTGAGGTGGAGGACTAAATGGCAGAAGATATTGAAATCCAGGGCGATGTTTCCCTGGAAGGAGCGATCCGCAAGCGTGGCGTGCGCCGCGTGGAGGAGCCGAAAAAGGGAACTCGGTCGTGGGTTCCGGCGGCACCTCTGGGGATCAAGGCGAAGGATCCGACGAATCGACTTCGTTGGGTCCACGCGGAACCGGCCAACATGCTCAAGAAGCGTGCTGAAGGCTGGGAACGCGCAACTAGGTCCGATGCCGTCCACGATCGCCCAAATGGCGTCGAGAGCGGGGTCGGGGCTCCGGCCGATGTGCTGGAGTACAGAGACATGGTTCTGATGAAGCTTCCAGAGGAAGTGGCGCGCGAGCGGGAGGCGTACTACCGCACCCAGGCGCAGCAGCAACTCTCGGGGCTCCAGAGCAGGGCCAAGACCGAAATCCGCCGTCAGACCGGAGCTACGGTCGATGGCTCAATCCAAATCGATTAATCTCAGGAGACCTTCAACATGGCTAATGCACCGTTCGGGTTCGCCCCCGTTCGGAACATGGCTGCGGGTGGTGACCTTCCGACTCGGATGTATCGAGTCACGGCTACCGGCAACACCCAGGGCTTGTTCATTGGCGACCCGGTTCGATTCAATCCCAACGGCGTCGGCATCGCTCGCGTCTCGGGCAATGCTGCGGCGAACACTCGAGTCCTGGGTGTCGTGGCGCAGATGTTCGATGACAACGGCCGTCCGCTGACCTTCAATCAGCCCAACCGTGGTCCGTTCCTCCCGTCGTCCACGTCGGGCTGGGCGGCGGTCTACGACAGCCAGCAGATCACGTTCATCTGTCAGGTTGACGGCAGTGCGGCAGAGACGCTGGTTGGTCAGTACGTCAGCCTGACTGCGGCGACGAACGGTGGCAACACTGCTGCCGGCACGTCGATCTTGCAGATCCGTGCGGGGTCGGCCGATACCAGCGTGAAGATGTTCCAGGTTCTGGGCATCTCGCCGACTGAGTCTCGCGGCCTCGGCAGCTTTGCCAATGCTTCGGGCTGGGGCAATACGGACATCGACGTTGAGGTCCGCATCGCTCTCCACTCCCTGACCTCGACCTGATAGGGAGGCCATTCAATGACGACCGGAACTTCCAATCTTCCTGAACTGCTTTGGCCTGGCATCAGCACGATCTGGGCCGACACCTACCGCCGGTATCCGCCGCTCTGGAACCGCATGCTCATTCTTCGTCGGTCCACCAAGGCCTTCGAGAAGGAGCAGGGTGTGACCGGCTTCGGCCTGGCCGGCGCCAAGACAGAGTCTGGCAGCGTGCCTTTCGTTGATATGCTCCAGGGCTATCAGCGTGAGTACGTCAACCTGACCTACGGTCTCGGCACGATCATCACGCGGGAGTTGATGGATGACGAGCAGTACAACGTCATCAACAACGTCCCCCGTATGCTGGCCGAGTCCATGCGTCAGACGGAAGAGACGATCTCGGCGTCTGTGTTCAACCTCGGCTTCAGCACGATGGTTGGCGCGGATGGCGTGTCGTTCTTCAACTCGGCGCACCCGAATGTGCGTGGCGGCTCGCAGCGTAACATCCCCGCTGTGGCCTCCGACCTTACCCAGGCCTCCCTGGAGCAGGCGTACATCGACATCCACGACTGGCAGGACGATTCGTCCCTCAAGATCAATCTCATGCCAGAGAAGATCCTGGTTCACCCGTCCAATCGGTTCGTCGCCGAGAAGATCCTGGGGACCAAGTTCGCCGTGGGAAGCGCTGACAACGACATCAACCCGATGGCCGGCCAGCTCGACCTGATCGTCAATCCGTTCTTCACGGATCCCGACGCCTGGTTCGTGCTGACGAACGCCAAGGCTGGTGCCACGTTCTATCGGCGCCGCAACGCTGAGATCTCCCGTGACAACGAGTTCGACACGGAGAACCTCAAGATCAAGACGACGGCTCGCTTTGCCGTTGGCGTCACCGACTGGCGCTACGGCTACGCTTCGGCCGGCGCCTGAGTCTCTGGCGCAGTTAAGGTGGTGGGGGCGTCCTTTGGGGCGCCCCTTCTGCTTGAGGGGGCCTACCCCACAGAACCTCCGTCCCTATGATGGCTCGACCACATCAGGGAGGCTTGCATGAGCTTCAAAACCCAGTTTAGCGGTCCCGTGGCTTCTGGCCTGGACCTTGGCGCACCGGCACTGACCACGAAGGCATTCGGTCGCTTTACGACCTGGACGCCTGTCACGACTCTCCCGATCGGTCGTCAAGCGATCGCCGCCATCCCCCCTGATGGTATCCTCCAGGAGATCAATGTCTGGAAGACAGGATCTTTTACTGGTGACGCTGTGTTTACGTTTGGAACGGGCGCCGCACAGACCAACAATCTCTGCCAAACGACCGTGTCGGCGAACGGGATTTATCGTCCCTTGCAATCCAGCACGACGGCTCAGACCACCTTCCCGTACCTTCATGCTCCGTTGTCTGCGGCCCCGACGCCAATCTATGTCGGCATGAGTCAGAGCAGCGGGACGCTGACGGCTCTCACGTCGTCGGCTTGGATCGAGGTCGTCTACACCCGCATTGGCCTCGCGGATCGTCCAGACCTGGTCGCGGCGTTCAAGGGGAACGACACAACCTACCAGGGTCCGATTATCAGCGGCGCGCAGGATGTGGGCATCCCGTCCCGCTTGAGCTACGGCAACCTTCAAACCGTCCAGCAGACCACCGCCGCTACGGCACCTGTGACCGCTCAGGTGGTTGGTGTGCTCCCGTTTGGCGCGCAGCTTGATAGCATCAACCTTTACGTCAAGTCTGGTGTGACGGGTGACGCAACGGTTCGGTTTGCTGCCGGCACGGATGGCGACAACCTTGGGTCAGTCTCAGTCTCGGCGGCGCGGGTGTATTCGGTGGCGCTGACGACAGCCCTGACCACGATCCCGCGCGGAATCAACACTGGCTCTGGCCAGCCGATCCGCATGTCGATCGTGTCGGGCAACGGCGCCCTGACCAACTTCGCTGCGGTAGCCGAAATCATCTTCACCCGGCACGGGCAGTCTGAGGGCTACCGTGGGATTTCGATGAAGGAAACGACGTTCCAGGGGCCGATCGGCAGTGGCGTTCTGACGGGTCAGATTGCCGATCGCCAAGACATTGGTTGGGGCCGCCTGTCTCGCCTGACGACGACGATCCAGAGCACCAATGGCGTCGTTTCGGCGCAGTTGGCTGGCTACGTGCCGATCGGGGCGGCTTTGGTCGAGATCAACTACTACGCGGCCACGGCTGCTGGCGGCGAAGCGATTGTGCGCGCGACCAACAGCCCAACGGTGTTCACCTCGGATGTCTATGGCTCGGTCTCGGTTTCTGCTGCCGGGGTGTACCAAGTCATCTCCTCGAGTGCGCCCAGCGTCTTTGGGTTCACTGGCGTCAACCGGGCGGTGTCTGGAGCTACAGCGCAGCCTGTGTACATCAACGTGGCGGCGGTCTCTGGCAGCATTGCCGCTCTGAGCGGTCAGGCGGTCATCGAGATCGTGTACACGCGCCTCGATCCCTCCATCTACGGAGTTTGATATGAAGCCGAAACGCTGGGAGTTTTCCCTTGCCGGTACGACTACGATCTACTGGCCGACCGATTACTACATCAGCACCCAGGAGTACTCGTTCAACATCCGGCAGTCTGGCGGCTCTGGTAACCTGACCACGGCAACCTCGGCGGCATGGTCGATCGACCCTGTCCTTTCTCGAGGGGTGGTAAGCGCCACGTTCACCCAAGTGACGGCTGGTGCCGGGTTCCTGGCGATCCACGAAGATCCGGCGAGTTGCTTCCGGTTCACGGTGGCAGCGTCTGGCACGGCAACGGTGGAGATCGTGGCGATCCAGAGCGGACCTGAGCGCACCAAGTAATGTCCTCCTGGACTGAACGGAACAGGTGGAAGCGTGGTCGCTGGCTGGTCACTGACGACGAGTCTGGCGAGGTTCTGTATTCGGATCAGGTCGTTCGTCGTTGGGACGGGATGTATGTCCGCAAGGACCAGGACGAGCCGATCGATCCCCAGTGGTTCATCACCTCAGAGAACGACCCCGCACCACTTCCTTTCATCCGACCCGACGATCCTGCTGCCCCAGCCTGCAAGACGCGGCTGGCCTATCAGAGCGACGGGATCTTTTCGCGATCGGTGGGGACGATGGCAATTGAGGAGACGTTCATAGTGTTCCCTGACGGTCGTCCTGTTGTTCGTCCGTTCCCTGGCTACAGCCTGTATGTCGGGAGTTCGATCGGCTCTCTCGAGATCGGTTGCAGCTTCGTTGTTTTCCCTGACGCCGGTCCCTACCCGCAGAAGAATTGACCTATGGCAGAGCAGGACAAGGCAACCCTCAAGCAGTCGTTTCAGACGGGCGATTCGCCGACTGGGAGCGACTTCGCAAACCTGATCGACAGCCAGTTGAACCTGGCCGAAAGCGTCGAGCAGACGATTAACGGAGCGGTGAACTTTGCCGGCGGCATTGCATTCGCTTCGGTGTCCGCTGCGGTGGTGAACGGGACTGCCGGGACGTTTGGGACTCTGACGACATCGAATGCACAGATCACAGGCGGCGACATTGCTAACGTGGCGCTGTCAAACGTGTCTGGTCGCTTCGTGGAGCTTGGGTATTCGCCCGGCGTCGGAGCAACTGCAACGCAAGCCGGCGCGAAGACGGCTGCTGTGGCGATCAACGCTCTGTGCGGCACGATCACAATGAACAACGCCACGTTGAACCGATCGACCGGCGTGTCTTTCACGATGGACAACTCCCGCCTTGGCAGCACCGACGTGATCATCGCCAACATTGCTGGCGGCGGCACCAGTGCTGCATACACCCTCAATGTGTCGAAGATTGCTGCCGGGAGTGCGCAGTTCTCGCTGCACAACCTGTTGTCTGGGGTGGACTTGTCTGAGGCAGTCCAGGTCCGGTTCGCAATCATCAAAGCCGTCGCGACGTGAGGTGAGGCATGGCATCCCCCTATATGACCGTCATCGAGGTCGTGAACGAGGTCTGTGACCGGATGGGGGTGCGCCGCGTCACGACAACCACGGCAAACCTGTTCACCCGCAACTGCATAAATCTGCTCAATGACGTGATCGAAGACCTGTGCGATTTCGGGACGTGGAACGAGCTACAGGCGTCTGCGGCTGTGGTGATGGTTTGCGGGCAGTCTGTCTACGACATCCCGACGACCACGCTGGGGACGGCAAAGCAGTTCATCCACTCGGTGCAAGAGGTCTACGTCTCTGGCCGGATTGCCAGCCTTGAGCCGATTGCCGACAAGAATGAGTTCCGTCTTCTGGTGCGCACTAGGTCGATTGGCACGCCATCCAGGTATGCGATCGATGGGACGGATAGCCTTGGCAACCCACGGATTGGCCTCTTCCCGCGCCCTGGGACGACATACGATGGCGGGAGCGCCTTCGTCCGGTTCCAGGTGTTGCCACCCAAGTATGTTGCCGGCAGCGACGACAACGTGGTGATGCCGTTCCCTGGGCGAGTCCTGACGATGGGGTTGCATGCTGCTGCCATCCTTGACGAGTCTGGCGGGGTTCAGACCGACCAGTACAAGGCGGCGCAGTCCCGGTACTTCATCATGCGGAACAACAGTCTCGGCCGGCAGACGGCGAAGACCGGCGAGTTCACTCGCTTCCAGCCTGGCATGACGACGAGGACTTGATGGGCGAGCGGTTCTACGAGATCGGCAAGCGGGGGCTGGCGACCAACTTCGCGGAATCGGAGATCCCGATCGACTACGCGGTTCGGTTCCGCAATCGGTTTATCAATGCGGCCGGCGCGGCTGAAAAGCGCCAGGGCTACGTTGATTTCGGGGCTGCATTGCCGACGAAGGCAATCGTGACCGGCCTCCATGAGTACACCGACAACTTTGGTGACGAGAACCTGTTTGCCTCTGCCGATGGCAAGGTATTCCGTTACACGGGCTCTGCGTGGGTTGAGGTGTATGCCTTCACGACTGCGGCCAGGGTGAAGACAATCCAATTCGGCAGCACGTTGGTCTTCTACAACGGGTACGACCGACAGGTGAGCATCAACAGCGTGACTGCTGAGTTCACCCGGCTTGAGGCGGTCATGGAAGAGGGTGTGTGCGGTGCAGCAACCTCTGCGAATGGCATGTCTGATGCGGACATCACTGATTGGACGGCCCAGACATTCGTGGCTGAGGGCGACATCGTCTTCAATGCCAAGCGGGGCAGCTACGGACTGGTGACTTCGGTCACCTCTGGCAACATCACCCACACGGCGATGTCGGCTGCGGCTCAAGGCTTTGGAAGCACCCTGACCCCGGTGTCTGGCTCTGGACCTGGTGGCGATCCGACCATTGGGGATGCCTACAAGATCTACGACAGCGTCGAACTGAACGTCATCAACAATGACGGTGTGCCAGACAACGTCGGGGTTGTCGCCACGGCGTCGGAAACGACATCCGGCACTTACGTCACAGTTTCATCTAGCTTTGTGCCGAATTGGCTCAAAACAGAGCTTCGTGACGGGGACATTTTCTACAACACGACCAAGGCTGCGGCGAGTTTTGTCCACACAATCCTGTCTTCTGGGATTTACTTGCAGCCGGCGATCACATCGACATCTGCCGGCGACGCTTTCGTTCTCTACAAGTCGGCTATGCCGATCGCGTCTTTCATCCATGTGCATTTCGGCCGCGCCTGGATGGTCGATGCCCGCGACAAGCGTGTGATCACGGCAAGCGGCGACAACGACATCGAGGACTTCTCCGTAGATCCTACGTCTCTGACGACTCGGTCGCTGGACATTGGTTCGCAGCAGGATGGCGGCGAGATCGTTCGGGCGATCGCGACGTTCCAGACGTATTTGATCGTTGGCACGGAGCGGGCGGTCTATGCCTACCGTGGGACTGACCCTGCGGAGCTTGTTCCGGCTGGTCTGTTCCCACAGGGGGTTGTCTCCCCAGACGGGTTTGTGAACACCGGCAACGACCTGGCCTTCGTTGGCTACGACGGGCTGATGAGCGTCAGTCTGCTGATGAACACAAACAACCTTCAGCGGTCAAACCTGTCTGAGCCGATCAAGAACACGCTGCGGACGATCATCCGGCAGATAGTGAACCAGAATCCGGCCGATCCAGACATTCGTGTGTTAAATTACCAGCGACGTTCCTGGATCGTGTTAAAAATCGCGAGTAAATTGTACATTTACAACTACTCGAACTTCCTGGCTGACGACGGGCGCCTCCTGGCTGGCGCGTCGTGGAGCGACTTTGACGGGCAGATCGGGTTGCAGAAGTCGATGCTGGTCAAGAACAACTCCGACATGCTCCTCGGTGGAGCGGATGGTCGGATCTACACTTTCGACCAGAACACCTACACCGATGCTGGCGTGACATTCCCGACTGAGTACACGACTGGTTGGCTGACCCTTGAGGAGCCTCGTCGGACGACTCGGACGAAGATGGGAACCTATTTGATCCCCTCCTATCAGGTCGGCGGCGATGTCGTATACACGATCGAGGCCACCGGGGATTACGACATGCTCTCGCTGGATTCGGTGACGGTGACGGCTCGGGAGGACATTGGCGGGCGACCGATCGGTGCGTTCACGATTGGCGGGGCGCCGATTGGGACGGCCCAGACGATGGGGCAGAAGACGCCTTTGCGCTGGCGTGGCAAAAGCTTCCGACTGTCGTTCCGCACTCAAGACTCCGCTGGTCCTGATGTTCTGGCTGGCTTTTCTGTGTACGCCGAAATGGCAGGGAGGCGCTAATGGCGCTGTTCGACTTCGTCAAGGACATTGCGGGAATTGCGGGTGCGGCGACAGGCGTTGCCGGCATGCTCGGACTCGGCCGCGACAGTGGGTCAAAAGAGACGCGCCGGCTGGCTCAAAGGCAGGCTGCGATCGCGGAAGCCTTGGCAGACCCCAATAGCCCGATGTTCCAGCAGGCTCGGCAGCAGGCGATGGAGCAGTCTCGCACTGCCCAGTTGCAGGCACTGAGGGACTACATGACGGCTCAACAGCGGCAGGCCCGCCGGTTCTCTCGCCAGGGTAACGTGTCGATGTACGCAATGAACCCGCGCAGGGATGAAGCGATCTCGCGCCAGCTTGCCTCGATGGGCCAGAATGAGGCTGCGAGGGCTGATATTGCGGCGCGGCAGCAGCTTGCCGGTGCGGCACAAGGGTTCGGGTCAGCGGCACAGGGCATGGGATATGCTTCTGAGATTGGTCGGCGTCAGAATGTTGCTCGCATGTCTGGCTTGATTGGAGGCCTTGAGGGCTTCGGGGAACTGGCGTCTCGTTTGCCCGGTACGATCAACCGCACCGCACAGACCTTCGGATTTGAGCCTCCGGTCCAGTCTCAGGCAATGCCGCAACAGCCGGCGCCGCCAGCACAAACGATGCAGCGCTTCACGGGATTCCGCTGATGGCTATCTTCGGTCTTGATAGAGGGCAGGGGCCGGCGATGGAGGCTGCGGCCAGCATGACGCCTGTGGGGCCGGTTGCTCCTGCTCGTCGTCCTGTAGTTGCGCCGCGCCCCCCTGCGCCCGCTCCAGCCGCTGCGCCGACTGGCCAGCCGGTGATGATGGACATCGAGACCGTTCAACCTGGGGCGTCGCCGGCAGATCTGGCTGCTGCGAGCCGGGCTTTGAACATCGAGGCCGCGACTGGGGCTCAAGGCCAGCCCATGCCGACCTACGCCTCGGAAGCTGCGAACAGGGCGACTGCGGTCAGTCGGTTCCTTGAAGGCCAAATGAAGACGTTGGATCGCGGGGCGTTCAGCCCGATCGCCTCGGCTGCGCTTCGCGTCATTCAGAACCCACAGCAGGCGCAATTCGGCACAGCCCTGGCTGACATCGAGGGCGCAAACATCACGCGCGCCTACAACATCGCGAACGCATTGGCTGGGTTGCAGCGGTCTCAAGGGCAGCAGCAGTTGACGCCAGCACAGCTTCTGCGGTTCACGATGGACGCGGCCGGCAAGGGGCAGAAGAACGCGCAGCTTACTTTGGGTGCGGCTGACAGGTTTGCTGCGGCTTACGACGACCCCACGGCAGCGAGAGAGGCCTACCTTTCGGTCGCTTATGAAGCGCAGCAAAGGAATCCTAGCGCCGGTCCCGAGATACTGACAAACCCCGCGACTGTCGCCGCTGCTCGAGCGCGGATGGATGCGTCGGGCGTTGGCATGAAGCAGACAGGACGGGTGGCAAAAGCGGAGGCCGCGACGCCTGGCGCTACGGGTGGTGGGCCTGAGTTCGATGCGGAAGGCAACCTTGTTCGGTTCACGCCTTGGTCTGGAGAAAAGCTAACCCGCGACGAACAGGCTGCGAACACGCACTTCAAGACGTTCGGTGCCACAGCCATGCCTGGCTTCTTCAAGATGCAGGAAGAGAAGGCCAAGGGCGCAGCGGCAAAGGCCGATGTCACCAAAGTCCAGAAAATGAAGGAGTCGATCGTTGAGACGAACTCTGTCCTTCGTCTGACTGACTCGATCTCCCGTGGGATTGCAGAGGGCGCATCTGTCGGCGGCACTGGTATGTTGCAGTTGGCGCTTGCTGGGGTGACTGATCAGGTCAAGCAATTGGCATCTGCTCCGATCAAGTATGGGGAAGGCGCAAACACGCTCCAGACTTCTGTGCAGGAACTTCAGAATCCCTTGGGTGCTAGGGCGACGTGGGCTCGGGTCACTGGCGGAAACGAGGGCTTAAAGAGTGCATTGTCGTGGGTCGATAAGGCGCCGGAAGCACAGGCGGTCAAGACCAACATGCTTCTGCTGGCCTTTTCTGTAGCTCGAGCGATCGATCCCGGCGGGCGGCTGTCGAACAAGGATGTTGAAAGCGTCCTGATGGCTCTTGGCCAAGGTGGGTCTGGCGTCCTGACGAACCGCGACGCGATGTTGCGGGCCATGCGGGAGGTCGAGGACTACACCGTGATGCGGGTGCAGGATCGCTACAACCAGGATCGCGCGCTGTACGAGAAGAACAATGTGATCTTGCCGCAGCGTCGTGGTCAGGCGACACAGGCACAACCGGCACAAACTGAAGCGCAGACGGACCCGCTTGAGGGCAGGATTGCAGAAGACGCATCCGGCAATCGCATTGTTCGCCGCAACGGCCGATGGGAGCCTATGGAATGACTGACGGACTCCCCCCTGGGTTCAAACTAGTTGAGCCTGATGCCGGCCTGCCGCGTGGGTTCAAGCTTCTGCCTCAGACGCCGGCGCCCCCGCAAGACTTGGCCATTGCAAGCAAACAGGATCTGCGTGCAGAGGCCATGTTCCCTGGGGCATCCGTTGACCCGTTTGGGCGCCCGCTTGATATGGGTCTTGAACGGCAAACAGAAGATGCCCGGATTCGGGAGCGGCAAGTGTACCGGCAGGCTGGCGAACAGCAGTTGCGGCAGGGGAACATCAGGATCGGTGAGGCCCCATTGCAGGCCCGCATCGAGTCTGGCCTTGGGATGTCCCGTCTCAGTGGCTACCGGGCTGCTTTGGGTCCAGATTTCGAGGTCAAAGAGATCGAGACTGAGGGGCCTTACAAAGGCGAGATCGTTTACCGGCGCAAAGGCGAGCCCACCTTCCAGACCGTCAGGGATCCTGAGTTCCTTGGCAAGCCAATGGACTTTGCGGCTCGGGCGCGTGACATCCAGTCGGTGCAGAAGACAGCGGTTCCTGAGCTTCTTGGAACGGCCGGTGGGATGGCGGCAGTGGCGTTGCCAGAGGGCATGGCTCCATTGCTTGGCCCCATTGCGCGCACTGCGCTTGGCGCGTTTGGCGGTCGCATGTTCGGGGAGACACAGCGACTCAGAGAGGGTCAGAGCAAAGGCATCGTCTCTCCTGACGATCCTGTCATTACTGAGGCGGCAAAGCTCGGTATGGAGCAGGGGCTTTGGGAGGCCGGCGGTGTCGCGGCCCTTAGCCTCTTCCGTGCTCTTGCCGGCCGTGGCATCCCTGACATGCAGGGCATTACCCAAAGGGACATCCAGGACGCGTTGGCTCGCATCCGATCCAAGGTGGGCGATGAGGGCGCCAGGCTGGCGAGCATAGGCGACGTTCTCGCTGAGATGGGGCGCACGAATGCGGCCAACCTGTTCAAGTCGGTTGAAGAGAAGATTGCTCGCACCGCACGCGCCCCGTCCAACCGTGAGTTCGCGGAACGGGGGGCGCAGAAGGAGCAGTTTGTCGGCGGGCGTCTTGGCGGTGAACTCCCAGAGGGAATTGCTCGTCCTGGCGTCGATGTCGAGCAGCTTGGGCGCCAGGTCGAGGCGGCGGCTCCTGGGATAGAGCAGTTCACGCAGCAAGCGCAGCAGATCGGAGGGCGTCCTGGCGTTGCTCCTCGAGAGTTGGCGACCGGCATCCAAGAGACGGCACTTGCAGCGGAGAAGGCGGCTCAAGCGCCGATCCAGGCCGGATACAAGGCGATTGAGGCACAGGTCGGCGGCTTGCAAGCGCCTGCGACTGCAACGGGTGAACTTGCCGAGAGTTTGCGGGCTGGATATCAGACGCGCCTTTTCCCCAATCTCTCAAGCGACTCGCGATCGGCTGTCAACTCGGCGGTGGATCGTCTTTACGAGACCGTGCCGGATCCTGCCAACCCGACAAAGGAAATCCGTCAACTTGCGCCGGTTACCTATCGGCAGCTTGATGATGCGATCAGCGACATCCGCACAGCGATCCGCAAGAAGCTGAAGGGGGAGTGGACCGGAGAACTGCGCGAGCTTGAATCGATCGAGAGGGCTCTTCTCAAGGATCGCGACGATCTGTTGCGGCAGGCCGGCGGCGACGACCTAGTGAAGAGCAATTACGATCTTGACGCAGATTGGCGCCGCACGAAGGACATCTTCCGGCGCGGGGACTTTGCGGATGCTTTCCGCGTGAAGGCGACTGAGGCGCGCGCGATCACCGCTGAGAACTTCCTCCAGGAATTGGCTCTCGACAAGGACACGGCGTCGGCCATGCTGCCGTATCTGACGGATCCGCAAAAGCGGGAGATCCGTGCGTTGATGGTTGCGCGGTTGTCTGATCTGGCCCAGGTCTACGGCAAGGCGACGAACCGTGAAATCGGTCAGGCTGCGGTCGAAAAGGTTCTGATGCAGGCAGACTCGCCATTCCCGGTCTTCTTCAACCGTTCGGAGATCGATGGGCTGATCAAGGGCGGGCAGTTGCAGCGCACCCGCAAGCTGCTGGGAGTCGAGGACAGACAGGATTTCAGCGGCTGGTTCAATGACTTCTACAAGGAGCAGAACACCAGTGCGGCCAAGGCTCTGTACAAGCGTTTGGGTGCTAACCCTGCCCTCGCCGACACCGTGCGTGGCTTGACCAGGCAGCGGTTGTACGACGAGATTGCGATGGAGGGGCCGCAGAAGGGGACGAAGATCCTGGACATGGATGCTTTTGACAAGCTCATGCAGGACGACAAGAAGCTGCTGTTCTTGCAGCAGACGCTTGGATCTGACTTCCCCGCCCGTATGCGTGTTGTGGCGGATGCGACGACCGCTCTGTTCCCCAAGTTTGCGCCGCTGAACCTTGGTGAGAAAGAGATCGCAGACGCGACGGTCAAAGGACAACTCGTCGGCGCAGCGCGAGCCGTTTTGGGTCCGTTGAGCCCGATGCAACGTAGGATCACCTACGCCACGCAGCTTGCTGACGCAGATACCAAGCAGCGGATCGCCCGCGCCATTCTCGACCCTGAGTACTTCGGCCGGATTCTCGAGGCTAGCCGATCAACGGCTGGCAGTCGTGCGACCGCTGCCGGAATCGGCGCCATCCTGAGCGAAAAGAACAACATGCTCGACCAGGATCAGGACACCTGGTTGACGCAAATCCCGACGATTGCGGGCAATGCCTATCAACGCATGAGAGGAGACTGAGATGAAGAAGCAGATGAAAGGGCCGGCTAAGGTCGATAGGGTCATGGGCGAGTACAAGCGCGGCACCCTCCATTCCGGCAAGGACGGCCCGGTGGTAAAGAAGCGTGGGCAGGCGATCGCCATTGCCTTGTCGGAGGCCGGTATGGCCAAGAAACGGAGGAAGTGATGCCTGGACACTACGGCAAGATGGACAAGAAGAAGTCGGGCGGGGCGAAGGTCAGCATGAGCTACCCCACCGGCACGACCAATTCGGCCAAGGTTTCGCTGTCGGCGCAGAAGACGAACCCGGCGAAGCGCAACAAGAAGGCCTGATATGCCCGCCCTGTCGAAAGCCTCCTTGAAGGCGCTGTGGACGAACTTCTTCCAGCCCACCAGTGCCGACTTTGCAGACCTGATCTCCTCCTGGACCGATTACTACGCCGGCCTTGAGACGCTCGGGGCTGCGGTGAGCGGTGGATCGACAGGGCTGGCAAACTTCACCTCGCCAAGCTCGATCTCTTTCATTTCCCTGGGCGATACGGGTTCTAGCCTGATCTCGACCAGTGTGGCTTCGTCGGCCAGGTCTGTCCTGGGTCTGGGAACGCTTGCTGTTCTCGACTCGGTGTCGGCCGGGAACGTCGGCACGGATAGCGTTGGGACGGCGGCGATCATCGACCAGAACGTGACGCTGGCCAAGTTGGCGCGCGTTGGCACGACCGGGCAGTCCCTTATCAGCGGTGGAGCGGCTGCGAGTCCTGCATACGGGTGGACCGGACTGGTGCAGCGTGTCGAGACGAAGAGTTCGGCTGTGGTCAGCGGCACGGCACAGATCCCCCTAGACGACACTATCCCTCAAGTGACTGAGGGGACGCAGTTTCTTGCGGTGACGATCACTCCTCGATCGGCCAGCAGTACGTTGCTGGTGCGCGCCAATGTCTTTTTCTCGTCGGTCAACAACGTCGTCGTGACCGGGGCGATCCACACTGCGTCGTCGGCCGATGCGATCGCTGCTGTAGGAACGACCATTGGTGCAGCGGCCGATGGCGTGCTTACGATTGAGCACACGTTCGTCGCAGCAACGGTCGCAGCTATCCCGGTGCAGTTGCGGCTTGGGGGCAGTGGGGCGACGACGATCCACATGAACGGCAGTTCCGCTGGTGCTCGGCGGTTTGGTGGCGTAGCTGCATCGATTCTTTCGGTTTCGGAGATTGCGTCATGACGGCACTCAGCAAAGCGACGCTGAAGAACATCTGGAAGGCTCGGTTCCAGCCCCAAGCGAGCGACTTCGCGAACCTGATCGACTCCTGGACTGACTACAGCGTCCCCCTTGAGACCCTGGCTGAGGCGGTATCTGGCGGCTCTGTTGGGGTTCCGCTGTACACCTCGGCTGCGAGCGTGACGATGGTAGCGGCATCTGCGGCTGCTGTTGCCGGCATCCCGATCTTCACCGGATCCCCTTCGGTAGGTGCTATGCCGATAGGGTCACAGATGTTCTACGCCACAAGGTTTGCCGGCGGCAGTTTCTTCACCATGCAGTCTGTTGGTGCCGCCAGTCCTACTGTTTTCGCCAACACAGGTCTTTACCTCACGACCTACCAAGGCTCTGCCGGCACGATCTTCAGCAACTTCATCAATGCTGAAATGTCTCGCGGAACACCGGCTGCGCCGCTTGCTGTTCCGACGAGTACGAACGTTTTGCAAATAAGGGCAATCGCGCAGGGGGATTTATCCGGATTAACCGGGGCCGAGATTCGGGCAAGGACTGTCTCCGCAACGTCTGCGGCGGCGAACATCGAGTTCATGTTCTACATTGCAGACAATGTCACTGGGGCGACCAGTGAGCGCCAGATGCGTATCCGAAAGGGCGCCGTGAACTTCGAGCCAAAGGTCTCTGCCATTGCCACTCCTGTGGCCGGCGACGTGTACTACGACAGCGGGACCAACAAGCTGCGTTGTTGGGACGGGACTTCTTGGAACGATCTCTTTTGAGGACGAATGATGCCAAACGATCGCGACCTCGGTCGCCTTGAAGGCCGGCTGGACGAGTTCATCGAGGCGCGGGTGGCTAGAGACAAGCGCACAGACGAGAGGTTTGACCGGCTCGAGGGCAAGGTCCAGGAGCTTCTTGATGCGGCCAACATGGGCAAGGGCGCGTGGTGGTTCGGCCTCAAGGTCGGTGGGGCCTTGGTTGCGCTCGCGTCTGGGTTCGTTTGGATGTTCGACAAGATCCGGTGGCACTGATGTTGGCTGCTCTTCTCCCAGTTCTCGGCCCCATCCTCGGCCAGGTCGCCAAGTCGGTCTTCCCGAATGCAGAGGATGAGATCCGCCGGCTTGAGATCCAGGCTCGGATGCAGGAAGCCCTGATCGCCAACCAGGCGCAGATCGAGGCTGCGGCAGCGGATGTGATCCGCACGGAGGCGCAGGGAGAGTCCTGGCTGCAACGCAACTGGCGCCCGCTGACGATGATGGTCTTTGTCGGACTGATCGTCGGCAAGTGGCTTGGTTACACTGCCCCAGGGGTTTCGGAGGCCCTGGAGCTACGTCTTCTTGGGTTGATCGAGATCGGCTTGGGCGGCTACGTGATCGGCAGGAGCGTCGAGAAGGTCGCCCCGGTGATTGCCGGCGCCCTCAAGAAGTAGGGTAGCTCCACACGGCCGGCGTCGGCCTCGTATCGACGTGCAGGAACCTTTTCTCGGCTGGCCCCGTCTGTCTCACCCCGATGCCAGTAAACCCGATCGATAGGGCGAGCCTGAGCAGCTTGTAGGCTTCCTCTCCGCTCACCAGGAGATCAGCGGCCTTCCCTTTCGTGTGCCACCCAGGAGTTGGTTTTACGGCCTCTGATGGGTGGGAAGGGTCTCGGAAGGCAGATGACACCTTGATCGGCTTTCCGTGCGCCAGACGCAGCGAATCAAGCATCAGCATGAACGTTGGATCCATCTCGCACTTGCCGGTCCAACTGCACGACATCTCGGTCCGCGTGAAGAACTGGTGGTTCCAGGGTTCTTTCATTTGACCCTCCATATTCTGATCCCTGATGCCATTTTCCTGGCCACGTAGAGGCGATCCAGCCGCTTTTTCTTCGCCCAGTTATTCGCGCCCA
>Ga0068877_10001697_pt1 | contig 18003 bp, 18 predicted proteins | sample NOAtaG_FD_66437 | JGI IMG/M metagenome (GOLD analysis project Ga0068877, IMG submission 66437) | Freshwater lake microbial communities from Lake Erie, under a cyanobacterial bloom - NOAA_Erie_Diel6S_1000h metaG | ecosystem: Environmental > Aquatic > Freshwater > Lake | place: USA: Ohio, Lake... | reverse complement strand
GACGCATGAAAACCATCCCTCCCCAAGGGGTGATTTCCTTGTCTGTATAGCCAATTTCAAACTCCATAACACTAAAATAGCTATTGCTACGCATTAGAAAATCCTATTGCGTAATTTGGGATAAAAATAACTACATGGTGTGTACACCCCGATTTGACAGCGCTGAATTTTCTTCTGAGCCTTTGTTGGATTTTGATGCCGGATACATCAAACGAGCGGTTGATATTTTACCCCAGCAAGGTTCAAAAGCTCCTTGGAAAGTGTATCAAAACTATTTACGCGATTCTTTTTTGTTGAGATACAGTTCTATCAAAGACAAGTACTTGGAGTTTGTGCCTTAGAAAATAACCGCAAATTGGGCAAGCAAATCTGATAAGAGCATTTTTCTACGAGTCTTTTCAGAAAATGTACAATGTAAAGATATGGTCAGTCGAGACCAACCATATCTATAATCAACTTCTATTTCGGCTCTAACGCCTGCTTAATCCTAGCGGAAACATCTTGTAAATGATACCTACTCATTTTGTCAGCTGTGGCCGGAAGTGCCCCATTTATTTCGTTTTGCAATTGTACGAGATGCGCACGGGTCAATGATATCACATCGCTCTTTTTTGGATCAGCTACAGGTGATGCAGGAGATGCCGGAAAGAAGGGGCTTGAGAATCCACCGGGGTTCGCGTTGGGTGCAGGGGGAGGAGATAGCAATGCAATCATTTTTTCCACATGCACTTTTTGCAAATTCCTACGGTAACTGTCTATGTTTTTGTGTGTTGCCAACTCAGACCAGATTCCTTTGCGCACATCAGTGAATAAATCATCTAAACTGTAAGCATTCGCAGATATGGCACTCGATTCAATCAATCGTTGCATACGGCTGTAGTCAAAAATGCTGTTGATGGTCGCTTCATGAATGGTACGCAAATTTTCTACTCCTGAACCGGGGCGAATTCTTTTCAGTACATTTTGATCCAACATCCAACTTGGTGTTTCGAATAGTTGTTTGTTCAAAAAGGCGACAGCATCTTTTTGCAAGTTTTTGGGCGTTGGCTCATAAACAAATCCAGCCTGCTCTGTAGTCTTTGGTGTTTCATAGATACCACCAATGTATTTTGTAACATGGCCCATGTATCTTCTGTATTGGCCAACCAGTTGATTGTACATCTCATTCAACATGGTATATTTCTCCGCCTCTTCGGTATACCATTCATTCAGACTTGGCAGGATCCGCTTTAAGTTTTTGATTCCGTATTCACTGGCAATCATGGCATTATTGCCAAGGTCTTCACTTTGAGAGCGTGGATCATATGCGTTAATCTCAGATCCGAACCAGTACAGTGGATCGCCAGCATGCGACAAAGTCCATTTGTTTAAAATCTTTTTATCTTCATCGGCACTTTTGGTATCGAAGATGGGCTTGTAAGCCCACTCGATCGCCCATTTGTCATAGGTGCCAATGCCGGGGAAGAAGTTCGATACGCCATCTTCGGGCTGAGCCACATAGTTAAAGCGTGCATAATCCATAATAGAAGAAGTATGACTGGTTTTTTCCAGATAGTTTTTATCACGTAGCTTTTCAACAGGCGTTGCGTAGCTTGAACCAAAATTGTGGCGCATGCCTAGCGTGTGGCCAACTTCATGTGATGCAACAAAGCGAACAAGTTGTCCCATTAAATCATCATCAAATTTTCTTTTGCGCGATCGTGGATCGGCCGCACCGGTTTGAATAGTGTACCAGTTGTTCAATAAATTCATCACGTTATGATACCAACCGATATGACTTTCAAGGATTTCACCGGTTCGTGGATCATTTACATTCGGGCCATATGCATTTTGAATATCGGAAGCGAAGTAGCGGATGAAGGAATAACGTGCGTCTTCGGTGCTGATGGTACTATCACCGGGAGCAACTTCTTTTGCCAAAATAGCATTTTTGAATCCAGCTTGCTCAAATGCTTTTTGCCAATCTTCTACTCCTAATATTAGGTATTTTCTCCATTGAATAGGGGTAGCGGGATCAATGTAAAATATAATGGGCTTCTTGGGTTCTACCAATTCACCACGTTTCATTTTTTCAATATCGCCAGGCTTGGGCTCCAACCTCCATCGAACAGCAAATATTTCAGTTTCTGATCGCTGAGATTGTTCTCCGTACACGGTGTATCCTGTCGCAAAAAATCCGACACGATTGTCGAATAATCTCTTACGCGCAGGAATTTTTGGCAATAGAATCATCGATGAGTTAATTTCCATAGTGACTACTCCGGCATTTGAACCAGCGGGTAGCACGGTTGTTGGGAATGGACTAGGCGTCAACGATGGGGGCGGTGTAACAGAGGTGTACGTCTTCACCATCTTAATCTCCGTGTTAATAGGAAACGTTTTGATACTTTGGATATACGAACGATCGGCCTGAATTGTCGTTAAATTGAATCGTCTTTTTGTTGAGGGATCCAGTGCGATGAGTTGGTTATCGCCTTTAAAAAAGTCAGTTACATTGATGACTACAGACGTGTCCTTGCGAATGGATTTTATTTCGAACGCGGCTGCAATGGGCTCTAAATTAGAATTTCGAACTGCTTGTTGGATTGGCTTGGTGCTATCGGGGCTCGTATTGATATATAGTGCAGCCCTTAAAAACAATTTGTTGTTAGGTCCTCTTTCCCATCTTAGTACCTGACGATTTTCTTCTTCACCACCGTAGCCTCCTCCAGTGGGTGCTTTTGAAATGCGCGTTACAGCCAAAAACTCTCTGCCAAGAATAGAGTCGGCAATTTCAAAATAATAGTCTTCGTTGATTTTATGGGTAGTGAAAAGCCCTCTTTTGGTTTTAGCTTTTGAAGTGATCAATTGCTTATAGGGCTGAATTCCTCCCTTTTTCTTGGTGGTATCGGATTTGACAGCGGCCGTAGTTCCGGGTGTCGCTTTAGTATCTTTCTTTTTCTTTTGTGAAAAGGTCGGAGATAGGCATATTAGTAGTCCGAGGAAGAGAGTAAATAACTTTTTCATTATTTTTATTTAATGGTTAACTATTCAACTGGCAAGTAAACAAAAAACCCTGTGCCTGGTTTATTTTGAGGAGCACTTCCCTTACTAGATTGTGATGAATGGTAGAATTGCCTAGCTTTCTTCCCAGATAATCATTTTAGTTCTATATTTTGATTTGTAACCTACTTCGAACTGACCAAAAAACCTGAAAATAGCATCTTATTAAATGAGCCTAACAAGAATAAAAGTAATTGCTTTTGATGCAGATGACACATTGTGGCATAATGAGCATTATTTTCAAGAAGTAGAGCATACGTTTTGCACAATGCTGGAAGAATACCTACCGCAACATACTGTAGAACGTGAATTATTGCAGACAGAAATCAAAAATGTTTCGTTATACGGATATGGCATTAAGTCATTCATCTTGTCGATGATAGAAACAGCTATTCGTATTTCTGATAAGACAATTCAGGTCAGTGTGGTGGAGCGAATTATTCAGCTCGGCAGAGAAATGCTGGATAAGCCTATTGAAAAAATGGATAGTGTAGATGAGGTGCTGCATCTTCTCAAGGATAAATATAGGTTGGTAGTTGCCACTAAAGGAGATTTGTTGGATCAGGAAAGAAAATTGAAAAAGTCGGGACTGGAGCATTTCTTTCATCACATTGAAATCATGTCTGAGAAGGGCGAAAGCGATTATGCGAAATTGATCAAACACTTAGATATCAAACCAGAGGAGTTTTTGATGATTGGCAACTCGTTAAAGTCAGACGTGCTTCCGGTATTAGCGTTAGGTGGGCATGGTTTTCATATTCCTTACCATATTACCTGGGGACATGAGAAAGTAGATAAAATTATAGACCATCCTAATTTTAAAGAGTTTAGCAAATTATCCGAAATAGTAGACCATTTATAACTTACATGGAAGAGCAAAAGAACAATCCATTACATGGGAAAACACTAGAGATGATCTTGAAACATTTGGTTGATCTCTATGGGTGGGAAGATTTGGGCAGCATTATCAAGATCAACTGTTTTAATTTTGATCCGAGCATTAAATCGAGTTTGGTATTTTTAAGAAAGACGCCTTGGGCGCGTAAGAAAGTGGAGGATTTGTATATTGATTCACTTAGATGATTCAATATTCAACATTCAGACTTTGATATTTTTCTTCCACCACCACTGAAATACCACGAGCCCCCAGATCCTTGCATGGATGTCTCCGGGGTTTGATGAAAATAGTTGCTTCTTCAATTTTTCGATTTCGGTATACTCAAAAATGCCTTGTTCTTGAATGAGTTTTTTAGAAAGCAAATCATCGACTATCAATGATTTCATTTCGTTTCTAAACCATTTGAGTAGAGGGACTTCAAACCCTTTTTTGGGTCTATTATAAAGTTGAGGCGGCAATAGCTCTTTGAACGCATCTTGCAAAATCCGTTTTCGAATTTTCGAGTTAATTTTATAATCTCCGGGTAGAGAGAAAATAAAATTAACCACTTCGTAATCCAGAAAGGGAACGCGCACCTCTAAACCATTGGCCATGCTCATTAAATCAACTTTGGTAAGCATATCATTGGGCAAGACCAGGTTCATGTCCGTTAGGAGTACATCATTGATGCAAGCATCTGAAGGAATTGTTTTTAAGATTTCTGATTTTCGGTCTTCGTATTCCTGATGCTGAAATTTCCCTTTGCTTACATTGCTCAACAATGAATAGGCTTCGGTTTCATTAGAGAATCGTGCCCAATGCCAATAACGTTCTTGGGGTGAAAGCTTCATTCCCTCACCAAATCGCTTTAGTTGGCGAATTTTATTGGAGATAGGATTATTACGCGAGGAAGGAATAGCGTTCCAAAGCGGCAAAAGATTCTTGGCTGCACTTTCTTTTAGGCCTGGTTGAAACGACTTTAGAAACGCTTCATGCTTATTGTAGCCGGCCAGTAGTTCATCGGCTCCATCACCCGATAGAGCAACGGTAGCATGCTTGCGTGTTTCCTGACTTAGAATATAAACCGCTATGGCAGACGAATCAGCGAAGGGCTCATCGATATAATCTAATATGGAATGCATATGGCGATATAAATCGTCATTTGTCAATGAGAAAACGGTGTGTTCGGTGTTGAAATGCTTGGCCACCAGACGGGCATACTCGGTTTCATCAAAAAAGGCTTCGTCACGAAACCCGATAGAGAAGGTGTGCAGATCAGGTTTGTGTTTGCTCGCCAAACCAACGATCACCGATGAATCAATCCCTCCGCTTAGAAAGGCACCGAACGGAACATCAGCAATCAATCTTCGTTGTACGGATGCCTCCAACAACAATTGTAGTTTTTTCTTCGCGTCATCGTAAGAGATGTGGCTTAGCGAATTTCTTTGATATGGAATTTTGTAGTAGCAACCAACAGTAAAATTCTTTTTACCAATAGTCGCATAATGCCCCGGCAGTAGTTTTTTGACATTTGTAAATATGGTAGCCGGAGCGGGAATATAGTTCAGCTGGAGATAGGTATTCAAGGAAGAATAATCCAATGTTTTTTCAATCCCATACGCCAGAATTGATTTCATTTCCGATGCAAAGAGGAATTTGTCTTCGTCAAACAAATAGAGTAATGGCTTGATGCCGTAGCGATCGCGTGCTATGAAAAAGCTTTGCTCTTGCTTATCGTAGATACAAAATGCAAAGAACCCATTCAGTTTATTGAGACAATTTTCCTTTTCGGCAACATAGAGCTTTAATAAAACTTCAGTATCTGACTGTGTAGTGAAGGTTACACCTTTTGCCTCGAGTTCTTTTTTTAATTCTTGAAAATTAAAGATCTCTCCATTGAATATGATGCCGTATCTCTGATTTTCATCCCACATGGGTTGGTGAGCCGCGGCACTCGTATCAATGATTGAAAGCCTGCGGTGCCCAAGCCCAACAAATTGATCAGTATAAAGTCCCTGATGATCGGGCCCGCGTTTACTTAATGCAGCCGTGGCAGCTGTAACATTGATAAGATTGAATTTGCCGACTAGATTGAAAGCAAGAATGCCTGTTATGCCACACATGGCTACTTCATTGGGGAATCAAGTGACTTGATGACGATATTTCTAAACCAAACTTCGCCTCCGTGGTCTTGTAAACAGATATGACCTTTTTTGGCAGCACCGTAACCAACAGCTTCATTCCACTTACTAGCTGCTTTTCGTTTTTGCCAATCTGCTGAGCCCAGTTCGTATTCTACTGTTCTGGAATCGTTTAACCAATACTCTACATGATTTCCGTTGACAATGATTTTCGATGCATTCCATTCGCCTACCGATTTAGGTTTGGCGTTCGGTGCGGTGTACATTCCATAGTCAGCTGCCGTTTTTTGCCAGTCTTCGATTTTGCCAGGGTATCCGATATCATCTAGCAGTTGATACTCAGGCCCACTCAAATAGGGTTCGTCAAATTCTTCTGTCACCCGAAACATGACTCCGCTATTTCCTTGTGCAGAGATTTTCCACTCCCAGTACAGTTCAAAATTTTCATACTGTTCGTTGGTGATCAGGTTCGCGCGTTTCTCATTACCATCAAATGGTTTGCAATGGAGTGAACCATCAGCAGCTACTTCCCAACTGTTGTTCTCTTTGTCTTTATAAAATCGCCAACCGTCTAAATTCTTGCCATTAAAAAGTGATTTACCTTCAATGATTTCTTTTTTTTGTGGGCCACATGCCGTCAAAAGAAAACTGCCAGCAATCAAAATAATTAGAATTCTCATGTGAATTAGTTTTGGTTGTCGTCTATTGAGTTGAGCTAGAAAATTTTCCCGGGATTTAAAATTCCATTGGGGTCAAATACTTTTTTAATGCCGCGCATGAGATTCAGATTTACTTCGCTCATTGCAATGGACATGTAAGGACGCTTTGCAATACCTATCCCGTGTTCTCCCGACAGAGTTCCACCTAAACTTACAGTGAGTTTGAAAATTTCTCCGATGCCTTCATTGACCTTGGTATTCCAATATTCTTCACTCAATCCTTCTTTCAAAATATTTACGTGCAAGTTGCCATCGCCTAAATGACCAAAACAAACGGTATTAAAATTATAACGCTTACCAATTTCTTTAATACCGTTGATGAGTTTCGGTAAATTACCGCGCGGCACCACCACATCATCCGATTTGGTCAACGTATACCAGTTAACTGCAGGAGAAATATTCTTTCTGATTTTCCACAGCTCCGCTTTTTGTGCATCTGTATCAGCAAATAATATTTCACCGCTTTCAAATTTTTCTACTACCCCCATTACTCGTTCAGCGTCTCGCATCAACACTTCTTCATCGTTGCCGTCCAATTCACAAAGCAAGTAGGCATTCATGCCTTCCGTGAGTTTGGTTGTCACCGGGCTGTTCAACACCTTTTCGCAATAGTCAAATGTTTTCGCAGCTGCTTCCTTTTCGAAGAATTCCATTCCGGAGGGAGTAATACCCTCCACATAAATCGCGGCAATGGCCTTGCACGCTTCTTCGTTAGAACTAAGCGGAATCATCATCAACACGTTTTTCTTTGGATAGCCACGTAGTTTGAAAACTATCTTGGTGATGATTCCCAAAGTGCCCTCACTTCCACACATTAATTGTGTCAAATTATAGCCAGTCGAATTCTTCAAAACGTTGGCTGCGGTCCAAATGATTTCTCCGGTAGGCAACACCACCTCCATGTTCAAAACATAGTCGCGGGTAACTCCATATTTCACCGCCTTCGGACCGCCCGAGTTATTGGCGAGGTTTCCACCCAAAAAGCAAGAGCCTCCACTCGCAGGGTCAGGCGGGTAAAACAAGCCTTTTTCTTTTACGGCATTTTGAAATACTTCGGTAATCACACCAGGTTCTACTGTGGCTTGAAGATTTAGTTCGTCTATCTGGATGATTTTGTTAAACCGCTCCATGGAGATGACGACTCCTTTTTTTACAGGTAACGCTCCACCACTCAACCCAGTACCTGCTCCACGAGGTGTGGTGGGCAGTTTATAGTGATTGCAGATTTTTAATAACTCACTGACTTCTGTTGTGTTGGCAGGGCGGAGAACGACATCCGGCATGAACTGGTAGTCTTCTGTTTTATCATGCCCATAATCTGTCCTTCGTTCTGTATCTTCAATCACGTGATCTTCGCCCACGATAGACTTAAACTTAGCAATGATTAAATCTTCCATTGGTATTGTTTCTGTTGCCTCCATTTCTTTAACGTATGCCATGAATTACTAACTTTGATTGCAATATGAATGTTTTAGCAGACCGCAAAATTAGGCAATTAACTTTTCAAAGGCTTGGGATTTTTGCCTTGATTTTGGTGTTGCTAAGTGGCTGTGCAGCATCTAGAAAAGCAAAAATACGCGACAAACAAGTAGACGAAGTAATTCGTGCCGCAAGATCTTTCACAGGAACGCCCTATAAATGGGGTGGTACGACACGCTCCGGTATCGATTGCTCGGGTTTGACCACGAATGCTTATCGAAAAATAGATCTAACCCTTCCGCGAACGGCTGACGCACAAGCACTAGTAGGAGAGAAAATTAAGATTAAAGATCTTCGGCCTGGAGATCTTGTTTTTTTCGCGACAGGAAAGAAAAAAAGAGAGATTACCCACGTAGGCATAGTCACTGCTATAAAGGGAAAGGAAGAGGTTAAGTTTATACATGCGTCTACTTCGCTGGGCGTGGTAGAGACTAATTTGTATTCAGATTATTACATCAAAAGATTTCGCTCCGCTAGGCGGATTATTGACTAAACCATTTTAAGTGAAGACGACCCGTAGAAAATTTTTACAACTTGGTGCAGCTGCTTCGGCAATGCCCATTGCATCTGCTTTTGCTAAACAAGCGAGAGTGACGAAGCCCATCGTGATTTCTACCTGGAACTTCGGTTTGCAAGCCAACGAAGAGGCATGGAAGATTTTAGCCAAAGGTGGAAGAGCATTAGATGCTGTCGAGGCTGGGGCGAGGGTTCCGGAGGGAGACCCTAAGGAAACCTCGGTCGGGCTAGGCGGCCTACCTGATCGCGATGGCAAGGTTACGTTAGATGCCTGCATCATGGATGAGAATGGAAATATAGGATCAGTGGCATTTTTGGAGCATATCGTTCATCCGGTGTCAGTCGCGCGGATGGTGATGGAAAAGACACAACATGTCATGTTAGTGGGAGAGGGTGCACTGCAATTTGCGCTCGCCAATGGATTCAAAAAGGAAAAATTGTTAACCAAAGAATCTGAGCAAGCCTGGAAAGAATGGTTGAAAGAAGGTAAGTACAAGCCTATTGCTAATATTGAAAATCATGATACAATAGGGATTCTGGCTTTAGATGAAAAAGGGAATCTTTCAGGTGCATGCACTACCAGTGGAATGGCGTACAAAATGCGCGGCAGGGTAGGGGATTCACCCATCATTGGAGCAGGATTGTATGTGGACAATGAAATTGGTGCGGCCACGTCAACAGGTGTTGGTGAAGAAGTTATCCGGATTGTGGGTTGTCATTTGGTCGTTGAGCTAATGCGACAAGGAAATTCACCCGAACAAGCGTGTAAACTAGCGGTCGAGCGAATCATTCAAAAGAATCCTGAGAAGGCAAAAGCTATTCAGGTTGGCTTTTTGGCGTTGAGCAAGACTGGCGAATATGGCGCGTATTGCTTACAGAAGGGATTCACGTTTGCGGTTCATGATTTGGGAAACAACCGACTCTTCGATTCTAAGTATTATTATTAGTTCCATTATATTTGTCTATGGATTCACTATTAATTGCCCCTCGAAATAAGAAGGAATTGCGTTTGATTTCAGATGTCCTCAAAAAAATGGGTATCGCTACTAAATCATTGACGTTAGAAGAAAAAGAAGATATCGGTCTGGTAATGGCAATGAAAGAAGTTGATCGTAGCAAGAAAGTATCGGCTAACTTAATCTTGCAAAAATTGAGAGCATAAATGAAGATTGAGTTTCTTTCAAAATTCAATCAAGACCTGAATAAAATCCATTTAAAATCAGTCAGGAACTCTTTATTGAAAGTGATTGAATTAACGCAGTCTGCGGAAACCTTGGCGGAGATACCAAACCTTAAAAAATTACAAGGCTTCAAGTCAGCTTACCGTATTAGAATAGGTGATTATCGCATCGGTATTTTTATCGATGGAAATACAATTCAGTTTGCCCGTGTCTTGAATCGAAAGGAAATTTATAAATACTTCCCTTAGCTGTGACTATCGAAGTCGTTGTCTATAACATTGAGTCGGCATTGAAAGCCCAAGAAGGTGGTGCCGATCGTATTGAATTGTGCGATAACCCCAGCGAAGGCGGAACCACGCCTTCCTTTGCAACGATTGAATCGGTCCGCCAAAATGTAAGCATGGACGTGTACGTTATGATCCGCCCTCGTGGTGGTGATTTTCTGTATTCCAATTATGAATTCCATTCCATGAAGCGCGACATATTGCAATGCCAGAAGTTAAGTGTAGATGGAATTGTTTTTGGGATATTAAATCCAGATGGTACAATCGACAAAAAGCGCTGCAAAGAGTTGATCGATAAAGCCCGTCCGCTGAAAGTTACATGTCACCGTGCTTTTGATATGACGCGCGATCCATTTGAAGCATTAGAAGATTGTATTGAAGTGGGCTTTGATCGAATTTTAACGGCAGGGCAACAAGCAAAGGCATCACAAGGAGCCGAACTGATCGGCCAACTGATTGACAAAGCCAATGGACGGATTGCTATAATGCCCGGATCGGGTGTCAATGAAGAAACGGTTGAAGAGATCATCAAAAAATCCGGTGCAAAGGAGATCCATTTCTCTGCCACAGCTTTTAGGGAAAGCGGCATGGCATTCAAGAATCAGCAAATAGCTGGAATGGGATCGGACGAGGGGAGTGAGTTTAAATTGCGAACGGTTGATCCGCAACGTGTGAGGATTATGCGTAAGTTGGCCGAAAGTGCTGAAGGTTTGCGCGTTTCTTAAATTGAAATATATTTGCAGTCCCTTTGGGGGATTAGCTCAGCTGGCTAGAGCGCTTCCATGGCATGGAAGAGGTCATCGGTTCGACTCCGATATTCTCCACCAACCTCCAGTCTGCTTTGTGCAGACTTTTTTATTTTACCTTGTTCTTTCCACGGGGAAAATCCCGACATTCAATAACTCAGTATGCCTGACTACCGATATATCAATCATCGTTAATATCTCTTTCTTGGTCAGTTCCTTAAAAAGTTGATTGAGCGTGTTAACTGGTTTATTGTTGAACGAAATAATTAAATCGCCTGCTTTTATTTGTGATCTCGAGCCGGGTGAATTTTCCTCAATACTGACAACGAAAAGAGCTTTTTCATTAGGCAGGTGGTAGTGCCTCTTCACTTTTGGGTTGATGGTCACCTCTTGTAGTTGAAAACCCAAATAGGCCTTAAATACTTTTCCGTTTTTTACCAATTGACTTCCAATTTCTTTGGCGGTGTTGATGTCTACCGAAAAACTGAGGCCATTGGCCCCTTGAATGATGGCTGTATTTACACCCACCACTTCCCCCTCGGTGTTGATCAGTGGCCCACCCGAGTTCCCAGGATTTAGTGCAGCATCCGATTGAATGACGTTATCAACCAGCATCCCATTTTGTGATCTTAGGGTTCTACCCAGCGCGCTCACAACTCCGGTGGTAACGGTATGTTGATAGCCTAGCGGATTGCCGATGGCAATGACGAATTGGCCAATTTGTAGTTGCTCAGAATCCCCCAATTTTGATGTCGAGTACCCATCTGCGTAAATTTTAAGAATCGCGAGATCTGTATCCGGGTCTTTTCCGAGCAAGGTGGCCTCAATTTCGTTTTCGTTCAGCAATGAGACCATGATTTTTTCGGCATCATTGATTACATGACAGTTGGTGAAAATCAGGCCATCCGAGGAAAAAATGAAGCCAGACCCTGACCCTGCAGCACGAAGCTTTCCGTTGGTGGTTTTGTAAACGTCAATTTTGACAACCGAATTCTTAATCGATCCAACAGCATCAATAATCATTTGCGAGAACGAGTCCATAACTTACTTTTACCATATGTAATCAAAAATCCCTCCGAGGCTGAAATTCGGAAAAATTGACAATTTTTCCCTGCCAATTCGGTTTGCCTGCTAGGGTTTTATTGCTTTGATTTGATAAATTCATAATCTTTATAAGTTAATGTCTGTGTATGGCTAAGTTAAAAAACATCATTAAACAGCTTTCTGAAAAGGATTTCAAAGAGATTTACGATTCTCTAATGGAAAGTAATGCTGAAAAGTCAGCTTATCTATTAAAGGCCTTGCGCGAACGGCAATTGTCCGATAGCAAGATCATGGTAGAATTGGACGTAAATGCCAATGCCTACTACACACTTCGATCTCGTTTGAATCAAAAAATTGAAGAACATCTTCTTCAACAAATGGAGAGTCCCAGAACGGATATTCTGCGAAAAGTGGCTAATTTAAATGAGATGCTGTTCTCTAAAAAAAGAACCATCTCCATTGCGACACTAAAAAAGCTAGAGAAGGAGCTGTTGGACTACGATTTGGCCAACGAGTTGACTGTGGTTTATAAGTCTTTGAAGAAGTTGCATATCAACACGCCCGACTATTTCACCTATTCGCAGCTTTACAACAGGCACGTAGCATATATGCTGGCAGTAGACAAAGCGGAGGATCTGTTAGCAGACTACTTTAGAAAGTATGGAAGTTTTTACTTGACTGCTGACGAAACAGAGAAATTGGGACTGACATTATTGCTCAAGGAGATGCAAAATGTAGCAAAACTTTATGAGTCGCACCGACTATACACTTATCAAAGCTTGATGGTGATTTATCATCGTCTTTTTGTAGAGACGGATGATAACCTACATCAGGAGGGAGAATCGATTGAAGATATTTTTGCGCACACACAGAAGATATTTGAAACCTATAACCTCGATCCACTTTATTTTCATCTCAATTTAGTGTTTGAGTTTTTGAGACTGGAATACTACAATCATTACAAAGTATATCGGCAGGCAGAGAAGTATTTTGAGGAGGTAAATGATGCTGCCGCCAATTTGTTAGTCAACTACCCAACGCTTACTTTTTCAGTCCAGTTTTTTGTCTCTAAGTTGGAGCGAAACCTTCGGCTGGGAACGGAAAAGGAACTGTATTCCGAAAATGAGCGGATATTTTCAGATATCGAGCCAGACACGATGGACATTCCAAAGCATTTGATTTACATCACCTATCGTGCATTAAGTTGCTATTATGTAGAAAAATATGAAGAAGCTGCGAAGCTGATCAATAGTCTGATCAATGATGTGAGTTTGAAAAAGTACCCGTTTGCACAAATGGAGGTTAAGGCATTGTTGGCCTTGCAGTATTGTTTGCTTCGGGATTTCGAGTTGTTTAACCAGCATTCAAATAGTATTCAAAGACAGATTCGAATGTTCGGCAAGGACGAATGCGAGAATGTACTCCTGTTCTTAAAGATTTTAAAAATTGCAACGAGCGAGGCTAAAAAAGATAAGCCAAAGAAGATTGCTGCCCTTATTCCAAAACTTAAGGAAATCAAAGTGGCTTATTTTGCGCCCACCTCCCTCATCAATATGGACGAGGAGTTTGTTAAGAAACTGACGGCAATCGAAACGGATTAGACCGCTAGGTTAATGATGCTGTCGTGAGACAATGGCTTGTTTAAGTAGAGCCGTACGTTGGTATACTTTTTTGATCTACTGAAATCTTGTGGATTGATGGACGAAGTGAGCATAATGATTTTGCACTTCGTTTTTGTGGCCAAGGCTAATTTTTCGAACTCATCTAAAAATTGAAAACCATCCATCAGAGGCATGTCAATGTCAAGAAAAATGATATCTGGAAGAACCTTGTCGGCCACTTCCATCTTTTCCATATTTTTTAAGAACTCAATCGCGCTTTTTGCTCCCGTGTGGGTGTAAATATTTTCGGTGATGGAGGCGGCCTCAATCATTTTTTGGTTGATCAGGTTATCGATTTCATTATCATCGATTAACATTATCGTTTTGTATTTAGGAGCAGCCATACGTTGGTTTTAGTCAGGTGAAATTAAGGGTATTGTGGAAGTTTTCCAAAAATGGTTAGGTATCAAATTTGATTCCCTGAGCCAAAGGGAGCGTCTCTCCAAAGTTAATGGTATTGGTTTGGCGCCTCATATAGATTTTCCATGAGTCAGAACCTGATTCGCGACCGCCACCTGTTTCTTTTTCGCCACCAAACGCGCCACCAATTTCGGCTCCTGATGTACCAATGTTGACGTTCGCAATACCGCAGTCTGAGCCGCCATGGGAAAGGAATTTTTCCATCTCTTGCATGTGGTTCGTCATAATGGATGATGACAATCCCTGCTTTACTCCGTTCTGAAGCTCGATCGCTTCTTCTATCGTCTTATATTTGATCAAGTAAAGGACAGGCGCAAAAGTCTCTTGCTGTACAATAGTAAAATGATTTTTTACTTCTGCGATAGCCGGCTTTACATAACACCCGGATGTAAAGCCTTTGCCAGTTAAAACACCACCATCGACCACGAAACTGCCACCTTCGTCTTTCACTTTTCGCAGCGCACTTCTGTAAGTCTCAACGGCCAATTGATCGATCAATGGACCGACATGATTGGATGAATCAAGTGGATTGCCAATTTGAAGTTGTGCATATGCTTTTTTGAGACGAACCTTCACTTCCTCATAGATCGTCTCATCAATAATCAACCTGCGAGTAGACGTGCAACGTTGTCCGGCTGTTCCTACTGCACCAAACAGGGCCCCCCGGATAGCGATATCCAGATTAGCATTGGCAGTAATGATGATCGCATTGTTGCCGCCAAGCTCTAGCAACGCCCGCCCCAAACGTTCACTTACCGTTTTACCAACCGCTTTACCCATTCGAACAGATCCAGTGGCAGAAACCAGTGCGATGTTTTCGTTCGCACACATTACCTGGCCAATTTTATAGTCTCCGTTTACAATGCATGAAACGCCTTCAGGCACATTGTTTTTCTCAAAAACTTTTGCAACGATGTTTTGACAAGCGATGCTACACAGTGGTGTTTTTTCAGAGGGCTTCCAAATACACACATCACCACAAACCCAGGCAAGCATTGAGTTCCATGCCCAGACGGCTACCGGAAAATTAAATGCGGAAATAATCCCCACAATTCCCAATGGATGGTATTGCTCGTACATACGGTGCAAGGGCCGTTCAGAATGCATAGTCAATCCATTGAGTTGACGAGATAGGCCAACAGCAAAATCGCAGATGTCAATCATCTCTTGTACTTCTCCCAATCCCTCTTGATAGGATTTTCCCATTTCATAGGAAACCAATTTTCCAAGATCTTCTTTATTCCTGCGCAGTGCATCTCCAATTTGCCGCACCACTTCACCACGTTTCGGGGCGGGTATCTGCCGCCAGGCCTTGAATGCACTTTGTGCTTGCGTTACTATTTTATGAAAGGTTTTTTCGTCCGTTGCCTGCACACGACCGATGATTTTTCCATCAACGGGCGAATAAGAGATAATGGACGACCCTGCAGATCGCAACCATTTCTTTCCGGTAGACGCGCCTAGATTTGTTGAACTGACGCCCAGTTTGGTAAGGGCTTCCTGAATGCCAAAGTTTTGCATAGTTGTTTTGGTAGTGATCGCAAAGCTAAACAGTTTTTTTGGTAGGCGAATAGGCAAGCGTGCTACCAGTCCATGCCAAAAATCTTCTTTTCTCCAAGTTGGTTGACGCCTTCCACCAAAATGCCCCCTTTCTTCATTTCAAGTATTCGGTTGAGGTCGGCTACGTTATCGATGGAGAGTTTGTCAATGTGTGTGATAATCAGTTCTTCTTCTGCACCAGCTTTCTTCCATTTTCCATTGCTCAATTTTTTTAATTTAACGCCACCCTCTAACCCCAGCAAAGTAAGTTTTGGATAGGGTAGGTCTTCAAACTCTGCCCCTTCAATTTGGTAGCTGACCTCTCGCTTACTCATTACCTGAGAGCCATCCATCTTTTTTAGTACCGCATCTACCAGATGGGTCTCTCCTTTTCTACGATAGGTAACTTGAATAGATTGTCCTGGACGGTTTCTCGCCACCCACTCTTGCATTTCAGAAACGCCACTTACTTCATGACCATTAATGGCCGTTATGACATCTCCCTCCTGAATACCTGATTTTTCTGCGGCACTGCCTTTGTTCACGGATCGAACAAATACACCCTGCAACAAATCCAGTTTTTCATTTTCCGCAAGATCGGCCGTGACATCTGCGATCTGCACTCCCAATAAGCCACGTTGTACCTGTCCGAATTCTAACAAATCATCCATGATCTTTTTTACAAGACTGACAGGGATTGCGAATGAATATCCTGAGTAACTTCCGGTTGCGGTGGCAATGGCAGAATTGATTCCGATCAACTCACCTTGGAGGTTGACCAAGGCACCACCACTGTTTCCAGGGTTGACAGCCGCATCGGTCTGGATGAATGATTCGATTTGCAGATTGTTTTTGTCGCGGAGAATACCAATGTTTCTGGCGCGTGCACTTACAATTCCGGCAGTTACGGTTGAATTCAAATCGAACGGGTTGCCAATAGCAAGTACCCACTCGCCTAATTTAATCTGATCGGAATTTCCATATTTCACGAAGAGAAGATTTTTAGCCTTTATTTTTAGTAAGGCCAGATCAGTACTGGGATCCTGGCCAATCAATTTCGCGAAGAAGCGCTGGTTGTTACTCATCACCACTTCGATAGAGTTGGCATCTTCAATCACATGATGGTTGGTAACAATGTAACCATCATCTGAGATGACTACACCAGAACCAGATGATTGGGCATGTGGATTTAAGTAATTGTCTAGCGCATTCAGGCTGAAACCGGTTAATCCATAAGAAGTTCGAATATGGACTACAGCAGGAATCACAGACTTGGCCGCTGACTCAAAATTCACTGCCGATGGAATATGGTAAGAAGTATCTTTCGAAAAATGCACTGATTTCACGTTTTGTCGTTGCTCGATCGATTTATAAGAAGGGTCTCGAGCGATGTAGTTTATCGTAAAAAGCGTTCCTACGATTGCACCTACAAATGCGGACGTAATCACCAAAAGAAACAGCAAAGAGCGCTTCATAAAATATATTTTCTGGAAGGTACTGCGTTCTGCGAATAATAAAAAACAAAAAGGCGCCCTCTTTCGAGGACGCCTTACCCCACCACCTAAACTGATTAATTTACTTTAATGGTTTGTTTTAGTGTTTTCTTTTCGTCTTTTGGAATCGTTAATTCCAAAATGCCTTTGTCGTATTTTGCATTTGCTTTAGATGCATCTACATTTTCAGGTAGCGCAAACGAACGGCTAAAGGCTCCATAGCTGGTTTCGATAGAGTGAAAATTCTTTTCCTTTTTCTCGTTGGAAAGCTTACGCTCGCCACTTACTGTTAGGTAATTGTCTTTCAATTCGATGTTGAAATCTTCTTTGTTAAGACCGGGCACAGCAAAATGAATTTCATACGAGGCTTCATTTTCGATGATGTCCACTTTAGGTACAAAGGTACTTCCGCCACTGCGTGCTACGGATTCATTGAAGAAGCGGTCTACTAGGTTGCTGAATGATGTCGGTACGAAATCATTCGCATTGTAACGGATGATGCTCATAGTATTTGTTTGTTTTTGGTTTGACATTGATTTTAAATCCATGCTAACACTCCAATGAAAAAATGTGCCGATCAAAATAAGTGGCCATATTGGCTTATTTTTACAATATCTAACGCTAAAACAAGACAATATGACATTAATTTTAGCAAATAGTCATGCGCAAATTGTCAATGTAACAAGGATGGTTGCATCAAAAAGGTATGTTCCCGATTAGAAATTCAATGACAGAGCCACTGTTATTGAAGCGATTTTGGGTGATATAAGTGGCTCGTACTCCTAACTCAAATTGTGGTAAGAATCGCATTATATTGACGTCAAAAGTCAGCTCTGCTCCTAGAGAAAGATAGTTGGCTGT
>Ga0068877_10001696_pt1 | contig 18003 bp, 14 predicted proteins | sample NOAtaG_FD_66437 | JGI IMG/M metagenome (GOLD analysis project Ga0068877, IMG submission 66437) | Freshwater lake microbial communities from Lake Erie, under a cyanobacterial bloom - NOAA_Erie_Diel6S_1000h metaG | ecosystem: Environmental > Aquatic > Freshwater > Lake | place: USA: Ohio, Lake... | reverse complement strand
CGCAGGAAGGCGCCGCAGTCGTCCCACGGCACCGTGGAGATCGAGAGGTCGTGGATGAGAAATTGGCTGGCGTCCTGCGCCGTCGCGAAGACCCGGTCGCCGGCCCCCTTCGGGCTCTTCGTATAGAGGAAGTAGGTGCCGCCGGGCATCTCGCAGTCGAAGCCCACCGCCCGGAGCACGCCGACGAGCTTCTCGAGCCGGCGGCGATACTTCTCCCGCACTCGCCGCGGGATCTCGGGGTCGGAGAGCGCCGCGGCCCCCGCCTTCTGGATCGCCATGAACTGGCCGGAGTCGCAGTTGTCCTTCACGTCGGCGAAGGCCCGCACGATCTTTTCGTGGCCGCACACCCAGCCGAGCCGCCAGCCGATCATGTGGAAGCCCTTCGACATCGAGTGGACCTCGACGCCCACCTCCTTCGCGCCGTCGATCGAGAGGAAGGAGAGCGGCTCGTCGTCGTAGGAGAGCATGATGTGGGCCGCATCCTGGACCACGATCACGCGGTGCTTGTGGGCCCAGTCGACCACCTTCTCGTAGAAGCCGCGGGTGGCCGTCTTGCCGGTGGGGCTGTTGGGATAGCAGAGCACGAGCAGCTTTGTCTTCGCGAGCACGTCGGCCGGGATGCCGTCGAGATCGGGGAAGAAGTCGTTCTCGGGCACGAGCGGCAGCCGGTGGACGACGCCGCCGAACCACCGCGTGGCCGTGCCCGCGACGGGATAGCCGGGCACCGTCATCAGCGTGACGTCACCGGGATTGATGAAGGCCGCGGGCAGCATGGCATAGGCCGTCTTCGACCCGATGCAGTGGTTGACCTCCTTCTCGGCGTCGAGCGTGACGCCGAATTCCCGCTGCATGAACTTCGCCACCGCCTCCTTGTAGATGGCGATGCCGTTGTCGGCGTAGCCGCGGTTCTCGGGGCGGTCGATCTCCCGCCGCATCGCGGCCCGCACGCCCTCCGGCGCCATCTCGTCATTTTCGCCGATCCCGAAGTCGAGCATCCGCCGCTCCGGATGGTCGGCCAGCGCCTTCCGCTTGGCCCGCTTGATGAGCTCGAACTTGTAGATCTCGTTGCCCTTGCCGTAGTTCGCTCCGCCGATCCGTTCGGCGAACAGGCTCTGGAACCAGGGGTCTTTCGGCTGCGGGGCGGTTGCGTCGGGGGATGCGGTCGTCGTGGCCATGAACTCGCGTGGGTGAGGTGCGGGCGGGCGGCGGGAAACGACGCTCTGCCCGCACGGCGAGGGCGCCCCCATGGGTGGGGTGTGCTGCGGCCAGGTCGGTCGCAGTGTCCGGCGTCAGACTAGCGGTTTTCTCCCGCGGAATTCAAGCATTTGCTTCCGGTCGGGGCCGAGGGTGGAGTTTCAGTGAAAGGAACTCCACCATGCCCTGCCCCTCCCGCCAGCCAGCTGTGTTCGGCCCGTTCGACGGCGACTTCGACCCGTTCGAAGACGAGGAGGAGTTCGGCGTGCTCATCGTCTTCGGCCGGACGGCCGACTGACGCTTCAGGCCGAGCTTCAGTCCGCAGGCGGTTCTTCGCCTGCGGACGGCGCCGGCGCCGCCGACTTGCGCCGCCGCCACTGATACATGCCGGCGATGCCGAGACCACTCATCGCCAGGATCGACACCGGCGGCTCCGGCACGGCATACGTCGCCGACGTGAACACGATCTGGGTGCCGATGGGATTGGGCGCGAAGTCGCCGATCGTGTTCGACACGTTGAACTCGAGTATGTTGACCCCCTGCACGAAGCCGCTCGAGATGGTGAATGGCTGCGCCGTGAATCCGTAGACGTCGAGCCCCGGATAGATCACGTTGCCATTGAGGCGGATGAAATTCGTGATCGCCGAGGGCGCGGGATTGTTGACGTCGTAGTCGGGCACCTGGCCGCCGTAATTGTCGGCCGCCCAGAGGCCGGTGATCTGGGCCGAGGCGAACGCCTCGGGAATCGTGAACGTGGTCCGGAACGTATAGAGACCCTTGTTGGCACTGACGTTCTGGTCCTCGAATTGACCCGGCAGGAGGATCGCGTTGCCGGGCGTGATCCAGGTAGCGGAGCCGCTGTTGGCCGTGAAGGACGTCCAGCCGTTGATCCAGTCGGCCCGCGCGGCGCCGTTGTAAAAGTTGGGCACGGTGCCGGTGACGGTCGTGGTACCGCTCAACGTGGCTTCGACGGGACTGGCCACGATCTCCCAGTGTGTGTCGGTTGCGTTTTCAGACAGCGCGGTGCCGGAGCCACTGACACCCGTATTGAAGAGCCCCTGAATAAATTCGGCCCGGACTGCGCCGGCGGAAAATGAGAGTGCGGCGACCGCGAATGCGGCCGCGAGGTTCCTGACGTTCACGAGCGGGCTCCTTGCAAAAAAAGAAAAAACGGTGTTTTGGCTGCCCCCGGCGGCCGTCGGACGGATCACCAAAACGGTGAATCCGGCCTCACCGTTTTGGTGAGGCCGCCGGAGTCGGGATTTCGGTACGGGGAAGCGCACCTGCCCACAAGGCAGGGGCACGGCCCTTTTTCAGCATGTTTCCTGGGGTTTTTCGCGAGACCGTGGCGCAGGGTCGACTGCTCTCGTCACCCTGAGACACGTGGGTCTCGACTTCTAGAGTCAAGGCTGCAAACCCCGTGCCAATTCCATCACCAGCCGGCCAGGCGGAGCCGAGGGAGTTGCCCGGCTTGTCGCCTCGCCCCGCCGGCCGGTATTCATCCGCCCATGCAAGACCGTACGTCGTTGCTCCTCTCCGGCCTCGCCCACGAGCACCGGCTGATCGAAATCGGCCCCAGCTTCCGGCCCCTCGCCCCCAAAGCCGATGGCTGGCGGACGACGGTCGTCGATCATGCTGATCAAGCGGCGCTGATCGCCAAATACGGCCGTGATCCCACGGTCGAAACCGGACGGATCGAGGAGGTGGACGTCGTCTGGACAGGCGGGCCGCTCCACGAGGCGTTTCCCACAGCCAGCCACGGCACGTACACCGCCCTGATCGCCAGCCACGTGCTCGAGCACATCCCCGACCCGATCGGCTTCTTCAAGGCCGCGGAGACGCTCGTCGATCACCGCGCCGGGACGTTGCGGCTCGCGCTGCCCGATCGGCGGCTCTGCTTCGACGTGTTTCGCCCGACGTCGACCACCGGCCGCGTGCTCGCCGCCCATCGGGCCGCCGTGACACGTCATGGTTACGCCGAACACTTCGACCACGTGGCCTATCTTTCCAGGCTGGATGGCCGGGCCGCATGGGGGGCAGAGCCGCTCGGCGGCCTCGCGCTCGACCACACGCTGGAGCAGGCCTTTCGCCATGCGGAGCATGCCGCGGGGCCCGATGCCGGCTATGTCGATTGCCATGCCTGGCAGTTCACGCCGGCGAGCTTCGAGTTGCTCGTGCTGGAACTCGCCGCTCTCGGCGTCATCGATTGGCGGATCGACTGGATCGAGCCGCAGCCGTTCACCGAGTTTCTCGTCTCGCTCTCACGGCCGCGGCTCGACATCGCCTCCACCGACGAGCTGCAGCAGCGGCGGTGCAACCTGCTCAAGCGGATGCTGATCGAGTTCCGCGACGTCGCCGACCGGCTGATCGCGTCGTGAGGCCGATCAGGCCGGGGCGGCGCCCGCCTCACCGGGGCCCACGAGCGTCTGCCAATGGGCGATCGACTCGCGGGCCATCTCCCGGAGGAGCCGCATCCGCTCCCGCTGGAGCGCAGCGTCGTCGGCAAACCGGGCTGGACCGGGCTGGAGCCGGCCGAGGAACTCGACGGCCGGCGCCGGACGCAGCCACGCCACATGCCAGTCGCACACGCCCGCCTGGGCGAGATCGAGGATCAACAGGGCGAAAGAGGCTGGGGTGAACTGCCAAGCATGGGCGTCGCGGTAGACGTCGTCGGGGCGGCAGACGGCATCGAATATGGCCTTGGCCCTGCCGGCCGGATGGGCGAACTCGACCGCGGCGGCCGACTCGCCCGCGGTCCAGCCGGGGCGGCCGTCGAGCGTGACGGCATAGGCCACCTCGTCGAAGAGCGTGGCCGGGCAGTGTCGCTCGTGCCGCTGATGGTGGGCGAGCAGCACGCGGCCGGCCAGGGTGGGCGGCCGGAAGAAGTCGAACGACCACCGCTTGTCGGGCAGGGCGAACACGAGGCAGCCGTCGTTGCGCACGAGCCGTCGCGCACTGTCGAGAAACGCGATCAGATCGGGCATGTGCTCGAGCACGTGCGAGGCGAGCACAGCGTCGAAGGTTCCGAGCTGGTCGGCAGGAAATGCGTCGTGCAGAAGACCCCCTTGCCAGAGCACGTCCACCTCTTCGACGGCGGCGGCGTCGATGTTGGCTCGAGCATATTTTCCGAGCAGCCCCTCCCGAGTGTCGTGGTCGACGACGCACGTATTCCATCCGTCTCGCTTCGGCACGAGAGGGCGGAACGACGCTCCGATCTCCACGAGCCGCGCCGTCCGCGGAATGCCCTCGAGCAGCAGGTCTCGCCGCGGGTCGGAGGCAAGCTCACCCATGGTGCAGCGTGGCCTCGACGATTCGGTCCCCAAAGCGATCCCAGCCATACCGCTCGCGGACGTGCGCCGCATTCGCCTCCGCCAACGGAGCGTGCCGCGACTGCGACCGCACGAGCTGCACGGCGGTCGCCAAGGCATCGTCCCACTCGTCGGCGCGGGCGAGTTGGCCGAGGTCGGGGGACGTGATCGAGGATCGGAAGGTCTCGGTCGGCGTGGCGATCGTCCAGGTGCCCACGGCCGCGGCTTCGAAGAACTTCAGCTCGCTTTTGCAGTTGGTGAAGATGTTGTCCTGGAGCGGTGCGATGTTGATCTCGACCTCGGCGATCAGCTTCTGCAGGTTGATCCAGTCCTGGAGCGGGCATTGCTCAACGCGGTCGGCATGGGGTGCGAGTGGGCCGATGGAGTCGAGAAAGCCGACCACGCGCACGCGGGTGTCGGGATCGCTCTCGAGGAGCCGGGCGAGGGCCGGGGCGGCGATGGCGAAGTCGCGGTTGTGGCTCGGGGAGCCGCTGAAGTAGCCGACCACCACCGTGCCGTCGCCGAGAAAGCCGCGGGCGGCCTTCTCGGCGAGCAGAAGATCGGAGGTCCGCTGCTGGCAGCGATTGAGGTAGTTGGGCACGACGTTCACCGGCCCGCCGACCACCTCGGCCATGCGGGCGGCCAAAAAGTCGTTGGTCGTGATCCCGCCGTCGCAGAGCCGGGCGACCGCCTCGAGACGGCCACAGTAGGCGAACCAGGAGTCAAACAGCGAAGGAGACCGCGTGTCCTGGTCGAGCGTATCCAGGATGAAGTGCACGAACCGGCCGTCGAACACGAGGTCGTCGCAATCGAACAGAATCTCGACCTTGTGGGCACGGGCCATCGCGATGAGCCTGGCCACCCGGGCGTCGTATCGCACCCGGGCCAGCACCAGGACGTCGAGTCGAGGCAGTCGCGGGATGAGTGCGTCGATCTCGTTGCCGCTGAACCACGAGGCCGCGACCCGACGCGGAGTCTCGTTCCGAAGGCATTCCACCATGTTGAAGACACGGTAGCGGAAGGTGCTGGTGTCGGGCCGTTCGTAGAGCCATGCCACCCGCGGAAGATCCTCGTCGAGGGCGGCCAGCCGCTCCTCCACCGTCTCCGCATCCCACGGAGGCACGTAGTGAAAGTGGTCGCAGACGAGCCGAGGATACATGGCGACGCCCTCCGGCTGTCAGGCCGCGCGAAGCAGCGGGGTGGGCGTTTGCTCGGCGGACAGAGGGGTGCGGCCAAAGTGGCGGGCGAGCCGCTCGATGGCCGGTTCGAGTGCCTCCTGCCAATCGCGGCAGATGCGGTCGTCGCGCACGGCGGCCGCCCGGGCTTCGTCGTTGCAGGCCGCGGTGGCAAGCGCCGCGAGTCCGGCCCGCAGGCCGTCCCGAGTGGGGGGCACTGCGGAAATGTTGGCGGAGTACTGCGACAGGTCCTGCTTGTTGCCCCGCGAGTTGGTGAGCACCGCGGCTCCTGCCGCCGCGAGATCGAGCGGTGGATAGGACGGATGCGGTGTGTCCATGAGCACGAATCCGGCGTCCATCGTCCGTACGAAGGCCTGATACTGGCTCCACGACAGGCCTTCGATCCGCCGCGGCTTCAGCCCGTGGGGAAACACGAGGTCGGGCACGTCTTTGCCCACGAGATAGATCTCCCAATCGTCGGGATGGAAGGTGCCGTCGGCGACGGCGCCGGCCAGGGCCTCCAAACCGCAGCAGAAGAGGTTCCGCAGGTGATGAGGGCGGGCGTAGAAGAAAAGTCGTCGTTTGCCGGAGGGCTGCGGTCTCGTGTCGGACACGGCCGCCGCAGGAAATGCCGGCTCGAACCAGACAGCCCTGTCGGCGAGGTCGGGAATCGGTTCGGGGCCGCGGAGAAGATGGTCGAGCAGGAGCCTCGAGTTGACGATCGTGAGCACGTCGGGCTCGTGCAGCGTCTGCTCGCAACGCAGCCGGTCATCGCCGACCGGGTAGAACATTCGCTCGTCTTCCTGGAGCAGGTAGGCCACCCGCTCACGATGCACCGTCGACAGCAGGCTGCGGGTCGTCCACCACGACGTGGCCAGAAAGACGTCGTCATCGGTGAGCGGCAGTTCACGGCCGCCGCGATGCGGCACGTGCACGACCTCGAGCCGGCCCTCGAGATGCACGCCGTTGGCTGTGAGCACGCGGCCCACGGCCCCTGGATCGGGAGGCACGGTGCGGGTCACCAGCCGCAGCACGGCCTGCATGCGATTGGCCGCCAGGGCACCGAGCACCAGCGCGGTGCCGACACCGCCGAACAGGCTGGCCGCATCGACGGCATCGGTGACTACGGATAGCCGAGGGCCCGCGGAAGGTGTGGGGAAGCAGTCGAGCGGCCGGATGGCCGTCCACCGCGAATCGAGCCACTCCGCGACGGTCTGCGGCGGAGTGCCGGCTTCAGCGTGGCCAGGCGAAGCGTTCGGCGGCGTTGGTTCAGCGGCGGCCGGCTCCGGGACCGGCTCTGGGTGTGGCACAGCGGCTGTATCGACGGACTGATTTCGCAGCATCCGCTGGTGTCGGGCCCCGATGCGATAGGCCTCGGTGAACCGGCCGACGACCGGCATGCGGGCGATCTTGTTGCCGACGATGGTTCCGATCTTCATGGTCGCCTCGGGATCATGAGGTGGGGTGTTCAGGCTGCCTGTCCGAGTTCGTAGCCGCTGGGCAGGAGCGGCTGCGCGGCGGTGTCTCCCGCCGGAGCATAGAACCGAGCATAGGCGGTGTAGTCGATGGCGAACGCATCACGAATGAGCGGCCGCGTGATCTCGTCCAGCAGCGTGTCGCCGTTCGGCGTGCCCAAAGACCGGAGCCGTTGTTTGTCGAGCGGCAGACTCGATGCGTGTGGTGGCCACGGCCTGCCCTTCACCGGCGGGCTGTGATGCGGGCTGCGCGACAGCCGGTCGAGTGGCGAGGTTCGCAGGCCGCACAGCTGCTCGAGATGGTGCAGGTGACTCGCGAGGTCTTCGAGCGGGATGTGCAGACGGACATATGGATCCTGCAGCGGATTCCACTGCGGCTGCGCGTGGACGTCGACGAGCTTGCCGGCATCCCGAGCATCGAGGACGAATCGCAGAAACTCGACGAAGGTCGCCGTGGCCGCGGTTCCCCGGCCCGTCGCCCGCTTCCATGCCAGGAAGTTGGCCCACGTATCGCGAAATCCAACCTTCGGATCGCGGACGAAGTGCAGGAAGCCGCTGACCACGCGGTGCGCGGGATCGCGGATCACCTTCACAGTCAGTTTTCGCACCGGGCCAGCCAGAGCGCGGAAGCACTGCTCGGCGTAGTCGGGCTGGGCCGACGAGTGGGCGTACCAGAAAAGATGGAACTGGTCGGGATATTCCGCCGTGGCCCTGTCGAGGAGTCCCGTATGGAACAAAAACCACTTGAGCATCGTGGTGTTGGCCGACTTGTGGGCCCAGCAGACCGCGATCGGGAAGTCGCGCGCGACCAGCGGCCAGGTGTGGCCGAGGCCATTCGGAAACGCGAGATGAGGCTGCCAGGCGGTCATCGGGGTTGCGCGTGTCGGGAGAAGCTGGGCAAGGGCTTATCCCAAACCCCCGATCTCGCGGCAATCCCAATTCCGAGGCCTCATAAATAGCGGCCTAGCCGTTCCTGGAGGGGCCGGCTCGGGCCTGCACATGCCCTCTCGGCGGACGTTCGCTCAGGACATCGTGTCCTTCGCTCACTGCATGTCCGCTTCGCTTCCGGCATCCTGCCTGCGCTCGCTTCCATAGCCCGCGAGAGGGCATGTGCAGGCCCGAGCCTCGGTCCACTCGAGAAGAGGGAGGCTTCGGGCTACCTGTGCCCTGGAGCCGGCGTTGCTGACCAGCGCAGGGCAGGCAGGATGCCGAAGCGCAGGCAGCATCGAGTGAGCGAAGGGCAGGGATGCCCGTAGCGAACGTCCGGGGACAGGGCATTGGTAGCCCGAAGCCGGAATGGCCAGGATGGAATTCCGGCGCTCCAGAAAAACAGACGGCCCGGGCCTTTCGGCCCGGGCCGTCCTCGTTCCCAGTCGTTTCACTCGTCACCCGCCTTGCGTAGGGGCGGGGGCTCACAGGAGCCGGTTCGCTGCGATCACTCGCAGCAGGGGACCTCGCGGTAGACCACCTTCGGCACGCAGCGGGTCACCGTGTAGGCGACCTGCTTCGGCACCAGCCGGCAGACCTCGACCGTCTTGGTGTAGTGAACGGGCCGGGTGATGCACACCGGCACCTGCTTCACGCACTTTTCCTTCACCATGGTGCAGACCTTGTAGCACTCCTCACGGCTCCGCTCCTCGCGGACCATGCGGCACACCTTGTAGGTGCAGGTGCGGATCCGCTGCTCGGGCACCATCTTGCAGACCTGGTAGGTCCGCACGCGCTGCTCGGGCACCATCTTGCACACCTGGTAGGTGCAGGTCTTCACCTGCACCTCGGGCACCATGCGGCACACCTGGTAGGAGCAGGTGCGAACCCGCTGCTCCGGCACCATGCGGCACACCTGGTAGGTGCGAACCCGCTGCTCCGGCACCATGCGGCACACCTGATAGGTGCACGTCCGGACCCGCTGCTCCGGCACCATGCGGCACACCTGGTAGGTGCAGACCCGCTGCTCCGGCACCATGCGGCACACCTGGTAGGAGCAGGTGCGAACCCGCTGCTCCGGCACCATGCGGCACACCTGGTAGGTGCGGACCCGCTGCTCGGGGACCATGCGGCACACCTGATAGGTGCACGTCCGAACCCGCTGCTCGGGAACCATGCGGCACACCTGGTAGGTGCGGACCCGCTGCTCGGGGACCATGCGGCACACCTGGTAGGTGCACGTCCGGACCCGCTGCTCGGGAACCATCTTGCACACCTGGTAGGTGCGAACCCGCTCCTCCGGCACCATCCGGCAGACCGTATAGGTGCAGGTCTTCACCCGCTGCTCGCGGACCATCGTGCAGACCTTGTAGCACTGCTTCTCGACGATGGTCTCACGCTCGTAGCGGACGCAGTTGACCTGCTTCTCGCAAACCGTCGGCACCCACACCTTCTTGCAGATCTTCCGCGGCGGGCACTGCTCCTGCACCTTGCAGACCTTGCCCGGCACGTAGCACCGCTTGCCGGTGCACGGATCGCAGGTCCAGCAGCCCGGCTCGCGGATGCACCGCGTGATCACCGGTCCGGGAACCTCGCACTCCTCCGTCTCCCAGTGGCCGCTGCACACTTTCACGGTCTTCGTGTAGTGCACCGGCTTGCAGACCGTCTTGCAGACGTCCCGCTCGCGGGTCTCCCACACCGGCTTGCACACGGTGTATGGGATCTCCTTCGTGCAGACTTCCTTCACCGGCTTGCAGACCGTGTAGGTCTCCTGGCGAGTCTCGTACACGGGCTTGCAGACCGTGTAGGGGATCTCCTTCGTGCAGGTCTCGTAGACGGGCTTGCAGACGGTGTAGGTCTGCTCGCGGGTCTCGTAGACGGGCTTGCACACGGTGTAGGGGATCTCCTTGGTGCGGGTCTCGTAGACGGGCTTGCAGACGGTGTAGGTCTGCTCGCGGGTCTCGTAGACGGGCTTGCACACGGTGTAGGGCACTTCCTTCGTGACGGTCTCGTAGACGGGCTTGCAGACCGTGTAGGTCCGCTGGCGGGTCTCGTAGACGGGCTTGCACACCGTATAGGGGATCTCCTTGGTGAGGGTCTCGTAGACCGGCTTGCAGACGGTGTAGGTCTGCTGGCGGGTCTCGTAGACGGGCTTGCACACCGTGTAGGGAATCTCCTTCGTGATGGTCTCGTACACGGGCTTGCAGACCGTGTGGCGGATCTCACGCGTCCGCGTCTCGTAGACCGGCTTGCAGACCGTGTAGGTCTCCTCGCGGGTCTCGTAGACGGGCTTGCAGACGGTGTAGGGGATCTCCTTCGTGCAGGTCTCCCACACCGGCTTGCACACGGTGTAGTTCACCGTGCGGGAACGGGTCTCCCACACCGGCTTGCAGACGGTGTATTCGACCTCCTTGAACGACTTCTCCGTCTCGTAGCGGACGCAGTCGATCTCCTTTTGCTCGACGACCTTCTCGCAGACCGTCTTGTAGCAGGTGACCTCCTGCTTCTCGTACACGACGTCCTTGACCATCCGCGTCCGCGGGGCGGCGCAGCTCGGTTCGACCGTCGCCTCACAACTCGGTTCACTCGCACAGCCGTGCCTGAAGCCGACCGGGGTCGCCTTCAGCACGCCGTGCTTGTGGCTGGCGAGCGAACAGAACGAGGCCTCGGCCCGGGGGGCCGACGCCACGAAGCTGATTGCTGCCAGTAGCCAACACAGCCACTTGCTTTTCATGATTGCCGCCCCGAGCGGGGCGGGCTCCTGGAAATGGAAACAACCTCTGGGGAACGAACACGCAGCGCGCAGGGATGGCGGACCATCCCCGCACTCTGAAAACATCGACCACAAAAACCCCGCAGGTTGAACACTCAACGCAATCAACCGGGCTTTTCCAGAGCCCCAGGCGCGTTACATTCGGCACAGCCGGAACGGCACGACCGGTTTTCTTGGTGATCGCCTCCCCTGTCGGTAGAGTCGGGCGGCGTTGTCCCCGGTTCGATCGGCAGGCTTTGCCATGACGGAACCCCAGCCCCAGTCCCAAACCCCGTCGCTCCCGGCCGGCGAACTGCCGTCGGATTCCGCGGTGCCGAAGGTGGTCGTCAGCCGCCTCAGCCTCTACCTCCGCGAACTGCAGCGGCTGGAGGCATCAGGCCAGCAGACGATCTCGTCGGGCCAGCTCGGGCACCTGCTCGGGTTCAGCGACGCCCAAGTGCGGAAGGACCTCGGCTTCTTCGGCCAGTTCGGCTACCCCGGCGTGGGCTACCGTTGCGACGAGCTGATCCGCGCGATGCGCGACATCCTCGGCACCAACCACCCGTGGAGCGTGGCGATGGTGGGCGTGGGCAACCTCGGCCAGGCGCTGCTCGGCTACCGCGGCTTCGGCCGCCAGAACTTCGCGATCGCCGCCGCCTTCGACGCCGACCCGGCGAAGGTGGGACAGGTGGTGCAGGGCCTCCGCATTCAGCACATCGACGAGCTCGCCGAGACCGTGAAGGCGAAGGGCATCCGGCTGGGGATGATCGTGGTGCCAGCGGCGCGGGCCCAGGAGGCGGCCGATCGCCTCGTGGCGGCGGGCGTGGAGGGGATCGTGAACTTCGCCCCGGTCACGCTCGCGCTGCCGGCGAACGTGCAGAACGTGGGCGTGGACCTCGCGATCGAGCTCGAGCAGCTCTCGTTCGCCGTCACCAACAAGCTGGCCAAGCCGGCCGAGCCGCCGCCGGCTCCGTAAAGTGATCGACCCGCTGTGGCGGGGGTTCGGGGCTGCCCATGCCCTCTCGCCCGGCCGCTCACTTCGGGCATCCTGCCCTTCGCTCGCTCGGAGGCGGCTGCGCTCCGCCATCCTGGCTGCGCTGGCCGCCTACGCCGGCTCGAGGGCATGGGCAGCCCCTCACGGCCGCTTTTCCGGCATTGCGTTCCGGGCATGGCACCGCCAGAAACGCTATCTTGGTGAGAGTTCTGCCCGATGGTGTAACGGTAGCACAAGGGATTTTGGTTCCCTTTGTCTAGGTTCGAATCCTAGTCGGGCAATTGCCGGATGTTCGCCGGATTGCGGCGGGTTTTTCCGCCCTCTATACTCTTTCGCCGACCAAGCATTTTCCTTCAGGAACCGCTCGTGAACTGCTGACCGTCGCCGCGATTTTCGCCGACGGTTTTCGATGCCGACGCCGTGAGCCGCCACCGCGGCACCGTGCGTCTTTCTCCGCATCCGCGTTCACCTGCCCTCGCCCCCGTCGTCGCGTCACGTGACGACCGCCGTTCCTGGAGCCCGCCATGCACCACGCTTTTCACAGCTTCGTTGCCACCACCATTGCCCTCGTCTTCGCCGTGCTGATCGCCGCGCCGAGCCGCGGCGATACTGTCTACGCCGTCAGCAACAACAACGGCCGAATCATCCGCTACGACTCAGCGAATCCTGCGGGAACGGTGGTCACGCTGTCGGGCACGGGACTCATCACCAGTGCTGCCGGCCTTGCGATCGGGCCGGACGGAAATCTTTACATCGGTGAAGCCGGCGATAGAGGGTCGATTGCGCCGTCAATCAAACGGTTTAACCTGACGGACAACACACTCTCGACGGTCTACACCTTCTCCGCCTTCGACGTGTTTCCTGGCAGCCTTCTTTTTAAGGATACGGACTTGCTCGTCGGTCGCAATCCTTTTTTTGGAGATACCGGCGCGATCGTGAAGGTCTCAAACGCGACGAGCGGGCCCATTTCCGTCAGCGACTTTACGACAGGGGGCGAACTTGCCAGCAGCCCGGGTCTTGCCATCGCTGCGGATGGAACGCTTTACGTAAGCGACCAGACGTACAACTTTAGTTCCGGGATCGCCTCCGGCCCGGTCAAGAAGTTCGATGCCGTTGGAGCATACGCCGGCGAAGCGATTGCCAGCGGGTCGTCCGGTCTTGCTGGTCCCACCGGACTTGGGATTCGAGGCAACTCGCTATTCACTTCAAGCATCATGAACGGCTCCATCCTTCAGACGAATCTGCTTGGCAATTCAACGACAGTCTTCGGGTCGGCGGGTGGGCCGTTCCAAGCATCGACTCTGGCGCTGCTCTCCGACGGCGGCCTGATCGTCGGCAGCGCCGGCGGCGGCGGAGCCATCTATCGACTCGATGCCTCGGGCAGCGTGGTCGACACGTTCAACTCCGGCCTCGGCACGATCGGCGGCCTGGTCGTGGCACCGGTGCCCGAGCCCACGACGCTCGTCACGGCGGCGATCGGGCTTGTTGGTGCGATTGCCTACGGCCGCCGACGGAGTGGCCGACGGTCATGAGCAGAATTCGCCGCGGCGTCACGCTCGTCGAGTTGCTTGTCGTCGTCGCGATCATCGGCACGCTCGTCGCCATCCTGCTGCCCGCCGTGCAGACGGCCCGCGAGGCGGCGAGGCGAAGTAGCTGCACCAACAACCTGCGGCAGATCGCCCTGGCCTCCGCCAATCACGAGGCGGCCCGCGGCCGGCTGCCGATCGGCGCTGAATCGCGGGAGTGGGCGGCCCGGCCCGACTTCCCTCACCAGTTCTTTCGCTGGTCGCTGCTCGCGCACCTTTCGCCCTACTACGAGGAGGAGCAGCTGCTCAAAGGGCTCGACCTCACGGTGCCGCTCTACATCGGCCTCACCCCCGACGCGATCGCCCCACAGAACAAGCCGATCGTCGCGCTGACGGTGCCACTCTTTCTCTGCCCGGCCGATCGCATGACGGCCGTGTCGAGCCTGTTCGGCCCGACGAACTACGCCGGCTGCACCGGCGGCGGTGACGGGGGAGGCACGCCGTTCGACACCAACGGCCTCTTCGGCATCAACTCCCGCACGCGGCTCAAGGACGTGACCGACGGCCTCTCCAAGACGGTGGCCTTTTCGGAGAGCCTGCTCGGCGACGGGCCGACGGCGGGCCGCACCGCGGCGGGCATCACGGCCGCCACCGGCTACGGATTCGTGTTCGTCGCTCCGCTCACCGACGCGGCCTGCAGCCGCCCCTTCTACTACAACTTCACCGACCTCCGTGGATTCTCGTGGGCCAACGGAGAATATCGGACCACGCTCTACAACCACGCCCGGCGGCCCAACGACCCGACGCTCGACTGCCTCGCCGCGCTGATGAGCACGGCCGACCTGGCCAGGATGTACGCCGGCTACGGCTGGCGGGCGGCGCGGAGCCGGCATCCCGGCGGCGTGAATGTGGCCATGGCCGACGGCTCGCTGCGGTTCGTGGCCGACGACGTCGATTCGGCCGTATGGAAGGCCGCGGCGACGCGGGCCGGTGGCGAGTCGCTCGCGCTGCCGTGAGCCGCAGCCCGTCCCTAGGGTTTCGGCGCGTGGGCCTTTCGCAGGGCGTCGAGCACCTTGCGGATGTCGGCGGGCAGCGGGCTCGTGAACCGTAGATCCTCGCCGCTCACCGGATGCACGAAGCCGAGTTCGGCCGCGTGGAGCATCACGCGGGGGGCCCGCGACTCGTCCTTCGCCTCCAGCTTCCGTGGCGCCGAGTACACGCGTTCGCCACAGACCGGATGCCCGGTCTCGGCCATGTGGATCCGGATCTGATGCGTGCGGCCCGTCTCGAGCCGGCATTCGACCAGCGTGTAGGCGTCGCCGAAATGTTCGACCGGCGAGACGTGGGTGATCGCGAGCTTGCCGTCTTCCGAGCCGGTCGAGCCGCGGCGGCCGTCGCCGCGGTCGCGCAGGAGGTGCGACCGGATCGTGCCGGTGTTCACGCGGCCCACCACGAGGGCGAGGTAGCGACGGTGCGTCGTGTGCAACCGGAACTGCTCGGCGAGAATCCGGCTGGCCGGCACGTTGCGGGCGAAGACGACCAGGCCGCTCGTCTCGCGATCGATCCGGTGCACGGCCCGCACGGGCGGAATGCGGGTCCGCTTCGCGCCGCGCTGGGCCAGCGAGCCGCGGGCGGCGAGGAACCGGCCGATCGCGTCGGGCACCAGTTCCTCGAGCGTCGGCTGCAGCTGCCGCCGCTTGGCCGGCCACGACGCCTCCTCGTGATGTCGCGTGGTGGTGAGGCCCGTCGGCTTCTCCACGACCACCACGTCGGCATCGACGTGCACGATCCGCACGTCGTCGGCCTTGGGTAGCGGCGCGGCCGCCACGTCGAGCACCTTCACCACCTCCCCCTCCTTCAGCCGGCGGGCGACGTCGGTGCAGATGTTGCCGTGGATCAGCACGTGCCGGCCGCGCACGAGCTTCTGCACCCGCGACCAGCTCGCGTTGCCGAGCCGCGGCCGCAGGAACGCCGCGAGCGTCTGTCCGCGGTCGGCGGGGGTCACGTGGTGCACGGTTCCGGGGTGCTGCTTCATGGGGGCGGTGGGCCTTGGGAATCCAGGCTGGGCGTCGTGAGGTCAGCGTCGCAGACGGGGAGGTGTCTGCAAGTGGGGGGCGGGCCGATTCGGGAGGTTTTTGCCGCGAGATTGACCGCCGCGGCCGGCGGATGAAGAGTGACCCGCAACGCCCAGGGATGCAACTGGCCGCTGATGCGGGCGTGGGAGGGGCATGAACGACCCGACGGTTTTGGCCGGTATGCGGTTCGTCGAGGTCGTGATGAGAAGCGGATTGTGTGCCTTTCGGAAGCCGAAGCGTAGGCGGTTTCCCGTGGCCGGCGGTCACGGGTTCAGCCTCGTGGAGCTGCTGGTAGTCATTGCGATCATCGGCACGCTCGTCGGCCTGCTCCTGCCGGCAGTGCAGCGGGTCCGGGAATCGGCCCGCAAGACGGCCTGCGGCAACAATCTGCGGCAGACGGCACTCGCGACGTCCACCTACGAATCGGGCCGGAAGCGTTTTCCGACGGGCTGCGATCGGATGCCGACGCCTGATCTGCCGGCAGGCACGCTCCACGCGTGGACGTCGTCGATCCTCCCGTTCTTGGAAGAGGCGGAACTGGCGGCGCGGATCGACTACTCCCGCGAGTGGAACGACCCGGCCGGCAACCGCGCCGCCTCGAAGCAGAAGATCACCGCCTATGTCTGCCCGTCGGGCGTGCTTTCGTACGTCGGCAAGGCCGACTACTCGGGCATCTCCGGCGCCTGGATGCTCGGTGTCGACGGCGTGCCGTTCCTCGGCGCCGCCGGACTGACCAACGGCGTCCTCGTGCCGCGGGATCAGCATACGGGCCACGTGCGGGCTGCCCACGTGACCGACGGGCTGAGTGCCACCCTGCTCGCCGCGGAGTCGACCGACCGCGGCCCGGCCCCTGGCGAGGATGTCGATCCCGAAGATCCCACGGGCCGCTGGGCCGTGCACAACTGCGGCCCACAGTCGTCGGGCTTCATCAACACAGAAACGAGCGACATCCGCAGCCTGCATCCGGGGGGCGCCCAGGCGGCGTTCGCCGACGGCCGCGTGGCGTTTCTCAACGAGTCCATGGACCCGGTCGTGCTGGCCGCGATCTGCACGCGAAACGGCGGCGAAGCCCAGGCTTCGGCCGCGAGCGTGCCGTGATGCGTCCCGCCCGAGCGGCAACGCCGGAACGCGATCCGCGGGGGGCTCGTCGCCTCCGGGCATGGCATCGGTGTTCAACAAGGTTCTCGTTCGAGGAGATTCCGATGAATCGTCGGGTTGCAATGGGTCTGTTGACGATGGTGGTGGTGGCGGTCATGGCCGCTCCGGCCGAGGCCGGCGCCGCGGGGGCGCGGGGCACGAAGCGAACGGTGTCGATCAAGGTGTTCAACGACACCTCGGACAGCGACATCTATGTCGTCGGCATCGGGGAGAAACAGGCGCAGAACCTGCCCCAGCCGGTGACACTTTCGCTCGCCAACAAGAACGGCGGGGTGTTCATCGCGCCGGGCAAGTCGAAGACGATCCTCGTGCCAGGAGGCAAGGGGGCGCTCGTGGCGTTCTGCGCCGACGAGTTCGTGAAAGGCCAGCCGTTGCCCGAGCCGGGGGGGGAGGCGCTCTACAACCTCAGCCCCGGGTCGAAGACCACGGCCGGGGTGTACGAAGCGCATGACAACGGCGCCAGCACAGCCGTCAATGGCTGCCAACTGAACGTCACCATCCCCCGGATGAACCTGAAATGATCCCTCGCGGGCCCGTGCGACGCGGGCTCGCGGCTCCGCTCGTCGCGGCCACGGCTGCCGTCTTCATGGCGGCGCCGTGGCTCGACCAGCGGCTCGTGTGGGCCGCCTGGATCGGGGTGGCGATTCCACTCGCGTGCATCGATCGGATCCGGGGCTGGTGGGGCGAGTGCTGGACGCTGGCCGGGGCGACGGCCGCGATCGCGATCGCCTTCCACTGGACGCCGGCGGCGCTCGCCTACGCGATGGATGCCGATCAGGCCACCGGCGTGGCCATCGCGGCGCCGATCGTGTTCTGGGATGCATTGCGACTGGCGGCGCCGCTGCTCTTCGCCGCCCGGGTGCAACCCGATCCGCTGCGGGCGTGGGTCCCGGCCGGTCTGCTGGCCGTCGCCATCGAGGCGGTCGCGCCCGCCGTCTTTCCGTGGAAGCTGGGATATGCCCAGGCCGCCTGGCCGGTGCTCGTGCAGTCGGTCGATCTCGTGGGCCCGGAACTTTCCACCCTGGTGCTCTACGCGCACGCGGGCCTGCTCGTGTGGCTCGCCCATGCGGGCTGGCGGGCGCCGCCGCCGCGAGCGGTCGTGGTCGCCGCCGCCGTGTGCGCCGCGAACCTCGCCTACGGAAGCTGGGCGATCGTTCACTGGACGCACGTCGTCGCAGCGGCCCCGACCTTCGACGTGGTGCTCGTGCAGGCGAACCCGGAGGAGGAAGGGGGCATCGATGCGCTGCGTGGGTTCACGCGGCGCATGACCACGGCCACCTCCGGCACGACCGGCCTCGTCTGCTGGCCCGAGTGCAGCGGCGGTTGCTATGCCGACACGCTCGCGTCGCTCGCCGATCCCGAGCGCGTGCTGGAGCACTCGCGGCCGCCGCGGGCCGGCATGCGTCCGCTCGACGAACC
>Ga0068877_10001695_pt1 | contig 18009 bp, 10 predicted proteins | sample NOAtaG_FD_66437 | JGI IMG/M metagenome (GOLD analysis project Ga0068877, IMG submission 66437) | Freshwater lake microbial communities from Lake Erie, under a cyanobacterial bloom - NOAA_Erie_Diel6S_1000h metaG | ecosystem: Environmental > Aquatic > Freshwater > Lake | place: USA: Ohio, Lake... | reverse complement strand
TTCGACGTGCGGCGCCGTCAGTTGACCGAATACCAGACCAATCGCGGCAATGGGCGGTTCAACTTCGCGCCGAACATTACCAACAATCCGGCCAACAACGCCGGCGGGCACGTCATGGCCTCATTCCTGCTTGGCGCGCCGAGCCTGATCGAGCAGGACTATCTGCTGGCCTGGGTGGGTATTCGGGGAACCGAGTACAGCACCTACATTGCCGATGACTGGCGGGCGACCCAGAAGCTGACCCTGAACCTGGGCATGCGTTATGAGCTCGATACGCCTTACAACGAAGTCGCCAACCGCTGGGCGAACTTCGATCCGAAGACAGCGACGGTGCTGGTTGCCGGGCGGAATGGGGTTGGGAAGAGCGCCGGGGTCAACACCTTCAAGAAAGGGTTTGCCCCCCGGCTCGGCTTTGCCTACCAGGCCGCTGACAAGACCGTCGTCCGCGGCGGCGCGGGCATCTTCTGGAACACTGCCGGTCACGGCGGCAACACGCTGCGACTGATGCGCCACGTGCCCTTCGGGCCGATCTACAGCTTCTCTCCCGGCAACTTCTTCGTGACCCGGCGGGTGAGCGACGGCTTCCCGACGCTGCCGGCGCTCAATCTGGCCAACGCCGACAATCCGGTCGGGAGCGTCGTCGGTGTTGATCCGAACTATCAGCCCGGCTACGCCATGCAGTTCAACCTGACGGTCGAACAGGAGCTGCCGTCGTCGATTCTGTTGAAGGCCTCGTACGTGGGCAATCTCGGTCGCCATCTCGACACGAGCTACAACCTCAATCAGGCCGTGCCCGGCGCCGGGGCGGTCAACAATCGCCGGCCCTTCTTCGGAGTCCGTCCGACGCTGGCCGATGTGACCTGGGCGGTCTCGGACGGGCTGGCGGCCTATCACGCCTTCCAGTTCAGCGCGGAGAAGCGGCTTACCAACGGATTGAGCGGGATTCTCTCCTACACGTGGGGCCACTCGATCGACACGGTCGGTCAGAACTTCGGCGGAGGAGCCGACGGGCCGTTGCCGCAGAATCCGCTCAATCGCTGGGCCGATCGGGGCAACTCGCCATTCGATATCCGCCACCGGCTGACTATCGGCTGGAACTATCAGCTGCCGTTCGGAAAGGGACGCCGCTGGCTCAGCGGCGGAGGACCAGTCGATGTCGTGCTGGGGGGGTGGCAGATCAACGGGATCAACCTCTTCCAGACCGGACTTCCCTTCACCCCGACCGCGAACACCTCAACGCTCAACACCGGCACCGGCAGCCGCCCGGACCGGGTGGGCAATGGCAAACTCGACAACCCGACGGTCGACCGCTGGTTCGACACCTCGGCCTTCCGCACTCCGGGGCAGTTCATGTACGGCAACGCGGGGAGGAATATTCTCTACGGTCCGGGAAGAGTCAACATGGACTTCTCGGTCTTCAAGGAGTTCTCGATCGTCGAGGGGCTGAAGCTGCAGTTCCGCACGGAGTTCTTCAATGTCTTTAACCACACCCAGTTCGATCTTCCGAACGCGGCGATTGGGGCGGGAAATGCCGGAACGATCACGAGCATCGTTGGCACGCCCCGCCAGATCCAGTTCGGCTTGAAACTGGTCTTCTAGTGATTGACCAGCTCGTCAGTCTGTAGTCTGGTGATGCCGGGAGGATGGGAAGGTTGTCGTATTGACGACCGACTCATCCTCCATCCTTTTCAGGGCCTCCTTTTCAGGGCCGCCTTTTCAGGGCCGCCTTTTCAGGCTGCCCATGTCCAATCTGACTGGCCTGGGCTGACTGTCCCGGGCTACTTTGTCTGGCCGGTTACTTCCGGCAGTGTGGGGCGGCCTTGTTGCGACCCTGTCTCCGGCTGAGAGTAATCTGGCAAACCTGGTCCGTTGTCGCTATACTGCGTTCCCCGGAGGAGTAAAAATGACGAGAATAATCCTGCTGATGTTGCTCTTGGTTTCGGTCGCCGGAGCCCAGACGCGACAGTCGAACATTCCGTACGCCGAGCCGGCCAATGAACGGCAGATGCTCGACGTCTACGCTCCCGAGAAGGCATCCGGCTTGCCGGTGGTCTTCTGGATCCACGGCGGCGGCTGGCAGACTGGCGACAAGACGAGTGTGCAGCAGAAACCGCAGGCCTTCAGCGAGCGGGGGTTCGTCTTTGTCTCGACCAACCATCGCTTCGTAACGAAGGTCGCGATGGGCGAGGTGGTTCGTGATGTGGCGCGTGCGGTTGGCTGGGTCTACCGGAACATCGCCCGTCACGGTGGCGATCCGCGCCGGATCTTCATCATGGGCCATTCATCGGGGGCGCAACTGGCCGCGCTGCTCGCGACGGATGATCGCTACCTGCGCGAAGTTGGGGTGCCCTTCAGTGTGCTGCGGGGATGTGTCGCAGTGGATGGTGATACGTACGATATTCCGGCGATCATCGCCACGGCTGAACTTCGTCAAACGCTGCACGGGCTGCCATTGCCGGAGTTCGGCCACCGGGTCAAGTTCGGCAACGACCCACGCCAACACCTTGACTTCTCAGCGGTCACCCACATCGCCAAAGGCAAAGGCATCCCGCCCTTTCTGGTGCTGCATATCGCCGGCCAACCGGATGTGACCGCCCAGGCGCGACGCCTTGGGGCGGCCCTCAAGACGGCCGAGATACCAGTGACGATCTTTGCCGCAAACGAGTCGACCCACAACCGGATCAATGCCGACCTGGGCAAGTCAGACGATCCGGCGACGATCGAGCTGTTCAGGTTTCTGATGCCGCTGGTAAAGGGTAGTCAGTAGTGGTCAGTTTGTCTTGAGAAAATTCTGCCGAAATGAATGCCACGATTGCCATCCGGTCAGGAGACCAAAGATGAGGATGTTGATCAGCAGAAGCTCTACACCCTGCATTATCGACTTCGGCTGGTAGATGATCAGCATGGCGAGAGCTAATGGTAGAATCTCGATGAGAAACTTTCGCTGGACAAGCTGACGGACAAACCGGCGGGGATTGGCCTGGTATTCGGCGCGGGCTTTGTGCAGGTCCGGAATGAGCAGCGTGGCGGTGGTGTCGCCGCCAACCAGTACCCCATCGATGAGGATATGGCATCCGACCGCCCACGTCCGTCCCCGCACCGGGGCAAGTCGGACTTCAATCTGCTTCTCGACCCCGGCAACATCGATCCGGGTCTCGATAATCGAGTACTCACTCAGGAATCCACCCTTCCCCTGCGCGACAAACTGACCATCAACCTCGAGAATCTCCGCTGATCGCGGTGGAAAGAGTGTAAAACGGTTGGTAACCCGAATCTGTCGTCCTTCGAATTCAACTTCCCAGATCTTATCTTTCATTGTGATATGAACTCCTTCATTTTCAAGCCCCACCGTGGATCACGAAGAGGAGCGAAGACAGAAACATAGTCGTCATTGAAAAAACTGATCAAGCGGGTTCAGTTTAGCCAGTGCGGAGAACTTTGCCAATCAAAATATAAATAAAGTTTAACAAATAACAACAAGTTAACATCAGAACGGCCTGTCAGGAAGGTCAGGATTACTGCAGAGTGGCGGCGGGTGAAGAGCGGTCAATAGATATCGAGGTCACGGCCAAAGACGACCTTGCCGGCATAGCCTTGTGAAATCTCCCGAAGCATCTCGTCGGGGGTCGTCCCCCACAAAAGCTGATGGTAGAGAACGAGCAGGCCTGGGCGAGCCTTCGCGGCGATAGCCGCCAGCTCACGGGTCGAGGTATGGAAGCTGGCGTGATACCGCTGCCATTCCGGGGGACGGCGCGCGAAACCGGCTTCCGAGTAGACCTCGTGAATGAGGATGTCGCATCCCTGGCACTGTTCGATGATCGCCGCCGAAGGGCGACAGTCGCCGGAGATGACGATCGACCGGTCAGGGGTCACGAAACGATAGCCGAGGGCATGCTTCCAGCTGCCGTGCTCGACCGGGAAGGCCGTCACGGTCACATTCTCATCGCGATAGACAATCCCCTCGCGGACCTCGCTGACCCGGACCTCATAACCACGGGGCAGCGATGGCTCGAGCCCCCGGAGACGGATCTCAATATCTTCGGCGTAGGCCCGGCGGAGATGATCGGTCATGCGGCGCAGCCCGGGAGGACCAAAGACCAGCAGCGGGGCGTTCCGCTCGAGCACCGCCGGGGTGAAGATAAAATCTGGATAGCCGCTGGTGTGATCCGAATGGAGATGGGTGATGAAGAGACGTCGGAGGCGGCTCACCGCCAGGCCGGCGACCCCACGCTGGTGGGCCGCAGCTGCCCGACGAACCACGCCGGGACCAGTGTCGATGACGTAGGGCGTGTCGTTGACGACGATCGCCACTGCCGGCCCAGAGGCGTCCGGATCAGCATTCGGCGTGCCGGTTCCGAGGAGAACGACCTGGGTCGGCTGAGTCTGGGCCGGCTGTGTCTGGGCCGGCTGTGTCTGGGCCGGGCGAGTCTGGGTAAGCCGAGTCTGGCCCGGCAGATGGGAGTCGCGACCGACCGACGCGCCGGCAGCGACACTCAGCACGACCAGAATAAGCAGTGACACCAGTCTCTTCATCGGGCAGCCTCAACTCTAGCGCACCAGATGGTACTTAGTCTGTCGGTTAAGAACCCACGCCACACGCCCCTCATCATCGATGGTCACATCCTCCTCCTGACCAACAAACAGTTCTTGCCCATCCCACTCCGGGATGGGGGTCCGCGCCGCCAGCTCGATCGAGAACCAGCTCTGGGGAATGATCCGCACGTCGCCCCGTCCCGGGATGGCCTCCTGACGATCCCAGAGTCCAATCAATGGTCCGGCTCCATGTCCGTGATCGCCGATCGGATGGGTGTAGAAGGTGCCATTAATCCCCTCTGCTTTCATGGTCGCGATGGCGTCGAGCAGCACCTCATTGCCGGTGCGGCCGGGTCGCATACGGGAGACGAGAATATCCTGCATGCGGTTGGTGGCAAGAAGCGCCTTTTTGATACCCTCCGGGACATCGGTCTCACCATCGCGAAGAACATAGCCCATATGCTGGGTATCGGTCGCCAGGCCCATCGCCTGAATTCCAAAATCGCAGTGGAGAACATCGCCACGTTCAATGACCACCGGAGCATCCTCGGCAAGATTGCCGGGAATACCCGCTCCGCGCCGCTGGACACGCACCGTTGGCTGGAACCAGGTTCCCAGACCGAGATCCTGAACCCTCTGGCGCATCCACCAGACGACATCCTGGTTAGTCGTGCGACCGGGCTTGATGACCTCGGAAGAGAAGGCACGGGCGATGATCTGGTGGACCAGTCTCATCATCTCCTGATAATGGGGGAGCATCTCCGGCACCCGCGTCTCGATGAATTCGAGGGCCAGCTCATCGTGGCGCACCAGCCGTGACGAGAGTTGCGGCCCAAGCGCGGCGACCAGCTTCTCGTACTCCGCCGCCGACAGCCCGTCAGAGAAGGCATGCGTCGCCGAGACATTGATCGCGATCCGGCGTGGCTGACGGTCCTCGATCAGCTTGCGCAGCAACGCCCATTGCCCCTCCCCCCAGAGCTCGCGGTTTTCGACCTGCGGATCACGGTAGACAGTGTAGAGTCCACCATTCGAGCCTCCGCCAAGGGCGAGGCGATCGACTCCCGACGCGACGCCACGATCGTGGAAGACGAGAATCGTCCGGCGACGGGCCGCAAAGACTGTTGGTGAGACCAGCGATCGAAAGACCGGATCCTCGTTGTACTCACGACAGATGACCAGCCACATATCGACCCCGTGCTTGCGCAGCAGCGAAGGCAGAACGCGCTCGAGCCGGGCCCTGAGCCAGCCTTGCCGAATCATTGCCTCCTCCCGGGCTCCGGGCAGCGCGGCCCGCGACTGGGCATCGATCGAAATGGTCAGCTGGACCAGAAGAACCGGCGCCATCAGCCAGACAAACCGACGGCTCTTGGAGATCTTCAACATTGCCTCTTTAACTCCTGAATATGTATGCGAGTCTCGATTCACGTTATCGAATCTGATCAGCAGCATAAACGATGGCCGCCACAAACAGGAAGGGACGGCTGTCGTTGCCGTCCCTTCCTGTTTGAAATTCCATCCAGTCAAACTATCACGCAGATTAGTCCAACCAGAAGGTGACCAGATTGTGGCGGTGAAGCTACTTGACCTGGACTGCCTCGAGATACTCTGTCAAGGCGTAGATGTTGAGAGTTGCCACACTCTGTCCCTTCGTCTTTCTGAAATAGGCTCCCCAAACCGGCATATCCTTGGTGCCATGGGCGACGACATCGTTTTCACCATTGATATTGAGCTGGACATGAATTGGATTGAACTTTCCACCATGCCGCTGGGCGATCGTCGTCAGATTGCTCGGGGCCGTCTTCAGATCGGCGGCGACTGGTCCAGTGCCTTTCGCATCCATACCGTGGCAGCTGGCGCAATACTGAACATAGAGCTTGCGTCCTCTCTCAAGTCGATCCTTCCCCTGACCTGAACTGATGGTGGGGAACAGAACAAACGCGGCCAGTGTGAATGTAGCGATGATCGTCGTCAATTTTGCAAATTTGCTCAACATGACTCCTCCTCTGACTTGAGAATTCTCAATAACCCGTTACATTGGTCGTCCCGGCGGATTACTGATCATTCCCTCCCCGAAGGCTCACTCGAAGCTTCCCGGTCATTACTGAATGGGCCGATTCAACGATCGCCTTCTGCCTAACATCAAGGCAACAAGCGTGCCAGAGAAGAAAGGCCGATGAGGTGTTTATAATCAACACATCGCAGCATACATGACGGGTCTGACGGGCTTGAGCACGGAATGTTGATGCAAATTTACCAGACAACTCCCCAACCGTGGGGAAAATCAACCAATCATCTTTCACAAAGAGAAAAGAGCCAGTCAATCTTATCAATAACAGTCGCTATCTTGCTCCAGTTATGACCGCCGCGCGACTAAGATGGCCCGCCGCTGCCGAACCGGAGAGGTAGGTCGCGGTGAGGGTAACATAACTGGTTGGGGCATAGCCGTAGACAAGGATATGCCAGTCACCGCTGGTCGGGTTACTGATTACACACTTCTCAGTGGAGTTCTCGCCATCTGAAGCGCAACTATTGACCTTGATCGATGGTTGGCGACCGGTCTGAATGTACAGATCGATATCCCCGGAACCTACCGTCTGGATGGTGAGGGTGCTGGTCTTCACCGGGACATAGATCTTATAGTAGCGGTTCTGCGCCTTGCCCACCCTGATGCTGGCAGGTTGGCCGCTGGTCAGGGAGCTGAAAGGCATCGAGGGAAGATTGACCGTGAGGATGGTCGGGCTGAGCGCTTCGCCGCCCCCATCAACAGCGGCGATCGAGTAACCATAGACCTGACCGGCATCGAGGCTGGTATCCTCGTAACTGGTCACGTTCGGGCCCAGCGTCGTGAGGGTCTTCCAGGTCGTCTCAGCGCCGACCCGCCGGAGCAGCCGGTATCCCGTCTCGCTGGAGTTGTTATCGATCCAGCTCAGATTGATCTGGGTGTTAGTCTGGGCGGTGGCGGTGAATGACGCCGGAGGATTGACTCCAAGCCGGGAGGTCTGCGCCGTCGCCTCGACCGCTGCCGTCTCCCGGCCGCCAGCATCATAGGCGGCAATACGGTAACGATAATTGGTGCCCATCAGCAATCCCTTGTCCTGGTAACTGACGAGGTGGGCGCCGAGTGTCGTGACGAGCGTGGCCGTCGTCGCCGTCCCAACCTGTCGATAGAGACGATAGCCAATATGGTTACCAGCGGGAAAGGCCCAGCTCAGATCGATCTGGGTCGCGGAGACCGGAGTCAGCGTGAGGCTGGGGATGATCACCGGTGGAAGAGTCTGCAGCTGGGTGAGCGCGGCATCGACCTGGATGCGCGGCTTGGTGATGCCATTGGTATCGGCAACACCGACGCCGCTCGTCACCAGTGCATTGAGAATGGACGGCACACTGGCCGTGGGCGCCTTCTGACGGAGAATCGCCCAGGCGGCGCTGACGTGCGGGGTAGCCATCGAAGTGCCGCTCCAGCGATCATACCCCCCACCCGGAACAGCCGAAGTGATGCCGGCTCCTGGCGCGAGGAGATTGAGAAAAGAGGCCGAGTTGGAGAAACTGGCCGTTCGGTTCGCAGTGTCCCGCGTCGCCCCAACGCTGATCGCCGTCGAGATACAGGCGGGTGAACTCATCGAGTCCTTGTAGCCATCATTTCCCGAGGCGACGATCGTCGCGATATTGGCAGCGCGGAGCAGATCGATCATCTGCTTCATGGCCGCGTCGCTCTCGTCACAGTTGGCAAAGTATCGACCACCCCCAAGACTCATATTGGCGGCGGCGATCGGATAGGTCGCGCGCAACTCGAGCACGTGCTGCAGCCCCTTCAGGATATCGGAGTCGAAGGAGAGATAGCACGGCGACTCCTCTTCCCCGCACTCGTCAACGGAGTTGACCTCGCTGAAGACCTGAATGGCGATGAGCCGCGCGTCTCTTGCCACGCCCGAGAAGCTCTGGCCGCCATAGCTGACCGAGTTGCCGGCGACGATGCCTGCGACGTGCGTGCCGTGCTCGCATCCGCTCGGACACGGGAGGGCGGAATTGACCGCGGTCGAGCTGGGTGAACGGCCCGGACAGAGTGAAGTCGACGACGAGCCGGAGCTGTTCGTTGAATAACAAGCTTCGGCAACCACCCTCCCACTAAGCATGGGGTGAACCTTGTCAACGCCGGTGTCGAGCACGGCGACCAGCTGCCCACTGCCGCTATATCCACTCGCCCAGGCCGCTGGAGCGCCGATGAAGGGCACGCTCTCGGCGAGGCTTGGTCGATTGAGCTTGTCCTCCTGAATATCGATCACATCATCCGACTGGCGCAGCGCCTCGAGTCCGCTCGCATTGACCCTCACGGCGAGAACCGGCAATCGATCGTACCGCTTGATCGAGTCCGGATCATAGCCATAGAGATTGTCGACCAGTTCTTCGCGGACACTTGCAATCCGCGCCCGCTGCACCCGGGATTCAAGCCCCTCCCGAACCTCGCTCTGCGCGGAGAAGGCAACCCGGAGTGTCACGATCACCGGAACGACTCCCCGCTCGACGACCCGCGTCGAGAGGCGATCGAAGCGGGTGGCCGCGGTGGCGCGGCGCCGCAATTGCCGCGCCGCGGCTTGCTGCCGCCGGAGAACCTCCTCGTACTGACTCTGGGCGCTGACGGTCCGGATCAGACTCCATTGCCCCCCACGACCCAGGCTCATACCAGCCAGGACAATGGCAGTCAGGAGAAGTGCGATGGAGCAGAACGGTGTAATCTTTTTCATTTGTGTTTCATATATCTTTTATCAACGAATTACAAGTGCGCGGGAAGGCGCATCGCTGGACCGCCTGATTACCGATGCGGTCGGCCAGTTCAACGTTTATCGAGCTGGTTCTCAACCGGAGTGATCGAGGCCCGGTGCGCCGTGGCAATCTGTCTGATGCGGGCGATGACCTCGGGGTGCATCGCGGCAATGTTGTACTTCTCCGCGGCATCCTCATCGAGATTGTAGAGCAGCGGCGGGTCGTGCTCGACCGGCTGATCCGTCCCATACTCGGACCTGGTGATAAAGTGGGCCTTGAATGCGCCGTGGCGGACGGCATAGAGCTTTGACCCACGCCAGTAGAACATGGTCTGGCGCGGGCTCTTTCCACTCCCGCCGGACGCGTGGAGAACGGGGGTGAGATCGTGGCCATCGAGCGGTCGGTCAGCCGGAAGCGGCTCGCCGACGATTTTGGCGAATGTTGGCAACAGGTCGAGGGTTGAACCAAGCTCGGTGACCACGCCCGGGCGGATCGTCCCGGGATGCCAGATGATCGTTGGTTCGCGCATCCCGCCCTCGAAGGTTCCCCCCTTGGCCCCACGGAGCAGTCCGGCCGTCCCTCCCTGTTCATTGAAGAGCATCCACGGGCCATTGTCGCTCGTAAAGACGACCATGGTGTTCCGATCGAGCTTCAGCTGGCGGAGGGTGTCGAGCAGACGTCCGACATTGGCGTCGAGCTCCTCGATCACGTCACCATAGAGTCCGCGCTGGCTGCGGCCGGCAAACTCCTTCGAACGAAAGAGCGGCATGTGCGGCATGCTGTGGGCGAGGTAGAGGAAGAATGGACGCTGGCGGTTGGCCTTCACAAAATTGACCGCCTCGTCGGTATAGCGTCGGGTCAGCGTGGTCTGCTCAGCCGGCCGCTCGACGACCTGCTCGCCGCGCATGAGCGGAACATTCCAGTACTCGACTTTCGGATCCATCATCCGGCGGCGGCGCTCATCGGCTGGCACATTCTGGCCCACAAAGTCCATGTCGTTCGAGTAGGGGATCCCAAAGTAGGAATCGAACCCATGCCTCATCGGCAGATGCTCGGGCTGATAACCGAGGTGCCATTTGCCAACGGCGGCGGTCGCATAGCCCCGGCGCTTGAGAATCTCAGCGATCGTGATCTCGCTTGCCGGCAATCCCCCTTTCGAGTCGGGAAAGAGGACTCTTCGCGTATCCGAGTACATCCCGGTGCGGATCGGCAGACGCGAGGTGAGCAGCGCTGCGCGGCTGGGGGTGCAGACCGAGTCGGCAGCGTAGAAGCTGGTCCAGCGCTGCCCCTCCGCCGCCATCCGGTCGAGATGGGGAGTCCGGATCGTCGGATTGCCAAAGCTGCCGAGGTCGCCGTAGCCAAGATCGTCGCAGAAGATCACCACAAAGTTGGTCGGGCGTGGCGCGGCGGCTGATTCAGCAACCTGTGGCAGCCGGGTCGTCGCCGCACTGAGTATGATCAGCAAGATGGCCAGAATTGGTCTCTTCACTTCTTCCTCCGGATTGTTGATGGCTTTCTGGTCGATGAATGGGTTGGTTGGGGTGGCTGCCAGGGGACGGCCCCAGCCCGCTGCAGATGGAGCTGGAGGGCTACCGTCAGCTCCTGGGCAATCTTCGGCTCGCTGGAGAAGAGATCCCTCTGCTCGCGCGGATCACTAGCGAGATTGAAGAGCTGCAAAGGCTCGAAGGGGGAGTTGTGGAGCATCTTCCACGGTCCGCGCCGCACCGCATAGTAGTCCTGCCCCCGATACTTCGTCCCTCCCTCACGCCGCATCCAGAAGAGGTCACGCGCCGCTTCTGGCTGGTTCTCGCCGCGGAGGGTCGGAAGGATCGATTGTCCGTCGATCGCCGACCCGGTGCGGACTCCAGCCGCATCACAGATCGTCGCGTAGAGATCCATATGGAGAGCGATTCTCTCACTCTGCGAACCAGCCGGGATGCGGCCCGGCCAGGCCGCAATCAGCGGAACCCGAATCCCTCCCTCATAGAGGTCCTGCTTTCCCCCGCGCAGATTACCGTTGGTCCCCCCGACGCTGAGCAGTCCGCCATTGTCACTGGTGAAGATGACCAACGTGTCACGGTCAAGCCCTTTCGCGCGGAGCGCCGTCAATACCTGACCGATCCCGTCATCCATCTGCTCGATCAGGGCGACCAGCCGCGCCCGCTTCTCACTGATTCCAGGCTCGCGGGCCTTCACCCGTGAAATCCATTCATCTGGCGGCTGGATCGGATCGTGGGGCGCATTGTAGGCCAGGTAGAGAAAGAAGGGAGCCGGACTTCCCTGCCTGGTCTCGAGATAGTCGATCGCCCAGCGGGTGAAGAGATCCGTCGCGTGCCCCTCCGGGTCGATCGTCTGGCGGTTGAGCCGCATGTAGTTTCGGTCGTGGCGCCGATGGTGGTAGTAATCATCCATCATATCGCCGAGAAAACCGTGAAAATGGTCGAAGCCGCGGTCATTGGGCGTGTCTGGTGCGGCCAGACCAAGGTGCCACTTGCCAACGATCGCTGTCTGGTATCCGGCCTCCTTCAAACGCTTCGGGAGCATCTCAGCCCGTGGCGAAAGCCAGCCCCAACTGTTCTCAGGATGGGTGCGGATTACTCCCGGAACCCCGGCCAGATCAGGGTACTGACCGGTCAGGAGCGCGGCCCGCGAGGGCGAGCAGACCGGCGCATTCGCATAGAAGTTCGTGAAGCGCTTGCCTGCCGCCGCGAGGGCATCGAGATGGGGAGTCCGAACATCCTGCCCGCCGTATGCTGAAAGATCTCCATAACCAAGATCATCGACCATGATGAAGAGAACGTTCGGAGCATCACCCTTCCGGGCCTGCGTGAGCGGCGCCACACAAATCAGCAGAAGCAGCAGCGCAATAGTCTTTCTGATCACCTTCGGTTCACTCCTTAAAATTGGGGAGGTCCCGGCGCGGTCACACCAGGACCTCGACCAGACACCACTTAGTAGATCAGTTTGAGGGCAAACTGAATCACGCGTGGCTGATTTGACTGGGCGCTGATCTGGCCAAAGGCCGCGCTGCCAAATGAGGTGTTGGGCGGAGCAAATCGCACCGTGTTGGTCAGGTTGAAGAACTCGGCCCTGAACTGCACCGTCAAGCCTTCAACCACTCGCGTATTTTTAACCACCGAGAAATCGATACCTGAGAGTCCGTCGCTCCGCACACTGCCGAGCGACCGCGGCGTTGAGCCAAAGGTATAGGCCGTTGGGGCGGCAAAAGCAGCCGTGTTGAACCAGCGTGTCAATGACCGCTCGCTACCGGAGAGAACCGGATTGCCGATCAGATTGGGACGCTGTCCGCCCCCCTGCGAGAAGGTCGTGTTGGTCGCGCTCGAAAAAGCAAGCGGTCCGCCACTCTGGTAAGTGTAGATGGCCGAGACCTCCCAGCCATTGATGATCCGCCCAGCCAATCCCTGCGGGTTGAAACGACGGCCCGGACCGAACGGCAGCGCGTAGAGCCCGTTCAGGACCAGTCGGTGTGGCGCGTCGAGCGCCGAAAGCGAGCGATCGAGCCGCAGATTGTTCCAGTTCTGGAAGCCGGCATTGCTCAGGGACTCGCCGGCAAAGGCGCCCGTTGCGATATCGATCAGCTTCGAGAAGGTGTAGGAGCCATTGAGGGTCACGCCGCGGTTGAAGCGACGCTGCATCGAGACCATCAGGGCGTGATAGGTCGATGAGGCAAAGGTCTGGTTGGTCGCGACGACCGACTGGAAATGGGGATAGGGTCGCAGCAGCTGGGCCCGCGCGACCGTCGCGCTCGCCAGTGGTCCGGTCAGAATCTGTCGGAAGAATGGATTCGGAACCTGCGCCCGTAACTGGTCACCGAGCGAGAGGGCTGAATCAGGCAGCTGATTGAGCTCCATATCCTGCTGCAGCTTCAGACCGCGATTGCCGGCGTAGCCAACCTCGAGCAGCAGCTGCCCGGGCAGCTCGCGCTGCACATTGAGATTCCACTGCGCTGAGTAGGACTGTTTAACATTCCGGTCGGAGAACCGAATGCTCTGACCAAGGAAGGTCGCCGCGCCCAGACTGTTTCCGGACGGTAGGACGATCCCGGTCGGATAGGGATTGTCGAGGTAGTTGAGCGGCGTCACTCCATTGAGGCTCCCCACGAGGGTGGTCGTGGCCTCGAAACCGGAGGTCCCAAATGCCGACGAGGCCCCTCCCACCCCGGTCAGCGGCGCGAAGAAGATCCCGCCACCCCCGCGAACCACGGTTCCGGGACGCACCGTCCAGGCAAAACCGAGCCGTGGCGCAAAGTTGTTGCGATCGGGATTCCACTGCGTGCGCGGATTTCCATTGACCCCGACAAAGGCGAGCGCCCCACGCAGATTGAGGTCGGGGGCCGTCAGCGGCGGCTTCGCATTGTAGTCGAAATTGGTCAGCTGGTTGTACCGGTCAGTCCGCGGAGACTCATACTCGTAACGAAAACCGAGATTGAGCGTCAAACGATCGGTAATCTTCCAGTCATCCTGGAGGTATCCACCATAGTACTTGACCTGCATGGCCAGGGCGGCGGCACGCGCGTAGCTTCCACCACCAATCCCAAGCATAAACGAGGCAAAGCCAAAACCGGTCCCCGCCGCTGCCGCCGCCGTCGGGTTCGGCCCCTGGGTGAAGTTCTGGGCAAAGGAGAAGGTGATCGCCGTATCGCTGAACTGCCGATAGTTTGGACGCAACAATCGTGACTCGCCGCCAAACTTCAATGTATGGCGGGAGAAGGTCTTCGTGAACCCGGTCACGAGAGAGCCAGTATTGTCACCAAACTGGATGAGGTCATTTCCGCCAAGCAGGTTGCCGGTCCCGGCGTTTGAAACGCTGAAACTTCCGCCCATCCCTGAGACCTGGACCGAGGGGAACGACTCCGGAATCAACTGAGTTTTTAGTGCGGCCGGCAGCCCCAGCGAGGTGATATCGAAGCCACTGCTGTAGGCCTCGCGGTTGTTCTCGAGCCGCGTGAAGCTGAAGAGGAAGTTGGCCACGAGGGTCGGGCTGAAGGTCGCCGTGTAGTCAAGACCCAGATTGCGTCGCTTGAAGACCTGCGCGCCAAAGGTCGGGGTCGCCAGGTTGCCATAAAAGTTGGGCCGGTTGAGCGGAGAATTGTCATAATTGAAACGTCCACTGACCCGGTGGCGATCGTTCAACTGGTGGTCGAGACGAACCGAGAAGGTGTCCTTGCCAATCCGGTTGGCCGTCGAGAAGACATAGTTGCCGGCGGCGGTATTGGCGTTGCCGCGGGCATTTGGCTTCGGTATGAAGCCGAGCATCTTTGTAAAGACCGGGTTCCAGCGATTCTTCGGAATCACATTACCCTGGAACTGGTCGCGCAAAAACTGGGCGGTGTTGGCCGGATTTTGACGGGTCGTCGCCGGATCGTAGATCGGAATGACTGCGCCGGCGGCATTGCGTGTCTGCGAGAAATCGCCCTCGCGCTCGAGCAGCGTCGGGACAGTCCCAATGTAGGTGCCACCCTGCGAGAAGCGCACCGCTTCGTAGCTGAAGAAGAAGAAACTCCGATTCTTGCCATTGTAGTTGAAGGGGCCAAAGACCTTGGAGGGAAAATCGATCGGTCCGCCAAGGGTCGCCCCAAACTGGTTGAAACGGAAGGGCGGCTTCTTCACCCCGGCCCGATTGCCGAAAAATGTGTTGGCGTTGAGCGCGTCATTTCGCAGGTAGTTATAGGCAGTGCCGTGGAACTGGTTGGTGCCGGAACGGGTGACGATATTGAAGACGCCTCCCCCGGCCCGTCCATACTGGGCGCTGAAGTTGTTGGTCTCAACCTTGAACTCCTGCACCGCGTCGGGATTGACGAAGACGACTGGCTGGTTCTGTGCCGCGGCGGTATTTGGGGCACCGTCGAGCAGGTACTCATTCTGATTTCCCCGCGCGCCATTGATCGAGACAAAGGACTGGCTGATCTGGTCGACAGGCAGATCGTTCAGCCCCGCGGAGGGGCGAGCGCCGGGAACGAGGGTCACCAGCGAGTAGGGGTTCCGGCCCAGCAGTGGCAGATTCTGAATCCGCTGCTGGTCGACCACTTTGCCCAGTGAGGAAGTCTCCGAGTCGACAGTCGCGGCAAGGACCGCCGCGACATTGACGGTCTCCGTCAGGGATCCGGCCTCGAGAGTGTAATCCAGGCGCAATACCTGCGCGACCTGCAGGTTGATGCCCGCCTGCTGCAATGGTTTGAAGCCATCCTTGCGAATGGTCGACCGATAGTCGCCGGGTTGAAGCTGGGGAAGGGTGTAGTACCCTTCCTCATTCGAGAGTGTCTCATAAGCAACCCCGGTATTGACGTTGGTGATCGTCACCTGCGCTCCGGGAATGACGGCGCCGGCGGCATCGCTGATCCGGCCAGTCAGTGAGGCACGCTGCGCAAAGGCGGAACCGCACAAAACAAAGATGAGAAGGGCGACCGCGCTGAGGCCCCTGGGATTGGTATGCATGTACATCTCTCCGATTTAGGTAAACTTCAGGTTTTTATTGATCGAGTGGGATGCTTGAGTCGATATCCGGTTCGGACGACCCTTCAGAAGTGGCGCGAAGAGCGTCAGGATATCTGACCAAACCAGTGGCTTGTGCCGTAAACGTGCGCGGATGGTGACCGTCAGGCGTGGGAGTCAAAGCAACCCATTAACTGCCTGGCGCCAGACAAATTATCCGCCAATCAAGAGGTTGTCGATCACGGCGACCAACTGTGGTTGGCCGCTCAACTGGTATGACGTGTTCAAGCTGCGGCGGAGTATACCATCGCCCCGCCCCGGCTCCAAGAGTCAGTAAGGTGGGTTTGATGAATTTGTGCGCCCCCACCCGGTGACTGTTGATGGTGGGCCCGTCGACCAGACAACGTGATCTTCCGAATCGTCCGGTTCGACTTGTCGATCCTTCGCTCCCGGCGAATAATCGGGGTCTGGCAGATCGACAACCAATCTAAACATTGACTAATTGCGGGGTAAAGACATGGATCGACGAAAATTCGTGGGCACATTGGCCGGAGCGCCGTTATCGGCAAGGTGGCTGGGCAGTCTGGGCAGTCTGGGCAGGGGGCCCGGGCAGGCGACCGGAGTGCGGGTGGGAGAAGTGACCCCGACCACGGCAGTGATCTGGACACGACTGACACTACATTCGACCCGCTACCGCGAAGGGGTGGTGATTCCGGGAAGAATGGACGACTACAAGGGGCGTGATCTGCCGCGCCCGACCGTCCCGGTCGACCAGCTCGAGGGGGTCTGCCCGGCGACCAGTGGTCAGGTTCGGTTACGTTACGGGCTCGACGCAAAGTTGCGCCACACCGGGACGACCGAATGGGTGAGTGTGCGGGCGGAGGATGACGGGATCTGCCATTTCCGGCTCGAGGGACTGCGCCCTGACAGCCTCTACTACTTTACAAGTGAGTCCAGGACGCCTCGCGGCTCAGGACGGGGCGCGGAAGTGCAGGGACAATTTCGGACGGCGCCTCTCGCGAACCAGGTCAGTCAGGTCAGATTCTGTGTCATGAGCTGCCAGGGTTACCCTGATCGCGGCCACGTCGATGGTCACGATATCTATCCGGCGATGCAGTCACTCAATCCCGCCTTTGCCTGCCTGACCGGCGATCTGGTCTACTATGACAACGATATGCCACGGGCCAACGACGCACGGCTGGCGCGATACCATTGGGAGCGAATGTTCAGCCTGCCCCGCCTCATCGATTTCAACCGTCGTCATGCGACCTACTGGTTGAAGGACGACCACGACACCCTCAGCAACGACGCCTGGCCGGGGATGACCATGGGTCAACTGACCTTTGCCGAGGGCCAACAGATCTTTCGCGAACAAGCGCCGCTGGGCAAGGGGCCCGGTTATCGGACCTTTCGGTGGGGCCGGGACTTGCAGATCTGGCTGAGTGAGGGGCGCGACCACCGGTCACCCAATCGATTGCCGGACAGTGCGACGAAGACTATCTGGGGGGTGGAACAGATCGAGTGGTTCAAACGAACGGTACTGGAGAGCAACGCGACCTGGAAGGTGCTCGTCTCCCCGACGCCGCTGGTTGGCCCGGACCGCCCTTCCGGGAAGAGCGACAACCACTCGAATGTCGATTTTCGCTCTGAGGGTGAAGCTTTGCGGGGCTGGATACGCGCCAATGCCCCGGAGAATCTGATCGTCATCTGTGGCGACCGACACTGGCAGTACCACTCGGTCCATCCGGAAACGGGCTTGCACGAGTTCAGCGTTGGGGCGGCAAGCAACGAGCATGCGGGGGGCACTCCCGGCGAGAACCCTAAGTACCACCGCTTCCACCGCGTGGCGGGTGGATTTCTTTCGGTCGAGGTGAGTCGTGTGGGAGGCCGGCCACAACTGATCTCGCGCCATCACGACACTCAAGGCCGCGTGGTCTATGAGTCCGTGCGGTGAGCCAATTTGATCTGATTTTATGAACCGCTCTACACTCGGCTCAGACTACCGACGATCTGACTGTGGCAATCCACCTTCTGGACAGTCCCCCCTCTCCCCTTGGGAGCGGGGGGCAGGGGGTGAGGGCGCTACCGAAACCGCAGTCCACGCCCCCTGATTCCCCCAAAGCGGAACCGAAGGACATCGAAAAGGTAGTTCTGTGGATTACGCCAGGGGCCGCGATCTCCCTGCCGGGGCAGAATCTTCTCCGCACGTTTGAAGTAGCCCGATTTCAGATCAGCGGCGGGGCGGAGAGCTATTGATCGATCC
>Ga0068877_10001694_pt1 | contig 18010 bp, 14 predicted proteins | sample NOAtaG_FD_66437 | JGI IMG/M metagenome (GOLD analysis project Ga0068877, IMG submission 66437) | Freshwater lake microbial communities from Lake Erie, under a cyanobacterial bloom - NOAA_Erie_Diel6S_1000h metaG | ecosystem: Environmental > Aquatic > Freshwater > Lake | place: USA: Ohio, Lake... | reverse complement strand
CAAGTCGCAATGGTTTGGACGGCGCATAGTGGGCTGTGAGCATGCCCGGTGCGCCGGGCCGGCTGGAGCTATGCAGATTCACACTGACCTGTCCTATGGTGCGCTCGATGGCTTCAAGGGACAAACCCCCGAGTCGGAGCACAGTAGTTTCCGGACCGGAGCAATCTACGATCGTGGATTCAATGCCCACCTGACAAGGTCCACCATCCAGTATGTAGTCGATCATCCCGTCGAGTTGGTCGGTGACGTGCTGCGCGGTGGTGGGACTGATGTAGCCAAACGGATTGGCACTGGGTGCGGCCAGAGGAAAGTCGAGCTGCCGGAGGAGCTCAAGAGTCACAGGATGAGCCGGTACGCGGACGCCTACCGTGGCGAGACCGCTGGTGACGATATCGGGAATGGCTTCGCTGCGGGGTAAAACCAGCGTGAGGGGCCCGGGCCAGAAGCGGGCAGCCAGAGCATGGGCTGCATCGGTCCAGGAAGTGGTGACCCGCTGCGCGGCGGCGGTATCACCCACGTGAACGATAAGGGGATCAAACGCAGGGCGGCGTTTTACCTCGAAGATCCGCACCACTGCATCGGGAAGGAGGGCATTGGCTGCCAGTCCATACACCGTTTCTGTGGGTATGGCGCATAGTCCACCCGCCCGGAGGGCGTCAATGGCGGGCTGCAACTCAGGTCCCACAGGCGTATTCACGCTGCGCAAGTTAGCACGCTTCTGTCCTGCTGAGCCGCACTGCATTGCTTACCTTTGACCCGTGCAACCAGTCACCCTGATCGACCGCACGTTGTTCGGACTCATCCTGAACCGGCTGTGCTACCAGTTGATCGAAAATCATGATGACTTCCGGGACACAGTCATTATTGGTCTTCAGCCGAGGGGAGTGTTCCTGAGTGACCGGCTGGTGGATGAGCTCCGGCGCATTCGTCCGGAATGCACGATCCAATACGGTATCCTCGATCCCACATTTTATCGCGACGACTTCAGGCGACAGGATAAGCAACTTATTGCCCTTCCCACGGAGATTCCGTTTTCGCTCGAGGACCGGCGCGTGATTCTGGTGGACGATGTGCTGTACACCGGTCGCACCATCCGGGCCGGACTTGAAGGACTGCTCGAATATGGCCGTCCCCGCAGTGTGGAGTTGCTGGTGCTGATTGATCGCCGGTTTACCCGGGAATTGCCCATCGAGCCGATGTATGTGGGACGGAGCGTGGACAGCTACGATAACCAGAAGGTGCGGGTATTATGGAAGAAGGAAGGCCATAAGAATGACGAGGTAATGCTGATCAATGAGTGAGCGCATGAAGCAGAAAAAACTCAGTACGCGGCACCTTCTGGGGATACGGGATATCACCCGGGAGGATATTGAACTCATTTTTTCCCAGGCCGACGAGTTCAAGGAGGTATTGAGCAGGCCTATCAAAAAGGTGCCTTCGCTCCGGGATATCACGGTGGCCAATTTGTTTTTTGAAAACTCGACACGGACAAGGCTCAGTTTTGAACTCGCCGAAAAACGTCTCAGCGCCGACGTGGTCAATTTTTCCGCATCTACCTCTTCGGTGAAGAAAGGAGAGACTCTGGTGGACACGGTCAACAATATTCTGGCTATGAAGGTGGACATGGTGGTGATGCGCCATCCCGCTCCCGGTGCGGCCCTGTTTCTGGCCGACCATATCGGTGCCGCGATCATCAACGCCGGGGATGGAACCCATGAACATCCGACACAGGCTCTTCTGGATGCCTATTCCATCCGGGAGCGCCTGGGGGCTGTGAAAGGGAAAAAGGTGGTGATCGTGGGCGATATCCTCCACAGTCGTGTAGCATTGTCCAATATCCATTGCCTTCGAAAGCTTGGAGCGGAGGTGATGGTTTGCGGCCCTAAAGCGCTTATTCCTAAGCATATAAAGTCACTCGGTGCGGAGGTCAGCCACAATCTGGAGGAAGCCCTTCGGTGGGCTGATGTGGCGAATATGCTCAGGATTCAGTTGGAGCGCCAGGGCGCTGGAGTGCCTTATTTCCCTAGTCTCAGGGAATACACCATGCAGTTTGGTCTGGATGCTTCGCTGCTCAACCGGCTGGGTAAGGATCTTCTCATCATGCACCCCGGTCCGATCAATCGGGGAGTGGAGATCACTTCAGAAGTGGCTGACGGTCCGCACAGCATCATCCTCGATCAGGTGGAAAACGGCGTGGCCGTGCGTATGGCTGCCATCTACCTGCTGGCTCAGCACCTCAACAGGCAGGCTTGAGTCCGATGCTCATCCTCCGCTGTTAACAATTGCCTCCGACTAGCCCGCCCTTTAGCCTGAATTGCTTACTTTTGCTTGAAATTCGGAAGACATGAAGTTTGATATCGATACCAGCAAAGACAAGGTGGTGGTTATTCGCACCAAGGTGGATAAGCTGGATGCTATCCATGCTCCGGAATTGAAAAGCGAGATCGTGCTGCAAAGCAAGTCGGGACAAAAGAATATGGTCCTCGACCTCTCCGAAACCCGGTTTGTGGATTCTTCCGGCCTGTCAGCCATCCTCGTAGCGAACAGGATGTGTCGCGACCAGAATGGCACTTTCGTGGCGTGCGGTCTGCAGGACGCAGTGCTTAAGCTCGTCGAGATTTCCAAGCTGGAAACGGTGCTTAAGATTACTCCCACCCTCAACGAGGCCGTGGATCTTATTTACATGGAAGAAGTAGAACGCGAACTTTGAAATCAAGCATATGAAACAATCTATACTCATCCTTGCCCTTTCAGCCCTTGGACTCCCAGCAATCGCTCAGTGCGATCCAAATGCGCATAACTGGAATGGCGCTCCTTTCGGGGTATCTCCGGATCCGCAAATGGGCGAGCAGTTTGAATCGGCTGTGTTGAATGTCCCCTACTCCGATGTGATTTACGTGAAGGCACCCACTTCGGCAGCTGATATTGACGAAACGCTTCCCGCCTTCGTCATGATTGACAGCCTCCGTCTGGAAGATGTGCTGCTGGATAATGGTAATTCATTTGTGAGCCTGAACACGATCGGTCTCTTTCTGGAGTGCAATAACAATGGTGATTCTCCCAATCCTTGCGTATTCCTTCCGGGGAATGCTTACTGCGGAGATATTTTCGGTACGCCCACAGTAGCCGGTTCTTTTCCGGTGAAGATTTCTGTTACCGGCTTTATTGATTTCTTCGGATCACAGGCAATTCCCTACGAGTTTGAGGGATATACGCTGGTGGTGAACGGAACCATTGCCGTGGTAGAAGCCACAGCGCCCCAGTCACTGCTTGTAGCCCAGAACTCTCCGAACCCTGCTTCAGATATGACAACGATCCAGTATGATCTGGCTGTTCCTGCTGAAGTCGAGATTTCAGTTGTGAACCTGGTCGGCGCGCAGGTGTATTCGCGTAAGATGCTGGGCAAGAAGGGAACAAATAGTTTCCGCCTGGATACATCAGGTCTCGAGAGTGGAGTTTATCTGTACTGTGTTTCTGCAGGTGAAAAGAAGTTCACGCGTCGAATGCTCGTGCAGCATTGATAGCGGTTTGATTTGTGACCAGCAAAGAACCGTCTCCCCGGGAGGCGGTTTTTTATTCTATGATCTTTGACGTGACCATACTTGGATGCGGGGCCGCCACGCCCACGAGCCGGTTCAATCCTTCGGCTCAGGTGGTCAATGTACATGACAAGCTGTTCCTCGTGGATTGCGGTGAAGGCACGCAGGTGCAGCTCCGCCGCCAGAAGATCAAGATCCAGCGCATCAACCATATTTTTATTTCTCATCTGCACGGCGATCATTACCTCGGACTGATCGGCTTGCTGAGCACCATGCATCTCCTTGGCCGCACCGCGGGTATTCACCTCTATGGGCCTCCCGAACTGAAGGAACTTGTGGAAGTGAATCTGCGACTTTCTGACACCTGGCTGGTGTATCCGCTGGAGTTCCACGCTTTAGTTCCCGGCTCTAAGCAGCTTATTCATGAGGATCGCACGCTGGAGGTTCATGCCTTTCCTCTGCGTCACCGGATTGCAACGTGGGGTTACTTGTTTCGTGAGAAGCCGAGACCGCTCAATATGCTGACTTCGGAGGTGGCGCATTATCGGCTGCACCCCGAGGAGATCATCTCACTCAAGGCTGGGCATCCTGTGGAGCGTCCGGATGGCTCGGTGATCACACCTGAAATGGCTTGCGCACCTCCGCAGCCCCTCCGCGCCTATGCCTACTGCAGTGATACCGCCTACTGGGAACCTCTGGCAGAGTTCATTCGCGGAGCTGATCTATTGTACCATGAGTCCACATTTCTTGAGAAGGAATCTGCACGGGCACATGAGACCTACCATTCCACAGCTGGTCAGGCGGCGCGCATGGCTGCGAGGGCGGGTGTGGGACAGCTCATGCTCGGACATTTCAGCTCGCGTTACGACAGCACGGATCGGTTCATCGAGGAGGCCATCCCCCATTTTTCCAATTCTATCCTGGCCGAGGAGGGAAAGACATTTTCCGTGGGCCCGGTATTGTAGAAAAAGTCAGTTGTCGTGCTCGCGGGCCTTCACCTCCGGATCAGGAGTGACCTGCAGTTCTTCCTGAATCATGCGGCGCTCTTCTTCTGATGGTCCGTTGGTGACAAAGCGATTGAGATCGGGCTGGCCGGCATTCACCCATGCGGTGTACCAGAAACTGCCGATTGAGGCCACTGCGGTGCGCATGCGGCGCTCTACCTGCCCGTCGAGCATTGCGCTGTAAGCCTGTGAATATTCCCGTGAGTAGACCTTCATCTCCACATTGCCCCGGGCTTCATAGGCATATTTCTGGTCATCCGGGAAAGTCGAACTGAGGTCAGCTTCGAAGCTGAGCACAGTGTCCACGGCGGCAAAGCTCTCTCGCACGCGGTCCCATATGAACCGCTGCGGATGCTCCAGATACTTGGCCTTGCCCGTGAAGAGGTCGTAATTGGGCTCGTAGAGTTCGGGTAGCCGGCTTTCCCAGAAACCGTGTATGCCGCGCTGGTTGGTTTTCTGACCGTTGTAGTTGCTGGTGGTATGCAGCGGCACATGGGCATCGGATATGTAGTGGCCAATCTCTGCAGAGAGACGGAGGATGCGCGTTACATCTTCCTTGCGGAAGGCCTCGGTAAGCCGGAAGAGCATCAGGTTGACATGCCAGGGTACAATGCCGTGCTTGCGGAGTGTATCTTCCGTATAGCGGGCCACGGCATCGGACCAGTACTCGGGGACCTGCTCGAACGGATCACAGCCAGGCTCCTTGCAATAGTTGTCCATATCAATGTAATGGCATTCGGCTTCTCCCTTGATACCATAGCGGCGCTTGTCGGGATCTACGGAGTGCTCAATCAGAAAATGAATGTGTGCCTTGTAGAATCCAAACATGTCTTCGGGCAGGGTGTAGACGGCCAGCTCGTTGATCCGCTTGTGGCCGAAGAAACCCCAGTCGGGACAGGCTCCGTGCGGTGGACCGGGAATGGCCGCTATGCAGGCTACCACAGCAAGCATGAACGCCCTGAGTTGTGCGGGTATGTACTGATGGAAAGAGATTCGTTTACCGGACTTCATGGCGCGTCGCCCGCAAAGGGGAATCGGATGGGGTGTAGTCCATTTTGACCAGCACTCCATGTCGAAGCACGGGTATGCATGGCACCGTATTCAGCGTAAGGCAATACTTCACATCGCGCTGGATATTGAGCTTGATCAGCCGTCGGCGGTGTGAGCTCGCCCGGAGAAAACTCCAGAGGTGCTCGCGTGCTGAGCGGTAAATGAATTTGGCCGCTACGGTGCTGTCTTCATCGGTGCGGAAGCGGCGCGTCTCAAGCAGAGTATCGGCAATGGCCCCCGCACAGATGGTATCCTCGAGGTTGACTTTATCCTTCCACCCGGAGGCCAGAATCAGGGTGTTGCGCTGCTGTTCTATCAACCAGCGGCACAGATAGTCCAGATTGTTCAGGCAGCCGATCACCACCGTTCCGCGGTCAGAGGCCATCTGGATGGCCTTGGTGCCATTGGTGGTGGTGAGCACCACCGTCTTGCCTTGCATATGGGGTTCCATATAGGCATAGGGCGAATTGCCGAAGTCAAATCCTTCAACGACCTGACCATCGCGCTCTGCGCCGGCGATATAGCCTTGGGCCTTGTAAGCCCGAGCTTCTTCTACTGAGCTGACGGGAATGATTTCCTTGACTCCATGGTGCAGCGCCGTGGTGATGGCACTTGTGGCCCGCAATACATCAATGACGACAACGATATCGAAATTCTCCTTATACAAGGCGTATTGGCCCGGTGTGTAGCACACCTCCACCAGACTGCGGTCTGCAGCAGAATAGGTCATGGAGCGAATATAGGACAAGGCCGCGACAGGCCGATGCAATGAACAGCACGCCTCAGCGGCTGATGAAGGGAATCTTCGTAACAGTGGCGCGCAGGGCCTTGCCCCTGATGCTCACCAGCAGCTCCGTGCCCGGGTTAGCGAGCGCAGTGGGTACATAGCCCATGCCGATGGCCTTGCCGAGAGTGGGGCTTTGGGTGCCGCTGGTAACCACTCCAATGCCGGTTCCCTGGGCATCCACAATGTCATATCCATGGCGCGGAATGCCTTTGTCCACCATCTCAAATCCCACCAGCTTGCGGCTTACTCCAGCTTCTTTCTGGGCTTTCAGGAATGCTGAGTTGGTGAAGTCTTTGGTGAACCGGGTGATCCATCCGAGGCCTGCCTCAATCGGCGAAGTAGTGTCGTCAATGTCATTTCCATACAAACAAAAGCCCATTTCCATGCGAAGGGTATCGCGCGCACCAAGTCCGATGGGTTGGATGCCATGGGATGCGCCAGCAGTGAAGATCTTCTTCCAGATGTCTTCCGCCAATGCATTGGGTACATATACTTCGAAACCACCCGCACCGGTGTAGCCTGTGGCAGATATGAGCACGTTGTCATGCCCGCCCAGAGTGCCGATGCGAAAGCTGTAGTATTCCATCGAGGCAAGGTCCATATCCGTCAGTTTCTGCAATACCTGGATAGCATCCGGCCCCTGCACGGCGAGGAGCGAGGTGCTGTCTGATTCATCGGTCATTTCACAGCCATAAGAGGCATTGAAGCGCGAAATCCATTCCCAGTCTTTGCGGATGTTGGAAGCATTCACCACGAGGTAATACTCGGTGGCCGAGATGCGATACACGAGCAGGTCATCCACGATGCCGCCTGTTTCATTGGGCAGACAGCTGTACTGCACCTTGCCGTCGAACAGTTTGGAAACATCATTACTGGTGACCTGCTGCAAAAGATCGAGCGCCCGCTCACCTCGAATCCTGAATTCGCCCATATGGCTCACGTCAAATACACCTGCATGATTGCGCACGCAGTGGTGCTCTTCCATCAGTCCCTTATACTGGACCGGCATCTCAAAGCCGGCGAAGGGTACCATTTTCGCTCCGAGGGCCACGTGAATATCATGCAATGCCACACGGCGCAGGTTGCTCGTTGTTTCCATGTGGCGAAGATAGTCGGGGATCATGTCCACGCCGCGTCACGCTGGTGCTACTCCCCTGAAACGAGCCGCACGAATGTGCTGGACCAGGCCTGCCTGCTATAGCGCTGTTCCACCGTCGCGCGCCCGGCTCGTCCGAGACGGCTGCGCAGCTCCGGTGATTCGATGAGGGCACAAAGGGCTTCGTACCATTCGTCTTCGGTAGTGGCGAGAAGTCCGTTTTCTCCATGCTGCACAACTTCGGTATTCATGCCCAAGGCAGAGAGCACGGTGGGTATGCCAAGTGCCATGTACTGCAGCCCCTTGCAAGCGCACTTCCCGCGAGCCCATGCATCATCGGGAAGGGGCATAATGCCGATGTCGAGTTCCTGCAATTCCTGCACTTCGGAAGCGGCTGTCCAACTGATGCCGCTGATACCTATCTCTGGATGGGTGTAACCGGAATCACCTATGACCTTGAACCGAACGCGACTGCCGTAGCGCTCTCGAATGCGCAGCAGCGCGGATTCAGCCAACCGGAAATGGGGAATAGTGGTAATGCTGCCCGTCCAGCCTATCACCACGGGAGTGCGTTCGTAGGAGCTTACGGGGGTGTGGTAAACACTGAAGTCAATGGTGGTGGGGATCACTACAGTGTTCTGTTGGTACCTGCGGGCGTATGCGGCGAGATATTCATTGCCTGCGATTACGAGGTCCGACATGGCAGCCAGTTCGCCCAGCTTGGAGGGCCGCTTGAGGAAGCGAAAGAACCGGTTGTTGCGACTGGTTTGGGGAAGCCAGATGGCATCATCGAAGTCAAGAATCATACGGGCACGGCTGCGGGCTATGCCGCGCTCCACAAAAGTGCTGCCGGTCATGAGGGCCTCGCGGAAAATGAACACGGTATCATAGTTACCTATTTTGCGTAATTCTTCCCACCTTCTGATATAGCTGCGCACCACGATGCCGGCCTTACGTAAGATGTGGCCTCTGCTGTAGAAGCACCGGTCATCATCCTCAGAAAGGAGCCACGATACATCGCAGTGCACACCTGCTGCGCGCAAGTCGCCGAGGTATTGCTCAAATCGGTAACGCTGACCGGGCGACCGGTCGGGCCGATGCATGCACAGAAACAGGATAGACGGCACGATAGGCAAAGGTTGAAAGGTCCGGAAGCAGGGCTACAGGTTCATCATGAGGTAGTCGAGTACCTTCTTCATCAGGTGTACACGATCCTTACCCCGCACATTGTGCGCATGGCCAGGATAGGCGAAGAAATCCACCTGAACTTGTTTGGATACACATTCTTTCAGGAAGTTCATTGTGTGCTGCATGACCACCACGTCATCATCCGTGCCGTGCACGAGCATGAGCTTGCCCTGCAGGTTACCTGCATACTGCGCGAGGCTCGCAGCCGCGTATCCTTCCGGATTTTCGGTCGGAGTGTCCATATATCGCTCTGTATACATGACTTCGTAAAGGTTCCAGTCCATCACGGGCCCTCCGGCTACACCTACCTTGAATAGCCCGGGCTTGCGCAACATGAGCCCTGTGGTCATGTAGCCGCCGTAGCTCCAGCCGTGAATTCCTATGCGCCCGCGATCTACCCACGGCTGAGCGAGCAGCCACTGCACGCCGGCTATCTGATCGTCAATCTCCGGTGTACCGAGCTGCCTGTGGATGACTTGCTCAAAGGCCTTTCCTCGATGGGCCGACCCGCGTCCATCAATCGTGAATACGATATAGCCCATCTCAGCAAAGTAATTCATCCAAAGGGACGCGCCGCCGAGCCAGGAGTTGGTGACAAGCTGCACATGCGGACCATTATATACATACACCAGTACGGGATAGGTCTTTTGCGGACTGAATCCGGTGGGCTTGATAATCCGTCCATAAAGCGGTATGCTGTCGGCTGACATGATCGTGACGATCTCTGTGGTGCCGGTGAGGTAGCTGCGGAGCTTATCTTCTGCATCGTGGAGGATGCGCACGGTCTTGCCGGCACGGCTCAGCTCCACCCGATGCGGAGTGGTGAGTGACGACCAGCTGTCCAGCAGGTATCCACTCTCCGATACCTGCACACTGTGTGTGCCGGCAGAAAGGGTTAGTCGGGTGAGCGTCATTTCAGGAATGGATACTGCATAGGCGTGCAGCTCGGTAGGATTGGGACCGTGTCCCTCCACATACATCGTTTTTCCGTTGTTGCTGAAACCGAGGATGCTTCCGAGCTCAAAAGATGCATTTGTGCGGCCTGCAAATTTGCCTTCTGCGGTGTAGAAGTAATAGTTATGGAATCCGTCTTTCCAGGTTCGCCATGCCAGCAGGTTGCTCCCCGGCACAAACGCTACGGGCTGCTGGGGCTCGAGCCAGCGGTCGTCATCCTCCGTGAGCACGGTGCGCACATAGCCGCCTGTAGCGGCATCAAACTGCTGCAGCCAGAGGCGTGTCGTGGACCGGTTAAGCCATACCAGGTAGATGGACTTGCCATCGGGACTCCAGGTCAGGTTGGTTACATAGTACTGATCATGGGCCGGTGCTCCGCGAAAGAGATCGAGGTATACAACACGGCCATCGGAAATGCGGTAAACGCCAGCTGCAGGAATCTCACTGCTGCTTCCGGACATCGGATAGCGGATCTGTCTCACGGCTGCGGGCACCTGGGTGTAATCAGTGAGAGGATAGAATGAAACGTTGCGCTCGTCTTTTTCATAGAATGCCAGCGCATCGCCAGCGGCATTCCAGAAGGTGCCGCTGCTGATGCCATACTCGTTGCGCGCGATGCTCTGGCCACTTACTACACCTTCCGGATTGGTCGTTACACGCAGTTGTCGCGAGCCATCCTGAATGAACAGGTCGCCTCCCCGGGTATAAGCCAGTCGGCCAGATGCCGCGTGAAAGTCGGGGTTTTCCGCTCCTTCAGGGATAGGTGTGCGATGGATGGTGCGCCGCTCCTTGAGATCGGTCACGTAATATACCGACTCGTGGAGGAAGGTGCACCGAGTTCCCGTGACCCACGATAAGGACGGAAATACCTTCAGCCCGTCTTTCAGATCTGCCATGGCATCGAGCTCCGTGCGCGAGATGCTCTTCAGCTCTTTGCCTTTGATGGTGCCTATGCGCAGGGTGTCGTACCGGACAAATACGTATGAGTCCGTTTCGGGAAGCCAGGCGAGCTGATTCATCCGCTCGGGAGCAAACTTGCGCGACTGTCCGAGCACGGCTTCTTCCAGTGTGAGGCTTTGCTGTGCTTCGGCAGCTCCGGCCATGCTCAGGGCCATGCAGGCGATGAAGAGTTTTTTCATGGTCCGAAGTTAATTCCGGATGTTGGAGCGCAGTCGGATCTAAATAACAAGTGCAAACACGCCGTGTCTGGTGTCTCCTTGATTTACTTTTGCCGCCGTGATGATCCAACCCCTGATCCGGCATCTGCGCATCCTGTCGCTCTCAGCGGCCCTGCTTCTTGCGGGCACGTGGGGGCTTCGCTGGGAGCATGCATGGCATGGACATGATCACCACCATGCGCGTGCCCACGATCATTATCACCACTCTCACGGAGAGGAAGAGAGAGATCGCGGTCATGGTGATTGCGAATTGTGTAAATGGGCCGTGGCCTGGTTTGTGGCGGAGTCTCCACTGACCTGGAGTCCCTTCAATCGGCCGGAATCCTGGTTGATTCATACACATTATGCATCGCCCATGGGCATTGCGCCTGCTCACAATGCGGACCCGCGGGGCCCGCCAACAGTGGGCTGATCATCCGGATACCCACTCCTGCCAGGTGGTATCTGTACCCCTGTTTCCATTCCACTTTTTTTGTTCTTCCATGACACGATTTCTGGTGTTGTGCATGGTATGCGCTTTTGCGCCTGCCTTCGCTCAGCCCCCTGTACATACCCTGAAGGGTCGTGTGGTCGATGGAGAAACCGGCTTGCCGCTCAGTGATGTGCGTCTTTTCGTTCATGAGACGGAAGCGGGCACTCTGTCCGACAGCCTGGGCCGGTTTGTCCTTTCAGGCCTCGCGGCCGGTCGGCACCACCTCCATGTGGAGCGCATCGGCTATCGGGCTGATGCCTTTTACGTGAATCTGCCCGCTGACACCACCGGCCTGTCCGACGTGCGTATGATGCCTACCTGTATCGAGCTGAGACAGGTACTGGTGGAGCATTCGCTTTCGCGATCAGGTGACCGCGATCAGCCGCTGAGCATGGCCACCATCGGATCGGATGACCTCGACCGCATGCGTGAGGTGACACTCGCACAATCACTCACGCACCTTGCGGGTGTGCAGGTAATCCAGACCGGCGTATCCATGGCGCGTCCGGTCATCCGCGGATTCAGCGGCAACCGCATCCTTGTGCAGGACCTCGGTATGAAGCAGGAAGGGCAGCAATGGGGAAGTGACCACGGACTCGAGCTGGACCCGTGGCAGGTGGAACGCATGGAAGTGATCCGGGGGCCCGGCACCCTTACGTTCGGACCGGATGCCATGGGTGGGGTGCTCCATATCTTGCCGCCTTCCGTACCTGAACCCGGACTGCGCGGCACCGTTCACACCTTTTTCAGGAGTGCGAATGGATTGTGGGGTACTTCCGTGATGACCGAGGGCAACCGGAAGGGTTCATTTTTCCGCGCGCGCTTCACCATTCAGGAATACGGAGATTACCGTGTGCCTGCCGACTCGTTCATCTACCTGCGCAGGGGCCTTCCTATAGAGGGTCGCAGATTGCGCAATACAGCAGGAAGAGAAATGCACGGTGCACTTACGCTCGGTCACGCCGGACAACGCGGCAGTGTGAAGTGGACTACCTCCGTGTTCAGTCAGGAGGCCGGTCTCTTTCCGGGCATTGTCGGTGTACCCACCGCCGCCTCGGTGTCGGATGATGGCGATCCGCGGAACGTCGGCTTACCCCGCTTCTCCATCAGCCATATCAAGTCGGCGGTCAATGCGGTGTGGCTTCGTCGCAGAGGCTGGCTTCAGGCCGACGTTGGCGTGCAGCAGAACATTCGCGCTGAGCGAATTCGTCCGCGCCGGGAGGGCTACGGGCCGCTGCCTGATACAGACCTGGCCTACGCGCTGCAAAACCGAACAGCTCAGGCTACCGTCCGGTGGCATGCTCATGCTGATGGCTCCTGGAAGTGGATGCCCGGCGCCTCAGTGCAGGTCATGGATCACAGCCGCGAGGGATATGAACTGCTGCTGCCTGCTTATCTGCAGTGGATGGCTGGAGTATTCCTCACCACGGAATACCGGCCACGGAAAGGCACCACGTGGAGCGGAGGTATTCGCTATGATGCCGGACATTACCGGAGTGAGGCCGACTCCGCAGCCATTTGGAATCCCGGCGAGGTTCTGGCTGGATATGACCTTCGCATTCCGCGCACCGATCAGCGCTTCGGCGCATTCTCGGGTGGCCTTGGCTGGAGTCATTCACCTGCAGAAGCATGGGTCATCAAGTGGAATGCGGGCAAGTCATTCCGGCCTCCCAATGCCGCAGAGCGATCCATCAACGGCGTGCACCACGGCACCTTCCGCCACGAGCAGGGCGATGGATCCCTGCGTCCTGAACACGGCTATCAACTGGACGCTGCCGTGGTATGGGAAAGGAGCAACTGGCTCGTGCAATGGTCGCCCTTTGCCAGCTTCTTCAGCGGCTATATCTACCTGCGGCCTTCGGCCTCGTTCTCCACGCTTCAGGGCGGTGGGCAACTCTACCGGTACACGCAGCATGATGCGCTGTTTACAGGAGGTGAGCTTCAGGCCGAATGGCATCCGGCTGATGCTCTCCATCTCGAACTGGCGATGGACTATGTTTTTACATACAACCTGGAAACCGGACTGGCTCTGCCGTTCAGCCCTCCCTTTCGCACACAGGCTTATGCCGAATATGAGTGGAAAGGCAGCGAAGCATCCGCCCGTGTCCGGCGCTCTTATCTCGGAGTGCGTATCACTGGCATGGCCGACCAGTGGCGCACTGACCGCAATGAGAACGCCACCCCAGGTTTCATTCTCACATCTTGCCAGGCGGGCGCCGACATCCGGCTGGGCAGGCAGGTCATGGACATCCGGTTCGTGTGGTCCAATGTCCTGAATACACGTTACATGAACCACCTAAGCATTTACAGACAAATCAACCTGCCCGAACAAGGCAGCAACGTGAGTCTGGTTGTGCGCATTCCTTTCGAAATCATTCAAACACCATTTAAATTATGAAACATCTTTTTTTCCTGGCAGCCACCGTCGCTGTTCTCTCGTCATGCTCCAACAAGGAAGACGACACCGATCCCGTAATCCAGTATGTACGCATCAATGGTACCGAGGCACCTGAGCATGATCTCGAGGCCGGACAAACCGTAGCTGTTTCGGTTAGTCTTACCGATAATGAAGAGTTGAATCAGGTAAAGCTGGAAATCCATGCCGCCGATGATGGCCATACACACGAAGGTGGAGGAAGCTCCGAGCCGTCCGGTCCGAACACCGGTGTATGGGTGGATTCCCGCATCATCAACCTCGATGGAACCTCGGCAGAGCGCTCGGTCAACTTCACCGTACCACTCGATGTCGCCGGCTATTGGCACCTCGAAGTACTGCTCATCGATCGGGAAGGCAACGAAGCCGAAGAGTATGTAACCACCTTGCACGTCGAAAACCCAGATCTCCCTGTGGTCACCATCACCACCAATCCTGCCGCCGTTGGCGAGTATGTGGAGATTACACCTGGGGGTGAAGTGGGTATTTCCGTCACGGCCTCCGACGAAGAAGGCCTCGGCATCATTCATATCGAAGTCGAATCAGAAGGTGGTACCGTTCTCTTTGAGCAGGAATACGATGCCGCAGGCGCCGCAACCTTCACGGCTGACGGAATCGCCGTGGCATTTCCGCTCGCGGGCCACTACCACATCCATGTGGAGGCCACCGATTCCGGCGGACTCACACGCATGGCTGAGCAGGAAGTTCACGTGGAGTAATCCACACAGGTCAGGCCCGGGCGCAATCGGTTTGTGCCCGGACCGACCTTTCCTCTTGTTTACATTCTGTTGACGTACGCAGGGGTAAGCGGAATTAGCTTCGCATTCCAATTCTGCCAGGTGTGAAGTTGTATGTTCATTCCTTTCTGCTGTTCACCAGTCTTCTGGTCGTAACGTCCTTGGCGCAGGGCCAGTGCGCCCCGGTCATCAACGAGATTCTGATCAACGGCCCGGGCGCCTGCGACGGCGCATGCAATCCTGCCACCGAGGAGTGGCTGGAGATATTTAACCCATGCACTGTGGCAGTGGATATGAGCTGCTGGGTACTCGGAGATGGTGACTTCACGATTACCTTTCCTCAAGGCACCATCATTCAGCCCGGTGCATTCTTCGTGGTGGGAAGCGCCAACTCAGGTCCCGTGGTAAATCTGAACCTGTCCACCTGCGGATGCACCTCTGGCAGTCTGATTGGCACCTTCACCAACTCCAGCGAACAGGTGATGCTCTTCAGCGGTTCCGGCATACTTCAGGATGCTGTTTATTGGGGTGCCGGACAGTTTCCCGCTACTGTGAACTCGCCTAACCTGTTTGGCTGTGCTCCTGTGAGCACTACGTTCAACGCGCCAGGTATCGGTTTTGAGGTGCTTCCCGGAGGCGGTGGCAACGGCTGTACGCTGGCCCGTGTGTGCGATGGCGCTGTGCAGTGGACTGAGCGCTGCGGAGGCTCGGTCACCATGGGTGCTTCTAATGGAGTGCCCGCTGTACCCGCCTTCTCTGCCAGCTCCAATACTCTGTGCCCAGGCGAATGCATTGATTTCAGCTACACAGGCACGGGAAATCCGGGTGCCTATGTCTGGCAGTTTCCCGGCAGCAATACGTTTGAATCCTTCCAAGCTGCTCCTGGCTCTGTATGCTACAACAGCCCGGGTGACTTCGCCGTGAGTCTCACGGTGGCCAGCGCTTGCGGACCAGCATCCGTATCGGTCAATGCATTCATCAGCGTGGAAGACCTCGCTGTACCGGTTATCAGTCCCAGCGGACCGGTGGAGCTATGCAACGGCGAAACAGAGGTCATCTCGAGCAACATTTCCGGTAACCTGCAATGGTACGTCAACGGCGAACCCATTCCCGGAGCGAATACCATCACCCTCGATGTGAGCGAGGCGGGTTCCTATCAGATTCAGCTCAATGGTGTGAACTGCTCTGCTCTCTCTGATCCTGTGGAAGTTTTTGCCGGTGAACTCGCTCCGCCGGTGATTTCGCCGTCCGGTCCGGTGCAGGTGTGCGGCACGGATCCCGTTCTGCTCAGCGCACCCGATAGCTACGAGAGCTATGCGTGGTACTTCAACGGCGAGCCCATTCCCGGAGCCATGGCCTCCTCCTGGCAGGCTGTCGAATCAGGGGTCTATAGTCTGGAGGTCGCCAATGGCAGCTGTTCCGGGTTTTCACAGGAGGTCGTTGTCACCTTCGTGCCTCAGCCTCAGGTCTCGTGGACGCCAGCCGGCGGTGAGGTGATCTGCGAAGACGAAAGCATCCAGCTTCAGGCTACCACGGGTTTCGATAGTTACCTGCTCCTTATTAATGGTCTGCCTGCCAACTTCATCGAAGGCGGTACTGCTGTCATCACCAGCGCCGGAAGCTATCAGGTCCAGGTCGATGTGCAGGGCTGTACTGCTCAGTCTGAGCCTTTTGTATTGCAAACCGATGCCTCCCCCGAAGTGGTGTTGCTGAGTGATCCTTCTGAAGTATCGTGCAACGGGACACCGGTTCAGCTTGGCATCACCACCGATCCCGCTCATGAGATCAGCTGGTTTTATAATGGTGGTGCGATAGCAGGGCCCAATGGACCTGTACTTGAGGCCTCTGAGAGCGGCGAGTATGAGGTCATAGTTACGAATGCCACGGGCTGCGTCACCGCGCTGTCGGTGGATGTGGCCATCGGCAATTCCTCGCCTGTGCAGATTGTTACAGTGGATGGCACCTTCACTTTCTGTGAGGGTGAAGCGCTTCTTCTGGGCGCTACAGGCGAGTGGGGATCACTTCAATGGGCATTCAACGGGCAATTCATTTCTGACGATCCGATCACACTTGCTGCACAGTCGGGCAGCTACAGTGTTCAAGTGCTGGACGCCCTGGGCTGCGTGTTCACCGATGTGGTGGATGTTGAGGAATTGCCATCCCTGACGCCCGTGATCACTCCGGGTGGTCCTGTGTTTCTGTGCCCGGGTGAGACGGTGCTGCTGCAGTCCAGCCTCCCCGTCACGGCGTGGCTGCTCAATGGTATTCCGCTCCCAAGTTCGTCCACCCCGCAGTGGCAAGCCAGTCAGTCGGGAAACTATTCCGTGGTTACTCTGCCTGCGCCCTGCCTTTCGCCTTCCAACGTGGTGCAGGTGAGTTCGGCCTCGCTGCCGGATCCCACCATTGCAGTGTCCGACCAGACCCCATGTCAGGGAGAGTCCGTGACACTAAGCGTAACGGGCAGTTTCCAGTCGGTGCAATGGTCCACCGGTGTGTCCGGTCAGAATGCAGTCCAGGTAAGTCAGTCGGACACCTATTCCGTAATCGTGGAGAGCGCTGATGGCTGCTCGGCCGAGGATGAGGCCTTAGTCACCTTCACGGCAGTGCCTGTAGTATCAGCCGGAGCTGATCAGTACAATAACTGCGGCGCTGGAGTGACACTTCAGGGCCAGGTGACTGGCGGTGCCGCTACGTGGTCGCCCGCAGATTTCCTCAGTGATCCAGGAGTACTTCAGCCCACCGCCAATCCGCCCGCCGGAATAACCTACACCCTGACTGCTGTGAATGGTCCGTGCAGCGCCAGTGATCAGGTGGAGATTATCAGCGACTGCAGTTTTCTGATCGTGCCCAATGTATTTACGCCCAACAGGGATGGCGATAATGACACCTTTGAGGTGGTGGCCGGAGGGATTCGGGACTTTGAGTTACGCATCTACAACCGCAACGGCAGTCTGCTCTTTGAGAGCAAGGATCCCGCTGAGCGCTGGCACGGTGAGTTTAACGGCAGCACTGTCCCGGAAGGGACTTATTACTATACGCTCCGTGCAGTGGACCTTGGCGGCAACGACCTCACAGGCGGTAAGCAGGAGGGGCATATCACGCTGTTGAGGTAGGGAGCGCGATGATTGCAGTGGTTAACTTTCTTACTTGCATAAATGAGATGTTGAAAAACTATTCTATCCTCATGCCGGCCATGATCATCGGAATCATGTGCCACGCGCAAACCCGCTTCTTTGAGTTCACTACCGTCTGCGGGCATGACAACTGGCAGGATACCTCGTTCATCGCTGCGACCAGCAATCCGGTGCTGATTGATACTGTGCTGGCCAATCTGGCCAGACCAATGGAGTTGAGGAAGTTCATCAGTGGTGCCATAGCGCCCGGACATGGCGGGCATAACCACAATGCCGACCACTTGTTCCTGTGGCATTTTATTCCCGATCAGTGGAACCTCGTGGAGCTGGCCATCGAACTGTGTGATGGGTGTCCGTACTCGGATGTTGATGCGGACACGCTATACTGGATTCAGGTTGTAGGTCAGTTTTGCCCCTGGTCATCCAAACCCGTGAGG
>Ga0068877_10001693_pt1 | contig 18010 bp, 16 predicted proteins | sample NOAtaG_FD_66437 | JGI IMG/M metagenome (GOLD analysis project Ga0068877, IMG submission 66437) | Freshwater lake microbial communities from Lake Erie, under a cyanobacterial bloom - NOAA_Erie_Diel6S_1000h metaG | ecosystem: Environmental > Aquatic > Freshwater > Lake | place: USA: Ohio, Lake... | reverse complement strand
TACTGCATCTGGCGCACACCACCGCTGGGGGTGGCGTTGGTGTCGCTGTCCTTGTAGACCGGAAAGCGCCTCACCAACGTGCGCTCGACCACTGCGAAGTCGTCGTGGCCCATGTTCCCTGGGCAGCCTGTATGTCTTCGCTGACCGGCGGCAGCACGATCTCGCTCAGCGACTTGCGTTTGTTGGCGCTGAAAGCCACCAGCGCGCCGTATGAGCCCGAGCCGGCCGACCGGACGTAGACGTACACCTCGGGCGAGCCGTTGGCGTCCAGGTCGGCTACCTCCGCGCGGGTGACCTGGCCTTCGATCGCGCGCAGGATCGGCCCGTTGTCGATGGTGAGCCCGTTGGGCACGATCTTCAGTTCGTTGACCGATCCGCCGTTGGCGCTGGTGACGCGAAAGCTGATGCCCCGCAGCGCCAGCGTCTGGTCGAACGGCACCGGCGGAGGCGCGAGGGCGGGCAACACGCCAGGCTTGGAATTCGCCAGCCGTGCCTCAGCACCGCCCGGCAGGCCGGCGGTGTCCCAGTAGACAAAGATCGATTCCACGGCCAGCCGGTAGATCTGGCCTTTGCTGCCGAGGCCCCTGCTGCGGATGGCTTTGCGCCCGTTCTCGTCGATGTAGTGTCCGGCAGCGCCCTGCGGGCTGAGTTCGTGGCGCACGCCATCGGAGCGGTCGATGGCCACGTGACCCTGGCGCTGCGAGACGGTGCAAGCCATCACCTTGGACGCGGTGTCCCACCCCTTGGGATAGATGTCGCAGCGTGCGTTCACGGTGTCGGCGCGGGCCTCGCCAAGGCACAGCAGGCACATCAGCGCGGCGGCTGCCGCAGTCAGGGATGGCGAGCGTGATGTCATCTGGATGCTCCTGCGGTGAGGCGCTGGGTGAAGCTGTCGCTGCACGTGGCCAGTGGCGGTACCGTGGTCCCGCTTGGTGCAGGCGTTGGGCAGCCGGGTAGGCCCGCCACCGTGCCACCCATCTTCGCTGAACCCACTATGGCTCAGCGGTTCTCCGACGGAACACCCGCACTTCTGTGCGAGGCGTCGCGTCCGATTCACGCCCAGCGCCAAGCTCAGGCCATGCTGCGGCGTCAGGTCCACCGATGATCCGGGCACTCGATCACCGACACCTCGGGCTGTGCTGCGAGGAAGCTCGACCCGTCGGGAGGCTGCCAGCCGTCACCGGCAGCTTGGCCGCCACTGTTCGCGGCCCACATCGACAGCAGCCATCCAATCCGGCATGGGTTGAACGACCGGTCATCCTCGACGCGAGCTCACCTCGACACATAGCCGAGATCCACAGCACAGACCTCGCCTCGATGGAGCTGACGGCACTGGACAGGGCACAGCTGAACCTCAAGTCGAGCGCCGCAACGCCGAAGAAGCACAGGGGCTCAGGCCGACCTCGACAAGACCGGGCTTGGTTCGAACTCCTCCGCGTGAGCAGCGCTGCCGCACTGACTGCGGCCCAGGGTCTTGACGCGTGTGACCGGCGGGTGCACGACCTGCATCAGGCGCCACTTTCAAGTTAATGACGACTATCACGGATCCATCGATGAAAACACTGAAGCAACTGTTCTCGACCGCACTGATGTGCGTGGGCGCATTGGTCGTTCTGTTGGTCGCGTGTTTGGTTCGCTTGAACCAGACCAGCGCCGAGGTTTCGGCCGCGCAGTCTGCGCGCTATGCGTCTTCCCTTTTGGCCGATGAGTTGCGCCAAAGCTCTGACGACCTCACACGCCTGGCCCGCACCTACGTGATGACGGGTGATGCCGAATGGGAACGGCAGTACTTCGAGGTGCTGGACATTCGCAACGGCAAGAAGCCCCGGCCCGCGGGCTACGAGAAGATCTACTGGGATTTTCGCGCTGCAGGTGTCGAGCCTCCCAAGGGCATCGGCAGCTCAGGCACCGTGCCGCTGCTGGACATGATGAAGGCGGCCGGATTCACCGACGCAGAATTCGCCAAGCTGAAGGAAGCCGCCGGCAACTCAGATGACCTGGTGCGCACCGAAACCGTCGCGATGAACCTGGTCAAGGGCCTGTATGACGATGGCAAAGGAGGCTTCACCCAGAAAGGTGAGCCTGATTTGCCCAAGGCCCAAGCCATGATGCATGACAAGAACTACCACGCATTCAAAGCCAAGATCATGAAGCCGGTGGATGAATTCTTGCGCATGCTGGATGAGCGCACCGAAGCCGACGTGGCCTCGGCGCAAGCCGCGCATGGCTTCTGGCTGACCGCCTTGCTCGTCACCGCCGGAATGTTCATGCTGACATCCATCGGCGCCTTGATGTATGCCCAACGCTGGGTCGCCCATCGACTCGGGGGCGAGCCAGATGCCGTGATTGCGGTGGTCAACAGCATTGCCGCTGGGGATCTGTTGCCCCGTGTTCATGGTGTCAGGCAACACAGCGTGATGTATGCCTTGGGGCAGATGGTTGAGAAGTTCTCCAAAGCTGTCTCTCAAGTCCGCACAGGCGCCGAAGGGGTGGCGAGTGCCAGCACCCAGATTGCGCAAGGCAACAACGACCTGAGCCAGCGTACGGAGCAGCAGGCCAGTGCGCTGCAAGAGACGGCCGCCTCCATGGAGCAGCTGGCCTCAACCGTGCGTCAGAACGCAGAGAGCGCCAAGCAGGCCAACGAACTGACACATCGCGCCAGCAGCGTGGCCACCCAGGGCGGCGAGGTGGTGCACCAAGTGGTGGAGACCATGCGCGGCATCGATGGGTCTTCGCGCAAGATTGCCGACATCATCAACGTGATCGACGGCATCGCATTTCAAACCAACATTCTGGCCCTGAATGCCGCAGTTGAAGCGGCGCGCGCTGGCGAGCAAGGCCGCGGCTTCGCCGTGGTGGCCAGTGAAGTGCGCAGCCTGGCACAACGCAGCGCCAACGCCGCCAAGGAAATCAAGAACCTGATCAACGACAGCGTCGAGCGTGTCGAGAAAGGCAGTGCCTTGGTGGATCAGGCGGGAGCGACGATGGGAGAGATCGTCAACTCCATCAAGCGAGTGACCGACATCGTCGGCGAAATCAGCCAGGCCAGTGCCGAACAGAGCTCAGGCGTCGCACAGGTGGGGAACGCCGTCTCGCAACTGGATCAAACCACCCAGCAGAATGCCGCACTGGTTGAAGAAAGCGCCGCGGCGGCCGAGAGCCTGCGCAACCAGGCCGAGCAACTGGTGCAGTCCGTGGCAGCCTTCAAGCTGGCTTGACGTCTTCGAAACGGGCAGCCGCGTTGCCAACATGCCGCCCGAGCGGCGCGGCCATGCCTACCTTGGCTGGAACTCCGACACGCCCATGCGCCACAGCATGAAGGACCAAGTGTCCACGGTCTGTTGTCGCTGCTGCGCACGGATCGGCCGCCATGGTCACCGGGGCGCGGAATCCGGCCTCGTCCTTTACGGTGCCGAACTCTGGAAGGGTGGCCAGCCCATTGGGGTCGAGTTCCGTGCGCACCACGTCCATCACCGGCACGCTGGACACGGCTGCGGCGAATAGGTCGGGCCGTTCGTTGATGGCCACACCGACGAAGATGCCGCAGGCGTGTAGCCGGCATCCTTGCGGGTGACGGAGCTCTGGCCCGATGCCCTCGGCCAGCGGCGACACTCCACGGCAGCGCCGGCCCGGCCGGCTTGTCAATTCGAGGACGCAGACCATGCACGACATCATCTGCCCGCACTGCAGCAAGGCCTTCAAGATCGACGAGGCCGGCTATGCCGACATCCTGAAGCAGGTGCGCGATGAGACCTTCGAGCAGCAGTTGCACGAGCGGCTCGCGCTGGCCGAGAAGGACAAGCGCAGCGCGGTCGAGCTGGCCACGGCGAAGGCGGCCAGCGAGTCGCAGCGGGCCGCCGCCGCCAAGGATGCCGAGATCCAGGGCCTGCGGGCGCGCCTGGACGCCGGCGAGGTGGCCCGCAAGCTGGCCGTGGCCGAGGCGCTGAGCGCAGTGGAGAAGCAGCGCGACCTGCTTCAGCAGCAGCTGGCGCAGGCCCAGCTCGATCAGCAGTCGGCGGCCCGGCTGGCCGAGGCCCTGCGCGCCAACGAGCTGCAGCAGGCCGCGGCCGCCAAGGACGCCGAGATCGCGCGCCTGAAGGACGGCCTGGAGCGCGCCGCGCTCGAAAAGCAGCTGGCCGAGAAGTCGCTGAAGGACAAGTACGACACCCAGATCAAGGACCGCGACGACGCCATCGAGCGCTTGCGCGACATGAAGGCGCGCCTGTCGACCAAGATGGTGGGCGAGACGCTCGAGCAGCACTGCGAGACCGAGTTCAACCGCATTCGCGCCACCGCCTTTGCGCGTGCCTACTTCGAGAAGGACAACGACGCGCGCAGCGGCAGCAAGGGCGACTACATCTTCCGCGAGAGTGACGAAGCCGGCACCGAGATCGTCTCGATCATGTTCGAGATGAAGAACGAGAGCGACGGCACCGCCACGAAGAAGAGCAACGAGGACTTCCTGAAGGAGCTCGACCGCGACCGCACCGAAAAAGGCTGCGAGTACGCCGTGCTGGTGTCGCTGCTCGAGCCCGACAGCGAGCTCTACAACGGCGGCATCGTCGACGTGTTCCACCGCTACCCGAAGATGTACGTGGTGCGGCCGCAGTTCTTCATTCCCATCATCACACTGCTGCGCAACGCGGCGATGAACTCGCTGAAGTACAAGTCCGAGCTGGCGCTGGTGAAGGCGCAGAGCGTTGACATCACGAACTTCGAGAACGAACTCGAGACCTTCAAGACCGCGTTCGCGAAGAACTACGACCTGGCCTCGCGGCGCTTCCAGACTGCCATCGACGAGATCGACAAGTCGATCGACCACCTGCAGAAGACGAAGGAAGCCCTGCTCGGCACCGACCGCAACCTGCGCCTGGCCAACGACAAGGCGCAGGACGTGACGATCAAGAAGCTCACGCGGGGCAACCCGACGATGGCGGCCAAATTCGCCGAGACCAAGAGAGAGGGGCCGGCGGAAGGCGGCGCGTAGCGTCCCGGTTCCGGACCGATGGTGCGCTGCGGCCTCGCCGAACGCTGAGAATGCGCGAGCTCGAGCATCAAGCCATGACCCGACTCGTCATCCGTCCGTCGCGCTGGGGCTACCTGCCCCTGGCTGCCGCCGCGCTCTTCATGGCCTCGGTCTTCGTGGGCTACCTGTTCTTCTGGGAGCACGGGTCCGAGGAGTCTCCCGATGTCGTCGCGACCACGGTCTTTGCGGCGCTGACACTGGCGTGCGCGTTTCTCACCGTGCACTGGACTCGCGCCTTCTTCGTCAACCCGGCCACGCTCGAACTCGACGACCAGGGCTTCACCTACTGCCCGGCGGGTGTCAGCACCGGGCCGATCGCGTGGCGCGACGTGACGGAGCTGCGCGACATCACCGTCACCGTCGGTGGCAGCGGCTATGGCCCCGAGCCGCTGCCGGCCCTGGCCGTCGTGCTGCGTGACCCCGAGGCCTACCACGCCCGCTTTCCGGCCCTCTTGCGACCGCTGCTGCAGGCGCGCGAGGGCCTGTCGGGCACGTCGCTCGTCATCGACGTGACTCACCTCGGCCCGCGGCGGGCGGAAGTGCGGGCCGCGATGCAAGCGCACATCGACCGCAGCCGCCGCTGAGCTCGAGTGCTGGTGCACGGGCCGGCGTGAGCGCTGCAGAACGTGCACGCCCAACGGCGCTGGAGACGGCAGAACGCCTACTGCCGCGTGGCACCGCCGCCCGCGCCCGCGCCGCACTGATCCTTGTAGCGTGCCTTCATCGGCGCCACCCGCGCCTCGATCTCCGCGTAGCAGGCCCGCTCGGCATCGCGGCGGGCGCCCAGGCTGGAAAAGCTCTTGGCGTTCATGTTGCAGTGGGCGTCGTTCGAGGCCGACATGATCTCCATGCCCATGCGCTGGCAGCGCTCGGCCGCGGCGTTCTTCTGCGCCCGCTGCTCGTCGGCCGCACGCCTCTCGCGTTCCTGATGCTCGCGCTGCTCGCGTTCCTGGGCCAGCTTCTGGTCACGTTCACGGCGTTCGGCAGCCTCGCGCTCGTCGCGCTGGCGTTGCGCCTCGCGTTCATCACGCTGGCGCTGTGCTTCGCGCTGCTGGGCTTCTCGCTGCTGGCGCTGCTGGTCTTCGGCGGCCTGGCGGTCGCGTTCGCGCTGCTCCTGCTGCGACCTGTCGCGGCTGGCCTCCTGCTGTTGCTGCCAGCGCTGCTGGCTGCCCTGCGCGTCGGCTTCGCGCCTGGCGTTGGCCGCCGCCTGAAGCCGTTGCACGTTGCCGTGGTGGTCGGCCAGGCGCTGCTGGTTGCCCCGGTCCAGCTGGTCCCGGCGCGCACGCGCCGCGGCGTCCTCGCGGTCGCGGCGGGCACGGTCGGCGGCGGTGCGGGTGTCGCGTGCCTGCTTGCGTGCGTCGGCTTCGGCGCGGCGGCGGTCATCGGCGCGCCGCTCGCGCTCGCGTTCGGCCTCTTCGCGCAGTTCGCGGTCGTAGCGCTCGGCCGCGATGCGTTCGCGCTCCTGCGCGAGGCTGATTTCCCGTTCGGCCAGATAGCTGCGTCGTACGGCCTCGATGCGTTCCTTGTCGGCGCTGCCCTGAGCCACCTTGGCCGCCCTTTCGAGCGCCGGCTCGACGCAAGAGAAGCGGCGCTCGCGCGTGCAGCGCTCGGCCTCCTGCAGCGCGCTCGACAGGTCCTGGCGGTCGAGCTTGTCCAGCTTGTCGGCCATGTCGAGCAGGCGGCTGGACTGGGCGATGGCGGGCAGGCCGGGCGCCAGGGCCAGCAGCACCGTCAGCGTCCAGCCCTGCAGCTGGCGGGAGATCGAGGGGCTCATTGGGCAGGCGTCGCTGGATCGCGGGCGACGCGGAAGCCGTAGCGGGTGCCACGGATGTCCGTCCCCAGTGGGCCTCGAGCGAAGAGACTTCCGATAGGGGCGCCAGCTGCGGTGAACCAGCTGCCGCCGCGGGCGGCTTGGGTCAGGCACCCGTCCCGCAGCCTTGCCCTTGCATCCGGTGGTGCACCGGCATGGGAGCTGAACCAGCAGTCTTCGACGAGTTCCATGACATTGCCGAGCACGTCGTGCAGCCCCCAGGCGTTGGCCTGGAAACGGCCCACCGGGGCGGTGAACATGTGCACGTCGTCGCAGTCAGCTTCGGCGGCGGAGCCCGAAGCCTGACGGGACCGACTGCCGCGCAGGTTGGCGAACTCGCAACTGCGTGACCGATCAACGCCCCAAGGTCGCGCGATGTCGGTGCCGGCACGCGCGGCGTACTCCCACTCGGCTTCCGAGGGCAGGCGGTAGCGCTGCCCGGTCTTCTTGCCGAGCCAGTCCAGATAGGCCAGCGCATCCGCCCGGTTCACGCAAGTCACGGGATGATCGTCTCCCTGCGCGAACCCGGGATCCGCCCATGTGCGGCTCGGGTCGGTGAGGAATCGATTGGGATCGTTCGCGTCGGGGGCATGGGCCTGGCAGCCCGGCACAGGCGCATAGGCCGTCTCGCGCACGAAAGCCGCGTACTGGCCGCGCGTGACCTCGAAGCGGCCGATCGCAAACGCCGCCACGTCGACGTCGCGACGCGGCGCCTGGTTCTCGGGAACGCCCGTGAGCAGCGACAGGGTTTCACTACCCATCTCGAAGCGGCCTGCGGGCAGCAGGATCAGCTCGGGGCAGTCGGCACAGTCACGCACGGGTTGCAGGCTGAGCGCCGTTGGCGGTGGCGGTAGCGGTGGCGTGAACTCGCGGGCCACGCGCAGCCCCAGTTGTACGCTGGTGGTGTCCTGCTTGACGAGGCCCAGTCCGATGAAGGCGCCGACGCCGGTCATCCAGGAAGCACCGGCCACGGCATGCAGGGGTTCCGTACCCGCCTCTTCCTGGCCGCTGGCGCGGGCGGCCAGGCGCGCAGCCTGGGCGCGGGCTTCTGCGGTGGCGCCGGGTGGATCGCCAGCCCGGATGGCAGGGGGTGGCGCGCATTGCATGACGGGCCGCCCATCTCGCACGGCGTCCTTGAGACGCGCCCAGTTGTCAAGGTCCCGAAAGCTCCGCTCGGCACTGTTGCTGCGGCCCAGGCAATCGGTCGTCCACTCGAACACGTTGCCCACCATGTCGTGCAGGCCCCAGGCATTGGCCGCAAAGCTGCCCACCGGGGCGGGCCGGTCGTCCTTGGCCCGGCCGCCGCAGCCCTTGCAGTGCGCCGCACCGGCGTCGAGCTTGTCGCCCCAGGGGAACAGCGTGGTGGCTCCTGCGCGGCTGGCGTAGCCAAACTCGGCCAGCGAGAGCAAGCGGTAGCGCTGGCCAGTCTTGCGCGACAGCCAGGCCACGAACTGCTCGGCATCGACCTTGCTGACGTTCATCACGGGCTGACGGCCGCGGCCCCAGCTCGAGTCGAACAAGAGTCCCTCGCTCTTGCCCTCTTCGGGGCGGCGGCTGCAGCCGCCCTGTGCCACGCAAGCGTCCCACTCGGCGAAGGTCACCTCGAACTTGCCGACGGCCAGGGGTGCCAGGATCTCGGTCTCGTTGAACCAGCGCTGGCTATCGGTGGTGGTCGGCAGCTGAGCCGCGCGGCCCGGCGGGATCCACACCATTTCGGGGCAGTCGGCGCAGTCGCGGAAGGGCGCACCGGTGCCCGCCTGAAGGCCCGCCGCGGCAAAGGTCCGGGTGGTGCGCACGGCCCGCGCGCGATGGCGCTCGGTGGCCTCGACGGTGGCCAGGCGCCGCCACTCGGCCTCACGCGCTATCCGCTGCGCTTCCAGGCGCAGGCGCTCGGCCTCGCGCGCCTGCGCGGCCTCGGCCTCCTTGCGCCTGGCCTCGGCCTCGGCCCGTTTCCTTTCGTCTTCGATGCGCTGGCGCTCGGCGGCGGCGCGGCGGCCGGCTTCGTTGAGCTGGGTTGGCCCGAGTTGCACCTCGACTCGCTTGACCACGCCGTCGCCGATGCCAAAGCTGGTGAAGAAGACCCGCTCGCGCTCGGCATCCACGGCCTTGATCGCGCGCAGCTCCACGGTGCCCGCCGGCACCTCGGCATCGAGCGGGCAATCTCCCTTGAACTTGCCGTTGATCGTGACGGCCGCGCCGGCACTGGCGCCTTCGCAGGACACGCGGACCATGGAACCGGAACCCTGGGCGAGCGCGACTCCGGAAAGACCGGCGAACGCCACCACGAAGAGACAGTGCGTTGACAGCATGGTGAGCAGGGGCGACGAGCGCGAACGCCTCACTCTATCGCGCAGGGCAGCGCCCTCCGAGGACATGCATCACGGTCGCTCGGGTGCGCTCTGTCGCCCCCCGCAGCCTTGCTCATGAACGCGTTGACGCGCGAAGAACTACGAACTGGCCTCGCGGCGCTTCCAGACCGCCATCGACGAGATCGACAAGTCGATCGACCATCTGCAGAAGACCAAGGAAGCCCTGCTCGGCGCCGACCGCAACCTGCGCCTGGCCAACGACAAGGCGCAGGACGTGACGATCAAGAAGCTCACGCGGGGCAACCCGACGATGGCGGCCAAGTTTGCGGAGATCAAGAACGCCGGGCCGGCAGACGGTGGCGGCTGAAACGGCCTGTGCCCTGGCCCGGTGCGGTGTCGAACAGACATGAGGTCTGCGGGCCTCGGACACTGCCAGCGGGGCGAGGTCGAAGACCTGATCGGCACCTGCCCTCCCAATCGAACAGAGGTCACCTGGTGCGGACGGCTCGACACATCAGACATCCGGAACGCCATCGCAGCGAGCGCATCGGCTGGTTGCGCGCGGCGGTGCTCGGCGCCAACGATGGCATCGTGTCGACCGCCAGCCTGGTGCTGGGCGTGGCCGCGGCGGGCGCCGGGCACCAGACGATCCTGTTGACCAGCATCTCCGGCCTGATCGCCGGAGCGATGTCGATGGCAGCCGGCGAGTTCGTCTCCGTCCACTCCCAGGAAGACACCGAGAAGGCCGATCTGGCGAAGGAGGGCGCCGAGCTGAAACAGGTCCCGGCGGGCGAGCGGCGTGAGCTGGCGGGCATCTATGTCAGCCGGGGGCTCGAGCCCGCGCTGGCCGATCAGGTGGCGGCCCGCCTGATGGCCCACGACGCGCTGGGCGCGCATGCGCGTGACGAACTGGGGCTTTCGAGCACGACCGCCGCGCGCCCGCTCCAGGCCGCCTGGGCTTCGGCGGCCAGCTTCGCGGTGGGCGCGGCCTTGCCGATCCTGGTGGTGGCGACGGTGGCGCCAGCGCAGCTGATTCTGTGGGTGTCGGTGTCGTCATTGACCTTCCTCTCCGGCCTGGGAGCCCTCTCGGCGCAGGCCGGCGGCGCCGGGGTCTGGGCCGGCGCAGCGCGCGTGACGTTCTGGGGCGCTTTCGCCATGGCCGTGACCGCGGGCGCCGGCGCGCTGTTTGGCGCGGTGGCCTGACTCGCCTGCAAACACCCGTGGCCCGCAGGGCTGACCGCGGCGGAGCACACTCGCGACGCTTCCGTTGCATCGACATGCCGCTGCTCACCACCCTGCGCCAGGGCCGCCGACTGTGGGGCGGCCTGCTGCTGGGCGTGCTGCTGGCCCTGCTGCCCTTGCGCGGCTGGGCCGTGGCCACGATGCACCTGGCGGCACCGACGGCCCAGTCCGCCGCGGACGAGGTGCCGATGCCGCCCTGCCACGCCGCGATGGCGGAGCAGGACGGCGCCACGCCCGACGAAGCCGCCAGTGGCTGCTCGTTGTGCTCGCTGTGCCACGGCACGGCCCTGTGCCTGGGCGAAGCCGGCCTCACGCACGAGGCTGTGGCCTCCGCCGCTCCGGCGGCCGCGCCCCAGGGCCACGGCCCGCCCGCTCTGCCGCAGCCTGAGCGCCCGCCCCGGGCCTGACGACGCACTTCGGCCGCCGACGGCGGGGCATCGCCCCGCGTCGGCGTGATCTGCATTTGCCTTCGTCAGGAACCCGATGAATCGACACTTCCCCCGGGCGCCGTCAGGCCCCGGCCTGCCGGCCCTGCTGGCCGCCGCCGCGCTGGCGCTGCACGGCACCGCCTCGGCGCTGCCCATGGGCTCCTACGAGAGCTGGATGCTGATGCTGGACAGCACGCCGTCCACGCGCAGCCTGGGCCTGAACTACGCGGTGGCGCAGACCTGGGCCCCCGGCGCCGTGCTGCGCCGCTGGGACGAACCCGCCGCCCACGGCGCCAGCGTGTTGCGCGAAAGCGCCGGCCTCAGCCTCACGCACCGCCTGCACCGCTGGAACCTGCCGCATGCGCAGGCCAACCTGTGGCTGCTGGGCGAAGCCGGGCAGGTGCGCCGTGCCGGTGGCCACGGCCGGACCGCCGGCGACAGCGGCTACGGCGCCGCGGCGTTCATGGCCGACTACGAGACCACGCGCGTCTACGTCGGCGGCAGCCTCAAGGCGCTGCGCGGCGAGGACCGCCTGCGCCACGACGTGGCTCGCTTTCGCACCGGCTTCTCGTTCTGGGAGGCCGAGTACGAAGGCATCCAGCCGTGGTTGCTGATCGAGGCCGAGCGCACGCGCTACAGCCCCGGCTCGATGCAGGAAGGCAGCTTGCTGACGCCGATGCTGCGCTTCATCCACCGCCGCTGGTTCGTCGAGATCGGCGTCAACCGAGACGGCGGCATGTTCAACCTGATGCTCAATCACTGAACCCGTTCCTCACTGAACCTGTTCCCAAACCCAAGGAGAACCCCATGAAGAAGATCCTCACCGCGCTCGCCCTCGGCGCCGCCAGCCTGACCGCGCTGGCCCAGACCCCCGCGCCGGCTGCAGCCGCTGGCGCCGGCACCGTCAAGTTCGCGGTCAACGGCATGGTCTGCGCGTTCTGCGCGCAGGGCATCGAGAAGCGCCTGACCAAGATGAGCGAGACCGGGCCGCTGTACATCAACCTGGCGCAGAAGGTCGTCGCCGTGCAACCCAAGCCGGGCAAGAGCATCGACGTCGCCAAGGTCAAGGCCGAGATCATCGAGGCCGGTTACGAAGTCACGTCTGCGCAGCCGGTGCCGCAGACGGTGGCGGCGATCCGCGCCGAGATGAAGTCCAAGTGAAGAGCCCGTCGAGAGCAGGCCGCCTGGCGCCGCTCGCGGACGCCGGCGACGGGCGCGCCGAGTTGCGGCAGTCGGCGCTCTCGGCCTGGCTGTCGCTGCTGGCGAGCTCCGGCACGCTGGTGTGCTGCGCGCTCCCGGCGCTGCTGGTGATGCTGGGCGCCGGCGCGGCGCTGTCGGGGCTGGTGGCGGCGGTGCCGCAGATCGTCTGGCTCAGCGAGCACAAGGGCTGGGTTTTCGGCACCGCCAGCGTGCTGATGCTGGCCGGTGGCGTGCTGCAGTGGCGCAACCGCACGGCGCCTTGCCCGCTGGACCCGCAGTTGCGTGCCGCCTGCCTGCGCACGCGGCGCTGGTCGCTGGTGGTCTATGCGGTCTCGCTGGTGCTGCTGGCCATCGGCGCGGCCTTTGCGTTCGTGTTGCCGGCGCTGATGGGCAGCGGCGCGGACTGAGCCGGCGGGCGGCCGGGCGGCCGCGCCGCTGCCAAGCCACGGTCGCACTACCATGCCAGCCCGCAACCCGGCAGGTGCGTCAAGCGCCGAGCCGCAGTCCCGCTCCGTGAATCCCGCCCCGACCTCCAACCCCTGGCGCCTGTCCGTCGCACCGATGATGGACTGGACCGATCGGCATTGCCGCGTCCTGCACCGCCTCGTCACGCGCCGCACGCTGCTGTACACCGAGATGGTGACCACCGGCGCCTTGCTGCATGGCGATGTGCCGCGCCACTTGGATTTCAGCGGGGTCGAGCACCCCGTGGCGCTGCAGCTCGGCGGCAGCGAGCCCGCCGATCTGGCCGCCTGCGCCACGCTCGCCGAGCGCTGGGGCTACGACGAGATCAACCTCAACTGCGGCTGCCCGAGCGAGCGCGTGCAGCGCGGCGCCTTTGGCGCCTGCCTGATGGCCGAGCCCGGCCTGGTGGCCGACTGCGTGGCGGCCATGCGCGCCGCGACCACGCTACCGGTGACGGTGAAGCACCGCATCGGCATCGACCGCGTCGAGAGCTACGACTTCGTGCGCGATTTCGTCGGCACCGTGCACCAGCGCGGCGGCTGCACCGTGTTCATCGTGCATGCGCGCAACGCCTGGCTGCAGGGCCTGAGCCCGAAAGAGAACCGCGAGATCCCGCCGCTGCGGCATGAACTCGTGCACCGGCTGAAGAACGACTTCCCGGCGCTCACCATCGCCGTCAATGGCGGCATCGCCAGCGACGAGGCGATCGCCGCGCAGCTGGCTCACGTCGACGGCGTGATGGTGGGCCGCCACGCCTATCACGAGCCCTGGGCCATGGCCGATTGGGACACGCGCTTCCTGGGCGCCGCCGAGCCTGCGGCCACGGCGCGCGAGGCCGTGGAAGAGGGCTTCGTGGCCTACATGGAAGGCCTCGCTGCCCAAGGCACGCCCTGGTCGCACGCCAGCCGCCACCTGCTGGGCCTGTACAACGGCCAGCCGGGCGCGCGCCGCTGGCGGCAGGTGTGGTCCGACCACCGGCTCAAGAGCGAGCGGCCGACGCGCGTGATGCAGCTGGCGCGCGCGGCCATGGCGCAGGGCGCAAAGGCCTCGGTGCCGCTGGCCTAACATCGCCGGCATGACGCAAAGCACCTCGCCCACACCCGTCCTCGGCATCATCGGCGGCAGTGGCCTGTACGACCTGCCGGGTCTCGTCGACACGCGCTGGGTCGAGGTCGACACCCCGTGGGGCGCGCCTTCGGATGCCATCTTCCGCGGCCGGCTCGAGACCAGCGCCGGCAGCGCCGAGCTGGCCTTCCTGCCGCGACACGGCCGCGGCCACCGCATCCCGCCGTCGGAGGTGAACTACCGCGCCAACATCGCCGCGCTCAAGAGCCTGGGCGTGACCGACACCCTGTCGCTGTCGGCCGTGGGCGGCCTGCGGGCCGATCTGCCGCCGGGCACCTTCGTCATCGTCGACCAGTTCATCGACCGCACCACGCAGCGCGCGGGCAGCTTCTTCGGCCGCGGCCTGGTGGCGCACGTGTCGATGGCCGACCCGGTGTGCCCGCGGCTGGGCGACCATGTCGAGCGCGCCCTGAAGCAGCAGGGCGTGCGCCATGTGCGCGGCGGCACCTACCTGTGCATGGAGGGCCCGCAGTTCAGCACCAAGGCCGAGAGCGCGATGTACCGATCGTGGAACGCCAGCGTGATCGGCATGACCAATCTGCCCGAGGCCAAGCTCGCGCGCGAGGCCGAGATCTGCTACGCCAGCGTCGGCATGGTGACGGACTTCGACTGCTGGCACCCGGGCCACGACGCGGTGACGGTGGACGCCGTGATCCAGGTGCTGCTGGCCAACGCCGGCGCGGCGCGCGCGCTGGTGGCGGGCCTGGCGCACACCATCACGCACGACCCCGAAGCCGCCGCCTGCCCCTGCCGCACGGCGCTGCAGCACGCGCTGATCACCGCGCCCGAGGCACGCGACCCCGCCATGGTGGCCAGGCTGGCCGGCATCGCGGGCCGCGTGCTGGGCGCGTGAGCGAGTCGCCATGAGGGCAAAGGCATGAAGGTCCAGGGCCAGGCGCTGCGGCCGCTGCGCGAGACGGCCTCGCGCGACGCCGTGGTCGTGATCGACCAGCGGCTGCTGCCGCACCGCCTGGCCTTCGAGACACTGGCCACGCCCGAGGCCGTGCACCACGCCATCCGCGAGATGGTGGTGCGGGGCGCGCCGCTGATCGGCGCCACCGCGGCCTATGGCCTGGCGCTGGCGCTGAAGCCCGACGCCAGCGACTGCGCCGTCGAAGAGCAGGCCGAGTGGCTGAAGGCCGCACGCCCCACGGCCGTGAACCTGGCCTGGGCGCTGGACCGCGTCGTGCGCCACGTGCGCGCGCTGCCGGCGGGCGAACGCGCGGAGGCAGCCTGGGTGCTGGCCGCGGCGATTGCGGAAGAAGACGTCGAGGTCAACCGGCGCATCGGCGAACACGGCCTGCCGCTGCTGCGCGACATCGCGGCGCGCAAGGGCGTCGGCCCGGGCCGGCCGCTGAACGTGCTGACGCACTGCAACGCCGGCTGGCTGGCCACGGTCGACTGGGGCACCGCCACCTCGCCCATCTACCAGGCCCATGAAGCCGGCCTGCCGCTGCACGTGTGGGTGGACGAGACCCGCCCGCGCAACCAGGGCGCCAGCCTCACGGCCTGGGAGCTGGGCCAGGCCGGCGTGCCGCACACGCTGATCGCCGACAACGCCGGCGGCCACCTGATGCAGCACGGGCAAGTCGACCTCGTCATCGTCGGCTGCGACCGTGTCACCGCACGCGGCGACGCCTGCAACAAGATCGGCACCTACCTCAAGGCGCTGGCGGCGCACGACAACGGCGTGCCGTTTTTCGTGGCCATGCCCACATCCACGCTCGACCTGTCGGTGGCCGACGGCCTGGCCGAGATCCCCATCGAGGAACGGCGCGGCCGCGAAGTCACTCATCTGGCAGGGCTGGCCGCCAGCGGCGAGGTGGTCGAGGTGGCCATCGCGCCCGCCGGCACGCCCGCTGCCAACCCGGCCTTCGACGTGACGCCTGCGCGGCTGGTGACGGCGCTCATCACCGAGCGTGGCGTGGTGCCTGCCGAAGAACGCGCCCTGCACGCGCTGATGGCGCAGACCCCGTGAACGCCACCGACGACGAGCGCCGCGCCGAACTGGTCGCCACCGTGCGCCGGCTCGACGCCCGCGGCCTGAACCGCGGCAGCACCGGCAATGCCAGCGTGCGCTGCGCCGCAGGGCAGGGCGTGTGGATCACGCCCACCGGCATGGGCCCCGAGGTCGAAGCCGACGATCTGGTGTGGATCTCGCTCGACGGCACGGCCGTGCGTGGCCGCTGGCAGCCGAGCAGCGAGTGGCACTTCCACCTGGCGGCGCACCGCGCGAAACCCGGGCGTGAAGCCGTGCTGCACACGCACAGCCCGCACGCCACCGCGCTGGCCTGCCTGCGCCGCGAGTTGCCGAGCTTCCACTACATGGTGGCCATCGCGGGCGGCAACCACGTGCCGCTGGTGCCGTACCACCTGTTCGGCACCGAAGCCTTGTCGCAGGGCGTGGGCGAGGCGATGGCCGAGGTCGATGCCTGCCTGCTGGCCAACCACGGCCTCATCGCCGCGGGCGAGAGCCTCGCCAGGGCCGAGAAGGTGCTGGCCGAGATCGAGGCGCTGTGCGGCATCTACCTGCAGGCCCTGGCTGTGGGCGAGCCGGCCTTGCTGACGGCGGCCGAGATGGCCGCCGTGCACGAGCGGTTCCGCGGCTACGGGCGCGCGAGCCGCGCGCCCTGAGGGCTCAGCGGCAGTCCAGGATGGCCTGCACGGAATCCGGCACGCCCGAGCCGAAGTCGTTGCTGCGGTTCCAGTAGCGGATGCTGGAGCCGCTGCCCTGGGGCACGACCTCGAGCACGCGGCCCACGCCACCGGCAATCTTGAGCGTCATGCGCAGGCTGCCGCCGGCGCCCGGTACCGTCTCGACCGTGGCAGCGCCACCGGCCACCCGCGTGGCTTGCCAGCGCGGCGTGAGGCACTGCGCATAGGCCGCGGGCGACTTGCTGCTCTGGTGCGTGGCGCCAGGCGGGCCGGCAAGGTCGTCCTGCTTGGGCAGGCCGCCGCAACCGGCCAGGGCCGCAGCGGCCGTCAGGACAAGGCCGAATCGCAGGGGCGAACGCCGGGCGAGAGCAGGCAACAGGGGCATGGTGATTCCTCCGGTGGGGTTGATGCGCGATCGCGGTGCCGCACGCGCGGCAGGCAATCTAACCCAGCAGATGCGGTGCGTCATCAGCCCCGCGCGCAGCCAGCGAATCAGGCGGCCACGGGTTCGAAGCGGAGCTCGGCCAGTTGTTGGAGGGCCGGCAGCGCAGCCAGGCCGAGCGCCGCGCCGGGGGTCGTGATGCCCGCTTGCGCCTCATCGCCTTGCTGCAGCAACGTGCGTGCGCAGGCCACGATCACGCGGCTGGTGGCGCCGTAGCCGGGGTCGCGGCGGCCGCGGGCGTGCAGTTGGTGGCGCTGGCCCGAGGCGTCGGTGCCGCTGAAGACGATCTCGTAGCGCCCGGCTTCGCGCTCGGCCGCATTCGGCCCCTCGCCGGGCTTGGGCAACACGAAGCGGCGCACCAGCGCGCGGCCCAGGCCGAAGGCCAGCACGCCGTTCTGCAGCCGCTCCTGCCGCGCCAGCCCGCGCGCGCGCAACTCGCCGTCGACGCCAGCCCCGCAGGCCATGCGCTCGCCATAGACGAAGCCGCGGCCCCAGGGGTGGCCGAGCAGCGCATGCGTGCGGTGCACGTTCTTGGTGTTGATCGGCGCCATCACGAAGGGCGCGCTCCACTGGCCGAGGAACTCGTCGTAGGTGGCGGCGGCCAGCGCGGGCTGGGGTGGGCCGCTGAAGCCGGGGGTCAGCGCAAACGGGTCGGCCATGTCGCGCACGGCCTGCGGGTCGCGGCCCATCGCATCCAGCGTGGCCAGCAGGCTGGCCGCGGTGCCGCCGGAGAAACCGCCCTTCATGACGAGCACGCGCGACTGCACCTCGGCCAAGGGCGGGCCCGTGCGCTGCTGCGCCAGGTGCTGCAGGGCCCGCACGCCCAGGTCGAAGGGCACCGAGTCGAAACCGCAGGAAAACACGATGCGCGCACCGCGTGCACGCGCCTGGGCCTCGTGGCGGCGGATCATCGCGGCCATCCAGGCGGGCTCGCCGCAGAGGTCGAGGTAGTGCGTGCCGGCGGCGATGCAGGCGGCCAGCAGCGGCTCGCCATGCAACTGGTACGGGCCGACGGTGGTGATGACGGCGCGGGTGCGCTCAGCCAGGCGCTGCAGCGCGCCGGCATCGGCCGAGTCGGCCTCGATCAGCGGATGGTCGGGGGGCAGCCCGAGTTCGTCGCGCAGCGCCTGCAGCCGCGCGAGGCTGCGGCCCGCCAGCGCCCAGCGCAGGCCCTCGCCGCCGCCGTGCCGCGCCATCACTTCGGCCACCAGCCGCCCTGTGAAGCCGGTGGCGCCGAACACCACCAGGTCGAGTTCGCGGGTCTTCATGCCTGTGCATCGGCCTTCGTCGAGGGCCAGGTGGCCAGCA
>Ga0068877_10001690_pt1 | contig 18031 bp, 16 predicted proteins | sample NOAtaG_FD_66437 | JGI IMG/M metagenome (GOLD analysis project Ga0068877, IMG submission 66437) | Freshwater lake microbial communities from Lake Erie, under a cyanobacterial bloom - NOAA_Erie_Diel6S_1000h metaG | ecosystem: Environmental > Aquatic > Freshwater > Lake | place: USA: Ohio, Lake... | reverse complement strand
TCCGTCTGGACCTTCACGCCGAGCGAGGCGCTTCCCTGCACGAGCGGCTGCGAGTTCACCAGGATGTCCGTCATCCCGTTGGGCTGCTCGAGGACGCTGATGGGCAGATACTCGGAAATCTCGTTCACAAGCGCATCGCGCCGGTCGCGAAGATCGTTCGCGGGGCCGGCCGATCCCCCGAGTTCACTGCGCGCGATCTGAACGTTGAGGTCGGCGACCTGCGTCAGCAGCTCGTCGACCGCGCGCACCGCGGTCTGGAGCGAGCGATCGATCTCGGTGCGGACCTCGAGGTGGCTCGTACGCATGTCGCGAATCGCGGAGGCAAGGCCGCTGGCCTGCTGGACGACCACCGACCGCAGCGCCTCCTCGTTCGGGTTGTTCGCGAGTTCGCTGAAGCTGGTGAAGAAGGCGTTGAGGCGCGACGAGAGATTCGCGTCGCCGAGTTCGTTACGCACCGACTCGATCGCGAGGAGGAAGCGCTGGTCGATGGCCGCGCTCTGCTCATCGCTGATCGCCGAGCGCATGCGCCCCTGCAGCGCCGTATCCACCGTGCGCAAGATGCGGGATATCTGCGTGCCCGTGCCGATCGAGCCCCGGTTGCCGTAGGTCTCGGGAATGGTCGTGGTCATCCGCGCGACCTGCCGGCTGTAGCCCGGCGTGGACGCGTTGGCCATGTTGTTGCCCGCGACCTGCATCGCGGTCTGGCTTGCCATGATGGCCGATCGACCGACTTGGAGAGCGCCGTTGAGACTCATGGTGGTGTGGCCTTCCGCTGACGGGAACCGCGTTCAGCTGCGGATGTCGAGGCTCGAGATCGCGCCGCCGCTTGTGGCGATCTGGCCGGCGCTCGAGTAGATGTTGGCGTGCGCGAGGGCCGCATGCACCGACTGCACGATGCCGGCGATGTGCGCCGAGAGCCGCTCGGCCGCCTGGCGGACGACCGACGTCTCGCGACGGACTTCAAGGATCAGGGTGCGCAGTTCCTCGCGGAGAATCAGAATGCGGCCGCCGGGCGACGGCGGCAGTTTCTCGGCGATCTGGACGAGCGATGCGTCGGCGGCGAGGCCGAGCTTTGCCGCGAGCGCGCGCGCCTCGGCAAGCCTCTGCTGGTCGAGATCTGCGATCTGCGCCACCACGCGCTTCTCGGGTTCATCGAGGCGCGAGAAACCGGCGAAATCGCCGGCGCGCAAGGCGGCTCTACGCGCCTTCGCGTGGGTCATCAACTGGGCGTAGAGCGTGCCGCTCCGCTCGAGAATCGCGATCAGTCGCTCCGGCGTTCCGGTCGCGGGCGGCACAGCGGGCTTTGCCGCGGGCTTCGCCGTCGATGGTGGCGCCGCAACGGGCGCGCGCGCAAGCATCGCCGGATGCACCTTCGGCTTCGGTGCCGTCTGCTGGGCCGTCTGCTGCACCTTGGCGGCGGGCTGCCCGGCCTGTGGGACACCCTGCTGGACTCCCTGCTGGACTCCTACGACGCGCGGCGTCGGGACAGGTGGCTTCGGGGCTGGGGCCTGCTGGCGGTCGCGGTTGTTCACGGCTGGACTCCTCGGGCTGTGTAGGTCGCGGCGTTCGCCGATGGCGTCTGGCCGCGAAGAATGGCGCGTTCGAAGCGATCGGCGACGACCTCAACCGCCGGGAACCCGGCGGAGGCCACCACGCGATCGGCAAGCATGGTGTCGAGCAGCGGGCGGAAGCGACGCTCCGCGACGCCGGGCTGGAACGGACCGGCCGCCATGCTGCCTTCGCGGATCTGCGCGAAGACCGGCTTGACGAAACCTTCGGACACGAGCGTCCGCGCGGCCTCGAGCGCGAGCCCGCGCGCGTCGCCGCGGCGTGCCTCGGCGGCGAGCCGCGAATCGGGCGAGAGCAGCGAGCGATTCGCCGTCATCGTCGGGGCGATGGATCCGAGCGCGCTCATGACTTGATGATCTCCGCCTTGAGTGCGCCTTGGCGCGAAAGGCTCTCGATGATGGCGACCTGCGTGTCGAAGGGCACGTCGAGCTCGTTGAAGGCGTCGATCAGCGCGCGGAGACGCATGTTCGGGATCTGGCCATCCGAGGTCGAGACACCGGTCCACGCCACGGTGTCGGACAGCGGCTGTTCGGGCGTCGGCGTGATCGGAGGCGTGATGGTGGTGATGCGGAGGTTGCCGCTCGTCACGGCCGCCGGACGGAACTCGACCCGCTCGTCCGCGGTGATGACCTCGCGCGCCATGTCGATCACGACTCGGGCCGGCGTCCGGATCAGGTCGCCCGGCACGCTGAAACGAAGGAGGCGCGCGACGAAGTCGTTCGCTTCCTGGCGGGTGTCGACTGGAATCCGGACGCGGATGGTCTGGGCGTCGAGGACCTTCGCGGCATCGGAGTAGCCCGAGAGCGCAAGTTCCTCGTTGATGAGGTCCGCGATGCTCGAGGCCGTCGGATAGCCAGCGTACTGAGGGTGCAGCACCAGTTCGATGCCGTTGCCATCGAACGGGCTCACGATCATGTCACGCACCATGCGGCCACCGCCGCGAATGATGGCGGTGGTCGGCGTGGTGGGATCCGCATCGACCACCCCTTCCGCGACGGCGTAGGGAATCCAGTCGGCGCGGTTGGCCGGCTCGATGGGGCTCTTGAGAAGGCTGGTCAGGAGGATCCCGCCCTGCAGACTGGTGGCAGAGCCGATGCAGCCGATGCGGACGTCAAGACGGTCGTCGGTGCGGGCGCCGTGCCGGGGAATCTCGACCGACACAATCACGAGCGCAAGCGACTTCATCTTCGCGAGGCTCTTGGCGTCCGACCGGATGTTGCCCAGGTTCTGGAGCAGCGCACCGAGCGGCTGGCCTGTGATCGGAGAGTCCTTGATGCTGTCGCCGGTCTTGTTCAGGCCGTAGACGAGGCCGATTCCGACGAGGCGCTCGCCCTCGAGCCCGCGCAGCCGAACGTAGTCCTGGAGGTCACCGGCGTGCGCCTTGGGGGCACCCAGCAGCACGACGAGGGCGAAGAGGAGCACGAGGAGCACGCCAACCACGGTGGGGCGCGCAGAAACGACGCGGCCGACGGGCCTCTCCGAGGCCTGCGGACGCACGGGGTCGGCAAGTGTTGCGGCATTGGTGCCTGAGACGCGTGTCATACGGGTGGACCTCCTGTCCAACCGGTCGCAGGGCAACCGGCATGCCCGTCGCTCGACCCGCCCCCGCCTTCCGGCCGATACTGCGGCGATGACCGCGCGACTCCAGCCGATCGCCCTGTGTGCGGGCGCGTTTCTCCTGATCCTGTTCCTGGCCTGTGGCTGGACGCTCCCAGGCTCGGGCAACAACGTCCTGCTTGCGCTCCAGACCATGCTCATCGAGGGTGGGATCGCCGCCCTCTGGTGGATCGGCGCGGCGGGCATCGGGCTCGGAGCGATCCGCCTCGCGGGCGCAGACGACGGCGCAGCGCGCGCCGGCGCGGGCCCTCTGCGGACCTCCCTGGATGACCTTGCGCTTGCGATCGCCTCCGGTGCCGCGCTCATGCTCTGCGCCGCGAGCGCACTTGGCTCGCTTGGCCTCCTACCGGCGCTCGGCGCCCTGCCGTCGTGGATCCTCATCGGCGCTGGCCTCTTCCTGTTTCTTCGCACGATCCGCGAGAAGCCACTTGCCCTCGATGCCGCTCCTGCTCCCCGCTGGCAAACGCTCTTCGGACCCGCGGCGATTGGCGCGCTCGCGGCACTCTTCGTCGCGGCCGCGGCGTCGGCGCCGGGGTGGCTCTGGTCGAGCGAGTTCGCGGGGTTTGACGCGCTGAGCTACCACCTCGAACTGCCAAAGGAGTGGATCCTCGCCGACCGCTCCGTCGGCCCGGTCGAGGGCAACGTGTACTCGGCCCTGCCCTCCTTCGTCGAGGCCGCATTCATGCAGCTGATGCTCATGCGCGGCGAGATCGCGGAGGGTGCGCTGGCCTGCCAGTTCTGGGCGCTGATCGCGGCATTCGCCTCGGCGTTCACGGTGGCCAGACTCGCGCGTCTCGTCGTGGGCGACGAGAGCGGGCTCGTGGCGCTCGTGGTGTTCCTCTCGCTTCCGTGGGTGCTCGTCGTCGGCACGCTTGCCTACAACGACATCGTCCCATGCCTCATGCTCGCGGCCGCGTGGTTCGCCATCGAGCGCCGGGTCGCGTCCGGGCAGGCGCTCGATGTGCGTCTCGCGGCCCTCCTCGCGCTTCTCGCCGCGGTGGCGGTCGGCGCGAAGCCCACGGCGCTCCTCTTCGTCGCGCTGCCGTTGCTTGGAATCACCATTGTCCGCGCCGGCCCGCGCGCGCTGCGCCTCGCGCCGCTCGTGGTGGGCGTCGCGGTCGTCGTGCTTTCGCCTTGGCTTGTTCGAAACCAGCTTGCCTACGGGAACGCGCTCTTCCCCTTCGCGCACGCGCTTCTCGGAAACGGTCCGTGGACGGACGAGCAGTTCGCGATCTTCGCCAAGGGCCACGGTCCAGATCGGCCGTTCCTGGAGCGGCCTCCCCTCATCTGGTCGCAGTGGCTCGCGCACGGAACGGGTGCAGCGCCCGGGCCACGCGAACCGTGGTTCCCGCAGTGGGGCCTGCTGCCGCTCGCGGGCCTTGCCGGACTCACGATCTCCGCGCGGCGCGATCCGACGGCGCGTGCGGCGCTCCTTGCGATCATCATCGCGCTGGCAGGCTGGCTTGCCGCCACGCATCTGAAGAGCCGCTTCCTGCTTCCGACCGCCGTGCCGCTCACGGTCGGCGCCGCCATGCTCCTCGCATCGGCGGCGCGCCGGACGCAGCCCGCCGTGGTGCCGCTCATTCTCGCACCGTCCGTTGCGCTTGCATTCGTCGCCTATTGGCGTGAACCCGCACGTCCGCAGCCGCAGACCTCGCCCGACTCGACCGTGGAGCTCCTGCGCGCGCCGGCTGCGATGATCGGCGGCATTCCGTTCAAGACCGGCGAGCTCTTCGCCCAGGAAATCGTGCGGCTTCCACCGGAGCAGCAGGCCGAGTTCCTTCCCGTCGCGCCGCTCGAGTACTTCCTGAACTTCGCAATCGATCCAAACGCACGGATCCTCGGCGTGGGGTTCTCGACGCCGTTCTACTCCATGCGTCGCATCGAGTGGAACACTGTCTGGGATCGCGGCGTACTCGATCGCGTTGCTGGCGAATCGCCCGATGCGCCCGAGACATGGGCAGCGCAGCTGAAGGCACTTGGATTCAGCCACGTCGTGGTGCAACCGATCATGCTCGACGTCTGGCAGCAGAGCGGATGGCTGAACCCCGCGCTTGCGCCCGATCGCTGGCTTCGGCGGTTCCTCGATGCATCCAAGGCACGCGTCCGCACGCCGGATGGATCGATCCTCGTCGAACTGTAGGCCGCACGGAGTCGGCGGTCGGGCGGGGCCGCTCAGCGGCTCGCGGGAAGCGAATCGGGAAGGCCCGGCAACTCGATCGGGGGCGACTGCTTGACCGGCGCGCGCCGCTCGAACTCGGCCTTCACCGATTCGATCGCTTCGTTGCGAGCATTCGCGAGCTCGCTGTCGCGCGAATCGCGCAGCGACACGTAGGCGACGGCGATCAGGAGCGAAGCCAGCACGGCGGATGCCGTCGCGACGAGCAGCAAGAGGTTCATGCGCTTGAGCGACCGGATCCGGTGCGCGAGGCTCTCGTCGATCGCCGCGGAACGCGCTGGCGCGGGAGCGTGGGGCTGCCCGGCGAGAGCGGCGATCGGTGCGGTCGCGGCTGCGACGACAGGCGCGATGACCGGCGGGATGACAGGCGACACCCGTGCCGCTGGCGGTGTCGGGCGCTGCAGCGCCTCCGGTGCGGCGACACGCACTTCGGTCACCGACGGCGGATTCACGGGCGCTGCGCGCACGATGTAGTTGCCGGAGTCGACCACGAACGCGAGGCCGAGCACTTCCTCAACCTCGTCGGGAATCGGATGCTGTGGCAATCCTTCGACCTGCGGCAGCCCGAAGAAGTTGCGATCGGTGCAGCCAGTCGGGCGCGTGCCGCACGCGGTGCAGTTGCCATCCTCGCTCGTGACCGGTCCCTGACAGCCGTAGCAGCGGCCGAAGAGATGCGCGATTCCGGCGGCGCGGCGCGCGACCGTCCACAACTGGCGTGTGGAGGGCCCACGCACGATGTGGTCGCGTCCGATTTCGCCCGATCGGATCGCCGCCACGATGGCGTGGTACGAGTAGCCGACGAAGTGCGGACGGCGCGAATCGCGCACGAACCAGGAACCCATGTCGTTCTGCGTGGCCTGCAGGCTGGCGACATCGAAACGTCCGCCGCACGACTCGCATGCAAGGCTGACCTTCTGGCGCGAGCCGCAGTACGGACAGAGAATGGCTTCTGCCTTTGCCACCGGCGGAGAGGATACGCGCATTTCCGAGATTCGTTCCCCGGAACCGCGCCCGTGCGACTTCGCGGCGATCGAGCCCGTTCGGGGGCGCCGAGGCCTCGCCGACACGGATCGAACGCGTCCGCATACGCTGCCTCCATGCAGGTTTCGAAGAACTCGATGAGACGCTCGCACTTCCGCATGGCGGGCATCCTCTCGGCCTTGGGTGGCCTCCTTGTGGCGGCATTCGGCTGCGAGGCGCCGAGCGCAGCGATCGGCGTGCGGCCCGCGCAGACGCCGAGCGCCCCCACGACGCCGTCGCGAACAGACGCTGCGGTGCGAACAGACGCTGCGGTGCGAACAGACGCTGCGGTGCTTGTCGCCATCGTGGATGGGCGCGAGGCCATCGACGCGGCTGCGCTCACGCCGGCGCTCCGTGAGATCGGCGGCGCCACCGCGCTTCGGGAGGCAATCGTCGATGCGCGGCTTGTGCGAAGGCTTTCCTCGGCGGGCATTGCCATCGACTCAGCCCGCATCACGCGCGAAGAGGAACTGCTGCTCGAAACGCTGGATCTATCCCGAGAGCGCGCGCTCGACCTTTTGGGCGAGATCCGCGATCGCCAAGGCCTTGGCCCGCGGCGCTTCGCGGCGCTCCTCGCGCGCAACGCTGGGCTGCGCGCACTTGTCGAGCGCGAGGTCAAGATCGACGACGACGGACTCGAGAACATGTTCGACCTGCTGCACGGCCCGAAGCGCGTGGCGCGCATCGCAGTGCTCGCATCGCTCGCAGACGCGCAGCGCTTCGGGGACGATGCGTCGCGCACAGACGCCGGCACGACTGGCGCAAGCCGATTCGCGGAGCTCGCCGTCGAGCGCTCGCTTGACGAGAGCGCGTCGCGCGGCGGACTACTCGCGCCCGTCGCGCGACGCGATCCGAGTTACCCGGAAGTCCTTCGTGCCGCGATCTACTCGACCCCGCCCGGCACGATCTCGGCACCGATCCTCGATGGAAGCCGCTTCTACATGGTGATGGTGGTCGAGGAGCGGCCGGCCGACGGGACGACCCTCGCCGATGCGCGCCCCCGCTGCGAACGATTGCTGCGGATCTCTCGCGAACGACTGCTCATGGACGCCCTTGCACGCGAACTCGCTTCGCCAGAGGGCGTGACGATCTTCGATCGCGGGTACGACACGCGTCGGTAATCCGCGGCTGCTTGCGGCAGCCGCGACCGCTCAAACGCGCCACCCAGGCCGAGGCGGATTCACTCCGCCCGGCCTGACCAGAGCGAGCGAAAGCGAAGCGAGTCGCGAGCGCCAAAGGCCACGCGCCCCCCAGGCCGAGGCGGATTCACTCCGCCCGGCCTGACCAGAGCGAGCAAAGGCCTGCGGCCGCGGCGAAGCCGCCCCGCAGGCCAGTTGCGAGCGCTCAAATCACGCCCGCGGCGATTCACTCGCCGCGAGGCTGACCAAAGCGAGCAAAGGCCTGCGGCCGCGGCGAAGCCGCCCCGCAGGCCAGTTGCGAGCGCTCAAATCACGCCCGAGGCGGATTCACTCCGCCCGGCCTGACCAGAGCGAGCAAAGGCCTGCGGCCGCGGCGAAGCCGCCCCGCAGGCGAGTCGCGAGCGCCAAAGGCCACGCGCCCCCCAGGCCGAGGCGGATTCACTCCGCCCGGCCTGACCAAAGCGAGCAAAGGCCTGCGGCCGCGGCGAAGCCGCCCCGCAGGCCAGTTGCGAGCGCTCAAACACGAGCGCTCAAGTCCTGAGTCCGCCGATGCGGCCCGCTGCGATCGGCAGCAGCAGCGCAACCGGCAGGAACACGCCAACGGCCGAGGGAATCGGCGGGACATCGACCGTCATCAGGAAGAAGCTTCCGAGGAGCCCGGGCACCGCGATCGCGGCGCACAGCACGCTCGGCCGCAGCATTTTCTGCGGCTCGCGCACCAAGAAAAACGGCAGCGTGATAAGCAGCATAAGCAGGTTCACGCAGGCGCCTGCAAAGCGTTGGCCGACAAGCCGCATGGCATCGCTCTGCGCGATGCCGCCCTCTGCGGCGAGTTCACTGATCTTCTGCGCGGAGAGCAGCTGCGCGAAGCCGCGGAAATAGCGCGCGCGGATCGCGTCTGGCGAGATGTCGGTCGCAACGAAGTCGATCGGCTCCGAGCGATCGATGCGCGCCTCGTTTCCGCCACCTGAACCCGGTGCGCTGCGACCGGTCGCGAGGCCGCCTTCAAGCATCCAGCCGGTGCGAGACTCGTCCCAGCGCGCGCGCTGCGCCTCGATGCGGCGCACCGCGGCTCCCTGCTCGTTGCGCTCGATCACAAGCAGGCCATCAAGCGCGTCCGCCGCGGGATCAAACCGCTGCGCAAGCAGAAGCTTCCCCGAACCGTCCTGCATGAGACGGACCGCGAACTCGTTCGCCGCCGGACGCAGGATCGCCGACTCGTCGCGCGCGAGTCGCTGTGCAAGCCTCGGCAGCACGACTTCACCGTTCACCAACTGCAGCAGGTTCAGAAACACCGCAACCATGCCGATCGAAAGCGCCACGCGCCAGAGGCTCACGCCCGCCGCAAGGAGCGCCACGAGCTCGCGCGAGCGCACCATCTGGACAAGGGTGAATCCCGCCGCGGCAACGCAGCCGAGGCCAACGAGGTAGGCGTAGAACTGGAACACGCGCGGCGCGTTGAAGTCGATGAACGCGACCGGCAATGCCGTCCAGACGCTGGCAAAGCGGCCCTCCGCGACCGCGGCGCGCGCAGCCTCCGTGTAGCTGTCGAGATTCAGGATGGTCTGGATCGCGACGCCAAAGAGGAACATCACGGCGAAGATCAGCGCGAAGTTCGCGAGGAATCGGGCGGCGATGTGGCGGTCGATGATGCCCACGGGCGTGCCTTAGTTTCGCATGATCTGTCGATAGGCCACGGCGATCATCGCCAGAAGCCCGATGTTTCCGAGCGACGCCACCAGGATTCCGGCCGCGGTGGTCGCCTCCTTCAGCATCTGCTCGCCGCCCGAGATCAGGAGGATGTCGATGATCGCTGGAATGAACGAAAGCAGGTAGATCTGCAACGGATTCGTGCCGCGGAGCCGCACCGCGAGGATGGCGCCGAGGACGATCATGAGCGGCGCCGCGAGCGCCTGGTTGATGCGCTGGACGATGCGCGCGACGATCTCGGCGCGGACGAGCCGCGCCTCCTCGACGAGCGACTGCGCGGCCGATTGCGCCGCTGCGGCCGCCTCGGCTGCGGGCGCGATCAGCCCGGCCTTTGGGACATCCGCCACGGCAGCGAGCAGCGCCTCGACGGATACATCGGCGCGGTTGGTCGCCGGCGCGCCAACTGGCTCGAGCCCGACGATGCGTGGCGGCCAGCGGCCTCCACCGCCAAAGCCGCGGAGGTCGGCGACCGTGTCCGTCCGCGCCTGGAGTTCGAATCGCACCGGGGCATCGCGCACCCGGTCGTCGGCGAGAAGCGATGCCTCGGAGACCGAGGCACGACGCGTCGCCACGCCGCGCTCGAGTTCGACCAGGTCCAGCGTGTCGCCAGACTTCGGCTTCAGGAGGCTTCCGTCAAGCCGCGCGTTTCGGATCTCGTAGGTACGGCGTCCCCCGGTATCGGACAGACGCAGCGCGCCCGTCGCCTCGAGCGTCGCCCCAACGTACGCCCAGCGATCGCGGAGCGCCAGAGCGCGCTCAGTGCGGTCGCGGGCACCGGCAACGGCGTGGTAGCCCTCGACATCGTTCCAGAGCGCGAGGAGGCCGCTGAAATCGAGGTGCTTCGGGCGCAACCGAATGCCCCGGCCGAGGTCGATCGCCTCGGGCTCGGCCTGCGGCACGACCACGAGCGCGTCCTCGCCGTCGCGGAACGCGGTGGCGTTGCGGAAGAGAAGCTTGATGTACGCGCTGTCGTTCTCGCGGTAGACGTCGACCGTGGCGAACTCCGCGGTGAACTCGGTGAGAGGACGCCCGTCGGGGCCAAGTTCGATTGCGGCGACACCTGCAAGACCAAGGCGCGTGACCGGCTGCGAGGGACCTTCCGGCACCTCGAGCACCTTGGCCTCGTCGGCGTAGAGCTGCGTCGCGGTGCCCGGAACCGAAAGCGCCTCCCCGCGCTCGACCGCCGACAGGAAGAGGCGCGTCGGATCCTTGGTCTTGAAGCGGTCCATCGCGGTCCACAGTCTTGGGACGCCGAGATCGACGAGGAGCACCATGAGGACAAAGAGTGCGGCGCCGAGCGCGGCCGCCGGGAGGAGCACCTTCCCGTAGGACATTCCGGCCGCCGACATGGCGAGGACCTCGTTCTCGGCCGAGAGGCGTGCGTAGACGATCGTCCCCGCGAACGCGCCCGCGAAGGGCAACGCGAACTGGAGCATCGGCACCGCCGCGAGAAGCACGAACTGGGCCAGGTCCTCCGGTCCGAAGAGGTTCTGCATGATCGGCCGGATGGCCGCTCCGAACGCGATCACCGTCACAAGCACGCTCGCGGTGAGCAGCATGATGCGGATGAGGTCCGCGGTGATGTGTCGGAACAGGATGCGCGACATCGGGCTGGGCATGGTCGCGGTTCTCGGCCATTCCCGCAAGACGCGACTTCCCCGCAGATCCGGCGCGATCCGCACGACTCCGTCAGGCCGCACAGGCGTCGCAAACTCCTTCAGCATGCCCCTCCGCCGTCGCGTTTCAGCTCGGCGGACGGCCGGACCGCCGTCGCTGACCGACACGCCGAGGGGAAAACATTCGACACCCATTTGTGTCAGTTCCTATTTGAACCGAAAACAATTCTGTGGAGCGACGCCATCGGCGCCGCTCCGGGCCCCGGCAGAGTTGCCGACGGCGTCGTGCATGGAACGAGCGGGACCCGACACGTGGGAATGATGGAGGGGGAAACGAATGATGTGTCGACGCGGCATCCATCCGACACGGGCGAGGCGGGGCTTGACCTTCCTCGAGGTGGTCATCGCTGCATCGATCCTCGCGATCTCGGCAGCGGCCCTCCTCGAGCTGCTCGCGTCGACCGACGCGGTCGGACTCGGTGCAAGGCGTCAGGCGCTCGCTGCGGTCGAGGTCGAGCGCGCGCTCGAGCGCGCCGCCGATGCGCTCAAGTCGGACCGTCCGATGCCGACGCGGGCGGAGCTCCAGTCGGGAATGGAAGGCGAGGCACTCGAGGGGTGCACCCTCACAATCACGGCGATCGACCGTCGGGAGGACTTTGTGATTCCCGCCCCGGTCGCGGCCAACGTCACGCGGACGGTCCAGCTCAATATACGCCTGCTCGTTGCACGAGTGGAGACGCCAGACGGAGAGATCATCATCGAGGCCGAGCGGGCTGTCCCGCTCGACCGCTTCTGACGTGAAGCGCAGTGGGTTCAAGTGAGTCGAGTCAGGGTGGTCTGGGTCAGGTCCAGTGGCACGGCGCAGCGGGCGCGATGTCGAGACGAAGCGCATGAAGCACGTTCGCAGGCAATCCCGAGGGTTCACGCTGATCGAAGTGATGTTCGCATCGCTCCTGATGGGCATTGTCGGCGTTGCGATCGTCAGCTTTCTCGGGGCCTTCGCCAGTGGCGGCGCCGCCCGGCGCAATGCCTCCGACGCCGCACTCGAGGCGGCGCTGGCCACGCAGCGCTTCGACTCATTCGTTCCCCGCTTCCGATCGGTGCTCGAGATCGCAGACGATTCGGCGCTCATCTGGCGCTCGGATCGGGTGCCCAGCCGAACCGTGCACGCGAGTGAAGTCGGACTGGTCTGGTTCGACGCCGATCAGGGCGAACTGGTGCTTGAGATCATCAACACCAACGCCCTTGCTGCGAACCGCACGCTCGAGCGCGAGTACGAGTCGACGCAGTACGACGACCTCGCCGAGGATCTTGCCGAACTGCGCGCGGAAGGCCTGCTGGTGCGCAGCATCTTGGCTGAAGGCATCGAGGCCATCGAATTCACGCCCGATCCCATGCAGGCCGGAGCGGTCCGCCTGCAGTTCTCCGTCGGCGGCACCGACGCATCGGCCACCTTCGCGCCAGCCACGCTCGAGGAGCCATTCGAATGAGCCGGGTGCACCGGGTCTCCCGTTCCTCGACCGGCCGCGCGCGGCACGCCCGGGGCTTCACCCTCGTCGAGCTCTTGATCGTTGCCGTCGTGCTCGCCGTCCTCGCCGCGATCGTGGTGCCAACGCTCGGCAACGCGATAGCCCCGCTTCCCCGGCCGCTCGCAGACCTGATCGAGCACGATCTCCGGCGCGCCCGCATCGAGTCGATCGGCCAGGTGCGCGAGATGCTGGTCGTTGTCGGACGAGAACGGGACCGCTGGTGGATCCAGCCGGCCGATGCGCCCGGCGCGCGAGGGGCGCTTCCGAACTCCGTGCGGATCCTCGGTCGAGGAACGCTCGCGCCGTTCGATGGCCTCGCGCTTCAACTGCGAATCGACGGAGCGACCCCCCCCGCCGGGGATGCAGTGGTCGCCATCTACACGGCGCAGGGCGTGCGGAACAACAGCTCCATTGAGCTGACGCTGTTCAACCAGCTGGAGGAAGCGCCGCTCGCTCGCTGGCGGGTCGAGCCGCAGCGGTCGCGCCTCCAAGACATCGTGCTTCCGACAGGATCTTCGTCAGGGGGAAGTGGATCGACGGGCTGAGGCTATCTCGGCAAAGGAGTTGAGCCATGGAACGTGAGACAAACCCACATGATCGGCACGCCGACCTCCCGCGGCCTGCCGCACGAGTCCACGGCGATGACACGGCGACCGAGCGCTACGCCACCGGCGGCGAAGCGCTTGCAGCGCATCATGTCGCGGTGCATCGACCGAAGGCAAACCGCGATAGAGGCATGGCGATCCTCCTCGCACTGGTCGCAGTGTCGCTTGCACTTCTGATCGGTCTGGCGCTTGCGTCGAATCGCGACGCGAATACCTCGGCTGGTGGTGGCGTCGCGATGTCGACCCAATCGCGAACGGCAAGCGCCGGCGCGCTCGACATCGCTGAGTTCATCAGCGTGCGCCACTCCCAGAGCATGGCGGGCAATCCCGCCGAGCGCAATCGAACGGTGTTCGCTCCGAAGCAGATCGGCCGGTCCACGCTCACCGCGACGGTGCGGGACGCCAGCACGCTCATGGCCCCGACGACCGAGAGCGCCGGCGTCACGCTCGACGCGGCGGCAACGGTCGGCGGCATCACGACCCCGGTCAACCTCGTCCGCCGGGTGGAATGGGGAAACATCGACAGCCGAGCCGACCTCGACCTCTCGGAATTCGCGATGCTGACGACCAGCGGAGGCATTGACGTCGGAGCGAACTGTGAAGTCTCGATCTGGCGCGATGCCCCGCTTGCCGAACTTGAGGAACCCCTCGTGATCGGCAACGCGCTTCGCGACCGAAGCCGAGTCGTCATCGATCCACGCGCGAGGATGCTCGGACACGCGATTCTGACTCCAGGCAGGTTCCCGGCGACCGAGGAGGCCGCCGACGAGATGCTGGCGAACCAGGAGGCGTGGATGCCTGTCAACATCGTGGTGCCATCGTCACCCTTCCAGAACACGCCAGCTACGGCGAGGGTGGTGGACTTCAACCAACTCGCCGCGCAGGTCAACACCCGCAACCCAAACGGGGGCCTCGACCACTTCAGGGTCCTGGCGGGAACCATGCTCGTCGGTCGCGCCCGTGTGCCGATCATGCCACCCCGGACCCTCGTGGTGAATGGCCCCATGCCTTCGGGGACATGGCGACTGATCGTCATCGACAACCACACCGAACTGAACCGCTGCGACTGGACGTTCAACGAGCGGACCATGCTTGTCGCCCGTGGGAATCTCATCATCCGCGACTCGCAGATCAAGGTTGGGCCGTTGGGGGCGCTCGCCATCGTTGCGAACGGCGAAGTCCGCGTCGAGCGCTCGACCATCGGACCCGACGATGGAAACGCTGGCAACTCGTGGAACCCAAACGGCACCGCCAACTACCGAACCTTCGGATCATCGCGCGTCATCATCTACGGCCAACGCCCGGCTGTGTCGATTCGCAATGGCAGCGTGCTCAAGGGGCAGGTCTACGCGCCGCTCGCGCCCCTCACGGTCACGGGCGGAAGCGCCGTCTACGGCCGCCTGCTCGGCGCATCGATCGCGCTTGCCGACCGCAGCAATCTCTTCTACGACCCCGAACTGAACGCCGGCACAGGCTGGCTCAACCCGCGAAGCGGCATCTGGTGGCGCACCAACGAGGTCCGGCCCGAGACTGCGGGCGTCCGCACGCTCTGGGACGCCGATCTCTCGAACTTCTCGCGCACCACCTTGGTCGCAGTCGATGAACCGGAGACAAGCATGCTCGTGACGCAGAATGTCGCGGCGGCCGGCGGATTCGGTGTCTCGACGCTCAACGAGGCGGACAGCGGATCGGAGGCGCGCACCAATATCGCGGCACGCGGCACCGTCGCAGGCGCTGCGGTCGAGTATCCCGATCTCTACCTTGTCATCTCAGGAACGCTGCGCGACTTTCGGGAGGCCACCGAGATCGGCGGTCACCCCGACTTCGGGAACGACCGTCTTCAACCGGGGGCCCGCTGGGGCCTCGTGGAACCGCGGTTGTCGAAGGAGGGCAGGCCTGTGCTGGCACGCACGTCAGCCCCTTCTGTCCAGGCGTGGTTCTCCGATCGCTCCAACAACCTGATCGCGCCAAATCTCTTCGACGCCACGCGCGGCGATCGGCGTGGAGCGGTGCACCGCAACTCGCAGCAGGCGATTACGGACGCAGTCTCGTTCTCGAGTTGGTTCACCGATTCGCCCGGGGTCAATCTGTCGGAGCCCTACCGGATCGTCATGCGCAGGTTCTTCGACCAGAACCGTCGCAGCACCTATATCTTCGACTCGAACTGGGCCGATCCGTTCTTCCATGATGGCACGGGCCCGAAGCTCGACGGTTTCTTCCCGCTTGAGAGCCGGCTGTTCGGAAACTCCGCGCTCAAGGCGGTGAGGAGTGGACACGCCGTGATCGAGCGCGACCGCAACTTCCACTTCACGCTCGAGCTCGAGATGGAGTTCACCTACGAGGCAAACGCGAACCAGGCGTTCACGATCCAGGGGAATGACGACATCTGGGCATTCATCGATGGAAAGCTTGTCATCGACATCGGCGGCATGCATCATTCGGTTCCGCAAACGGTGCACCTCGACCGACTCGGACTCTCCGACGGCCAGACCTCGAAGCTGAAGGTGTTCTACGCCAATCGAACGCGCCCACACAGCCACTTCCGGTTGGCCACCAACTTCCCGGTCGCCGACCCGCTGCCGCCGCAGCCTCCTCCGGGACCGACGCAGTTCCTCCGCCAACTCGCGGATCGGCGCGTGCTGAACCTCCAGCAGTTCGCGGCACGTCGCTGATGGCGGGAATTCGCCCGCAGACGCCGCGCGTCGGGGAAAGCCCACTCGACGTCACCGTCCGTACATGCCGCGCAGGCCGCACCACCCGCACCGCAGGCACAACCCGCACCACCGGCACAAGCCGTACCGTCCGCACAAGCCGTACCGTCCGCACAAGCCGCACGCCCGTGAAGACCATCACAGACGCCATCGCAGTCAAAGGTCGCAATCACGTGTGAAAATGGGCCGCCTCTCCACGTTTCGCCTCGCACCCCCCCGCTCCGGGGCCGATCTCATAGGAGCGCGCGTACTGTTCGGTGGGCTTTCCCCCGGCTCTCGCGCACAAGGAGGATCGTTCGAGCCATGCATGGCAACCGAACCCGAAGTCCATACGTCGTCACGACCGGCCACTGCGCAAACGCAAGCGGAAGACCGTCGCAGCGTCAGACGCTCGTGCGTCGAGGCCTGACGTTCATCGAAGTCGTCGTCGCAGCGAGCATTCTCTCGATCGCGGCGCTCGCGGCGCTCGAGCTCCTCGCCTCGACCGACGCGGTGAATCTCGCCGCACGCCGCCAAGCCCTGGCGGCCGTCGAGGCAGAGCAGGCGCTGGCGATCTGCGCCGAGAGCGTCAAGAACGGCGACGGCGTTCCGGCCGCGAGCGCCTACAACACCGGCATGCGCGGCGAAGCGCTCGCTGGCTGCTCGATCGTCGTGACCTCGACGCTGTCCACCGTGAACTTCACGATCCCGCCGTCCGGGCCGACGGGCGAGCAGCAGATACTTCCAATGCAGATTCGTCTCCTCGTCGCGACGGTTGTGACTCCGGAGGGAGAGACGATCGTCTCGCTCGAACGTCCAGTGCCGGACGACGGCACGATGCTCGTGACCCCGTGACCTGACCGCAGCGTCCGATCAGCCCACTTCAATCCACTCGACCCGACCGATCTCATGCGATCCGCCGCATCCAGCCGACCGCGCAACGCCTTCACCTTGATCGAGGTGATGTTCGCGACATTGCTGCTTGCGATTGTCGGCATGGCGATCGTCGGCTTTCTGACGGCGTTTGCCAGCGGCAGCGAAGCGCGGCAGCGCATTTCCGACCCGGCGATCGAATCGACGCTCGCGACGCGGCGACTCGCGAGCCTCGCGCCGGGATTCTGCTGCGCCTTGACCGCGAACGGCGACAACGCGCTGATCTGGCTTTCGGACACCGTGCCCAGTCGGACCGTGCATCTCAGCGAAGCGGGCCTCGTGCGCTTCGACGGCGCGAACCGCGAACTCGTCTTCGAGACGGTCGATCCTGCGGCGCTGATCGCGGATCTCACGCTCGAGTCGGAGTTCCTCGAACCACAGTATCCAGAGCTCGTCGCGACCTTTGACCAGTTGCGCGCCGAATCGAAGCTCATCCGGCACATCCTTGCCGAGGGAATCGACGCCGCGACCTTGAGTCCGATCGCAGGAAATACTGGCCGGGCGGCGCTCACCGTCGCCGCGGGAGGCGTGTCCGCGGAAGTCACGCTGGCGCCCACGCTCGTCGAGGAGCCGCTGCGATGACCTTCCTCCGACGCCGGATCTCCGCGAGCGGCACGCGCCGGGCGTTCACGCTCATTGAACTTCTCGTCGTCGTCTCGATCATCGCGATTCTCGCGGCTGTGGTCGTTCCCCGTCTCTCGAACGCGGCGGCACCCACGCCGCGCCCCGTTGCGGACGTGATCGAGGCCGATCTCAGGCGTGCGCGCATCGAGGCGATGTCCTCGCTCCAGCCAACGCAACTGGTCGTCAGCGCAGACCGCGCCCGCTGGTGGCTGCAGCCAACTGGAAGCCTCGGCGACGACCAGGCGAATCCGTCGTCACTCCGTGCCTTCGGCTTCGGGACGCTCGGACCTTACGGCGGCTACACACTCGAGATCCACATTGGCGGCGGCCTGGCTCCCGAAGGAGACGTCGCGATCGCGACGTTCGACGATCTCGGGACCCGCGACAGCCAGGAAGTCGAGATCTCGCTCGTCGCTCCGCAGGGCGAAGGCTCGCAGATCGGCGACGGGATGACGTGGACGCTTGACGCGCAACGCACCCGGCTTCGCTAACCGACGCGATGTGCTGTCTGACGGATCTCCGCACGACGATGTGGAAAGACCTTGGAATCCACTCCGTCGCGTCGCGGACACAAGAGGGTCACGACGCTGCCTCCCCAACGATCCGACCACGCGAGACAACGCGTTGAACGCGACGGACTTGGACCGTGATTGGGGTCTTCAGGCTTTTGTGTGGGCTACGGCACCGTCGGCCCTCAGCGGGCGGCGTGCGGCTGACGGTCTCGAGGTCTCTCACGGAGGCACGGAGGCACGGAGGCACAGAGGCGGCCTCGGCGAAGAGGAGGGATGACTTCTCGCGTC
>Ga0068877_10001675_pt1 | contig 18124 bp, 18 predicted proteins | sample NOAtaG_FD_66437 | JGI IMG/M metagenome (GOLD analysis project Ga0068877, IMG submission 66437) | Freshwater lake microbial communities from Lake Erie, under a cyanobacterial bloom - NOAA_Erie_Diel6S_1000h metaG | ecosystem: Environmental > Aquatic > Freshwater > Lake | place: USA: Ohio, Lake... | reverse complement strand
TCACCCGAGACACCGGTGAACACTTCGGCGACGTAGAACGGCTGCGAGAGGAAGCGCTGCACCTTGCGCGCACGCGCAACGGTGAGGCGGTCTTCTTCCGACAGTTCGTCGAGACCGAGAATCGCGATGATGTCCTGGAGTTCCTTGTAGCGCTGCAGGATTTCCTGAACGCGACGGGCCACCAGATAGTGACGGTCACCGACGGTCTCGGGCGTGAGAATCGTCGAGGTCGACGCCAGCGGGTCGACCGCCGGATAGATGCCGAGCGAGGCAATCTGACGCGAGAGTTCGGTCGTTGCATCGAGGAAGGTGAACGTGGTGAACGGCGCCGGGTCGGTGTAGTCGTCGGCGGGCACGTACACGGCCTGCAGCGACGTGATCGAACGACCGCGGGTCGAGGTGATGCGCTCTTGCAGCTGGCCCATCTCATCGGCGAGCGTGGGCTGGTAACCCACGGCCGACGGCATACGCCCGAGAAGAGTCGACACTTCGGAGCCCGCCTGCACGAAGCGGAAGATGTTGTCGACGAAGAGCAGCACGTCCTGGTTCTGCACGTCGCGGAAGTACTCGGCCATCGTGAGGGCCGACAGTGCGACGCGCAGGCGCACGCCCGGTGGTTCGTCCATCTGGCCAAAGACCAAGGCGGCCTTTTCGAACACTCCGGACTCTTCCATTTCGAGACGGAGGTCGGTGCCTTCGCGGGTGCGCTCACCCACGCCGGCGAACACCGACACACCACCGTGCTTGGAGGCCACGCGGTTGATCATCTCGGTAATGAGAACGGTCTTGCCGACGCCTGCACCACCGAACAGACCGATCTTTCCACCGGCGAGGTACGGGGTGAGAAGGTCGATGACCTTGATGCCCGTTTCGAACATGCGCTTCGAGGGTTCGAGGGTGTCGAATGCCGGCGCGGAACGGTGGATCTCCCAACGCTCGACATCGGCGAAGTCCTTCGGGTCGGCGTCGAGCACGTCACCCCACACGTTCCACACGTGACCGAGTGTCTTCGGGCCCACCGGAACCGAGATGCCGCGACCGGTGTTGCGCACGGGCGTGCCGCGCTTCAGACCGTCGGTCGGCTTCATGCACACCGCACGCACGCGGCTGTGGCCGAGCTGCTGTGCCACCTCGGCGAGAATGATGTTCGGCTTGCCGTCGACGTCGACGGTGAACTCGAGCGCCGTGTTCAACTCGGGCAGTGAGCCACGAGGGAACTCGACGTCGATCACCGGTCCGGCGATCGCTACGACGCGGCCGTCCTTCTGGTCGGTGGGGTTGCTTGCTGTCATAGTCATGTCAGTTTCTCCTGCTCAGACTCGATCGCTGGTTACGAATGGGTTGTCACCGGCGACGAAGTCATCGTCGTCGCCGGATCCGAGGGCTTCTGCTCCACCGACGATTTCCATGATTTCGGTGGTGATGGAGTCCTGACGGGCGCGGTTCATGACGCGGGTCAGGTTCTTGATGAGTTCTTCTGCGTTGTCGGTGGCCGACTTCATGGCGCGCTGACGGAATGCGTGCTCGGATGCTGCGGCATTGAGAAGCGCGGCGTACGTGCGGGCCTCGACGTAACGCGGCAACAACGTTTCGAGAATCGCCGACGGATCGGGTTCGTACTCGTAGTCGCCCGATGCTCCGGCCGCGTCGTGGGCATCGCCGTCGGCGTCGGCCTTCACGAGTTCGCCGCCGAGCGGGACGAGCGGACGACGAACGACTTCCTGGCGACCGGCCGACACGAAGCGCGTGTAGACGAGTTCCACCCGGTCGACTTCGCCACGCAGGAACATCCCGACGACGAACTGGCCGATGGCCACTGCGTCAGAGTGCGTGGGGTTGTCGGAGAATCCGGAGAACGGCTGGGTGATGTTGTAACCGCGGAAGCGGAGGTAACCCTCGGCCTTGCGTCCGACGGGAACGATCATGTAGTTCTTCCCTGCGGCGACGTCCTTGCGAACCTCACCCTCGGTTGCGCGGAGCACACCGGAGTTGTATCCACCGCACAGACCGCGGTCAGCGGTGATGGCGACGTAGCACGTGGTCTTGACTTCGCTGCGTCCCTGAAGGAACGGCGACTGGCTGACAGCGCCACCTTCGGACAGGTGCTTCACCACTTCTGTGATCTTCTCGCTGTAGGGAACGGCGGCTGCCACGCGCTGCTGAGCCTTCACGATGCGCGACGCAGCAATGAGCTCCATCGCGCGCGTGATTTTCTTCGTGGCCTGCACCGAGCGGATTCGCCCGCGCAGAATTCGTTCCTGACCGCCAGCCATCTAGATCACTCCGTCGCGAGGGTCTTTGCGGTGGTGGCATCGCCGACCGGCTGGGCCGACGCGTCGGGCGAGCCCGCCGTGCCTGCACTGGTCTTGAACTGAGCCTTGAACGCTGCGACGACATCGGCGAGATCCTTCGGCACGTCGGCCTTGGGGTCTTGACGGATGCCGGCGATCATCGCGCCGTGGCGCGACTTCACGTGGGCCAACAATTCGCTCTCGAAGCGACGGACGTCGGCGACCGGGATGTCATCGAGGTAGCCCTTGGTGCCGGCGAAGATCGAAACGACCTGCTCCTCGACGGGCATCGGGCTGTTGAGCGACTGCTTCAACAACTCGACCAGTCGATAGCCACGCTCGAGCTGAGCCTTTGACACCGCGTCGAGTTCGGAACCGAACGTTGCGAACGCCTCGAGTTCACGGAACTGGGCGAGGTCGAGCTTCAAGGTGCCCGACACGCTCTTCATCGCCTTGATCTGCGCGGCGCTACCCACGCGCGACACCGAGATGCCCACGTCGACGGCCGGGCGCACACCCGACTTGAAGAGGTTGTCCTGCAGGTACACCTGACCGTCGGTGATCGAAATCACGTTGGTCGGAATGTATGCCGACACGTCACCGGCCTTGGTTTCGATGACCGGCAGTGCGGTGAGCGAACCCGCGCCGTTCGCGTCGCTCAACTTCGCGGCGCGCTCGAGCAGACGGCTGTGCAGGTAGAACACGTCGCCGGGGTACGCCTCGCGGCCCGGTGGGCGGCGCAGCAAAAGCGACATCTGGCGGTAGGCCTCGGCCTGCTTCGACAGGTCGTCGTACACCACGAGCGCGTGCTCGCCGTTCTCCATCCAGTGCTGGCCGAGTGCGCAACCTGCGTACGGGGCCAGATACTTGAACGGTGCCGGATCGGATGCGGGAGCCGCAACGACGACGGTGTAGTCGAGAGCGCCGGCCTGACGCAGGGTCTCGACGGTCTGTGCGACGGTCGAGCCCTTCTGGCCGATGGCGACGTAGATGCACTTCACGCCGAGACCACGCTGGTTGATGATCGTGTCGATGGCGACGGTGGTCTTGCCGGTCTTGCGGTCACCGATGATGAGCTCGCGCTGACCGCGGCCGATCGGGATCATCGCGTCGATGGCCTTGATGCCGGTCTGCAGCGGCTCGTGCACGGGCTTGCGGCCCATGATGCCCGGCGCCTGCACTTCGACGCGGCGGATGGTTGCGCCGACGATGTCGCCCTTGCCGTCGATCGGCTGGCCGAGCGCGTTGATCACGCGACCGAGAAGCGCGTCACCGACGGGCAACGAGAGAATGCGACCGGTCGCCTTGACGGCTTGGCCCTCTTCGATCGAGTCGGCGTCACCCAGAACCACGGCGCCGATCGAGTCCTCGTCGAGGTTGAGGGCGAGGCCCACGGTGCCGTCCTCGAATTCGAGCAACTCGTTGACCGCGCAGTCGGGAAGCCCCGACACGCGGGCGATGCCGTCGCCGACTTCGGCGACGCGACCGACGGTGCGCTTCGCAAGGTCGGGGGTGTAGCCCTCGAGACCCTTTGTGATCGCTGCCGCGATGTCACTTGCGGACAGTGTGATGTCTGCCATGTGTGTTCCCTTCGTGAGACTTCGGCCGGCCTAGAGGCGGCTCTTCACTTGATCGAGGCGGGTACGGACGCTGCCATCGATGACCTCGTCGCCGACGGTGGCAATGAGCCCACCGAGGACGCTCGGGTCGACGACGACCTTCAAGTTGACCGACTTGCCGGTGGCGCGCTCGAGTGCGGCTGCCAGGCGGCTCTGCTGGTCGGCAGAGAGGGCGACCGCCGAACGGACTTCGGCGACTTCCTTGTTCTGCGCGTTCGACGCGCGCTTCACGACCTTGTCGATGATGGCCGGAAGATCGCGTCCACGACCGGAGCCGATGACCAGGCCGATCAGTTGCGCGGTGGTGTTCGATGCCGAACCGACGAGGGCCTCGACGACGGCCTGACGGCGCGACGCGGGAATCGACTCGTCGGTGAGAGTCGCGCGCAGCGACTCGTTCGACTCGATCGCGCGAGCGACGACGTAGAGCTCTTTCTCGACGGCGTCGAGGTTGCCCTCGGCCGCTGCGATGTCGGCAAGCGCGCGTGCGTATGCCTCGATGCGTGCTTCGCTCATCGTGCACCTCCGACCGAGCTGATGAAGCCCTCGATGAGTTCCTGCTTGGTTCCGTCGTTCAGTGCGGCCGAAACGGCGTTCTGTGCGGCGACCGAGGCGATCTGCGCGATCTGCGCACGCAGTTCATCGCTCGAACGCGAGCGCGATGCGGCAATGTCGGCTTCGGCCTTGGCTTCGAGATCGGCGACCTCGGCCGCGATCCTCGCGCGACCCTCGGACAGCACGGTGGCTGCCTGCTGATCGGCCTCGGCGAGCAAACGTGCGCGCTCGGAAGCAATGTCGCCAACCGCCTTGCGGATGTTCGAGGCCTCGGCCTCGGCCGCCGAGCGGGTGTTCGCTGCGTTGTCGAGTTCTTTCTGGATTCGCTCGGTACGCGCGGCAAGGGCCTTCTTCGCCGCCGGAAGCGCAAACTTGTACAGCGCGGCGAAGATGATCAGTGCTGCGATACCGCCGTAGATGATTTCCGCGGTTTCGGGCAACAACCAGTGGTGTGTCTGTGACGGGTCTTCGGCTGCGAGGAGGTGGAGAAATCTCATCATCGGGCTCCTGTGCTCTGCATCGCCTGTGCGACTGCCTGGGTGACCACCGAGTTGTCGGCCTGCTTGCCCACCGCGATCGACGTTGCCGTTGCGGTGACGCTGGTGACCGCGGCACTGATCTGGTCGCGGGCCGCTGCACGCTCGGCAGCAGCTGCTGCCTCGGCCTCGGCCTTCTTGGCCGCAATACGCTGGTTCGCTGCCGCGATTGCCTCGCCGCGTTCGCGGTCGAGAGTCACGCGCGCCGCGTCGACACGCTTGGCGGCTTCAGCACGCACCTCGACGAGAGCGGCCTCGTACTTGGCAACTTCCGCCCGGGCGTCTGCCTTGGCGGCGTCGGCCCCTTCGAGGTCGGCACGAATGCCGTCGTAGCGCTCGGCCATGCCCTTGCGAACCTTCGGCACGAGGAACAGACGCATGATGACGAGGAACACGAGGAACGACCCGAAGCCCCATGCGAGTTCTTTCAACTCGGGGGAAATCGGGTTGGGCCCCATGTCCTTCGGTTCGGCGCCCTCTTCGGCTCTGGGTGCGGCGGCCACGCCTTTTTCGGAGGCGAGCCTCACCGACACCACGGATCCACCCGAGAGGGTGACTACTGCGGTTGCCATGTGTACTCCTGATCCTGCTCGTGCAGGGCGATTGCGTTAACGGTCAGTGGATTGCGGTTGCTCGAAGTTCGCGATCAGGCGAACTTGAGCAGAATGAACACGACGAAGCCGATGAGGGCGAGTGCCTCGGTGAAGGCGATGCCGAGGAACATGGTCGTACGGACCATGCCGGCTGCCTCAGGCTGACGCGCCATCGCCTCGACGGCCTTGCCGACGAGGTAACCGATGCCGATGCCTGGTCCGATGGCCGCGAGGCCGTAGGCGTAACCAGCCGAAGCGGCTGCTGCCTGGTTCTTCGCGTCAGCGGGATCGACCGCTGCTTCGGTCGCCTTGGCGACAATCTTGGCAAGTGCTTCCATTTTTCTTTCTCCTGGTGATGATGATGAATAGGGAGACCGTTGCGACGATCAGTGTTCGGGGTGGACCGCTCCACCGATGTACACAGCCGTCAGAATCGTGAAGATGTAGGCCTGAAGGAAGGCCACGAGAACTTCGAAGCCGGTGAGGAAGATCAACATGAACATCGGCAACACACCGAAGGGAATGAGGATCTTGTCCTTGGCCTGAAAGAGCGACTCGGAGAGAAGCGCGAACGTCACGAGAAGAATGTGACCCGCGAGCATGTTGGCGAAGAGTCGCACTGCGAGCGAGAAGGGGCGCACGATGATCGCCGAGATGAACTCGATCGGAGTCACGAGAACGTAGAGAGCCTTCGGCACTCCCGGCGGGAAGAGCACGGACTTGAAGTAGCCGCCGAATCCCTGGTGCTTGATGCCCGCGCCGTTGTAGACGACCCACACCATCAATGCGAGCGCTGCGGGAATCGCCATACGCGCAGTCGCCGGCATCTGGAAGAACGGGATGATGCCGGGCACGTTGCAGAGATAGATGAACAAGAACAGTGTGAGAAGGAACGGCGTCCAGCCGAGACCGTCACGACCCATCGTCTGCATGATGACGCCGTTCTCGATGAACTCGACCGACGTCTCGGCGAGGTTGCGCGCACCGCGCGGTGCCTTGCGCGCGTCGGCGCGTGCGGCCAACGTGAAGATCGTGCAGCCAATGATCGTCGCAAGCACGGCGATGATGGCAATCTTGTTGAACGATGGTGCGACATCCTGCCAGCGCAGAATGGCGTTGATGGGCGGGAACTCGAGTGCGATCACGTTTGTTTCCTAACTCTCTCGTCCTGTGCTCTTTCGTTTTCGCGTGCGTGTGTCAGACGTGGTCTTGTGCGTGGGGGTTGGGCTTCGGCTTCAAGCCCGGGAACGCCAGTGTTGCCGATACGTGGCGCAACTCCCAAAACAAGAGCCCGAGGTGCGTCACGATGATGGTGAATCCGAGCGCCGGAAGCGAAACCCAGCTCGCATCCCGCACGAGAATCACGGCAAGAAAAATGATGCCGAGGCGCAGCAGATACCCGAAGAGGACTGCTCCCATCATCAGCGCGAGCGAGATGCGCGCGGTCAGCGAGATAAGGCCCGCAGCCAGCGCGAAATTCACGAAAACGAGGGCCATGCCATAGAGGCACCCCAGCGCTCCGTCGGCGCCCCAGATGAATCCGGCGACTGCGACCAGGACGGGAACTGCGAAAGAACCCCGCTTCAGCATGTGGCGTGTGACCTGTGCCTCAGGAGCGGGCCCCTCGAAGCGGGTCGTCAGCGGGTTTGCCGGCGCGTTCATTTGCGCACTTCCCCGCTCGAGTGCTGATGGGCCGATGCACCCCGGGCCCGTTCTGCCTCGAGGTTGCGCATGCGGGCGTCGTAGCCGTACCACACGCGCACGAACTGTCCGACCGCGCAGAAGATCGTGAGCGCGATCATGAAAACGGGGGTGGTGCCGAGCAGCCAGTCGAGGCCGGCGCCGATGCCAAAAAAGACGAGGAGGCCGATCGCGATCTCCGCCCCCTGCCCCAATCCTTGGTCGCCGGCAGAGGCCGATGCCTTGCTGGTTCGCGCGGCGCTACGGATGCGTTCGGGATCGGGGAGAAGTTTCATCGGGGGTGTCGACCGGTGCACGCAGCGGGGGTGGGCGGTCCACCTCCGCTTGTGAAACCTTTAGCAATCTAGGCGTTCGAATCAGAGGCTGCCAAGTTGGAGGGGCCGTCGTCGTTGGAGGAGTCATCGTCGCCCTCGAGTTCCCTGCGGCGCCGCACGCTGGGATGCAGCACGGTGTAGAGGCCGAGCGCCAGCGCGGCGACTCCGAAGGGCGCAATGTTTCCACCCGAGGTCGAAATCGCCGGATACAGCGCCATGCCCGAGAGAAGCGCCGTCCACAGCCAGAGAATCAGCACGCTGCGGCGCTGGCCATGGCCGAGGTTCATCAGACGATGGTGCAGGTGGCCCTTGTCGGCGGTGGCGAAACTCTGACGTTTGTATGCGCGACGAACGATCGCGAACGCAACGTCGAAAATCGGCACACCGAGAATGAGCAAAGGAATGAACAGCGGTGCGAGGAAGAAGTAGGTCTGGCTGCTGTAGTCCTGGGTTGCAGGGTCGGCACGTCCCCCGACGACGCTCGTCGAGACCGCGAGCATGAGACCGAGCAACAACGCACCGCTGTCCCCCATGAAGATCTTCGCCGGATTGAAGTTGTGCGGCAGAAAGCCGACGCATGCACCGCACGTGATCGCGGCAACCAGCGGGCCGATGTTCGGCTCGGCAAGAAGACCGAGGTCGCCGAGATGCCTGCTGTACACGAAGAAAGCCGCCGACGCGATGGCCACGATCCCGGCGGCGAGACCGTCGAGACCGTCGATGAGGTTGATCGCCTCGGTCATCACGAGCAACCACAGAATCGTGACGAGGGGAATCCAGTCGTTCGACAACACGAAGACGTCGAAGTAGGGAACGCGGAAATAGAACATCGTGACGCCCGCCCACACGAGCACCGCGCCGGCAACGACCGTGCCCGCCACCTTTGCGGGCGCCGAAATTTCGCGAATGTCGTCGACGAGGCCTAGACCGCAGATGAACACCGCCGCAATGACGACGCCGAGTGTTTCGGAGTTGCCGCGGAACAGCGGGTTGAACCTGTCCATCTGCCACGCGAGCAAGAGCGCCACGAGGATGCCGACGAGCAACGCAATCCCGCCGACATCGGGTGTCGGTGTCGAGTGAACCTTGCGGGGATCGGGCTGGGCCATCCACCGGCGCCGCTCGGCAAGCCGCATCACGACCGGGGTCGTCGCGAACGTTGCGAGAGCCGCCGCAATCGCGACGACGACGTAGCCGGTGGTGTCGCCCATTCGCCTACGACACTAGAACTTTGCCCGCCGAGAACGTGACCGACGGGGTCGCCTCAAGCCGTGGCGTAGACGGGGAAACGAGCGCACAGCGCCGCTACCCGAGCGCGAACATCGGCGATGGCGGCCGCATCCGTACGGTTGCGCAGCGCGGTGGCGATGAGTTCGGCGATCTGTTCCATCTCGGCCTCTTTCATGCCCTGCGTCGTGACCGAGGGCGTGCCGATGCGGACACCGGAGGTGACGAACGGACTGCGAGGGTCGTTCGGGATGGTGTTCTTGTTCAGCGTGATGCCCGCTTCGTCGAGAACGAGTTGCGCTTCCTTGCCGGTGAGGTCGGCGTCGAAGGGCGTGAGGTCGACGACCATCATGTGATTGTCGGTTCCACCCGAGACCAGACGGAAGCCCTGACGCGCGAGAGCACCCGCCAGCGCGCTCGCGTTCTTCACGATCTGGTGCGCGTACTCGCGGAACATCGGCGTGAGCGCCTCGCCGAATGCGATGGCCTTCGCTGCGATCGCGTTCTCGAGCGGGCCACCCTGCGTTCCCGGGAAAATGCCCTTGTCGATCTTCTGGGCGTGCTCGGCCTTGCACAGGATGCAGCCGCCGCGCGGGCCACGCAGGGTCTTGTGCGTCGTGAAGGTGACGACGTCGGCGTACGGCACCGGATTCGGGTGTGCGCCGCCCGCGACCAAGCCCGCCAGGTGCGCGATGTCGAACATGAGAAGCGCCCCGACTTCGTCGGCGATCTTCTTGAACGGTTCGGGCTCGAGGCGACGCGTGTACGAAGTGGTTCCGGCAACGATCATCTTCGGTCGATGCTTCAGCGCCAGGTCGCGCACTTCGTTCATGTCGATGCGCTCTTCGCCACTCGACACCTTGTATGACACGAAGTTGTAGAGGATGCCACTCGCGTTGACGGGTGACCCGTGCGTGAGGTGGCCGCCGTGGTCGAGACTGAGACCCAAGACCGTGTCGCCCGGGTTCAGCAACGCGAGGTACACGGCCATGTTCGCGCTGGCGCCGGAGTGCGGCTGCACGTTGGCGTGTTCGGCGCCGAACAGTTGCTTGATTCGGTCGATCGCGATCGCCTCGATGTCGTCGACGACCGCGTTTCCGCCGTAGTAACGCTTGCCCGGATAACCCTCGGAGTACTTGTTCGTCAGCACCGATCCGGTTGCGCGCATGACGGCAGGCGACGTGAAGTTCTCGCTCGCGATCAGCTGCAGACCTGTCGTCTGACGCTCGACTTCGCGGTCGATGAGGTCGAACACTGGATCGTCGCCGCCGAGCTCGGATGCCCAATTCGCGGCGGCGGCATGGACGATGCCACGCAGGCTCTTCTTGGTTTGCGACATGGGGGGTTCCTTCGCGCCTTTCGGTCTTGACTCGTGCTACTTCGACTCTTGCTCTTCGATTTCCGCCAACTGGGCGACACGACGCTCGTGGCGGCCACCCTCGAAGTCGGTTGCGAGGAACGTCGTGACGATCTCTTCGGCGAGGCCGACACCAACGACTCGCGCACCCATCGACAAGACGTTGGCGTTGTTGTGGGAGCGCGCCATCTTCGCCGTGTAGAGGCAGTTGCACAGCGCGGCACGCACGCCCCGCACCTTGTTGGCCGCCAACTGTTCGCCCTGGCCACTGCCGCCGAGCACGATGCCAAGGTCGGCCTTGCCGTCACGCACCGCACGGCCGACGGCGGCGCAGATGGGCGGGTAATCGCAACTCTCCGTCGAGTGCGTGCCGAAGTCCTCGACTTTGTGGCCTGCCGCGGAGAGGAACGCAATGAGGTGTTGTTTCAGTTCGAAGCCCGCATGGTCGGCCCCAATTGCGATGTGCGTGGCGCGGTGGGACGAAGACGTTGACACGGTCCGAGCATAGGAGGCACGGGTCGCACAGCGCATAACCTGCGGGCATGGCTCTTGATCCGCGCACCCCCGTTCTCGTCGGATGTGGACAGTTTCTTCAGCGCCCCGACGACCCGCGGGCTGCGTCGTTCGACACAGCGGCCGACCCGGCCACTCTGATGGCCGAGGCGATCCGTCTTGCGGCGGCTGACGCCGGGCTTTCGACGGTGCCGAACGTCGACGCACTGCGCGTCGTTGCGTTGCTGTCGTGGAAGTACGGCAACCCTGCGTGGTTCGTTGCGCGCAATCTCGGCATCACAGCGAGGCAGTACGGCCTCAGCGCCAACGGCGGCAACACCCCGCAGACCCTCGTCAATTCGGCGGCACTCGACATCCAGTCGGGTCGCGCCGACATCATCATCCTCACGGGCGGCGAGGCCTCGCGCACGAAGCAGCGCGCGAAGAAGGCCGACCACACGCTGACGTGGCCGAAGGCGGACTCGTCGACTCCCGCTCCGGACGCCGTCAGCGACGACCTCTCGATGGCGGGCGAACAGGAAATCGCACGCCGCATCGTGATGCCCGTTCAGGTGTATCCGATGTTCGAAACCGCGATCCGCGCACGCGCCGGACGCTCGGTTGCCGACCAGCAGGTGTTCATCTCCGAACTGTGGTCACGCTTCAGCAAGGTCGCCGCAAAGAACCCGAATGCTTGGTCGCAACGCGAATTGTCGGCCGAGGAGATCCGCACGCCCAGCGCATCGAACCGCATGATCGGATTCCCCTACCCCAAGTACATGAACTCGAACAACGACGTCGACATGGGCGCGGCGTTGATCGTGTGCTCGGTCGAAAAGGCACAGTCGCTTGGTGTTCCGCGTGACCGTTGGGTGTTCATCCACTCGGGATCCGACTGCCATGAACACCAATACATCTCGAACCGCTGGACCTTTGCCGAGACCCCCGCGATCGAACTCGGCGGCAAGCGCGCGCTCGAGCTCGCCGGTCTTGGCATCGGCGACATCGACATCGTCGATCTGTACTCGTGCTTCCCGTCTGCGGTGCAGTTGGGGGCACAGTCACTCGGGCTCGACATCACTTCTCAACTCACGCGTACGGGCGGTCTTCCCTTCGCCGGCGGACCGTGGAACAACTACGTGATGCACGCGATCGCCACCGTGATGAACGATCTGCGCGAACGACCCGGTGCGAAGGGATTGGTGTGGGCCAACGGCGGCTACACCACCAAGCACGCTTTCGGCATCTACTCCACCGAACCCCCGGCGGTGGCGTTCCGTCACGCGTATCCGCAGGACGAAATCGACGCGATGCCACGCCGCGACGTCGCAACGATCGACCAGGCGGCGGGCGCCGCCGCCACCATCGAGGCGTACTCGGTGATGCACGGTCGCGATGGTTCGCCCGAGATGATCCACGCCGCGTGCCTCTTGGCCGATGGTCGGCGCGCGTGGGGCGAAAGCACCGACGTGTCACTGGGCCGCGAGATGTGCGCCGACGAGTTCGTCGGTCGCCGCGTCGAGCTCGACGCGAAGGGCGTCTTCCACGTCGCATGACACGTGATGACGACCGCATCGGCGACACGTTTCCGCGGCAGCATGCGCGGACACAGCGCCTCACATTGGGGGAACCGCGGAACTTCACCGTTTCACCCGACGGCACACGTGTCGTGTTCGCACGATCGGCCTCGGGCAGCGACCCCGTGAACCAGTTGTGGTCGCTCGATGTCGCATCCGGCGCGGAGAAATGCCTGTTCGACCCCCGCGCCGCCGTTGAATCGGCGGGTGACCTCACCGCGGAGGAACGGCGACGCCGCGAGCGCGCACGCGAGGGCGCCGGCGGCGTCGTTGCCTACGCGTGCGACGCCGCAACGACGATTGCAACGACTGTGCTGGGCGGTCAGTTGTTCGCGATCGATCTGGTCGCCGGTGAAGCGAAACCCGTTCCCGTCGACACCGGCGTTTTCGACGCGCGACCCTCGCCGGACGGAAGTTCGATCGCCTACACGCGTGCCGGACGTCTGTACGTCGCGAATGCGGCGGGTGACGAACGCGAGATTGCCGGCGACGACGACCCGAACGTGACGTGGGGTCTCGCCGAATTCATCGCAGCCGAGGAAATGGGCCGTCAACGCGGTTACTGGTGGTCCCCCGACGGCCGCCACATCGCAGCGACGCGCGTCGACGTCTCGCACGTACCGGTGTGGCACATCGCGGACCCCGCCAACCCGGCAACCCCCGCGGGTGAGCACCGCTACCCCGCCGCCGGCGCGATGAACGCCGAAGTTTCGCTGTGGATCATCGATGTGACGACCAAAGAACGCACGCGAGTCGACCTGCCGGCACACGAGTACCTGAACTCCGTCGCATGGAGCGCAGCCGGGCTCATCGCCCAGGTGCAGTCGCGCGACCAACGCAGCGTCACGATCGTGCGGATCGACGAGACGACAGGCAACTGCGCCACGATCGGTACCGACTCCGATCCCTCCTGGGTGGAACTCGTTCCCGGGTCACCGGCCTTGCAGCCGAATGGTTCGCTCGTCACGTGCGCCGACCGCGACGTGCGGCGCATTCTCGTCGACGGTGTCGTGGCGACTCCCGACAATCTGCAGGTGCGCGCGATCGTCTCCGTCGGTGACGAGGTGGTGTTCTGCGCCAACGACGTGTCGACGCCTTGGTTCCAGGGGGTCTACGCACTCGGGCCCGAGGGTCTCCGCGTCGTTGCAGCAGGCGATGCCGTCGTGTCGGCCTCGCATGGCGGCGGACGAACGGTGGTGCGCGAGTCGTCATTGCGTGATCCGCGGGCAACTTTCCGCGTCGTCGATGGACCATCGATTGCGAACCACGCCGAGACGATGCTGGTGTCGCCGAACGTGCGCATCGTCGAAGTGGCGGGTTGCGCTGTTGCGATCGTGTCGCCGAACGACGGCGAGGTGACCGAGTTGCCCGTTCTGTTCGATCCGTACGGTGGCCCTCACGCGCAACGTGTCGTCGCCACGCAGATGGCATTTGCGACGTCGCAGTGGTTTGCGGATCAGGGATTCATCGTCGTCGTGGCCGACGGCCGCGGCACACCCGGCCGCGGCAGTGCGTACGAGCGCGCCGTCCACGGGGACCTGGCTGCACCGGTTCTCGCCGATCAGGTGGCGGTTCTCGATGCGTTGGGCGCGATCGAACCCCGGGCGGATCTGTCACGTGTGGCGATTCGGGGTTGGAGTTTCGGCGGATACCTCGCTGCACTCGCCGTTCTGCGCCGGCCCGACAAGTTCCACTGCGCGGTGGCGGGCGCTCCCGTCACCGACTGGGCCCTGTACGACACGCACTACACCGAGCGATACCTCGGTACACCGGCGACCGATGCCGTGAATTACGACCGCACGAACCTCGTCACCGAGGCGGCCTCTCTGACGAGGCCGCTGTTGTTGATTCACGGCCTTGCCGACGACAACGTGGTTGCGGCGCACACGCTGCAGTTGTCGTCCGCCTTGTTGGCGGCGGGTTGCGACCATGAGGTGCTGCCGCTGTCCGGCGTCACACACATGACGCCCCAGGAAGTGGTGGCAGAAAACCTGCTGCTTCACCAACTCGCGTTCATCAGACGTTCGCTGCGCTGACGGCAACCGCGATGCGGTCGCGACCCGCGAGGTCGGGTTTCACATCGACCCTCGCGTAGCCGAGGCGTTCGAGTTCCGCACGCACCGCGACACCTTGTCGGTGGCCGATCTCCAACACGACACGGCCATCGGGCGCGAGCCAGTCGCGCGCTTGTTCCGCGATGCTGAAGACATCGGCAAGACCGTCGTTGGCCGAAAAAAGAGCCACGTGTGGTTCGTGGTCGCGAACCGATGCGTCGAGGTCTGCGTCGTCGACGGCGATGTACGGCGGATTCGAGACGATGACATCGAATGTGCCGCGCAGTTCGTCGGGCAGGGCGGCGCACCATTCGCCCAGCGCAACACGCACGTTCGCCGCGTTGCGTCCGATGCCGGCGATGTTCGCCCGCGCGACATCGAGGGCGTCGACTGACGCGTCGGTGATCCACACTTCGACACCGGTGTGCGGCAATTCGTTCGCTATCGCGAGTCCTATTGCACCGCTGCCGGTACCGAGGTCGACGATGCGCACGGTGCGGTCGCCACGCCGACGGTGTGCGTCGCGCGCGATGCCGAGAGCCGTCTCTGCGACGAGTTCGGTCTCGGGTCTCGGGATCAGCACGCGTCGGTCGACGAGCAAGTCGATGTGCCGAAACGGCCAGTGGCCAAGCACGTATTGCAGGGGCTCGCCGGCGAGTCTGCGACCAACCATTGACTGGAGCGCCAGCCCCATCCGCTGCGACGCGGGCCGGTCGAGTTCGTCGAGGAACTCGGACCCCTCGAGGCCCGAAGCCTCTTCACACATCCAGCGAGCCTCGTTGCGGTCGCCCAGCATCTCGGCGGTCTCGTCGAGCAACTCGCGCCATGTGGATGCGTCGGATGCGTCGGGTTTGCTCACTCTTCCCCTGCGGCAAGTTGCCGTGTGCGTTCGTCCTGGATCAACGCGTCGGACACCTCTGCCAGGTCGCCTTTCAGAATGTCCTGCAGTCGGTAGAGCGTGAGGCCGATGCGATGGTCGGTGACTCGGTTTTCCTTGAAGTTGTAGGTGCGGATCTTTTCGCTGCGACCACCACCGCCGACCTGTGCTCGTCGCTGTGCCGAGGCGGCCGCGTCGTGCTCTTCCTGACGTGCCTTCAGGATGCGCGCCCGCAACACCTGCATGGCGCGGGCGCGGTTCTGCAACTGACTGCGCTCGTCCTGCATGGCGACGACGATGCCCGTGGGTTTGTGCGTGATGCGAACGGCGGAGTCGGTGGTGTTGACGTGCTGGCCCCCCGCGCCCGACGACCGATAGACGTCGATCTCGAGGTCTTTCTCGTCGATCTCGACGTCGACTTCTTCGGCTTCGGGCATCGTCGTGACCGTTGCCGACGAGGTGTGGATGCGACCCTGGCTCTCGGTGACCGGAACGCGTTGCACGCGGTGTGGCCCGCCCTCGAACTTGAGGTGGCTCCACGCCGACTCACCCGACAACATGAGAGTCACCTGGTTGATGCCGCCCAATGGGGACTCGTCGAGCGACATGACCTCGCACTTCCATCCCATGTTCGCCGCGTAGCCCCGGTACATCTCGAGGAGATCGCCGGCGAAGAGGTTGGCCTCTTCGCCGCCTTCGGCGCCACGGATTTCCATGATGACCGCCTTGCCGTCGTTCGGGTCGCGGGGCAAGAGCAGCAGTTTCAACTGTGCATCGAGCGAATCGAGTTCCGCCTCGGCGCTGGCGATTTCCTCGCGCAGCAGTTCCCTTTCTTCACCGGTCGCCATCTCCATCAGTTCGCGGGCGGCATCGGCGTTTCCGCGCGTCGCCTTGATGGTGCGGATGCATTCCACGATCGGCGTCATCTGCTTGTAGCGCCGGGTGGCGTCGCGCAATTTGGTTTGGTCTCCGAGCACGGAGGGGTCGCTGAGGCTCGCCTCGAGGTCCTCGAAGTCTCGTTCGATGCTTTCGAGGCGGTCCATCATGGAAAGTCAGGCTAACTGGGCGACACCGCCGACGTGTCGAGTTCAACGAACGTCGCAGCACGGCGCGCGAGATCGAGTGCGCGACGGTTCGTGGGCGTGACGTGACCGGCGACCATGGCGATGCGCAACTCCGATATCGAGCCATTGCGATAGTCGACGAACGCGCAGGCATCGAGAGCGAAAGGAACGATGTCGGGATCGGCACCCGACGTCACCACGACGACGACGTCACCACCATCGAGCGACCGACCACGCGCCACACACGGGACGATGTCGAGGACGTTCGTTCGCCGCACCGGCGGGTCGCAGACGACGAGCGAGGCGGCTCCAACCAATTCGGGTGCATCGACGATGACCGCGCGCAGCATTCGTTCGGGTGCTATCCGATTGAAAGGATGCGGCATCGCCCCGGGTCGACGGTGTTGCTTCACGTTGTCGACCACATCGGCGAGTGCTTCGACCGTCGGCTTGTCGCCGTGCAGCATTGCGAACGCCTCGCGGTCGTGTGCACCCATGCCGACCTCCAGTCGGGCCGCGCCGGTGACGGGGTCGTCGACGGCGCGACACACTTCGAGGCCGAGCACTTCACCCGCGACGATTCCGTGTTCGACGACCGGTGTCGCACCACCCTGCTCGATGAGCGACACGAACGCGGCGTGCTCGGCTGATGGTTGGCGTTCGTCGGGAAACGGTTCGGCGATGGCGGATATCAACGTGCGGTCGTTGACGTGCCAGACGGTGATCGGAAAGTCGAGCAAAGCGGCTTGGCGCGCGAGAATTCCCGTTCCCGATTCGGCGAGCACGTTGAGTGCCGTGGCGCCTTCCTTCAGGGACCACAGCAACGCCGGGCCGAGTCCGCGACCCGTCTGTTCCTCGACGAGGACCCAACTGTTCCCCGATTCGATGACCGCTGCGCCACGCGCGAACACGGCGGGCGTGATGCCCTCGTCGGTCGAACGTCCCAAGTGATCGCGCACGAGGGCGCGAAGTTTCAGCGAAAGGAGTTGGCTCTTGCGCGTGTCGTTCGTCGACACGACGGGACCGTGTCGACTACTTCTTGGCTTTGCGCGATCCGTAGCGCTTGTTGAAGCGCTCGACGCGGCCGCCGGTGTCGACCAGCTTCTGCTTGCCCGTGAAGTACGGATGGCATTCGTTGCAGAGTTCGATGAGGAGATCGCCACCCCTGGTGCTGCGCGTCGTGAAGGTGTTGCCGCACGAGCACTTGACGTGGGTGTCGACGTATGTCGGGTGGATCTCGGTCTTCATGGCGGAAAATCCTATAGGGCGGCCCGGGGAAACCCCACGGGTGGGCTCACATCGAGGGTTGCTTGGCGATTTCCGCGAGGAATTCGTCGTTGTTCCGGAAGGACTTGAGGCGGTCGATCAGCAACTCGAGACCCGGGCCCGCGTTGCCGTCGGCGGCCAGTCCCGAGAGCACGCGGCGCAGTTTCCAGACCAACTGCAGCTGCTTGCGGTCGAAGAGCAGTTCCTCGTGACGGGTGCTGGACGCATCGACGTCGATGGCCGGATAGATGCGGCGCTCGGCGAGCTTGCGGTCGAGGCGCAGTTCCATGTTGCCCGTGCCCTTGAACTCTTCGAAGATCGCGTCGTCCATGCGGCTGTTTGTTTCGACGAGACACGTCGCGAGGATCGTGAGGCTTCCACCCTCTTCCACGTTGCGCGCGGCGCCGAAGAACTTCTTCGGCGGGTACAGCGCACCGGCGTCGATACCACCCGACATGATGCGTCCCGTTGCGGGGGCGGCAAGGTTGTAGGCGCGCGACAAACGTGTGATGCCGTCGAGAACCACGACGACGTCACGGCCCGCTTCGACCATGCGCTTGGCCTTTTCGATCGCCATTTCGGCGACGATCGTGTGCTCTTC
>Ga0068877_10001674_pt1 | contig 18125 bp, 19 predicted proteins | sample NOAtaG_FD_66437 | JGI IMG/M metagenome (GOLD analysis project Ga0068877, IMG submission 66437) | Freshwater lake microbial communities from Lake Erie, under a cyanobacterial bloom - NOAA_Erie_Diel6S_1000h metaG | ecosystem: Environmental > Aquatic > Freshwater > Lake | place: USA: Ohio, Lake... | reverse complement strand
CAGCCCCCGCCGCCGTAAATAGTTTGAGGCGCAATCATTGGCGAATCCCTTCGCGATCCCCCCTAGATCCAGTTGCACTCCCTCGGCCGCCAACGTCACCGTACCCCGCCCCAGCATCACATGCTGAAAACCCACCGTCCTGCCCCGTACCGTCACATCAAACACTCCCCCCGAGCGCAGCCACAGCCGCCGCGCGAACTCAAGTACTGTAAACAACTCCCGCGATACCCTCGTCTCCCGCCCCGCCTCCAGCCGGTTGATCTCGCTATCGGCCTTGTAATGGCTCAGCCGCGCATCCAGGCTCTCATACACCCTCCGCGCCCCCAACACTTCCTCCGTCGCATCCCGTTGCGCCCACACCGTGATTCGCATCACGGTGCCCATGCACGCAAACGAGCTACTGGTCTTCTGCCACGCCATTATTCCAGAACCGGTGCATCTCCTCGGGCGCCGGCGTCTTCACCGGCCTCACCAGCCGGAATCCCAGCCCCAGCGCATCCGTGTGATACCAGATCGACTTCGGCAGGTTCGGGTCCTGCTGCTTCCACGACGGATCCGATGCAAACCGCGCCGTGCACGTCACTCGCCCCGCCTTGTCCTGCCAGGACCCTCCCCGCGCCGTATGCGGATAGGGCGTCTTCGACGGATACCACGCCTGCGGATTCCGGTAGGCCTCCTTCTGATACTGATCCGTCGTCCACTCCATTACGTTGCCCAGCATGTCGTACAACCCAAATCCGTTCGCCGCCTTCTTCCCCACCAACTCATACTGCTGCTTGCCGTATATCGCCACCTCATCCAATTTCTCTGGCGGCCCTGCGTTCGCCTTGCACGCATACTCCCACTCCGCCTCCGTCGGCAAACGGTAAAAGTGCCCCGTCTTCGCGCTCAACCACTGCGCATATTTGTTTGCCGCGTGATGCGTCATCGAGATCGCCGGATATCCCTCTATCCCCATGCCGAATGACATCTCCACATAAGGCTTCGTCGGTCGCGATACCGCGTCCACCGCGATATTGGCCCCCGCTTCTTCCCCGGAGATCTGCGCGAACATAAACAGCCGGTACTCGTTCCAGGTCACCTCCCGCGCTGCCATCCAAAACGGCTCCACTTCACGCTCATGCTCCGGTCCCTCATCGGCCACCGCGTTGTTGCCCATCTTGAATGTGCCGCCCGGCACCGCTACCATCTCGTAGTTCACGTCCGAGCCCGGTATCCTCTGCTTGTAGTTCCGGAACGCATCCTTCGCCGAGGCCTTCACGATCTGCCCGTGCAGATTCCGCGTCAAACTCAAGTCATCCTCGAGCCCCTTCTTTACTTCTGGATACTCCAGCCCCTCCGCCACCCATTTTCCGATCGTGGCTTTGTCCCGGGCGTTCAACCCGGGGCCGCCCGGCGGCATGATCGCCAGGCTCCCCACGATCTTGTCTTTCTTCCGCAGGTAAAACGCGCGGTCATGACACGCGTTGCACTGCTTGTCCAAAATGGGCTTTACTTCCGTCTGGAAGTCCACCGCGAACAAAGCCAGCAGCAGGATCATACGAACTTCGTGATGCCCGGCTTGGCCGTCGGCACTTCCGGCAGGCTCCCCTTCGGATCAAATGGATCCGGGAACGTCGACAGACTCGAATTCTGGATCTGCTCCCACGTCAGTTGAGCTCCCGTGTACGCCGCCTGCCTCCCGTGGATGGCCAGCAGCGTCGACGACACCATCCGGTCGCCCTTGTTCACCACTTCGCCCTTGCGGATCGCCGAGAACAGAATGTCGTGCTCATACTGATACCCGTCGTTCTTCGTCCCTTCAAACTGCCACAGGATCTTGCCCTTGTGGTCTTCGACGATCGGCAGCGGCCCGCGCCCAATCGTTACCCGTCCCTGCGTACCCAGAATGTAATCCGCGTTCTCGTTGTAGATGCCAGGAATCTGCCGGTGCGCAATAAACGCCCGCGCCCCGTTCGGATAAAGATAGTTCACTTCGATGTGATCGAAAATGTTCCCCCCTTCCTGCGGAATCTGCCTTCCGCCGTGCGCCACGCACGACACCGGTGGCTGATCTTTAAAGCACCACGCCACCTTATCCACCGAGTGCACTGCCTGCTCCACATAGCCGTCTCCGCACGTCCACACGAAGTTGTACCAGTTCTTCGTCTGCCATTCCACGTCGCTCATCCCCGCCGGCCGCGTTGATGCCGCCGGCATCGGCTTCACCGGCCCCGTGTAGTAGGTCGCGTAATAGGAAAGCACATCTCCGATAATCCCGTTGTGGATCTGCTCAAAGGTCTGCACGATATGGTTCGCATACCGCCACATAAACCCGTCCACGATGCACTTGTTCTTCTCCCGCGCCATCTTCACGCTCTCGATCACGCTCCGGATCCCCGCCGGGCAAACCGCCATCGGCTTCTCCGTGAACACGTGCTTGCCCTTCTCAACCGCATAGCGCAGTTGTACGGGGCGGAACCCCGGCGGCGTCGCCAGCAGCACCACATCGATATCGGAATCAATCACCTGACGGTACGCTTCGAAACCCAGATACTTGTTCCCGTCCGCCACCTTCACCTTGCCCCCGTTGATCCGCGCCAGCCGCCCCAGCGAACTGTTGATCTGGTCCAGGCTCACATCGGCCACCGCCGTCAATTCGGAATAATCATCCGCCTTCAGCGCTTGCGAGGCCGCTCCCGTTCCCCGTCCCCCCGCTCCCACCAGCCCCACTTTAATGGCATTCGTCACCGTCTGGGCCCGGATAATGGCTGGCGCCGCAATCACGCTGGCTGCCTTCAAAAAATCGCGTCGTGGTGTCTCTGACATAAACCTCGATCTTACCTCACTACAATGAAAAGACCGTGCACTCTCTGGCCAAGGTTACCCTCGGATTCGCCCTCTTTTTCGCCGCCGACGCCGCCTTGTTCCGCTCCGGTCTCTACAACCCATGGCTCGAACCCAATTCAAGCGCCGGCATGCTCCAACTCACCCTCGCCCGCGCCCTCAAACACCAGGCCGAATGGCCCGAACCCCTCGTACTCACCCTCGGCGATTCCCGCATGAATTACTCCGCCAAGCTCACCAACGCGTACGCTGCCTCCCGTGGCTACCCCTTCCGCTTCTCCCATGGCGGTGTCGCCGGCACCAACCCCCGCGTCTGGCACTATATCCTCCGCGAACTCGACCCCTCCGCCCGCCGCTACAAAGCCATCGTCTTCCCCCTCGATAGCTTCGACGACGAAGACACCTTTATCGATTACAGCGACTACCCCCTCGACGTCAACTACCTCGCCCTCCTGCTCCGCTGGTCCGATCTCCCCTCCTATCCCCTCACCTACACCACCCCCAAATACGCCCGTGAAGCCTGGAAGGCTTGCCTCCTCAAAGGCGCCTCCCTCCAGCAGGACATCCTCGCCTTCCTCACCAATCCCGCTCTCCGCATCGAACAGGCCCGCGTCACTCGCGATTGGTGGCCCTCCGGCTCCTACGACTACCTCGAGGAAGAAAAATCCGTCGCCGGCCTCTCCGTCGATTGGAACACTGGCCAGGTCACCGTACCCCCGGGCATGGACCGCCAGGTCCTCGAAACTGTCATCCTTCGTCCCAACGCCCCCCAAACCGGCCGCTACGGGCAATACCGCCGCCGCTGGTTCGGTGAAATTCTCGCCCGCTACAAAAATTCCCCCACCCGTATCGTCTTCGTCATGCTCCCCCGCGGGCCCATCCTCCGCCCCCCCATCACGACTCTCAGTTCCTCCATCCGCGAATTCGCCCGCCACCCCAACGTCACCCTCGGCGACGAACGCCGCTACCAATCCCTCGAAAAGCCCGAATTCTTCCGCGATGCCCTCCACATGAACCGTGCCGGCTCCACCCGCTACGGCCATCTCTTCACCGACGAAATCGCACAGGTGCTCGGTGCTCTTTAACACTCTCCATTTCCTCGGCTTCCTCCTCACCGTCCTCGCCGTCTTCTACGCTCTCCCTCTTTCCCTCCGCCGCTTCTGGCTCCTCGCCGCCAGCTACTACTTCTACGCCTCCTGGAACCTCAAATTCCTCGCCCTGCTCATATCCGTCACCCTCGTCGACTTCGCCGCCGGCCTCCTCATCGCCCGCGCCTCCGCTCCCTCCCGCCGTCTCTGGCTCATCGCCAGCATCGCCGTCAATCTCAGCGTTCTCGTTTTCTTCAAGTACTTCCACTTCCTCACCGAATCCCTCCTCGGCCGCCGCTTCCCACTTGAAATCATCCTCCCCATCGGCATCAGCTTCCATATCTTTCAAAGCCTCTCCTACGTCATCGACGTTTACCGCCGCCAGCAAGCTCCCATCCGCAATCCCCTCGATTACGCCCTCTTTCTCGCCTTCTTCCCCCAACTCGTCGCCGGCCCCATCGTCCGCGCTCACAACTTCTTCGCCGACCTCAACCCCTGGCGCAAACCCACCCCCGAAGACCTCTCCCGCGGCGTCTTCCTCCTCGCCCTCGGCCTCACCAAAAAAATGGCCTTCGCCGATAATTTCGCCCGCCTCAGCGACTCCTACTTCGGCGCCCTCTCCGCCCACCCCGGCGTCCTCGACGCCTGGTCCGGCGCCCTTGCCTTCTCCCTCCAAATCTTCTTCGACTTCTCCGGCTACACCGACATGGCCATCGGCATGGCCAAACTCCTCGGCTTCCACTTCCCCATCAACTTCCGCCGCCCCTACCTCGCCGGCTCCCTCACCGAATTCTGGCGCCGCTGGCATATCTCTCTTTCCTCCTGGCTCCGTGACTACCTCTACATTCCCCTCGGCGGCAATCGCCACGGCCGCGCCCGCACCTACCTCAATCTCATGCTCACCATGCTCCTCGGCGGCCTCTGGCACGGCGCCAGCTTCAACTTCATCCTCTGGGGCGGCTGGCATGGCCTCCTGCTCGCCTTCGAACGCGCTACCTCCCTCGACGCCCCTCGCTGGTACCGCATCCCCCTTACTTTCCTCCTCGTACTCCATGGCTGGGTCCTCTTCCGCGCCCCCTCCCTCCCGGACGCTTTCTTCGTTCTCGAACACCTTTGGCGCGGGCCCCTCGGCGCTTGGCTCTTCACTCCCTGGCAAACTGGCCTCGCCCTCCTCGCTGCCCTCCTAGCCTGGGCCGAAGAGCGCTTCGGCCTCGAAGACCGCCTCGTCGCCGCCCCTGCCCTCCCTTACGCCCTCAGCCTCGCTATCATGCTACTGATTTGCGAGATCTTTGCCGTCACCGACGTTGAGATCCCTTTCGTCTACTTCCAGTTCTGAACAGGAGCCCCCCACCATGACCACTCGCCGCAATACCCTGGCTGCTCTCGCCGCCCTTCCTCTCGCCGCCAAACCCTTCACCCGCCCCATCGGCCTCAATCTCTACACCGTCCGCACTCCCCTCGCCTCTCAACCCGCCGCCACCTACAAAGGCATCAAGGCCGCCGGTGTCGAATTGCTCGAAGTCCGCTCCGTTCAACTCCTCCAGCACGCCGCCATGATCGCCGACGCCGGCCTCAAGCCCGTCCACCTCTTTATCGATTCCGCTATCATCACCGGCGCCTGGGACGAATGGGACGCCTTCATGCGCGCCCGCGGCGGCCCCGCTTCTTCGGGTCGCCCCTCCCTCGAATCCATGATCGAGCTCGCCCAAAAGCACCGCATCCAGCGCATCGGCACCAGCATGCTCCTCCCCAAGGAGCGCGAGGCCCCCTTCGAGGCCTACAATCGCGCCGCCGAACTCTGCGCCAAGGGCGGCGTCGAACTCTACTACCACAACCACGCCTTCGAATTCGCCGGCGCCAAAGGCGCCCGCTTCATCGACAAGCTCCACTCCCAGCTCGATAAGCGCATCCGCCTCGAACTCGATGTCTTCTGGGCCGCCATCACCGGCACTTCCCCCGTCGACATCCTCTCCCAGTGGAAAGGCCGCGTCAAAAGCCTCCACCTCAAGGATCTGGCTCCGAATACACCCCCTCCCACCTCCGAGGCTGCCGTCAAACCCGATATGTTCCGCGAAATCGGCGCCGGCACTCTCGACTTCAAAGCCATCCTCAACGCCGCCGCCAAGGCCGGCGTCGAACATTACCTCATCGAGCTCGATTACTCCCCCGGCGACCCCCTTGTCTCCGTCGCCAACTGCGTCAAGGCTCTCAGAGCTCTTTCTCTCTAGCCACCCGCAGGATCCATACCGACAGGATCATCATGATCTGTGCCAACACTAGGCTTGGCTTTACCAGCCCCGCCTTTACAAAGTACAAATCACTCACCAGGATCCCTCCCAGCACCACGATCTTGACGATGGCTCCGCTTGACATGTCCCGATCCTAATCGCCCGGCCCGCTCGGGCGAAAGATCGACAGGTACTATTCCGGTTGAGTAACTCGTTTTCTGTCACTACCCATCGGCTGCCCCAATTCTTTTCTCGTACTGGTCCTCCCGCCGGGAGTCAATTGCGGCTTCTTCAGCCCGGCTTGAACCGCGGCACGATCTCTTCCGCGCCAAACTCCAACCCCAAGTCCTCAAACGCTTCCCTGTCAAACCCATCCACCCGCATCTTCACCTTCCCCTCTCCATCCAATACAAACAGCGTCGGCACATTTGTGATCCTGTACTCGTTGCTCAACGGATAGCCGTCCTCCGCTCCCTCCCTCACCCACTCCACCTTCACCCCGTAATCCCGCGCGAATTTCTCCGTGTCCTCCTCGCTATCCTGCGAAACACCCAACACCTTCACCCCCAACCGGTGCAGATACGGCAGCGTCAGCTTACACGTCGGACAGGTTACCCGAAAAAACACAATCGCTGTGTCCGGCTCCAGCCGTCGCACTAACCCTGCTCCTTCGCCTTTCTCTGCGCCTGTACAAAACTCAGAATGTCGAATTTGTTGATCTCCCGCCCCGGAAAGAAACTGTTCACTGCATCCTGCTCATCCTTGAACACTTGAAACACTGTCGCCAGCTTCGTCAAGACCATCAATTCCATGTCCCGCTCCGACGGGCTCAATATACGCAATCCACCCCCCGCCCGCTCGAGCGTCGAAAAACAGTTCACCAGCATCCCCAGCCCGCTCGAATCAATGTAGTCCACCCCTTCCAGGTTCACCACCACCCGCGGATGCAACTCCAGATTTACGGTCGCGTGCGCCTTCAATAGCTGGCACGGCTCGCCCGCCGTCAGCGACCCCTTGAGGTCAAGGATTCGTATGCCTTCCCGCTGTCTCTCTTTGATTTCCATACTCTCTCGGCGTTGTTGCCTCCGTCGAGGGTAGCGGAAACACCACCTCGAATGCCGTGCCCCGTCCCACCTCGCTCTTTACTTGTATCTCACCCTGGTGCGCCTTCACGATCCAGGCCACAAAACTCAATCCCAGCCCCAGCCCTCGCTGCGCCGCGGCCGGCTTACCCGGGACCCGGTAGAATCGGTCGAACAGATGCGGCAGATGCTCGGCCGGGATTCCTTCTCCATTGTCGCGAATTTCCAGCAGAATTTTCGCCGGTTCGATTTGCTGCGCCACCAGCACTTCCACATACCCCCCTTCGCGCGTGTACTTTATGCCGTTGTCAATCAGGTTGTACAGCAACCGCTCAATCTGGATGCGGTCGCCCTCAATGATCGAAGTCCGCGGCAAAGTCATCCGCAACTCCACTCCCCGGTCTACCGCCGCAATCTCCAACTCCCCCACTACCTCGCGCACCAGCGCCGCCAGATCCAGCGGCTGCACCTGCAACTCCAGTTGCCCCCCCTCCGCCTTCGCCAGATTCAACAACGCCCTCACGAGTTGCGACAACCGGTCTATATCCACCAGCGCCGCCTCGATCGCTTCCCGTAGCTCCCCCTCCCCCTTTGCCGTCATCATCGCTACTTCCAGTTGTCCCCGCACCACCGTGATCGGTGTCCGCAATTCGTGCGAAACATCCGTTGAAAACTGCCGGATCTGCTGAAAGCTCTTCTCCAGCCTTTCCACCATCCGGTTGTAGCTCTCGATCATGTGGTCCAACTCGTCCCGCGAGCCTCGTGGCGGAACCCGCAGCGACAGATTCGATCCAGTCACCTGCGCCATCTGCCCCGCCACTTCCTTCAGCGGTTCAATCGCCCGCCGCGCCAGCATCCATCCCAGAAATGCCGCCGTCAGCGTCACCAGCGGCAATGCTCCGAAATACGCGTTGCTGAACTCATTGATCACCTGCAGACTCGGCGTGAAGTTCCGCCCTAGCGCCACGAAAAATCGCCCCCCCGGCTCACTCAACGTCCCCTGCCTCACCAGGAATACCTGATCCCGCCCGTTCTTCTGAAATGCGTAACTCGGTTTGCTTTCCCCTAGCACCCGCGCGATTACCGCCGGTGATTGAAACCCCATCTCGCGATACACCTCCGAGCTTTCCACCACTTCGCCCTTTTCATCCGCGATCATGTATATCAACCTTAACCGCTCGACAATCGCCGCTTCTTCCTTGTCGTTCGGATCATAAACCCATTGCGGTTTACCGTTCCCGTCCAGCCGCAAGAAACCCTTACAAGCCGCCCACTCCTCATCGAGCAGACCCTGCACCGTCGTCTCGATCACTCCCCGCAACATCCCCCGCAGCACAAACCCGAAACCCGCCAGCAGGATCGCGAAAAACAACGTGTAGCTCAGCGCCAACCGGAACCGCAGTCCCTTGAAGATATGGCCGCTGAACTTCATGCGTCTTTACGGATTCGGCTTGTCGTTGCGCATCTCTGGCAGCTCCAGCATATAACCCACTCCCCTCACCGTGTGGATCATTTTCGCCGGATACTGGTCGTCCACCTTCGAACGCAGATGCCGTATGTACACGTCCACGATGTTCGTCAACCCGTCATAATCCATGTCCCAAACATGCTCGACGATCATTGTTCGCGATAGCGGACGCCCCTTGTTCCGCATCAGATATTCCAAGATCGAAAATTCCTTCGGCGCCAGGTCGATATTGTCTCCCGCCCGTACCACCTTGCGCCGGATGCAGTCCAAGGACAAATCTCCCACCGTCAGCTTTTCCGGTGTCGGCTGTCCCCGCCGCAACAATACCCTCACCCGCGCCAGCAGCTCCACAAACGCGAACGGCTTTGTTAAATAGTCGTCCGCCCCTAACTCCAGCCCCTTCACCCGGTCCTCCACCGCCCCTCGTGCACTCAAAATCAGTACCGGCGGGTTCGTCTTCCGGTTCCGGATCTTCTCAAGTACCTTCAGCCCGTCCATGTCCGGCAGCATCATGTCAAGCGTGATCAGGTCATAATCCGCGGCATGCACCATGTCCAGCGCCGATTGCCCGTCCGGTGCGATGTCGACGCTGTACCCGGCGCTCTCAAGGCCCCGGCCGAGAAAATCAGCGATTCTTTTTTCGTCTTCGACAACTAGAATGCGCATGCGAAACTTGTTTCTAAATTAGCACTGTCAATACTTTAAGCACCTAAAGTTTTTGTAATGCTGCTCGCTCGAGCAACACTCCATACACGGCCAGACTAACAACATACGCTCCGCCCGCCAATCCCAAATACACCCACTCCCCCCGGCTCGCCGCGATCCCACAAGAAAACAGGCCGATTACCTGAAAAAAACCGTGCGGAAAAAAATGCCCCCCCATGAATCGCCAGCCTACTCCGTCCTTCGGCCCCAACACGCTTATGTGATGCCCCACCGCCAGTGCCGCCAGCATCCCCGCCAGCCCCGCTACCGGCTCGACCCCCACCGTCAGTACCACCCCCATTCCCAATAGCGTCAGGCTTTTCCTGGCCAGAATCCAAACCCCTCCCCGCGAGCTTAGTCGCCATCGCGCTCTCCCCGCGTATCCATCCAGCGCAAACAAACTTTGCCCTAGCGTGCTCAGTGCCAACACCACCAATAGCGCCAGTACGGGTAGGGCATCCGCTTGTGGTTCGGGGTATAGGTATCGGTACCCCAGCCCGCTCAACGCCATCAACCCAGCCAGTACAAAGTCGAGCGTTCTCACGTATTGCCGCAATTCGAGCGTCGGCAGCAGGTTCCACAACCACGGCGCCGCCTGCATCTCCGGCCGCGAAAACATGCGCAGCCCCCGCTCGCTCCGGCGCGAGAGAGGCCAAAGCCGCAGCCGCTGCGCCGGGATCCGCGCAAACGGCGCCGCCAGCACCGGCGCCAGCACAATCCCCCCCAGCACCATCCAGATAAATCCCACTGCCTCCGGCTGCATCGACAGCAGCAGCACCAGATAGAAAAAGTTGTTTCCTTCAATCGAGTTCAGCGTCCGGATCTCGCGCCATGTGCTCACGCCCAGCGCCCGCAATAACGCCAGCACTTAGAACCACTCCAGGTCCGGCAATGCCTGTGCCTTCACCACGTCCAGATAATGATCCCGCAACTCCCCGGCCTTTACTTCCCGCTTCCGCCACACCACCCTGCCGTGGTCGAGCAGCACCACCTCATCGGCCAGCCGCTCCACATGCAGCAACATGTGCGAGGAAACAATCATCCCCACCCCCCGCTGCTTCAACATCCGCAGCAGCGCCAGCACCGTCTCGCACGACGCCGGGTCCAACCCCTCGAAGGGCTCGTCCAGGATCAGCACCTTCGGCCCATGCAATAACGCCAGCGCCAGCGCCGTCTTCTTTCTCATCCCATACGAACACGCTGCCGCATACCGCCCCCGCCCCGCCTCAAGCCCCAGCAAACCCAACAGTTCCTTTACCCGCTTCCCTCCTCCTCCCACTTCATAAAGATCCGCCGACAGCCGCAGGTGCTCCTCCACCGTCAGCGCGTCAAATAACCCCAAATGCTCCGGCAAAACCCCGATCCGTCTCCGCCACTCCCGCTTGGCTGTCCCCGGGTGTTCTCCCATCACTAACACCTCCCCCGCCGCTTCCGTCTCAAACCCGCTCAGCACCTTCAGCAGTGAACTCTTGCCCGCCCCGTTTGGTCCCACCAGTACCGCCGCTTCTCCCTCTCTCACCTCGAGATCCAATTCCGCGAGCGCGCGAAAATCCCCGTACTGTATCCCAACCGATTTGCAACTGATCAGCATAGTCCTATTTTCATTTGCTTTGGAGGCGCGCGATTCGCTAGCCTTTTTACTGAAACGTAATCCTCTCACAGGAGTCCCCCCGTCATGTGGAATCGCCGTAAAGAAGAAGAAACAGCCACCCGTCCCTCCCCCTCATCCCCCATGAATGAAGGTGTGCCCATGCAAACCATGCCCTCCCGTCCCGATTATGACGCCCCCGTTGCCGCCCGCACCGCCACCATCGGAAAAGGCGTCTCCATCACCGGTCAGATCCACTCCAAGGAAGACCTCATCATCGACGGCGAGATCGATGGCTCCATCGAGGCCCATGAACATAAGCTCACCATCGGCCCCAACGCCAAGGTCAAGGCCGGCATCAAAGCTAAGGACATCGTTGTCTATGGCGCCGTCCAGGGTAACGTCGAAGCTACCGATAAAACCGAAATCCGCAAGGAAGCCCGCCTGGTCGGCGACATCAAGACTGCCCGCATCCAGATCGAAGATGGCGCTCTCTTCAAAGGCTCCATCGATATCGTCCGCCTCGAACCCAAACCCGCTCCCAAGGCCCAACCCGCTCCCCAGGCCGTGCCTTCCCAAACCCTGGCGGCCTCCGCCGGCGGAGGCGACAAGAAGTAAGCTGGTATCTGTACTCGATGGCGAATCCCTTTAAGGCATTTTTTCGGGCCGTTCGCGGAACTGAGGATACGGAATCCAGCCTCCGCCCCCCGCGCCCTCCTATGGTTCCCATCCCTGGCCCCGAGCCCCCTGCTCCTATCGCCCCGCCCGCTTCCCTCGCCAAGCCGGCGCCCATCTCCCGCCACAGCCCCGCGTTGCGGCAGTTCGTCAGCTCCCTCGATCCCTCGCGCGACCTCCGCCTGCTCGACCTCGGCGGCGCCAACTCCGCCAATATCGCCTTCATGACCCATCTCGGCACTCGCCTCTATTCCGAGGACTTCTTCGCCACCCTCGAGGATTGTTTCGGCGATGGCGATTTCTACGAAAATCAGCGCGATCCCGCCCGCGTCGACAGCTTCCTCATCCAAACCTTCTCCGACCAGCGCGGCCCCTTCGATGGCGCCCTCGTCTGGGATTGCCTCCAGTTCCTTCGCCCCAGTCTCCTCGAGCGTACCATCGACCATCTCCACCGTGTCCTCGAACCCGGCGCCCACATCCTCGCCTACTTCTACGCCAAGGATCGCGCCTCCCTCGTGCCCCAGTTCCAATTCAAGATCCAGGATCAACACTCCCTCCTGCTCGAACAACGCGGCGAGATGCCCCCCGGTCAAAACTTCACCAACCGCAATATCGAACGGCTCTTTGACGATTTCGCCGCCGTCAAGTTCTTCCTCACTCGCGACAATATCCGCGAAGTCCTGGTCCGCCGCTAACTGTGTCCTTCGAGCTCTTCGTCGCCCGCCGTTACCTCCAGGCCAAGCGCCGCCAGTCCGCCGTCTCCCTCATTTCCGCCCTTTCCGTAGCCGGTGTCGCCGCCGGCGTCATGGCCCTCGTCATCGCCATCGGCATCAACAACGGCTTCCGCGTCACCCTCCAGAAAAATCTCCTCGGCGCTACTGCCCATGTCACCATCACTGAACGCGCTCCCGGCGAAGGTATCGCCGCCTGGCGCGGACTCTCGCAACGCCTCTCCGCCCTGCCCGGCGCCCTCGACGCCTCTCCCGCCCTCTACGAAAAAGTCTTCCTCAGTGCCGGCGGCTCCAGCACCGGCGCCATTCTGAAGGGCGTCGACTTGTCCAACCCCCGCGTTGCCTCCAGTCTCGCCCCCTTCGTCCGCACCGGCAGCCTCGACAAACTTTCAGAATCTCCCCAGGATCCCCCCTGGATTCTCCTCGGCAACAAAATGGCCCAAACCCTCGGCCTCCGCCCCGGCAATTACATCCAGGTCATCAACCCCCTCGGGGAACTCACCCCCTTCGGCCCGCGCCCCAGCTACCACCGCCTCCGCATCGCTGGCACGATCGAAACCGGCTTCTACGACGTCGATTCCAACTTCGCCTTCCTCGCCCTCCCCCAGCTCCAGCGCATCATGTCCACCGGCGATGTCGTCAATGCCATCGAAATCCGCATCGCCGACCTAAACGCCGCCGAACCTTTCGCCGACTCGGCCCAGCGCCTGCTCGGCAACCAATTCCTCGCCACCCACTGGATGGACCAGAACCGCCAACTCCTCGGCGCCCTCCGCATGGAACGTATTGTCAGCCTCATCACCATCGGCCTCATCCAACTCGTCGCCGCCCTAAACATCTTCATCACCCTCGTCATGATGGTCATGGAAAAACAACGTGACATCGCCATCCTCCTCGCCATGGGCGCCCGCACCAGCCAGATCCGCCTCATCTTCATGCTCCAGGGCCTCCTCATCGGCGCCGTTGGTTCCGCCGCCGGCCTCGTCCTCGGCTTCGGCCTCAGCTACCTCGCCGATCACTACCGCTGGATCCAACTCTCCGAAGAGATCTACTCCATCCCCTACGTCCCCTTTCTGCCCAATCCCCTCGATTCTCTTTGGATTGTAGGCTTCGCCCTCCTCGTCTCCTTCCTCGCCACCCTCTATCCCGCCCGCTCCGCCTCCCGTGTTGCGCCCGCCGAGGCGCTGCGTTATGAATAACCAATGCTCTCCCTCTCCCTGCTTCTGCTCCTGAGCCTCGATGACCGCGCCCTCGGCGCTTGGCGCTTCCTCCCCGCCGAATCCCGCTACGAGAGCGCTCCCGCCCCCCGCCAATCCCAGCGCCAATGGGTCGCCGACGGCGATTGGGTTCGCTTCCTCCACGATGGCGTCAGTGCCGACGGCAAGCCCTTTCACACCGAGTTCCGCGCCCGCTACGACGGCAAGCCCTACCCCTTCACCGGCGGCACCCTCTATGATCACGTCGCCCTCTTCTGGCGCAATGCCTCCCGCCTCGATCAGGTCTTCACTAAACAAGGCGCCGTTACCGTCCGCGCCCGCCGCACCATCTCCCGCGACGGGCGCCGCATGACCATCGACGCCCGCGGCAAAGGCTTCCGCAACAAGCTCGTCTACGAGCGCTTACCCCTCCCCTGATTCCCCCGCCACCATCGGCTTCTCTTCCACATTCCGCAGCCGCCTCTCGATCACCCTCGTCCGCGTCTCAGCTTCCTCGATCGTCTTCGCCGCCCCCTCCAGCTTCTCTTTCACCTTTCCCAGCACCGTGTGGTACTTCAGAAATTCCGCCTTCACTACCCCCAACAACTCCCACACCTCGCTCGAACGCTTCTGTATCGCCAGCGTCCGAAAACCCATTTGCAGGCTGTTCAACAATGCCAATAAAGTCGACGGCCCCGCCAGTAATACCTTCTGTTCCCGCTGCACTTGGTCGACAAATTGCGTCCGCCGCATCAACTCCGCGTACAATCCCTCCGTCGGTAAAAACACAATCGCGAAATCCGTCGTCCGCGGCGGCGCTACATACTTCTCCCGCACGCTCCGGGCAAACTGATACACCCTCGCCTCCAGATCCCGCAACGCCTTCTCCACCCCCGCCCCATCCGCCGCTTCCGAAGCCTCCACCAGCCGCTGATAATCCTCGAGCGGAAACTTCGCGTCCACCGGCAGCCATACCGGTTCATCCGTCCCCGGCAGCCGAATCGCATACTCCACTCGCTCCCGCGTCCCCGTCACCCCCACATTCGCTTCATACTGTTCTGGCGTCAATACCTGCTCGAGCAGCGCCCCCAGTTGCACCTCCCCCCACACTCCCCTCGTCTTCACATTCCCCAGGATCTTCTTCAGATCCATTACCCCCGTCGAAAGCGTCTGCACTTCCCCCAGGCTGCGGTGCAACTGCTCCAGCCTCTGGCTCACAGCCTGAAAACTCTCCGCCAGCCTCCGGTCGAGCGTCGCCTGCAGCTTCTCGTCCACCGTCGCCCGGATCTCCTCCAACTGCTTGCCGTTCTCCGCCCGCAGCCTCCAGAATTCCTCGAGCAACACCCGCGTCCCATCCGGCCGCAACAACACAATCAGTTGCAGCAGAATCACCACACCCACCAGTCCATACACATACTCCATGCCTTAGTACATCTCCAGCACCGTGCTCGCCCCTTCTCGCAGGCTCGGAATCGTCAGCTTCGTCCCCGTGCGGCGGTAAGGCCCCTCCGCCTTCTTCCCGTCCGGAAAGCGGATCGTCATCCGGCCGTCGCTAATGCTAAACTTCCCCTGCATCGATTCCACCGCCATAATGAACAAACAGCGCCCGTCTGGATAAAAGAAATACAAAGTCGGACACTTCTTTCCTTTGAAATCTTGCATTGCGTTCCATTGCCCCACCAGCCTCCCCCCGCCCTTCTGCATTCCCCCTGCCCGCGCCAACTCAACAAGCGTTCTGCCCCCTTGCTTCAGTCTTAACCAGCCCGGCGTCGAAAAGTCCATCTGCATCCGGTTCGGGGGCCCACCTTCGGTGAGCGGCGGCAGCAACACATCCTGCCCCTCCTCCCGATAGCGGCCCGGCGCCAGCGGCCCCATGGAAACTCCCACCACTCCCCCGCTTCCAAAGGAATATATGGCCCCTATTCCTTCCTTCGATACCTGCGCCGTCCGCCACCGTCCATCCAACTCCTTCGGTACCGCCTGCGCCGCGGCGATCGCAACAAACCCAAATAGTGCTATCAGCTTCATCTCTTTTATCCTATCCACCCCGCTCCTGCGACACTGTAGAAATGTGCGGAATCGCCGGCTACACCCACTTCGGCCAACACGCTGAAACCAGCCGCATCCAATCGATGACCCGCTCCATCACCCACCGCGGCCCCGACCAACAAGGCTCCTGGTCCGATGCCACCCTCTCCCTCGGCGCCGTCCGCCTCAAAATCATCGACCTTTCCGGCGGCAACCAGCCCATCCTCGCCGAAGACGGCCAATCCGTCATCGTCTTCAACGGCGAGGTCTATAACTTCGCCTCCCTCCGTGACGAACTCTCCGCCCTCGGCCACCGCTTCCGCTCCCACTGCGACACCGAAGTCGTCCTCGAGGCCTACCGCCAATGGGGCCCCGCCAGCTTCAAAAAACTCCGCGGCATGTTCGCCTTCGCCATCTGGGACCTCCGCCTCCAGGAACTCTTCCTCGTCCGCGACCGCATCGGCATCAAACCTCTTTACTACTACCAGCACCAGCAACAACTCATCTTCGGCTCCGAACTCAAGGTCCTCTTCGACCACCCCGCCGTCCTCCGCCACCTCGACCCCGAAGCCCTTACCTACTACCTCTCGCTCAACTACGTCCCCCAACCCCATACCCTCATCGCCGGCATCAGAAAGCTCCGCCCCGGCTGCTTCCTCCACTGGCGCCAGGGCCGCCTCACACAAGAGCCCTATTGGAATCTCGAACTCCAGCCCGACAACACCATCTCTCTCGACGACGCCAAGTCCCAACTCCACACCCTCCTCTTCTCGAGCGTCTCCGAACAACTCGTCTCCGATGTCCCCCTCGGCATCTGGGCCTCGGGTGGGCTCGATTCCACCACCATCCTCCACTACGCCGCCCAAGCCTCCTCCCAGCGCCTCAAAACCTTCTCCGTCTCCTTCACCGGCCGCAGCTTCGACGAATCCCCCTGGTTCCGCGAAGTCGCCCGCGTCTACTCCACCGATCACCACGAGTTCGACGTCAACCCCGCCTCCGGCCTCATCGAGGCCATCCACGATCTCTCCTACTATTCCGACGAACCCAGCGCCGACGCCGGCGCCCTCCCCGTCTGGTTCCTCTCCCGCATGACCCGCCGCCACGTCACCGTCGCCCTCAGCGGCGAGGGCGCCGACGAACTCTTCGCCGGCTACCAGACCTATCTCGCCGATTCCTACGCCACTCGCGCCCGCGCCATCCCCCCCTTGCTCCGCCGCGCCGCCCTCTCCCTGCTCCACCTCTGGCCCGCCTCCAACGACAAGATCAGCCTCGAATACAAAGCCAAACGCTTCCTCGCCGGCTCCCTCGAGTCCCCCGAAAACGCCCACCTCTTCTGGAACGGCACAAACTCCCTCGCCGAAAAACAGGCCCTCGCCCCCCACATCCCCCACCGTCCCCCCGCCGACCTCTACCGCCGCCTCCCCACGGAAAGCTCTACCGTCGGCGCCCTCAACCGCCACCTCTGGCTCGACCAGACCTTCTATCTCCCCGACGACATCCTCTACAAGTGCGACCGCATGTCCATGGCCCACTCCCTCGAGGTCCGTCCCCCCTTCCTCGACCACCGCATCATCGAGTTCGCCGCCCGCCTCCCCGAACACCTCAAGCTCCACAACGGCACTCTCAAATATGTCCTCCGCCAACTCGTCCGCGACAAGGTTCCCCCCAGCGTCCTCTCCCGCTCCAAGCAGGGCTTCGACATCCCCACCCACCACTGGTTCCGCACCATTCTCCGCCCCCTGCTCGAGGACACCCTCAGCGAATCCAACCTCCGCCTCTCCGGCCTCTTCGACCCCGCCGCCGTCCGCGCTTTAATCGCCCGCCACCAATCCCGCCGCACCAACGCCGGCTACACCCTCTGGGGTCTTCTCACTCTCTTCCTGTGGATGAAACGATGGAATATCCAACCCGCCACTACACTCTAATCGTCGCCCTCTTCGCCTCCCTCATCTACGGCCCCAGCCTCCTCAGTCCTCCCTCCCTCCTGGACGACGTCGACGCCGTCCAGGCCCAGATCGCCGTCAACATGCTCCAGTCCGGCGATTGGGTCACTGCCCGCCTCAACGGCATCCCCTACCTCGAAAAATCCCCCCTCGTCTACTGGCTCATCGCCGCCAGCTTCCGCCTCTTCGGTATCCACGATTGGGCCGCCCGCATCCCCATCTCCCTCTTCTCCATCGCCCTCGCCCTCCTCACCGCCCGCATCGGCGCCTGGGCCGCCGGCCCCGCCCTCGGCCTCCTCAGCGGACTCATCCTCGCCACCAGCCTCGGCCTCTGGCTCTTCACCCGCATCCTCATCCCCGACGTCATCCTCACCTTCACCATCGCTCTCGCCCTCTGGTCCTTCCTCCGCGCCCTCGACCCCGATGAGCCCCGCCCCCGCCTCTGGTCCAACCTCTTTTCCATCTCCATCGCCCTCGGTCTCCTTCTCAAAGGCCTCATCGCCCTCCTCTTCCCCGGCGCCGCCGCCCTCCTCTATCTCCTCATCACCAGCCAACTCCTCTCCCCCC
>Ga0068877_10001673_pt1 | contig 18129 bp, 11 predicted proteins | sample NOAtaG_FD_66437 | JGI IMG/M metagenome (GOLD analysis project Ga0068877, IMG submission 66437) | Freshwater lake microbial communities from Lake Erie, under a cyanobacterial bloom - NOAA_Erie_Diel6S_1000h metaG | ecosystem: Environmental > Aquatic > Freshwater > Lake | place: USA: Ohio, Lake... | reverse complement strand
TGCAGGCGCAACCAAAAACGAACGTGATGAGAAGACCTACATTCGAGGGGCCTACGATCGTACGGTGGGTGAATCGGGGCGACCGCAAATCCAATACCTCCGTTCGGGCAGTGGACACTATACCGCGTTGCTCGCGACGTTCTCGAATGAAAATTCGAAGTCCGCTTTTACGATCGCTCAAGTTCTTTACTTGAACAACGAGAACGCTGTCGAAAAAGTATATGCGTACAGCGATGACGAACGGAGTATCGTGCGTGACTTGGGGGAATTAGGTTTAGGCAGTTCCATTGCGCGTTCTCTTAAAGACCGAGGGTTCCGAACGACCTCGAGTTACAAGGAGTACCTCAGTTGGATCCAACGCAAAACGAGCTTCAAAGCCAAAGCGATGGATATCTTCAATCAGACCGTGGCCGTGAAAGATGTTCAACGTCTCGACGATTTTATTCGGCAACATATGCTGGAGCGAAAACCATGGAACGAACGGGTCGGTCGATTGCTCAACCATTTTAACGAACTGAGCGAAGCACACCGTATGCTCGTTCGCGTCCGTCAACAAGACGAGTTGCTACGCCCCGTCGTGGAGTTGGGAGATCGCTTTGAGACTCGAAACGCGGAAGTGCAATTGGCAAAGATTCAGCTCGAAGCGATGAAGCCATTCTTCGACGAACAAACGATCCAGCTATTGGCGCCGATTTGCGATCAGTGGACGCAACAGATTATTAATCTAAACGAAGAGATCGATCGGCTTGAGAAAACGCAATCAAAACTCAGAAGCGAAATCGCACGACTCGAAATCGATATCGAGAACGCGGGAGGAGAACGACTGAAACAGCTTCCCGGGTTGATTGAGCAATCGGAAACACTTGCCCGCTTCAAATCGCAGTTTCGTGCAAGGCTCGAGAGTCAACTTGCGATGGCTGGCGTTCAAGTTCGAATCACGTCACCCGATCAATTTGCGAAAGTGCGAAAAGAAGGTTATTCGCGACGCGCGGCTCTTGCCGAAGAGCGGGCTGCAAAACGCAAACTGAATGACCAGGTCCAGTTTGAGGTAGGATCGTTGATTCGACAGCTTGCTGAAGATCGAGTTGAGCTCGAAGCGCTCGAGAAGCGAAAAGGCAATCTGCCAGAGACCTTTATCGCCATGCGCGACAGCATGTGCCGAGAGCTTAAATTGGCACCAAGCGATTTGCCGTTCGCTGCCGAATTGATGGCAGTTCAACTAAAAGAGCGGGAATGGGAATCAACGATCGAACAGGTGCTCCATTCCTTTTCACGCAGTTTGTTGGTTCCATCCGACTATTACTCGCGAGTTTCAGGGTATGTCGAGCGGACGCGTTTGGTGGACGGTCGCGGTCAGGGGCAACGGCTTGTTTATTTGAAGGTGTCACGACAAAACCGAGACGCATCCAATCCGCGTTCGAAAGAAACTGGCAGTCAAGAGACTTTGTTAGCCAAACTGGAGTTTCCGAATCATCCACTTAGTCCGTGGGTGAAATCGGAGATTCAAAATCGATTCGATTATGTCGCATGTGACTCGATCGAAGAGTTTCAACGGATCGATGCGGCTGCCATGACTCGCAATCGGCATATCAAGTCAGGTTCGCAACGACACGAGAAAGACGATCGACAGATTCATGACGATAGACGGCACTACGTTTTGGGATGGGACAATCGGCAGAAGCGGTTGGCTCTCGCCGAAGCGATTCGAGCCTCGCAAAGCAACCTCACTCAACTAGAAGAGCGATCACAGCGTTTGAACCAAGAGATGGATTCCGCAACCGCAGCTATCGAAGCATTGGACCAAGCGTTGCTAGTCGAAGACTTTGATTCAATCGATTCCTATCGTCATGAGTTCGAAGCAAACCAACTGAAGCTGGAACGGCAGAGACTCGAAGAGTCGGACGACAGTATTCGTGAACTCAAAAAGCAGGTCGCGTCACGTCGCGCGGAAGTCGACGGTTATCAACAAGACCGCGACAAAGCGATCGAGCAACGAACCGAGAAAGATCGTGAGCTTCGCGATGGTCGTCGCATGCTCGAGGCTTCGCAACGCTCACTCGCTTCAGCCAAGGCCTCGGACGATTATGAAAAATGGCAATCGCAATATGAGGCAATTGCATCAGGATTGGCCGAGCCTATCTCACTCGCGAACATCGGTTTGTTACCATCGGTTTGCATGCAGACACAACGCGAGTCAGTCGAGAAGATGCAGGAGAAGCTGGCACCACTGGGGCGCGAGCTGATCAGTGGTATGTCTCGTTTTCTCAAGCGATTTCCCGATGAACAAGCGGATTTAGATCCCAATATCGAATCGTTGAGCAGCTTCCGTGCTCTGTTTGAGCGAATCTCGATCGATGATTTGCCCAAACATGAAGAACGTTTCAAACGCCGATTGAATGAGAATGTGCTGAACGAAGTTGGGTTGTTGCATGGAAGCTTGGAAGACGAACGCGAAGAGATCAAAGACAAAATCGAGCAATTGAACGCCGCGTTAAAACTGCTCGATTGGAAGATCGGAACGTACATGCGTTTGGAACCGAGCGATGTTCAAGACCGAGAGATCCAAGATTTCCGCCGAGAGCTGGCAGGCTGTTTGTCTGGTACGCTGGATGGATCGCCCGAAGCGAATGAATCGACTTTTGTTCGGATCGAAAAGTTTGTGGCCAAGCTCCGCGACGATGGCAACACACGTTGGCGAGAGAAGGTGATCGACGTTCGCAATTGGTTCAACTTCGGTGCGCGCGAGATCGTGAAAGAGACTGGCGAGCAGAGAAGTTATTACGACGGGGGAACGGGGCAATCCGGCGGTGAGAAGGGGAAACTAGCGTTTCTCGTTTTGGTCGCTGCGATCGCGTATCAATACGATATCGATCCAGACAGTCCCTCGAGTGATAAATTCGCTTTTGTGATGGTCGATGAGATGTTTTCGAGAAGCGATGATGCACACGCAGAGTATGCACTCGATTTGTTCGATCGATTCGGCTTGCAACTATTGATCGTAGCACCGTTGGATGCCAAAGCTCGGGTATGCGAACCTTATGTCGGCACGTATTTGCATGTGATCAAGAACAAGCAAACCAACAAGAGTGAACTCGTATCGATCACCGCAGACTTCTTCCACGAAACCGCAGTATCTTAGGCAATCCCTCGCTTTCGCAGTTTGTCGCATTCATCCCAACCCGACGCGTGACGGCTTGTTGGTTTAATCCCAACCCGACGCGTAAGCGAGGGACGCAGAATCCCTCGCTCACGCTCTCACGCGTCGGGTTATAAGAGGTCCTTCGCCAACGGCAAATCCATTAAGCAACAACCCTTGATATCTTGGATAATGATCGGCATCTGAAGTACCGCATCTTGGTGGTTTATCCATATAGCCACGAAGATGTTACAGTCGGTTCTTCCACAGATTAAGGGTGAGATGTATTTGGCCTTGATGATGCGCTTCATGCCACGCGAGGACTTGCATCACCGTTCGAAGGGACCAACCGCGGTCTTTGATGGGTTCCGGAATCATGTTCAGATCTTCGTCGTTGAATGTCTCGATCGCGTTGAGCAATTGGCTCCGTGAAACCTCAAGTGATTCCCGAAGTGTCAAGAGATCTGGAATTTCATCATCCGGTGTACTTCCACCCCGAAACCGTTCAATAAATGGACTTAGTCCAGGCTCTTGGCCAAAGAGTCTAGCCGTCGCGAACAGCTCTTCGGTCACTGCGATATGCATCCACTGCCAAGCACAATGCGCACGCCCTACTCCTGGTCTCCAACCGAGAATTGCCGACGGATTCGGCAACTTCTCAACTTGCTCCAACGATTGAAGTGTCTTCGTTCGGTTAAACTTCCAAGCGGTAATGTACGTTTCGATTTCAAATCGGCTCATGGTCATTCTCATTCAAAAGGCGTGATTCGATGGAGTATCAAGCAAACTATGATATCGTGTTCAATGAATTATCGTAGAATCAAGCTAGTCTTAGTGCCAGCTTTGCAACTTAGTACATTGACAACTTCTCTTTAGCCGGGAACAAAGCTCTGAAATCCTCCTTTCACCCTCTCACAAGGAAATTCTCCATGCTCTATGCTCCATGCTCCATGCAGGAATTGTAGCCGCTCTAGTCGTTCTTGGTGTAGGCAGTACAAACGCGCAAGTACCTATTTCTGCACCTGCAAAAATCTATCGCGACCCCTGCACGGATTGGGGCACATGGGATTACGAGTACGGCTCCGCAACTCTTTTGCGAGACGACGACATGGTCGGGCTGATGACAGCTACAGGCACCCTGGCATTTACTCGTGAAATAGACATTTTCTCTGGTACAACAAAGCTCGCAACGATTCGCATCAAGCAGCCATATGGCGGTGTTGCAACCTTTGAAAAAGTTACACAACATGTATCCGGGAGTTTTAATCTTGAGATTGAGGCGAATTCCTATAGCCCCGCGACATTTTACGACGACGTTTATGAGTATACTGCTTCTACTCCGTTCATCAACATAATCACTGGCGTTGTGCAGGCTGCCGCCGGAACGAGAAGGGTCACACTCCGAGCTATTGCGGGTAGCTATGCCAGAATAAAGGTCGGAATCGTAACGAATCCCGGGACCGATGCGGAAGAAACCCTACATGGAGAAGAAGACTATTCGGAGTACGTCACCGAGAGAAACGCGTATTATAAAGTCGACTGAGTACTAGATTATTCTTGGTTTGTAAATCGATTCTTTGGTTCGTTAGCATTGCTTGACATGGAGGTAATCAAAATGAATTTGACTTCTAGTATCTTCGTTTTTTTCGTTCTTGGAGTAAGCGGTGTCTGTCAAGAAAAAAAGGTTGATGGAAAACTAGCTGAGAAAATGTCTGAACGCGTAGACCGAGCATTTAGGGATGCAATGGAGCATCAAGCTCCGCGTTCTCCATTGCCCTTTTCCGTTTCCCATGATCTGGATGCATTCAAAGCTGAGCCATCGATTCGCGCGAGGCTTAGTCTCATTGAGCAAGCATCACCCAGTTTGAGTTGGTTTACAACTCGGGAATACAGAGAGGTAAATGGCAAAGAACAGGAGTTTTTACTGCGCAATACGCTCTTGAACCTCATGAGGACAACTTCAGAAGAAACGAAAGAACTGGACAGGCTCTTCGAAAAACGACATTTGAAGCATCAAGAGAATTTGTTGGTACTGAAGGGGGCTGATCGGCGTGAGGTAGATGAACTGTTTCTTAAAAAGGGAATGCCGCCCGAACGGCTCGCGCATCTTCACTTACCACTACTATCGAAAAAGGAGTTAACGAACGCTATCGAAGAGTTCAAGCAACTCGAAAGAAAAGCTGAAACGAACCTCTGTGAAGAGCTTGTCGAGGCAATTGATCCAATGCAGTTTGAAATTCTTGTCCACAAGTGGGTTAACGTCTATATTCTGCATAGCCCAATGGCCGCAAAATACCTTGATCTATCCGACGATCAAGTAGCTGAATTGGAGCCCGCATGTACTGAGGCGTTCAGAATGATGCAGGAAAGAGCGCGACTCTATGGAGACGAAGAAAAACGCAAAGCCTTGCTTGATGAGAACTATTTCCGAGTGCGATACGCTCCTTTTTCAAAGCTTAAGCCTGACCAGTTCCGAAAAGTCGCCCGCTTGCTGCCAGGTTGGAAAACGTGTCGCTCGTTCTCTGAACGATTGTTGGCTCTTGAAAGTGATCACGAAATCGCGGCTAAGTGCGAAATGGCCGTTCTTGGCGATCTCTATCGTACTGGTCGCGCACTCGAATAAGCACCTGCCATTCACAATACTGTTCTTTCTGGTGGACAGTCTCATCAAACGTTTGTTCTGCTAATTTCTTTGGCAGAACTAAGTTTGCAAAATAGCTTCCCGGTAGCTGACGCTTCGCTTGAAGCCGAGTAGCCTTGCTTTGCGCCACAAATGAATGAAATATCTCCGCACCTTAATTGCTCATACCAATTTTTGATGCGGCAACTGGTAAAGATATGCGGGCCTCTACTTCCAAAGTGGATCTGACTGTTCGGCGTTCCAACGATCCCATAAGGAGGAAAGCTCCTTCACGAGTGTCGGTTCACTGCTAGCGAGGTTGTTGGCTTCACCAACATCTTTGGCCAGATTGAAGAGTTGCCAATCGTTGTTTTCGCGAAGGATTTTCCAATCTCCCTTTCGCATTGCGTGCCTCGAACCGACTCGCCAATACAAATTGCGTGACGGCAACTCCTTTACAGAACCAGACAAAAGAGGCAATAGATTGATGCCATCCAATTTGCTGTTGCCGATGGTTGATACGCCAACGATATCAAGCGAAGTCGCTGCAATATCCATGGAAATCACCGGTGCATCGATAACTTGTGAATGTATGCGCCCCTTCCAGGAAGCAATAAATGGAACGCGTATTCCACCTTCGAACAGTTCCCCTTTACCGCCACGTAATGGATCATTGCGCGACGTGAGTTCTTTGGTAGGACCTCCGTTGTCGCTGAGGAAGAAGATTATCGTACGGTTTTCTATCCCGCTTTGTTGAATCTGCTGAAGCACTTGGCCGACGCTATCGTCCAGATGCGAGAGCATCCCCGCAAAAATGCGGCGATGGATATCGTCGATGGCCGAGAATTTTTTCATGTACTTGTCCGATGCCTGCATCGGGCTGTGTACGGCGTTGTATGCCAGGTAAAGGAAGAATGGCTGTTCGCGATGGCGATCGATAAAGTTACATGACTCGCGCGTAAATGCATCCGTGAGGTTTGATCTCTCATCTACAGGTTGGCTACCTCGCAAAATCGGATTGTCTGCATCGTATTCCGGTTCGTTGCTACCAAGGTGCGTGCTCCATACGATGCGGCCATCGGACGATGTCCAGCGTCCCTGGTTGCTACCGTCGGGAAGCGATTTTCGTCGTAGCCAAGTTGTAACCTCGCTCCAGGGATGAGGTACAAAATAATGCCCTTCATGCAAGAATCCGAAAAACTCATCAAATCCTCGCCGTTGAGGATGAAACGGCGCCGTTCCGCCGAGATGCCACTTGCCGATCAACGCAGTGGCGTAACCAGAGTCTCGAAGTCGCTGGGCTATCGTCCTTTCTTCGACCGGCAATCCAATGCCAGGTGCCGAGTTCTTGGCACCAATCGGGTTAAACTCGAATCCAAAACGCGTCTGATATCGCCCCGTCAGTAGTGCAGCACGAGAAGCGGCACAGAATGCGGCGGTAACATAGCCGTTGGTAAATCTCACTCCGCCCGCAGCCAACGCATCGAGATTGGGAGTCGGAATATCTTTGCCTCCGAAACACCCTAACTCACCATAACCCAAATCATCAGCAACGATCAGCACGATATTGGGGCGAACCACTGCATCGCTCGCTTGAACAGCATCAAGAAATCCGGTAACAATGCGTCCTACTAAAGGAAAGTATAGAAAGAACACCGCCCAAGATTTTTTCATGTTTCAATTCTTTCCTCTGCGACTCGACTTGCCAATTGCATCACAATCCCGTTTGGAACTCTGCATAGTCTAATGACTGGAGCAATTTGGAGTGCGACTGATACTATGAAATGGGGTTCAGAATAGCGGTTTTCTACGGCCGCAATGCTTTGGCGTAGTGCTTGAATTGTCGCATTTCGGACTACGTAGAGTGATTTCGTCTGGTACAATTGCACGCAATGGAGTTGAACCATTGTTCAGCATATAGCTTCCAACACATGAGCCCTTCATTATGTCTACTCTCCCGCGAATGGACCGAACGATTGTCAAACGTTCGACACTCGAATTGCAAGGTCGTGATAGTGGTGTACATGCAGCAACATTGGTAGAGCGGATAATGATGGTTTGGCCGTTGACCCTTACGGCGTGGGCATTCAAGGAACCGAATTTTGTTCAACCAAGACTTCAAAGACATGTTGTTCGCATTATCCGAAGCAAAAGCTGATTTCCTGTTAGTGGGTGCTTATGCGATGGCCGTGCATGGACATCCGCGAGCAACAGGAGATTTGGATATCTGGGTTCGGGCCGATATTGAAAATGCCCCAAGAGTCCTTTGTTCTCTTGCCGCTTTCGGTGCGCCCTTGGATGATTTGACCATCGACGACTTATCTAAACCAGGGATTGTTTTTCAGATAGGCGTAGAACCATCTCGAATCGACATCTTGACAGAAATTTCGGGGGTTCAGTTTGAAGACGCTTGGGAAAACAGAGTATTGATTGAGATGGAAGATGTTTGCATTAATGTAATTGGGCGGCAAGATTTAATAATCAACAAGCGCGCTAGTGGCCGACCTAAAGACTTAGCTGATGTCGTGACCCTTGATCCGGAAAATCAACTACCCGATCGGTTCTAAGCGATCAGTTTCTTGATAACAGTTCCGCCGAACTGACTGAGCTGTTTGAAACGACCTGCATGGTAGTAGGTCAGTTTGTTATCGTCGAGACCTAGCAATCTCAACAACGTCACATGGAAGTCGCGAACGTGATGCACTTCTTCCACGGCGGTCATGCCGAGTTCATCCGTGGCACCGATCGTATGCCCTGCATTGCAACCACCACCTGCCATCCAGATCGTCATCGCATTCGGATTGTGATCGCGGCCATACGCCGTTCCACCGCGAACTCCGTTGTCAGGCGTGCGCCCAAATTCGCCGCACCAAACGATCAATGTACTCTCCAGCAATCCACGCTGCTTAAGATCAGTAATCAACGCCGCGATCGGTTGATCTACAGCACGCACCAAATTGCCATGAGCTCGCTCGATGTAATCGTGACTGTCCCACGATCCATTGTAAAGCTGCACAAAACGTACTCCTTTCTCGATCAGCTTTCTGGCGAGTAAACACTTGCGTCCGAACGCATCGGTGGCCTCGTTGCCGATTCCATACATCGCTTGCGTTGCCGTTGTTTCATTCGAAAGATCTAATGTCTCTGGAACTTGCATCTGCATACGAAAAGCTAATTCATAATTATCCATCCGCGTGCGAAGTTCTTCGTGTTCTCGATGTTCGGCAACATGCGATTGATTTAGCTTTGCAATCAAATCAAGATTCTTGCGTTGTCGATCGCGTGAGACACCTTCGGGAGGCGCAAGATCGAGAATGGGTGATCCCTTGGGACGAAGCGGAGTCCCTTGGTAGTGAGCAGGCAGGTAACCGTTGCTCCAGTTGGCAGCACCTCCTTGGGGATAGCTGACTTCCGGCAGGACGATGAAGCCGGGTAGATCTTGATTGACGGCACCGAGTCCGTAACAAACCCACGCACCGATGCCAGGATCTCCACCGAATCGATTCCCGCAATTCATCTGATACATCGCGGTTGGATGATTCACACTATCGACTTGGCAACCGCGAAAGAAACACAGGTCGTCCGCCACTCTGGCCAAATACGTCCAGTTGTTCGCTATGTCCGCACCACTTTGACCATGTTTGCCGAACGTGAATGGACTCTGTACATAATAACGTTTCCCACTTTCCATCGCCGACTTTTGTTTCCCCTCGCGAGTGAACTCCTGCAAATGCAGTTTGCTAAGTTCGGGCTTTGGGTCGAATGTATCAATATGCGAAGGGCCACCCTCCATCATTAAAAAAATGACATTCTTGGCTTTTGCCGATTCATGCGATGGCTTGGGGGCAAGCGGATTCGCTTGATCGTCTGCCGACAATAGCGAAGCAAAGGCAATGCTTCCGAGACTTGCACCAAGACTCAAGACAAAGTTACGCCGCGATGGCGAAGAGCGGAATTCCATCGATGCTCTATCAATAGACATAAGCGAACTCATTTGCATTGAAGAGGGATAAACAGACGTCGGCTAACGCGCGGGTATGACGAGAGACGTCCGATCCTTGCATATCGGGCACATAGTCAGCATAAGCATGGAGCTTTTCATGGAACGAGAACCGTTCCCCAGTGTTCTCTTCAACAGCTTCGCGGCGAACCTCAAGCGGCAGTTTCGGTATCACGATTGGTTCATCCGCCATGATGGACTCGATGTCACGCCAATGTTTGAGACAAAGGGCGACTTCTTCTGAATTGGCGACTCGGCCAAAGGCAAGCTCGAAGCATCGAGAGATCGCCTCTTTGTCATCTTGGGTTTCTTTTGCTACTCGGTGTGCAAGTGCTAGAGCGCGGACATGAGTCGCTTTGCCATTGAACATGGCGAACACTTGAGGTGAGACGACACTCGCTTCACGCCGCTCGCAAGAAAAGTCAGGAGCTGGCGAGTTGAACAACTCCATCGCCGGATCGCTGAGACCTCGTAACTTTAATGCATAGATCGAGCGTCGGTTACGTTGTTCCGGCTTGGGGTTCGGGGTCCAAGCAGCTGCAAAGGTTCCCATCACTTGCCGAGGCTGTAGGGCCGCCTCTAAGTTGATCTCAGGGCGATTGGGGATACCACCCAATTTGGGATTGAGCTCACCGCTGGCCGCGAGCATGGCATCGCGTAACTCTTCGGCGCTCAAACGTCGCGGTTTGAATACTGCGTAGCTCGTGCTGGTTGGATCGTTTTCGCGCAATGATTCGTAATCCGGATGTTTGGAACTGCGTCGATAGGCGTTGCTGGTCATGATTGTTCGATGCAATGCTTTCAACGACCAGTTTTGTTCGACAAGCGTCGCAGCTAACCAATCCAGCAGTTCAGGATGAGTCGGCTTTCTGCCCGTGCTACCGAAGTTGTTCGGATTGCCAGCGATGGGCTCACCAAAATGCCACATCCAAACTCGATTGACGATCGTCCGAGTCGTTAGAGGATTGTTCTTGCTCGCAACCCATTCTGCCAGCGCACGTCGACGTCCCTCGATGCTTTCAGGAATGGCCACTTGCTGAATAGCACCGAGCACACTCAGCACTCCCGGTTTTACTTTGGTCCCTTCGGTGAATGGATCCCCACCGATCAAGATGCAGGACGATTCCAGTTCCCCAGCTGTCATTCGATCCGCAGGGACGCGAGTAGGTGCATTGACCAGCTTTGTTGGAAGGGTGCGACCGCTATACACCGACAATGCAAACGGTTCGTATCGCTCGAGCTCCCACTTCAATCGTTCGAGTCCCTTGCGAGCAACTCGCTCCAATCCAAACTGCTCGGCAGTGAAGCCGACTAGCTTTGGTGGGAATTCGCTCTCCGGCACTTTCTTGGCCAGCAAGGAATTGCGGGCGGCAGAAAACAGGTCAGGGTAATTCTTGCGTTTGTTTGTCTTTGCCTTGGTGTCGCCTTGTTTGGCAGATTCAACAGCCGCATTCCAGTCGGTTGGATCGAGCCCCTTCTCAACGAACCACTTTTGTGCGTTTTCAAGCAACATCGTATCTAGCTTTGCCAACGTCGATTGATACTCGGCGGCAGCTAGTTCGAGATATCGTCTTTCGTCAAAGCCATCGGTATTCTCCGATTCAAGGAACGGTGCGGTGCGTTCGCACAGTTGTGTCGTCGAAAACACTGCTTGCATCGCGTAATAGTCATGTGTGGGTATTGGATCGAATTTATGATCGTGGCAGCGAGCGCATTGCAAAGAATGTGCCAGGAACGTTTCGCCAACGCTATTAGTAACATCATCAAGAAATCGTTGCCTAGCGATTTTGGCGACTTCCATTCCGGTCAATTCCCAAGGGCCCATGCGCAGAAAGCCCGTTGCGATAATCAATTCAGGATTGTTCGGATCCATTTCATCACCTGCGATCTGCTCTCGGATGAATTGGTCATAAGGCTTGTCCTGGTTGAAGGCACGAATCACGTAGTCTCGATACCGCCACGCGTTGCCACGTTCAAAGTCGTTGGCAAAACCAGAACTGTCTGCATAACGAGTCACATCCAACCAATGCTGCGCCATTCTCTCACCGTAGTGCGGTGAATCTAGCAATCGATCGATAAGCTTCTGGACGGCAGCATCTTCGTTCTCAGCGAATGCCTGTTCGAATGCGGATATCTCTTTGGGGGTTGGTGGTAAACCAGTCAGATCGAAAGTCGCCCGTCGAACGAAGACTCTCGCTTCGGCTGCGGGAGCGAGCTTCAATCCCTTCGGCATTCGCATTGCAATCAATGCATCGATCGGGTGTTGATCGATTGAATGCGGAATGCGAGGTTTCTGAACCGGTTGATACCCCCACAAGCCTTCTGGTTTGTAACGGCGGTTTGCCCACTCTGCAGACAATGCGCCAACCGTAGGCATCAAGATTCCGTCCTCCTTGGACCATTGATCTGCATTCGCCGTGGCAATCGCTTCTGCTCGCTCACGGTCTGGCCAATGAGCACCTCCAGCTATCCATTCCTTTATCCACTGGGTTTGTTCTGAATTAAGTTTGTCGGCTTCCTTGGGTGGCATTGGTTGCCATTCGTCATGCGATCGAAGCACAGCCAAGTAAATCGGGCTATCTTCTGGTTTGCCCGGGACGACAACAGGCTTCGCTTGGTCGCCACCTCGAAGGAGCGATTCCAACGAACGCATATCCAGTCCGCCTTGAATATCCGTAGGATCCTTGCCATGACACGCCGAGCATTTCTCATGCAAAAGCGGTTGAATGCGTCGGACAAACAACGCGTCGTTCTCATCCTCAAGAGCAGACGCTTTCAAAAAATTGCACAGACCAAGCAACAGAAGCTGCCAACTTAATAACAAGATTGCGAAACGCCGGTTGCACATCGGGACTTGGCCCTTTTCAGCTTCTTTGAAACACCCCATCAACACTTGTTCAGGCTGGTCTCATGATACTTCAATGCCGCGTCGGGCGATACAGACTGGTGTATCACTCTCTCCACGCTCTCCGCGGGAGGGTTGGCCAAAAGCCGGGGAGGGAGCACTGAGTTCACCATTGCTACTTATTCTCCACCAACCCTTTGGTTCGCCTATGCGCCTCACTCGCAAAGCAAGTAGAATTCTTGCTAAATGAATTTCGAGTACAATGGAAGATAACCCTTGCGCATCCATCCACTTCAGAAACCTCTCGTCTGCTTTCGATATCGTTTATGGGAATTCGACAACTAATCCAATACCTGCCTACACGGCATGCGATGGCAAAGGCCGTCGTGTTTTGGATCGTCGTTGTCGCTATCGACTGCATCCTGCTCCGAGCCATCAGCTACGCCCAGGAAAAGAAAACGGACAAACGTAGCGAGTCTTTCTTTCTGGAGACCATCAAGCCGATCTTCGAATCAAAATGCCAATCATGTCATGGTTCGAAGTCGCAAAAGAGTAGCTACCGACTGGATGTGCGCGAGATAGCTTTCGCTGGGGGCGACCATGGTGAACCTCCAATCGTTCCCGGCAAGGCCTACGAAAGCTCTTTGCTGCAATATGCTTCCGACGCGAACTCGGATATGGCTATGCCTCCCAAAAACAGTGGTGTATCTCGATTGACTGCACAAGAAATCGAAAGCCTGACGCAATGGATTGAATCCGGTGCGATTTGGCCTGATTCGGCGAACACAGTGATCGAGGCCCCTCGCAATTGGTGGAGCTTTCAACCGCTGAAGCCATCGCTGCCGACGGATAATCGGAGCGAGCGAGCCACAGCTTCCAATCCCATCGACCGATTTATTCAAGCCGAGCTGGCTCGCGTTGGCTTGAAACCCGCTCCACCCGCTGATCCACGCACGCTAGCAAGGCGACTCTATTTCGATCTTGTAGGATTGCCACCCACGCCAGAAGTCTTGGATGAATTTGAACATTCGTGTATGCAGGACGCCGAACAAGCGATCGAAGCACTAGTGGACAAACTGCTGGCGATGCCACAATACGGAGAGCGATGGGCTCGGCATTGGCTGGACGTCGTGCATTATGGAGACACTCATGGCTATGACAAGGACAAACCTCGTCCAAACGCTTGGCCTTATCGTGATTATGTGCTCCGAGCACTCAATACCGACAAACCTTATGCGAGATTTGTCGAAGAGCAAATCGCGGGTGATGTGCTCTGGCCCGATACGGTCGATGGCACTGAAGCATTAGGGTTTATCGCTGCGGGGCCTTGGGACTTCATCGGGCATGCGGAGCTTCCTGAATCAAAAACCGATGGGAAAATCGCGAGACATCTCGATCGAGACGACATGGTTTCAAATACGATCGGGACATTTTGCAGCTTGACTATCCACTGTGCCCAATGCCATCAACACAAATTCGATCCGATCACGCAAGAAGATTATTACCGCGTGCAATCTGTCTTCTCCGCATTAGATCGCACGGATCGGCAATACTATCGCGATGAAGCAACGCAAAAACAATGGATTACATTAACGCAATCAAAATCGAAATTGCAATCGGCTCTCGAAGCGATCGAAGAACCACTAAGGCGAGCCGCCGGGGATGAGTATAACTCACTTAGTCTACGAATCGATAACGCCCAGCGGAACAAAGACAAACAGGCAAACCCAAGCGATGCATTCGGCTATCACGCTGCCATATCCTCATCGCAAACCGTTGAAAAATGGGTTCAAGTCGATCTTAGAGATCGCAAAGAACTAAGTCGTATTGTTCTACGGCCGTGTTACGATGACTTCAACTCTATCGGAGCAGGATTTGGTTTTCCGATTCGCTTCCGAGTGGAGGTATGCGACGATCCTTCGTTTGAGTTGGATGTTGTCGCCCTAACGGAAAGGCACGCTGAGACAGTCGCAACGGATTTGAAGAATCCAGGCCTAGAGCCGTTTACCATCCATGCTTCGATATCGGACCGCATAGTTGGCAGATACGTTCGAGTGACCGCTACCAAGCTTGCCAAACGCTCGAATGATTTCAATTTCGCGTTGGCGGAGTTGCAGGTCATGGATGCCGCAGATAACAACCTTGCCTTGGGAAAAGAAGTCACGGCGTTGGACTCCGTCGAAGCTCCGCCAAGATGGCGCAAGTCGAACTTAACGGATGGATTGTTTCCGACAGTCTCTAAGAAAGAAGATCGTGCGGCATTGATTGCAGAACGTGAAGCATTGTTGTTGCGTTTCATCGATCCAGCAATGAAGCTTCGACGGTCCGAACTGAAAGAACAGTTGAGGACGGTGGAGGCTGAGTTAAAAAAGCTTCCAGCTCCTAGCATGGTTTATGCTGGCGGAATTCATCACGGCAAAGGAAACTTTGTCGGGACCGGGCCGACGGGGGGCAAACCGCGTCCGATATTCGTGTTGGCTCGCGGACAAGTGACGCAGCCATTGCGCGAGGTTGCGCCTGGGGCGATCTCTTCGCTCGACTTCCAACCTTTTCAATTCGCAATAGACAACGATTACAACGAAGGCCAGAGACGTGTAGCACTTGCGCGATGGATTACGCATCCAGCGAATCCGCTTACCTGGAGGAGCATTGTCAACCGTGTTTGGTTGTATCACTTTGGTCGAGGCATCGTAGATACTCCGAACGATTTCGGGCGTAACGGCAGTTTACCAAGCCACCGTGCGTTGCTCGATTGGCTGGCATTGCATTTTCGGGATAATGGTGGATCGCTCAAACAGCTTCATCGATTGATTGTTACGAGCGAAACATATCGACAGGCTTCAACACACAACGCAGAGGCTGACAAAATCGATTCAGGGAACACACTGTTGTGGCGACAAAATCGACGGAGATTAGAGGCCGAAGCGATTCGCGACTCGGTTCTCGCAGTTAGTGGCAAACTGGACTTGTCGATGGGGGGCCCTGGCTGGCAAGATTTTGTTGTGGAGCATCCGGAGCATTCGCCTCATTATGAGTACGCGTTGGCTGATCCTGAAGACGCAAAGACATGGCGACGATCGGTTTATCGATTCGTCGTGCGTTCCCAGACACAACCATGGATGACATCGCTCGACTGTGCGGATCCATCGATGCGTGTGGATAAACGCAATGAAAGCCTATCGTCGATTCAAGCGCTCGCGTTATTGAATAATGGTTTTATGTTGACACAATCGAAACACTTTGCGGAACGTGTAGCTCAAGCCTCAGATGATATCTCCGTCCAAGTGGATACGGCCTATCGTTTGGCATTCGGAAGTAATCCGTCGGAATCGCAACGTTCGCAGTTGATTGCATTCGCACGAGAGAATGGATTACCCTATTTGTGCAGGTTGCTTTTTAATCTTAACGCGTTCACTTTTGTGGATTGATGGGAGCAAACATGCAGTCACGAAGATCATTCTTGATGGAGTCCGGCGGAGGACTGGGAGGCATCGCCCTTGCATCGATGTTGGCGAGTGACGGACAGTTGCAGGCCGATGGGCTGCAGACTCACCATCCAGCTCGCGCGAAACGTGTTGTCCAGTTCTTTATGGCTGGAGCGGCGAGCCACATCGATTTGTTCGATTACAAGCCGGATTTGATCCAACTCGATGGCAAACCGAGCGATTTTGGTGAGCCCGTCGAAGCCTTTCAAAATGGACTGGGGCCCTGGAAAAAGCCGGTGTGGGACTTCAAACCGTATGGCCAGTGCGGCAAGATGTTGAGCGATACAGTGGCACCCTTGGGGGCTGTCGCAGATGAGCTTGCTTTCATCCACAATATGGTGAGCAAGTCGGGCGTCCATAGCGCCGCGACGCTTCAACAATCGACCGGATTTTTGATACCAGGCTTTCCAGGTGCAGGTTGTTGGGTAAGTTACGGTCTGGGGTCGATCAACGAGAACTTACCGGCGTTCGTTGTTCTTCCTGACCATCGCGGATTCGCGTCCAATGGAGTCAAGAATTGGGATGCCGCCTTTCTGCCCGCACAGAACTCTGGAACGATCATCCATCCAGGAAGATCGGATCCTATCGCCGATCTCTTTCCCCATCGCAGCGGTTCTTTCATTACGCAACAAGGGGAAAAGCAATCACAACAGTTGATGGCTGAATTGAATCGCGAGCACGCAGCCATGCGCGAAGGTGACTCTAGACTCGAGGGTCGGATTCGAAGTTACGAACTGGCGGCCAAGATGCAGTTAGCAGCTCCCGAGGCGCTCGACTTTTCCACGGAACCTGATTACATCATGAAGATGTATGGCTTGGACGGTGGTATACGTGCATGGGACAAAGAAATCAATGCCGAAGAGGAGACCTTTCACTTCGGGCAAAAGTGTTTGGCGGCGCGAAGACTGTTGGAACGAGGCGTTCGATTCGTCCAAGTATGGAGTGGCAATGACAACGGCTTTCCTCGCAGAAACTGGGACTCGCATGAAGATGTGCATCGCGATCATGGGCCTTTGGCGATGGGAATGGCACGCGGCTGTGCAGCTTTCATCCAAGACCTAAAGCAACGCGGCATGTTGAACGACACTCTCATTCTTTGGACTACGGAGTTTGGACGGATGCCTTCGACCCAGGGTGGAAAGGGACGCGACCATAATCCATTCGTCTTCACCAACTGGCTGTGTGGCGGCGGGATCAAGGGGGGGACTACGTACGGAGAGAGCGATCACTTAGGATACAAACCGTTGGATCGAAGCAATCCCACGCAAGTCTACGATGTTCACGCTACCATACTGCATCAACTCGGGCTGGATCATACGAAGCTAACATTTCGTAACAACGGGATCGATCGTCGATTGACGGATGTTCACGGGCGCGTGTTGAGAGAACTGATTTGAGATTTTGCGTCGTGATGCCGTTCCCCGAAGAAACATGGGTTAGTCTTCTCCATTACTGGTGCAGCAAGTCACCAATACCATGAATTCTGAATAGACTGATGAAAGTTAAGTCGACTCAAAGACGACGACTTGACATCGTTCGTCAAAAAGGTACATTCATTCCTTGAACGTATATGCGCGTCTTTGAAACACCCCTTCAGAGAGGTAGGAATGCCCAGCCAACCAGCCAACTGCGTTGCTTTCCAGAACGAATTTCTTGGCTTGCATTGTGTTTCTCTAGTTTTTTAGGGATCGCAGCCATTGGAAAGTTAGCTGCGGTTATGTTTGAAGTCGACGGAGAAATCCACCCAGTAGCCTCTGCTTCCGTAGTGTTTCTGGAATTGCTAATTTCATTAGGTTTGATTTGGAATTCAGTGCGAGACCGAAGTTTCGTTTGGCGTGCTTGCTCATGTCTTGGTGCTGTGTTCTTAGCTAGCTTTGTATGGAAGCGATTATCGGGTGATGTAAGTGGTTCATGCGGGTGCTTAGGAATAGTCTGCGAATAACTTCCAGATTTCATTTTGGCTGAGGAATTGCGGTGTAGTTGAATTTCGGGAGTACTGCATCGAATTGGATCTTCATCGTTTCTTTGAAATCCTCGGCAACC
>Ga0068877_10001671_pt1 | contig 18141 bp, 15 predicted proteins | sample NOAtaG_FD_66437 | JGI IMG/M metagenome (GOLD analysis project Ga0068877, IMG submission 66437) | Freshwater lake microbial communities from Lake Erie, under a cyanobacterial bloom - NOAA_Erie_Diel6S_1000h metaG | ecosystem: Environmental > Aquatic > Freshwater > Lake | place: USA: Ohio, Lake... | reverse complement strand
GTGATGCCCTCGCGGATGTTGATCGTTTCGCCGCGGTTTGGTCTTGTGGGTGGATGCAATATCCAATGGCTTTTCTGTACGGAGCAGTCCGCCAGCAAAACCGCCTGCACACCGATCTCGATGTGGCCACAGTCGATAGCATCCCTCTTGCGCAGGGGAACTCCATGCACTGAGCTCGGGTGCACGCAGTGGTTTAAAACAATCTGGATAAAGACTCTGAACTCTGGCCATCTGGAACTCGTTTTCTTCCTCCGAAAAAGTGCAGGTGGAGTAAACAATTCTTCCACCTGGCCTAACGAGTTGGATAGCGGCATCGAGAATGCGATGTTGCCTCTTTGCACTATGATCAATTTGCGATGGTGTCCAGGCGTTCGTACTGCGCTTTTCCTTTGCCACTAGCATTTGACCGCTGCAAGGAGCGTCTACCAGGACTGCATCGAAGGTCTCGGGTAACAATTCTGCCAAATCTTCAGGATCATGGGATGAAGTGATGAAATTCGCATGACCCGTTCGGCTAAGCATGAATTGCAATACATCTATCCGTGAGCGGATCGACTCATTCGCAACGAGTAAACCTTCGCCACACATACTCTCCAGTATTGCTGACGCTTTGCCGCCAGGCGCTGCGCACAAATCGCAGATCCATTCACCAGGTTTCGGATCGAGCAATGCGATCGGCAATAACGAGCCCGCGTCTTGGATGTAGTAATCCCCAACTGCATAATTCAAGAAGGAAGCGGGACGAACCGATTGGCCCTCAGTGCCAATCGCAACCGGCATCCCTGAATCGCGGTGCTTACCGTGTTCAGGCAGCACCCATCGACCGCGAGAATACCAATCGACAGAAGCGACGCTGAATGGAAGCGTGCGAGCTAGACGGTCATCTCGAAGCCTTATCGCTCGATCCGGATACTTCTGACAAGCTCGTTCGAAAGAGTCGTGCTCAGATCGATCCAGGAACCGATCCAAATTCATCAAGTGCCTGCACCGGAGGGAGCAGGAATCGCAGGCTTATTCGTGGTAGGTTTGGCTTCTTGCTTTTCTCGCCAAGGTTTCTTCTCTTGGTAGCTCTTGAGTTCGCCCTCTAATTGCTCCAATTGCTCGCTCTCTTCTTTCTTGCCGAGATCAACGGCTTTTGTTGCAAACTCAATCGCCTTCTCGAAATCGCCTTTCTCGGCATAAGCTGCGGCCAAGGTACTTAGAATATGCGCCTGGGCATAGTTCGTAAGCTCGCACGCCTTTAGTCCAAGCTCCAAGGCGCGTTCGCCATCCCGGACCCCATCTTCCGGGCTGGTGGCGTATAGCCAAGATAGATTGTTCAAGAGCGACGAACGAATATCTTCGTTGACTTCTTCTGGCATCATACGGATCGCTTTTTCATAAGCTGATACCGCATCTCCATGTTCGCCTTGACTCAATAGAATCTCGCCTCGAAGCCGAAACGCCTGCCAATTCCCGTCGTTCGCTCGCGTTACCTGATCTATTACTCGTAGCGCTTGTTTGTGATTGTTGTTTCGCCAATAGGCCAAACCTAGCTTCAATTGAAGCTCTTCACGGAGTGGACCAGGCTGAATGCGATTGATGAGCGATTTGTAATCTTCGATGGCTTCGGCGTAACGGTCGCTGTCCGTAGCAATATCAGCTCTCAATAGAATAGCATCCGCGTTATCTTCGTCGATTTCGAGGATTGCCTCGACATCTTTCAAGCCTCCTTCGAAATCTCCGGTCCCAACTGCGAGTCTGGCTCGAAGCAACATCGTTGGTACATTGTTCTTGATGAGAGCCAACGACGCGTCTAAATCTTGTTTCGCTGCTTCTGCGTTCTCTTTCGAAGTATGAATGAGAGCTCGCTGACGTAATAGAGTCGCCTTGATCTCGTCGTCGGTTGCTGCATCAATGCTTTTGGTGCTGAAGGCGAGCGCATCGTCTACTTTTCCGCTCTGGAGAAGAATCGTGATCTTGCTTGCGATGAACTCGATGTTGTCAGGTTCACTTGCAAGAGCCTTTTCCAGCGTCTGAAGCACCTTGTCGAATTTCTGTTGCGATTGCAGCAGCAGCAGATATCGTTTCAACACTTCTGCGTCGTTAGGATTGATCTCGTACGACTTTTCCATATCGGTAACTTGGTCATCTGTCTCTTCTTGCATCGCTGCCCGGGTTGCATAAAGCTTCGACAGCTTTTCTCGAACTTCCAAACTCTTTGGCTTCGACTTGAGCACAGGCTCCATGACCTTGATGCCGTCGCTCAAAACGTCGCGTGCTTCCCCAAACTCTTGTCGATCTCGAAGGATCGCGGCTTTAATGATATAAGCCTCGATGAGAGTAGGATCGAGTTCGATCGAGCGAGACAAGTCCTCGATAAACTCGCCCATCGCTTTGCTGACGCGGGCCTGTGAGCGACGCGATTCTTGGAGATCTCGGATTCCGAACTCCACACGTTGCTTCAGAACGGATGCCAAAAAAGTTTTTGCGGCTTCATCGCTCGCAGGCGATAGCCCCTTGCGAATAGCGGAGTCGACCAGGATGACAATCTCATTGAGTTTGTCCAAAGAGTCGACGTTGATTCTCATTTGAATCGCTTTGTCGAAATCCGCTTCTCCCGGTTTCGAATCAGGAATGACAAGTTCGCCGGATCCCTTTTGTGGCTTTTCTTGAGCTACTGCAACTCCACCATCCGAGGCAAAAAGAACCGAGCCTGTGGCGAGAGCTACCAACAATCGCTTTCGAGCCAAAGCACGTCGAGTAAAAATTGCTGTAGGTGTTGCTGTAGAATTCGTCGTAAACATGATCGATCTGTCGGTTATCAATAAAGGTTTGTCAATTCGTAAATTCGAATTGTTCGGTGGCTATGTTGTTCGTTAATGATGCATTGTATAGGTTTGACTACCTGCAATCCTAGCTCGATTGGGCAATCGGGACTAGATTTTCACTCTTCCGCAAACGAGCTGGGAACTCGTGACAAACTATCTGGCCACGATGCTACGAAACGCTCATAAAAATGCTGGGAAGCCGATATTTTCCGGACGAATTTTAAACGTTCTGGGGCCGCCGCATGGTACATCCAAGCAGCAATCGTGGTGGATTGTCCAGATTCGTCGTAGATCGTCGCTTTTACCGCGACACGAATGTACTCGCTGGAAGTCTCATTTGGATCGTAACCTTCGATTCGGTCCAAAACAGTGCATGTCTCCTGCATGTCGCCGGGGTGAATCTCCCAAACCTCCCCGAGAATCGTACCGTTTCCATCGCAGGCTGCAGGGTAGGGCCCCAAGTCGAATAAATCGCCAGCCACCGTTGCCGGATGGATGCAGACCGGTTTTTTCGGCCAAAGGCCACTCCGTAAATGATTCCTCTTGAGCGTTCCGTAAACGAAAAACGCATGAATGCTTTCTTTGGTCATCAATCTCTCGAATGACATTTACTACCTGGGGGACTTGGGACTCAATGTCCAGCAACTCACTTCCCTTTCCAATGCGACAATCAACTTGAGCTTCAAACCATGCGGCACAATCGTGGCTCCAAAGACTCGTTCGCCGAATGACATTTGGTCGGGAGGCCCCCCATCCCTCGTCTGCAAATGAAGAACTCGATTCGGCGCTGCTGCTAACCAATAGAACTGGTTCTTGTCGACCGTTGCGGCGGAAAGAAGCCGACATTGTTCCGGTCGAACTGACAAAGGGGTGCCAAACAATGGCCTGTAGGAGCGATCCAACTGCAAGGCTCCTGTTTCACCCGATTGAAGTCTCTGTAATGCAACCAGATTCGGACCTTGGCGTCCTATACCCCAAACCCAGTTCCCAAACTCAGGACGAAACGTCAGTTGCTGCGTCTCGTTGTTTATGGACATGCCAGCCAGTGGGTCCAAGGCGGAATCGGACCAGAGCGAACTCCAGCCAACACAATTCGCGTCCATGTCCAATTGTGGGATGACACCTACCATCGATACGATATTCGATTCGAGTTTCGAGTTAGTTAACTTCTGAGTCGTTGGCTCAAACATCCTCAACCTCGATTTGTTTGTCGTCATGCACAAAATCGGTGAACCGTCTTTCATGGCCCACATTGATGATTCGATCGACTCTCCCTCGTCCAATTTGATCTGAACCGCCTCGGTCGGTGTCCATGCTCCTGTGGTTTTTCTCGGAGCAACAAAGAACCAAAATCGCGGCAGCCCCTCCGGAATCACGGCCAACCACCCGTGTGTCCATGGGTCGGGGCGAATATGAATTCGTACTGCGTTGGTTGCCAATTCGATGGGGATACTCGAGACGAGCGATTTCACTCCTGATTGATCGACAGTGAAAACACCACCGCTTTCATCTAGGCCCGTCATCATGCGGTACCCATTGTCTTTATTCGCAAAGACATCATCCGCCATAATCGCATCCGGAGCGACATGCGGAAGGTACAGTTCACCACCTGCAGCAGCCAATGGCTGTTCTAACTTTAGAACCCAGTCTCTCTCCATATCGTGATTCATCATTGGAAACGGAGCAATCTCTTGGTGTCTCAGCTCCATGTTTCCAATCTGATCTTTATCCAGTATGTTTCTATGCAAACGCGAAGCGTACCGGGCCTCGTCATGAACAGCATCCTGGATTTCTCGACTCGCCACGTCAATGCCTTCTTTCAACGATTGAACGACGTTTGGAAGTACTCGAAAATTTGGTAACTCAGAAATCATATGCAGTCTGTTGTCGCGACCGATCACGACATTGGCAAACGTAAGGGAGACTCCACATAACTTTTGCAATTCGTTATTCGTATCCAATGCGAGCGGCAAATCACAGTTCCACGCCTGCATCGCCACCTTCATTTTGTCGGCAGGTAAATTCGAAACCAAAATGATTTGGCAAGTGCTCTGCAGCCCCTGATTCGAGAACTCCCGCTCTAATGCGCGTATCTCATCCACATACGAACGACTCGCATTGGAATTGTCGATCCAAGCAAGCACAGTGATCGGCGTTTTCCTGGCAGCGCTATCAAACACCTCTTTGCCATCCGCGTCCTTCAATAGAACGGGCGCGAGTAATTCGCCTAGGGCTTTTGGCTTGTTTCGAGGGGGTGGTTCAATGAATCGCCGAACGAGTAAATCGTTTGGTTTGCGAGGCAGGCTCCATTTAGACCAATCGATCTGGCCATCAGCTTTGGCGGCTATCAGATCGACTGAAAAACGAATCTGCTTTCGATCAAATTCAGGCGGCATTGGCGGGTACGCCGCCAAGATGATCTCGATCGGCAATTCCTGGCGCAAAATGAGCTTTCGTGTCCGATCTACCCACAGGACGAATCGTCCTTCGTCGTAGATAATCTCGACACGATCGCAAGAAACATTGTCGAATACGTCCTTCGACAACATTGCAAATTTGCCTTTGTCAAAAAAATACTGCATCGGTTTGGATGCCAGTAACAACTCAATTGCCAAAGGAGTCCCGACGTTGGGGATAGACAGCACGGGGAACAGATGGTCTTCGAAAAGCCAATCTAGATTGATAGTATCTGGCAATGGCCGAACGACACGCTGATTGTCAATGATTGCTTTCAAACCATCGCCAACAATCGACTCAAAGGTTTGCGTCGTCCACATGGATCGCAACGCCCTAGCATTCACTGCGAGTTTGTTGGGCCTTTCAAATGCAATCTTCAAAGGTTGATTAATTATGACGGGATCTTTCTCTAACGGAATCGAAAGGTGAAGCACCGCTTCGTCTTCATAGGACTTTAACGATGCATAGTTTGCGACACATTCAGCAATCAAACGTTTCGCGTCTTCTCCTGAGTCTACGATAGGGAAGTCGGTTCTTTTCTTATCTTCAGTAACCTCGTTGCTCTCGACTTTCGGGTTCGATTCTGCTTCCTTTCCTTTGTCTTTAGCCAGTTCTTCGGCCGCATTAACACTGCCGTCAGGACTAGCCTTCTTCGACGTCTCAGTGCCCAAAGATGGATTGTTCGATTCAGGGTTAGGTTGGCAGCCGCACAATGCAAAACCAAAAACGCAACCGACCAACAGGACGAGATTAAAGCATTTATGCCACATGAGAATTGCCGGCGCGATATTGGAGGAGATAATCGAGAGCATCTTATTCTTTGATCTTGCTATTCTTTGATCTTGTTGAGTTTGCCTTGTGCTCGTTCGACGAGCGATAACATCTCTTTGTTCCCATTGTACAAACTGATAACACTGTCCCATATTTGCTTAGCGCCTAGCAGATCGCCGCTCGCATACTTCTTGTCCGCTTCATCCAATCTTTCCTGAAGAAATCTTCGTAGTTCATCTGCGCTCGGAGGTTGCGATTCGATGATGGCGATTTGCCGCCGCGCAAGATTGACAAAGGCTCGATCTTTTTCTTCGTTCTTCAGCAGCGTCACAATGGCTTTGTATCTATCCAGTGCCGTCACCCGATCTCCGAATTGTTCGAAACGATTGGCTTCCATATATTTGCGTTCCCCCTCGGTCGAAGGGTCACGCCCAAATCGCTTGTTCGTTTGGATCTTCTGTTCAGCGTTGACCATTTCGATCTCGACCAATCGTTCTTCGGCCCAAACGGCGGTCTCACTCTTGGGGAACCGCTCAATGATTTCCAATAGGTAGCGATCTTTGGCTTCATTGATCGAGCCGACATCCTTCCGATCAAGGAAAATTTCTGCCCGTGCGCGAAGTGTTTTCTCCCCTAGCGGCAACATCAGATAACCAATCAGCCCGAGAGCGGACATCAATATACCGAAAAGCACCACGGGGCGTTCCAGGAGACTTGGTGAGTCATTGTAGCCATCTGAGCTTTCCTTGCGCCGGCGCGACTTCTTCTTTTTTCGGCCTAATGCGGCCGCTGCTTCGTCTTTGTCTACATTCATCTGCAAAGGACTAAAGCCAGAGATGGCATGCTCCCCAACTCCAACACCAGAGCTTGCACGTTTTTGCGCTTCGCGAAGAGCCATCGCGGTTGCGACTGCAGAGAATGGTCGCTTCAATGGATCTTTGCTCAGCAACTGTTCGATAATCGCACTCAACCATACAGGACAATCGTAAACGATGGTTGCAACCGGCGCTGCCTCTGTCGTCAAAACCGCTTGACGAACCATCCCTGCATTGGCGCCTCCAAACGGAGCTGATCCCGTCAACGCGTGATACAAAGTCGCTCCCAATGAGTAGAGGTCCGTGCCAGTGTCGAGTTTACCCTTCGCATCAATTTGCTCTGGCGGCTGATATGCCAAGTCCGTGGGCTTCGGAGGTTTGTTCATGGTCGGCCCTGGCCAGACTTCATTTAACTTGACGACCTCTCCACCGAGTGTGAGAAGAACTTTGTCTGGCCGGATCCGACCATGCACCCATCCAGTTTCATGCGCTTTTTGCAACGCATCACAAAGCTGTAGCCCGTAATCGAGCACAACTTCCCAGCTAAGCCTCTCCCGTCTCTCAAGTGTGACATCCAAAGACTCTCCCTCGACCAGTTCGTAGACGAGGTATGCATCTTTGGCATCAAAGCCACCTCCAAAGCACCGCACGATACCAGGATGCTTCAGCGTTTTGATTCGCTCAAGATGGTTCGCAAACTCTTGCTTGCTCTCCGGTGTCATCCCCATCGGCATTGAAAAGACACGAACAGCCACTTGTGAACGTTGTTGAACGTGGATGGCACGAAAAAATGTAGAGCCCGATGAACCGAGCGGAGCCTCCAGAGCAAGTGGTCCGATGCGAGAACGGGTCACAAGCTCAGCCTCCCCCTGTCGCCTGTCCAGCGAACTTCAATCCATTGATGACGCAATCTCGGACAGCTTCAACATCAATCCTGTTGATGACCTCCACTCCTCGTCGGGTCGCAACATAAGGACGCCGATCCACAATGGTTGCTCCGCGTGTCAGCTCCCCCAATTCTTCGACATCCACGCTGCAGTCTTCTGAACCAAACAACATGGGCTCGACCAAGTAAGCCACACCGAGAACAGCATTTAAGTTGATTGCCTCTTGACCTCGATGTTGCCGGTAGGTCCGAAACAAGTGAGGAACAATCGAGTGCAGAACACTTCCTGCACGTGTATGCTTCGCTGGCAGACTATTCAAAAAGTTGAGATCAAAGGTCACTTGATTCGTGATCTCCAATGGGATCAGTGTCTTAGTCGTGGGTGATCGCAACACTGAACAAGCACTGGACGGATCAAAATGCATATTGAATTCAGCGGCCGCGGTCACATCACCGATTCCCTGAGTCGAGCCACCGACGATGACAATCTTGTCGACTTGCTCCATGATCGATGGATCGCGCTGGAACGCTTTCGCCAATCCTGTTAATGGTCCCAAGCATAGGACCGTGACCGAGTCGGGCGAGGATTTGATTTGATCAGCAAGCAGTTTTTCACTGCTCATGATGTGCTGCCGTTGGATCGGCGTAAAATGGACGTTGCCGAGTCCATCTTCACCATGCAAGTAACGATTGTCCGTCACGGGAGCATCGTCGGGGTCGGTCCCCGCACCGATACGAGGGATCCGTGGTGGATCTAGTTTTTCAAGTAGCCCTACCACGTTCTGGGTACACCGGTCCGATTCGACTGTTCCGGAGCAAGTCGTCACTGCAATGACCTCCAGCCGCGGATCGAAAAGAGCCAAGATTAACGCGATCGCATCGTCAATTCCTGGATCACAATCAATGATTACTTTTCTCGCCATGCTGGACAAAAACCGATAGAAGGAGTCAACTCGTATTTTTCACGCAACTCTATTGTTGTACGTGACTTAGCCCCTTTTCGCTAGACGACCCTACTTTCTATTTGGTATTGGTGACCGCCGATGCTCGAAGATTTACTAGAAACCGTCCACCAACGCACGGACTTATCCGCCGATCAAATGCAGCAGGCCATCCTCTGGATGCTTGCAGGGCGGGTTGATGATGAGCAAATTCGCGAATTGCTATTGGCGCTTCGAGAAAAAGGAGAGGCCGTTTCCGAATTGGTCGGGGCCGCACGGGCGATGCGGGTCATGATGACCCCTATCCGCACCCAACGCAAAAACCTCGTAGACACTTGCGGTACGGGGGGCGATGGTGCGCGAACTTTCAATATTTCAACAGCGACTGCCATCGTTGCTGCTGCTGCCGGTGCGACGGTCGCAAAACATGGCAATCGAAAGGTCACCAGTGCATCAGGTTCCGCCGATGTGCTGTCGGAACTCGGTGTCAAGGTAGATGCTCCGCGAGACGTTGTCGAAAAATGTCTCAACGAAGTTGGCATCTGCTTCTGCTTTGCTCCACTTCTTCACCCCGCAATGAAACAAGTAGCCGAAGTTCGACGTTCCCTCGGTGTACCTTCTCTATTCAACTACTTAGGACCTCTCTGCAACCCTGCAGGAGCTCAATTTCAAATGATCGGGGTCGGAAGAGAAGACCTGCAAACCAAGATTGCTGCCGCCATGCTGCAACTGCCGATAGAATCTGCCATCATCGTCCGTGGCGCCGATGGCATGGACGAGGTTACGTTAGCCGCTGAAACCCATGTTCATCATATCGCCCACGGCATGCTAACGCAGACGACGTGGTCACCCGAGACGTTCGGGCTGCCGCATAGCAAGACAGAGGATTTGGTGGTCGATGGACCTGTCGAAAGCGCCCAAGCGATCCGATCTATACTAGCTGGTGAGAAAGGCCCACGCCGCGATATCGTTGTTGCGAATGTAGCAGCAACATTGTGGGTTTCCCAATGGACCCATTCGTTGTTGGACGGGGTGGCTCGTGCCCAACATGCAATCGACTCGGGGAACGCGGCAGTGATTCTAGCGAAACTAGCAGAACACTCCCACCTATCCCCTGCATCGTGACTCGATTCGTAGAAATGGGATCCTGTGAAACTGTTCTACACAGACCACTTTGAGTTACCGCTTCCAGATGGGCATCGATTTCCAATGTCCAAATATCGATTGCTCCGAGATCGAATCGTAGCGAACCCTTCGCATGCGCAAGATGTGCTTTTGGTACCACCTGCAGCGACCGTGCAACAACTGACCCTCGCGCATGATCCCGACTATGTAAACCGCGTCTTTCTCGGCCAATTATCCGATATCGAACTAAAGCGTATCGGCTTTCCCTGGTCCGAGAAAATGGTGGAACGTTCTCGCCGTAGTAGCGGTGCAACGCTTGCCGCCGCGAGAACGGCACTCAAGGAGAGGATTTCTGTCAACCTCGCTGGCGGCACGCATCATGCCATGCGAAGTGCCGGCGAAGGCTTTTGTGTCTTCAACGATGCTGCCGTCACCATTCTTTCCTTGCGTCACGAAGGGTTGATTCGCAATGCGTTGGTGATCGACTGCGATGTTCATCAAGGGAACGGAACGGCAGAGATTCTAGGAAACGACCCTGACTGCTTCACCTTTTCGATCCATGGCGAAAAGAACTTTCCGCTTCGTAAACATCCAAGTTCGCTGGATATCGATTTGCCAGATGGAACGACGGATGAACACTATCTATCCGAGCTTCAACGAGGTTTGCAACAGTGCATAGACTCCGGACACTACGATCTGATGATCTATCTGGCTGGCGCAGATCCTTACGAAGGAGATAGACTCGGACGATTGAAACTCACCAAACCAGGATTGATCGAACGAGATCGTAGGGTTCTGCAATTTGCACAGAATCACTCGATCCCAGTCGCAATCGCGATGGCCGGCGGTTATGCTCAAAATGTCAACGACATTGTAGATATCCATGCGGCTACTGTCGCCACTGCGAAACAGTTTGCTCAACTGCTTTGAAATGCCGCTATTCTTTGCTCGCAACTTGGATGCGACCAACTCGATCGGCGAATCCCGTTGTCTCGATAAAGTTTCTGAATGACTTGTGCATAGCAATCACAAGCCTCCGCACGCGTGAGACCTTTGTGCTCGATCACAAGCTCGATCGCCATCTTGTCTGCGTCCCATTCCGTCCACCAACACGTCGCAATCAATAGCAATGGAAACGCAATAGCAAGCAACGAGCAGATCAACATCAGCGAAGTTCCTGTGAATGTTGTCATCGCCCAGGCCAACAAAGGAATCGTCACAACGGCTGGCACCAAACGTACGATCCCGTGTCGACGAATACAATGCGCCAATTCATGAAGAACGATCAACTCGATTTCCCGCGGTGTAAATCGCAACATCAATCGATCCGTGAGTAGCAGTTTCTTTTGAAGCAGACCGTTGACGATAACGGCATTGCTCATACGGCAGTTGGTAGGCCATAGAAAAACAGAAGGGCGGGTTCCATGAACTCGCATCCACAATTCTTGGATCGATCGAATCTGGTCTTCTCCCGATTTGGCTTCGTCAGATTTTGCGGCGCACAGTCGCTCCGAACCTGAACTCCAGACGATCCACGCAGGTATCCAGAGGGATGCCAAAATGCTGGACACCAGCACGATGCAAACGGTACTCCAAATGGTTATCGAACTCACACTTGGAATACTCCACAGATCGGACTCCCATGCGGTCGGGCCCATTGCGAATCGTATTCCATCGCATGCTGCCGCAATCGTCGTCATCACCACAAAAGGGAGAAACGACATCCATTGCAGTTTGGCTTTTGCCCCATGCAAAAAAAGAAAAAACAGGACGCTGGGCAAGAAGAAAGATAACATGCGCCCGGTTAATGAGAATTGCACGAATGCGAATTGACTCGTAAAACCTGGCCAACAAGCTATCGCCAGCAACAACGGTTGCAACAACAACCATACCATCTCCATCGTCGAGCGATTTGCGAGTAGGTACACGATCGAGGTGCAGCGTTGGCGATCTCGTTCCAGGCAACGACGTGAGATGCGATTCAATGCCATGAAGCTTGCAATCGTTATACCCAATGCCAAGCAATGCTCGATCGAATCTTCGACGACCATCGCATTTCCCGCATCTGCTCCCATCCAATAATGATAGAGCGGCCATGCCAACAGCGCTGACGGGAGGATGGCTAGTGGAACAAAGCTCATTTTCGAAGGCTTACCTGCGTCCAAGACGCAAAAACACGTTGGTAGTCAGCAAAGACCGCATGACTTTGGCCTTTGCCTTAACCGAAGCCATCACGGTGCAGTATTGGCTCATTGTGACTTCAGGCTCAGTCCCGATGATAAATGCTCATTGCCCATTTTGGCCGGTAGAACGGTTGTTTCTCAGGCTGCTTTCTTCGACATGATTGCAATGTAACGATCGCAACGGCATTGCGGTTGCTGAATTCCCATAAACTTCAACCCGCAAAGCAACGACTCGTCGCTTCCTCCCCATCCCATCCCAACCCGACGCGTAAGCGAGGGATTCTGTGGGATTGTAGGTCCCTCGCTCGCCAGTTCTTGATTGTGTGTTTTCAACTGCCTCACCCCTTACTGCGGAATCGGATCGCTGCGTCGGATCGTCTTCCCTTCCCAAACAGCTTCATCCGTTTTTTGGTCGTACGTCAGAACGCGATTGGCACTGTTGGGCGCGGGAGGTAAATCGATCTTGGGTAACCATTTCTTGTGCTCCGCAATAATCGTTGCCATCGAGGGATCACCAGCGAGATTCTTCCATTCGTTCGGATCGGCAACCATATCGTACAGTTCCTCGCTCCCGTCGGCATAGTGAATGTATCTCCAACGCTCGCTTCGAATGCCATGGTTTCCTTGATTGTGGCTAGTGATGGCAGGGCGTTCCCGCTTGGTCGTCGCATCCTTGAGTTGAGGTATGAGACTGAGTCCCTCCAAATCATTTCGCGGCGAGACACCAGTCAAATCGATGAGCGTCGGATAAATGTCAAGGAGCTCGGCTGGTTGTGTACAGCGTTTTCCCTGACCGATTCCAGGGCCTGCAAAAAGAAGAGGAACGCGAGTGCCATCGTCCCAGAGCGTGTTCTTACCCGTGATCTCTTTTTCTCCAAGGTGCCACCCATGGTCACCCCAGACAACCACAATCGTGTTCTCCGCGTGCCCTGATTCTTCCAATGCGGCAAGCAAACGTCCGATTTGCGCATCGACAAAGCTAGTGCTTGCTAAATAGCTGCGAACCAAGTTCCTCCACTGGTTGTTTTCTTTCACCCATTTCAATCTAGGCTCGGGAAGCTCCCAATGGATATACCACGAGAATCGAGGTGTATCGGAGCGATCTCCCTCTAGCACGGTTGGCAAAACGCTATCGTCATCCGGATAGAGGTCGAACCATTTTTGTGTTGCATAGCACGGGACGTGGGGAAGAAAAAAACCTGCCGCGATGAAGAAGGGTTGATCTCGCGGAGCTGACTTGATCTGCTCCAACGTCCATGACGCGACTTGATAATCTCCTTTTTGCGTGTCATCGTTATCCAGTGGCCAAACCCCCCAGTCCATCAGAGGGTTGTTACCCATCGGCGTCTCCCCAATGAGTTTTTTCGGCGGCTTGGTGCCAACGCCACCAAAAGGTGCCGTCACTTGGAACTCGGGGAGAACGGTAGGGTTGCTTCCTTTTTTGGCGTTCGGCCGATTACCTCCACCACCTGTTCCTCCGTGATAGATTTTTCCTGTCGCCGCAGTCCGATACCCGTGATTGGCGAAGTGTTGCGGCAATGCAACACGATCTTTCCACTCAGGCAACGTCCGAAACCAAGGAGCTAAGCCATAGATACCGGTGGTAGTAGGTCGTAATCCCAACAATAGGCTTGTTCGCGATGGATTGCAAAGCGGAGCGTTGCAATGAGCGTTGAGAAAGCATGTGCCTCGACTTGCTAGTTTGTCCAAATTAGGCGTCTTGGCCATGGGATGGCCTCCCATCGGACCGATCCAGTCGTTTTGATCATCGATGGCGATGAAGAGAATATTCGGACGATCGGCCGCATATACCCCAGACACCCGCAGACCGACCGTTAGCAAAAAGATGCAAAAAGGAAGGAAAGGACGGGAAGACGAGGATGGTAAACTTCGTTTCATCGAAGATGCCCCTGAAAAAGGATTAGAAATCATGGTTCCGATTTTGGACGGAAAGGAAGACTGGAGGAAGTATTCGTGAACATCAATGATATCAACTCGAAACCGATGAATGCGTCTCTGCTCGGAAAGTTGCCCATGTGCATGCTCCCTTGAGACGAAGAAGATTTGCAACGGGTGAGTATGCGATTGACCTTCACGGAAAGGTGCCATAGAAATGCAGTATGAGTACAGCAGAAAACCTACCAGACGGTACTATCTCCACCCGTCCGTCCATAATTGAACGACCATTGCTCGATCGACCATTGGCGGGCCACGAGGCTCATGATCCGGCCGTTCAGCGGCTTCGTCGGCGAACGTTTGCGATTATTTCTCACCCGGATGCTGGAAAAACCACATTAACCGAGAAGCTTTTGCTGTTCGGTGGTTCGATCGACGTCGCGGGTGCTGTTCGAGGTCGAAAAACGCAAAAGTCAGCAACCTCCGACTGGATGGAACTGGAAAAGCAACGGGGAATCTCAGTAAGTTCGACAGCACTTAGCTTCGAGTTCGCTGGATGCCAAGTCAATTTGCTTGACACGCCAGGGCACCATGACTTTAGCGAAGACACGTATCGAACATTGATGGCAGCCGACGCCGCTGTCATGGTGATTGATATGGCGAAAGGGATTGAAACGCAAACAGAAAAGCTCTTTCAAGTTTGCCATTTGCGCAAGATCCCGATCATCACGTTTGTGAACAAAGTGGACCGACCCGGGCGAGTTCCATTTGAGATTTTGGAGGAGATCGAGCGACGATTTTCTTTGACGCCAATTCCGCAGAATTGGCCGATCGGTGCGGGAGCTGAGTTTGGTGGGATCGTCGATTTGCATACAGACGATATTCACCTGTTTCAAGATCGCCAAAGCTCACGACGCAGCGCATCCAAAGTTCTATCATGGGATGATACGGAATTGGCGGAGTCATTTCGTCCAGAGTTAATCGAGTCAACCCAAGAAGAAATCGATTTAGTGCGAACCGCGGGTGACGAGTTTGATCGCGAAAAGTTTATGGCAGGTGAACAAACGCCTGTATTCTTCGGTAGCGCGTTGACCAACTTTGGGGTGGAGCACTTTTTGCACGGCTTCTTGAAACTATGTCCGCCGCCGAGCAATCAAGCGACGTTGGCTCACCAAGGAGAAATTGATGACCAAAACTTCTCAGGGTTCATTTTCAAGATTCAAGCAAACTTGGATCCGAGGCACCGAGATCGGGTCGCATTTGTACGCGTTTGTTCTGGTCGGTTTCAACGCGACATGGAAGTTTCGATTGCACGATCCGGTCGCAAGATCCGGCTTGCTCGCGCGATGCGTATTTTCGGTCAAGAACGAATCACGATCGACGAAGCATTTCCTGGCGACATCATTGGTGTGATTTGTCCCGGCGAGTTCCGATTGGGCGACACGTTGTGTGAAGGGCCTATCGTGAACTACGAGGGTTTGCCTCAGTTTTCTCCAGAGTTCTTTGCGGTGTTGGAATGCGCAGACACGAGCCGACGCAAGCAGTTCGACCGCGGCTTAGCACAACTCGTAGAAGAAGGGGCAATCCAAATGTTCTACGACGCCAAGGCTACGAGACGAGAGATGATACTCGGGGCTGTAGGGGAGCTTCAGTTCGACGTTGTTCAATTCAGGCTTCAATCGGAATACAACGCACCATCCAAACTGAATTGGCGATCGTTCAAAGTAGCGCGATGGGTCGATATCCCGAAGGACTCAGAGCTAACGTTGCCTTACGCGGGCAAATGGGTTACAGACCAATTCGGTTACAATGCCGTGTTGCTGCAATCGGAATGGGATCTCAAATTTTTAGAGCGAGAAAACCCTGGAATCGTAGTCCATTCGATTCGACGCCACGACTCCGAAACCATAAGTCCAAAATAATAGCGGCAAATGAATAATAGCAGCAAATGAATGACGCGTTCTCCAGTGTGATCGACTCACGGTTAGCTCCGCCAGTGAAGAAAACAAGTGCTTATAGCGTCACTCGTATTAGCAATTGAATTCCCACAAACACAGGAATGTCAAACGCTGAAACCAACAGCGATCACGCAAAACACTTTCCCACCTTATTCTGTCCCGGCTGGAATTTACGCATGCCTAAAACGGCCACCCATCTCGAGCTATTCGCGTGTTTAGTAGGATTTCGACAGGCATTGCGGCTCCTTCCGTCCCTCTCGCACGCTCCCGGTTGGGATAAGCCTTTTGCCTACGGCGTATCCTTTTCGGTTACCCTCCCTGGCCTGATGGCTGCCCCTTGCAGAGGTAGAGTGACCATTCTTCTTTATCTTGACGGGATAGTTGGAATCGTTGCCCATTGGCGTTCCAGTTCAGTGGTATAGGATGCGAATCCGGAATCAGTTCGAACTCATAGCAATTCTCGCATTTGGAGAGCCAGTGGATGTTGCCTCCCAACACGAGTTCCACGGAACCTCTGCCATGCGAAATGGGGCCGGAGTAATGCAGATAGACAGCTCGATGGTTCGGTAATTGCGATGCAGCTAGTACTGACCATTGGTCTGGCGGGAAGTGTAATTCGAAGCAGTAGAGGGATCTTTCATCTTCCGATAGGTAGTCCGCAAATTGGAGTAGGAGATCCCAATGAGATCCCCGGATGCTGGGCGTGGGGAGGGTATGTCGGAGGACGCTAAAACGCATTCAAAATTATTTCTTTAATTGTTCCGGTGAATTTTCCACTCATTCCCGGGGGAACTAAACGCCACTCGTATCATCCAAATCGACGTCAAGCTCTGCAAAACCGTTCCGTTGTGCACTGTTTGATTGGTTATTTTGGGCTGGAATGGAAGAATTTACTTGCTCATGCAAAAATCTAGGCCACAGGGCGCACCCGGAATGGGGGGTGTTTCGTGGGCGGGAGGGTTTGCCTGAAGCGGACAAATTTGCATCCAAACCCAGGCTAATTATACTCGACAACGTGAGTTCTCGCGGGCTGGACAAAGGCAAGGTGAAAACCGACGCCTTTATTTGACCTTGCGAGACATACAAACTCGTCATTTCCCTGGGCTTGTTTTGGCCCTGGGAGTTCAAGCTACCTTTGCACTGAGGGTTGGTGATGACCATCCGCTGGTTTCGCAACAAGAATTCTCTATCGAAGACTGATCAGAACGCGAATATTGGGAATAGCCAATCGAAACGGACTAAGTTTCGGCGCTATCTTCTTGAGGCGTTGGAGCCTCGTCAATTGATGGCGGTTGGGCCTCAACTGATTGGGATCCAGCAGAACACGAGCGAGCTTTTAAAGAGCGGCGATGTTCTCACGCAGGCTCCTCGCGAATTGGTCTTTCGTTTCGATGATGCCCAGCTCATTGACGCCTCGACCGTCTCTGGGATTCGCATCACACGCGCGGGTGGGGACGGGTCGTTCGATCTAGCCAGCGCTACGAGCGACTTTGGCAGCACGGGGCGAGTGAACATTCAGTTCACTGCGACGGAGCCGGGCCGGTCGTTCACGATGAATGTCACGACGCGAGATTTGCTCATCAACTCTCCGCCAACCGTAGGGCTCAGTGGTAATACGATTTCTTTGGTATTGAATAGCAACAGTGGTTCGCCAACAACCGCCGACCAGTTGGTTAACGCGATCAATACTTCGACTGCGTTGAATGGTGCTGTTCGAGCGAAGATTCATGGTGGTCTCGGATCGACTCGTATCGGAGCCAATTCTCCATCGAGCTACTCACCAATCGTTCTCAGTAGCACAAATGATTCCGTCGTTGTTCCAGGGTCGGTATTGGTCGGCCAAGCGCCTGATCAAAACGAAGTGACCGTTCGATTTGCGGAAGCACTGAAGGATGATAACTACCGAATCGAGATTTTTGGATTCGATGATCCAGGACTAGGCATTGTCGGGCTTCGAAACGTTCCGGAAGGATCGGCACCGGGGAATTTGTTCAAGCCGTCTCTTGACAGAACTCGCAAAGACACGATCGATTTCCGACTGGATCTCGGGCCGCAAGTGGTCTCGGTCGTCCCCCAGCCGACCTATCGAGTGAATGGTCAGTTGCAGCAGCAGAGAGATACCATTGTCGTCTATTTTGACAATGACAAACTGTTGGTCGAGAACGATGCGGCTGGACGCCCAACGGCACGCAGTGTGGAGAACCCTGAGTTCTATCAACTTATCTTCACGTCGAACACCGTTCGTAACACCGACGATTTGTTCTTCAATCCAACAGCGGTTACCTACAACGCAGCCGCC
>Ga0068877_10001668_pt1 | contig 18180 bp, 14 predicted proteins | sample NOAtaG_FD_66437 | JGI IMG/M metagenome (GOLD analysis project Ga0068877, IMG submission 66437) | Freshwater lake microbial communities from Lake Erie, under a cyanobacterial bloom - NOAA_Erie_Diel6S_1000h metaG | ecosystem: Environmental > Aquatic > Freshwater > Lake | place: USA: Ohio, Lake... | reverse complement strand
CCGCAGCGGCTGCGCGGTGCCGGCCGCCTGGCCCGCATGGGCTGGCTGGGTACCGTGGCATTCGGCCTGCTCGTCACGCTGCTCGGCGTGCTGTTCGTGCAGGCCCGCCAGGCGCAACTGCTCGAACAGGCCATCGGCGCCGAAGATGACCGCCTCGTCGTGGAGGTGCTGCAGTCCGAACTGCAGTGGCGCGCACTCGAAGCCGCCTGGCTCGCCACCGCCGGCGCCCTCGCCAACACCGAAACGCCGGACGCCGCCGCCACGGCCGCGCTGCGTGCGCGTTTTCTGCCTTGGCAAGCCGGGCTCCAAGCGCTCGAAGAAGCTCAGCGACAGCCCTTGTTCGCCGATGAGCCTTCGGCACGCGCCACGCTGGAGGCCCTGAGCCGCTTCGCCAGTCGCGCGGGCCTGAGCCTGTCGGCCCAGCCGACGCTGCCCCTCGATGCCGCCTTCCTGCAGGCCGGGCTGCGCGAGCTGGCGCTGCTGGACGCCCCGGTGCGGGCCCTGTCGACGCTGGCCGCCACGCGCATGGCCGCGCACGCCAGCCAGCGTGCCGAGGCCGTGCGCGCACAGAACCGGCTGCGTCTGGGGCTCAGTGGCTTCCTGGCGGTGCTGACGGCCGCGTTCGCGACCCTGGCGCTGCACCAGGTGCGCCAGTTGCGCCAGCGGCGGGCGGCGCTCGAATCGCTGGCGGCCAGCCTGGCACGGGCCCGGCACGACGCCGAGGCCGCCAGCCGCGCCAAGAGCACCTTCCTGGCCAACATGAGCCACGAGATCCGCACGCCCTTCCATGGCCTGATGGGCATGCTGTCGCTGCTGCGCGAAACCGGCCTGAGCCCGAAGCAGATCGACTACCTTCGCACCGCCACCGAGTCGGCCGACCACCTGCTGGTGATCCTCAACGACATCCTCGACATGTCGCAGCTCGAGAGCGGCCGCCTCACCCTGGCGCCCGCGCCGATGGACCTGCGGGTGCTGCTGCGCGAAGTCGAAGCGCTGATGCGGCCGCAGGCGATGGCGCGGCAGCTCTCGCTGCATGTGGACATCGCGCCCGAGCTGCCCGAGCGCGTGACGGCCGACGCCACGCGGCTCAAGCAGATCCTGTTCAACCTGCTGTCCAACGCGATCAAGTTCTCGGACCGTGGCGAGGTCGTGCTCGATGTCCGCCTGCGGCAAGGCGCGGGCAGCGCGGCAGAGCTGGTGTTCAGCGTCGTCGACCACGGCGTGGGCATCGACGAGGCCACCCTGGCCCGCCTGTTCAACCGCTTCGCACAGGCCGACACCACACGCGCGCGGCGCCACGGCGGCACCGGGCTGGGCCTGGAGATCTCGCGCAACCTGGCGCGGCTGATGGGAGGGGACATCACCGTGACCAGCCGGCCCGGGGTCGGCAGCCGCTTCGTGCTGGCATTGCCGCTGGTGGCGGCTGCGCCGCTGCCGGCGGCTGCCCGCCAGCCCGACTCGCCTGCCCCGGTCACACGCCGGCTGCGGCTGCTGGTGGCCGAAGACCACCCGGTCAACCGCCACTACATCGCCGCGCTGCTCGAAGGCCAGGGCCACGACGCGCACTACGTCGCCAACGGCCTGGAGGCTGTCGACGCCGCGCGCCAGGAGGCCTTCGATCTGGTGCTGATGGACCTGCACATGCCCCGCATGGACGGCGTGGCTGCGACCCGCGCCATCCGTGCCCTGCCCGACCCGGCGCGCTCGACGGTGCCCATCGTCGCCCTCACGGCCGACGCCTTCGACGAGGCGCGCGACCGCTGCCTGGTCGCCGGCATGAACGACTTCCTCACCAAGCCCGTGAGCCCCGCCCGGCTGGCCACCCTGCTGCGCCAGTTCTTCGGCAGCGGCGAGGCCGGCCGCGGCGCCGATGCCCAGGTGCCGCTACCGCCGCCGCCGCTGCAGGCGGGTGCGCCGCTGCTCGACGAAGGCGCCATCAGCGCGGCGCTGAAGGCCATGCCGCGCGAGCGCTTCGCTGCGCTGCTGGGCAGCTTTCTCGACCAGGGGCCGCAGACCGTGCAGCACCTGCGCGCCGCCGTGCGCGACGCGCAGCCGCTGGAACTGCGCGTCAATGCCCATGCCGTCAAGGGCGCGGCATTGAACCTCGGCCTGGGCGCGCTGGCGGCCACGGCGCGAGCCCTGCAGGAGGGCGCTGCGCACCTGCCGGCGCATGAGGTGGCGCGCCTGGTGCAACGCTACGAGGAGCAGCTGCAGGCCACGCGCGATGCCTTGCAGGCCGCCGGACTGCTGCCGCCGCCGACGCCTAGATGATGATCGGCTCGGGCTCGAGGCGGATGCCGAAGCGGCCGTAGACCGATTCCTGGATGGCCCGCGCCAGCGTGACCACCTCGGCGCCGATGGCGCCGCCGCGGTTCACAAGCACCAGCGCCTGCTTGTCGTACACGCCGGCGCGGCCGATGCTCTTGCCCTTCCAGCCGCAGGCGTCGATCAGCCAGCCGGCGGCGAGCTTGCAACTGCCGTCGGGCAGCGGGTAGTGCACGATCTCCGGGTCACGGCCGATGATGTCGCGGCACTGCTCGGCGCTGACCACTGGGTTCTTGAAGAAGCTGCCGGCGTTGCCGATGACCGCCGGGTCGGGCAGCTTGGCGCGGCGGATCGCGCAGACCCAGTCCGCCACCGTCTGCGCATCGGGCTCGGCGATGCCCGACTCGGCGCGCTTGCGTTCGAGGTCGAGGTAGCCGAGCACCGGCTGCCAGGGCTTCGGGCAGCGGAATCGCACCCGCGTGATGACCGACTTGCCCGCCAGGCCACCGAAGCCGTCGTGCTTGAAGACGCTATCGCGGTAGCCGAAGCGGCAGGCCGCGGCGTCGAGCGTGACGCTGCGACCGGTGACGAGGTCGACGGCGTCGAGCGAGTCGAAGCGGTCCTTCAGCTCCACGCCATAGGCACCGATGTTCTGCACCGGCGCGGCGCCCACGGTGCCCGGGATGAGCGACAGGTTCTCCAGGCCCGGCCAGCCCTGCGCCAGCGTCCAGGCCACCGTGTCGTGCCAGTTCTCGCCGGCGCCAGCCTCGATGATCCAGGCCTCGTCCGTCTCGGCCACGAGGCGGCGGCCGCGCACCTCGACTTTCAGCACCACGGCGTCGAGATCCTTCGTCAGCACGAGGTTGCTGCCGCCGCCCAGCACGAACTGCCGGTCGCGGCCCCACTCGGGGTGGTCGACGACACGGCGCACGTCGGCGTCGCAGGTGATGCGGATCAGCGTGCGCGCCACGGCGGGCAGACCGAAGCTGTTGTGGTGGCGCAGGCTGGCGCGGTGTTGCACCTGCAAGGTGCCGGAGGGGTCGGTCATGCGAGAATTTTCGCGCATCCCCTTGCCGCTTCCGAGCCCTTCATGCCCAGTTTCGACACCGTCATCGAGCCCGATCTGGTCGAACTGAAGAACGCCGTCGACCAGGCGAACAAGGAGATCGGCACCCGCTTCGACTTCAAGGGCTCGAGCGCCAAGGTCGAGTTTGCCGAGAAGAGCGCCAAGGAGCGCGAGATCACCCTCTTCGGCGACAGCGACTTCCAGCTCGAGCAGGTGCGCGACGTGCTGCTGGCGCGGCTGGCCAAGCGCGGCGTCGACATCCGCTTTCTCGACCTCTCGGCCAAGCCCGTCAAGCTCGGCGGCGACAAGCTCAAGCAGCCGGTGGCGGTGAAGAGCGGCATCGACGCCGAATCGTCCAAGAAGGTGCAGCAGGCGCTGAAGGCCAGCAAGCTGAAGGTGCAAGGCGCGATCCAGGGCGACAGCGTGCGCGTGACGGGGGCGAAGAAGGACGATCTGCAGGCCGCGATGGCACTGTTGCGCAAGGAACTGGCGGACCTTCCTTTGTCCTTCAACAACTTCCGGGCCTGATGTGAGCCCCCAAGCTCGCTCGCGCTCGCTACCCCCCGAGGGGGCCGCCCGCCAGCGGCCCGGCGGAGCCGGCTCCGCGGCGGTGGGCTTGGCCATTGCCGTGCTTGAGGGGCATCTCCTGCTCCTTGGGGGCGCGGCATCGGCCCAAGGCGTGGTGCTCTCGGGCCGCATGGGTGAGCGGGCGCTGCTGGTGGTCGATGGCCAGCCGGTGACGCTGCAGCCCGGCGCCAGCGGCGCGGGGGTCACGCTGCTGCGCTGGCAGGGCGACGAGGCCGAGGTGCAGATTGGCGGCCAGCGGGCTCGCCTGCGCCTGGGCGGCACGCCCACGATGGTGGGCGGCGCGGTGCCGCGTCCGGCGGCGCGCGAGATCGTCGTCAGTGCCAGCTCGGGCGGGCATTTCACGCCCGCAGGCGCCATCAACGGCCGCCCGGTGCGCTTCATGGTCGACACCGGCGCCACGCTGGTTGCCCTCGGCCGCGACGAGGCCCAGCGCCTGGGCCTCGATCTGGCCAGCGCCCGCACCGGCGTCAGCCAGACGGCCAACGGCCCGGTGCCGGTGCAGATCGTCGTGCTCGACCGCGTACGGGTGGGCGAGGTCGAGATCACGCAGGTCGGCGCGGTGGTGCTGCCGCAGCCCATGCCCTACGTGCTGCTGGGCAACAGCTTCCTGACGCGCTTCCAGATGCGCCGCGACAACGACATCCTCCGCCTCGAACTTCGCTGAGCCACAGGCTGCCCTTGTCGCGGACGGAACAGCCGCGAATCGAACGATCGTGCTAAAACGCGGCGCATCGATGGAGACGACATGGACCTGAACTTCACCCCCGAGGAACTGGCGTTCCGCCACGACGTGCGCGACTGGGTGGCGCAGCACCTGCCCGAGGACATCGCCCACAAGGTGCGCCATGCGCTGCGCCTGTCGCGCGAGGACCACCAGCGCTGGGCCCGCATCCTCGGCGCCAAGGGCTGGCTCGGCTGGGGCTGGCCCCAGCAGTTCGGCGGCCCGGGCTGGAACGGCGTGCAGAAGCACCTGTTCGAAGAAGAACTGGCGCTGGCCTGCGCGCCGCGGGTCATTCCGTTCGGCCCGGTGATGGTGGCGCCGGTGATCATGGCCTTCGGCAACGCCGAACAGCAGCAGCGCTTCCTGCCCGGCATCGCCAGCGGCGAGGTGTGGTGGAGCCAGGGCTACAGCGAGCCGGGCTCGGGCTCGGACCTGGCCAGCCTGAAGTGCCGCGCCGAAAGGCAGGGCAACAGCTACGTCGTCAACGGCCAGAAGACCTGGACGACTCTCGGCCAGTACGGCGACTGGATCTTCTGCCTCGTGCGCACCAGCACCGAGGGCAAGCCGCAGACCGGCATCAGCTTCCTGCTCATCGACATGAAGTCACCCGGCATCACCGTGCGGCCGATCATCCTGATGGACGGCGAGCACGAAGTGAACGAGGTCTGGTTCGACAACGTCGTCGTGCCCGCACAGAACCTGATCGGCGAAGAAAACAAGGGCTGGACCTACGCCAAGCACCTGCTCGCCCACGAGCGCACCAACATCGCCGACGTCAACCGCGCCAAGCGCGAGCTCGAGCGCCTGAAGCGCATCGCCAAGGCCGAGGGCGTGTATGACGACCTTCGCTTCCGCGACCAGATCGCGCTGCTCGAGGTCGACATCGTGGCGCTGGAGATGCTGGTGCTGCGCGTGCTGTCGGCCGAGAAGAGCGGCAAGCAGACGCTCGACATCGCCGGGCTCCTGAAGATCCGCGGCAGCGAGATCCAGCAGCGCTATGCCGAGCTGATGATGCAGGCCGCCGGCCCGCTGGCCCGCGCCCACATCTTCGAGGCCATGGAAGCCGGCTGGCAGGGCGATGTCGCCTTCCCGAGCTCGCTGCTGCCGCTGGCCGGCACCTACTTCAACATGCGCAAGACCACCATCTACGGCGGCAGCAACGAGGTCCAGCGCAACATCGTCGCGCAGACCGTGCTGGGCAGCTGAGCCGGCACACAGGAGCACACATGGACTTCGATTTCACCGACGACCAGGAATCCCTGCGCGACGCCGTGCGGCGCTGGGTCGACAAGGGCTTCCCCTTCGAGCGCCGGCATGCGCTGGCCAAGGCCGGTGGCGCCACGCGCGCGGTCTGGGGCGAGCTGTCCGAGCTGGGCCTCGTGGGCCTGGTGGTGCCCGAGGCACACGGCGGCATGGCCTTCGGCGCCATCGAAGCCATGGTCGTGCAAGAGGAACTCGGCCGCGGCATCGTCAACGCACCCTATGCCGCCGCGGCGCTGATGGCCCCGGCCTTGCTGGCAGGCGCGCCTGCCGCCGTGCAGGCCGAGTGGCTGCCGGCGATGGCCAGCGGCGAGGCACTGGTCGTGCCCGCGCTGCACGAGCGCGCCAGCCGGCACCGCTGGCAACGCGTGGCGGTTCGCGCCGCCGCGGCCGGCGGCGGCCACCGGCTCGCGGGCATCAAGTGCCTGGTGCCGGCGGGTGACGAGGCGGATGCCTTTGTCGTCTCGGCGCGCCTGGCGGGCGCGGACGACGATGCCGCTGGCATCGGCGTGTTCCTGGTGAAGCGCGCCGACGTCCGCGTCGTGGGCTACCCTACGCAGGACGGCGCCCGCGCAGCCGACGTTCACCTGGTCGACACCCCGGCCACGCTGCTGCAGGCCGAGGGCGCCGAAGCCCTGGCCCGCGCCGTCGACATCGGCAGCGCCGCCGTCTGCGCCGAGGCCGTGGGGCTGATGGACCGCCTGGTGGCGATCACCGTCGATTACATGAATACCCGCAAACAGTTTGGTGCCACTCTGGCCAGTTTTCAGGCGCTGCGACACCGCATCGCCGACGTGAAGATGCACTTGGAACTGGGGCGCTCGATGAGCTATTACGCCAGCCTCAAGCTCGGCGAGACTGCAGCCCAGCGCCAGCGCGCGGTGGCGCAGGCGCGCGTGCAACTGGGCCAGAGCATGCGCCACGTGGGCCAGCAGTGCATTCAGCTGCACGGCGGCATCGCCTGCACCGACGAGTACATCGCCAGCCACTGCTTCAAGCGCCTGACCATGCTCGAGCTGACACTTGGCGACACGCTGCACCACCTGGGCGAGGTGTCGGCGCGCATGCAGGACACGGCCGGCGTCTTCGCCTGACCGAAACGGAGGGCCCCGTTCGCGGGGGGGTGCCCGTCGCGCAGCACCCCACGGCGGGCAAATCAGGGTTCACCCGGATCCGGTCGCCGCAGGCTGACCATGACGATATCGGGCGAGAGTCAGTCCCATTGCAGGGCAGGCCCGCCCCGCATGATCACCGCCCCCACCTCCCAACGATCCGACTGGTCGACGCCGGCGCGCAGCGACTGGGTCATCCGCGAACGCATCGCCTACGAGCGCGTGGCAACGATGGTCCGCGCCACGCCGTTTCCGCTGCTCGTGGGGCTGGCCTTCGCGGCCACCTCCACGGTGGTGCTGCTTCGCGAGACCAGCGCGGGGGCCGTGGCGCTGTGGTTTGCGGTACTGACGGTGTTGACCGGGCTGCGGGTGCTGCACACCCGCCGATTCGAAGCCGACCCTCAGCGGCAGGCCCGCGCCGACTACTGGGAACGCAGCTACCTGTTGCTGCTGCTGCCGTATGGCCTGGCCTGGACGGCCATGCTGGCCCTGGCCGGCCCACGCATCAGCGGCTTCACCTTCAGCTACGTCGTCGTCGGGCTGCTGGGGGTGGCCAGCGTCGGCGTGTACACCACGCACAGCGTGTTCCGCGCCAGCGCCGCGTGGTTGCTGTCGATCACCTTGCCGGTGGCAGCCTGGAGCATGTGGCGCGGCGGCATCGATGGCGTCGTGCTGGCAATGGGGACGTCGCTGTTCACGGGCGTGATGCTGCACGAAAGCCTGCGCAGCAGCCGCCTGCAGACCGAGACGATGCACCTGCGCCTGGAGAACGCCGCCATCGCCGACGACCGCGCCCGTGCCCTGGCCTTGGCCGAGCAGAGCAGCCGCGCCAAGACGCGCTTCCTGGCCACCATCAGCCACGAGATGCGCACGCCGCTGAACGGCATCATGGGCATCAGCGAGCTGATGCGCGATGAAGCCCGCGACGCCCACTTGCGCCAGCGGGCCGAGATCGTGCTGCGCTCCTCCAAACAGCTGCACCGCGTGATCGGCGACCTGCTCGACCTGTCGCGGCTGGAGTTCGGTCGACTCGCGCTCGAGCCAGCGCCCTTCGATCCGGCGCAGGCGCTGCGCGACGTGCTGGCGCTCGCCGCGCCGGTGGCGGCCGAGCGGGGCCTGGTGCTCGATCTCGAGGTGGTGCCGGCCGTGCCCCGCTACGTATCAGGCGACGTCGCCCGCGTGAAGCAGGTGCTGCACAACCTGCTGTCCAACGCGCTGCGCTTCACCAGCGCCGGCCGCATCGGCGTGACGCTGGCGCCCTCGCCTCAGGGGCTGCTCTACACGGTCAGCGACACCGGGCCGGGGATCGAACCCGAGCGCCTGGCCGGCGTCTTCGAGCCCTTCGACCACGGTGGCGCCGAGCTCGAGCGCCCGCACCAGGGTGTCGGGCTGGGCCTGAGCATCTCGCGCCGACTCGCGCGCGAGATGAACGGCGACCTCACCTGCGAATCCGAACCCGGGCGCGGCAGCCGCTTCTTCTTCACGCTGCAGGCCCCAGTGGTGGGCGAGCCCGCGGCTCGCGACGACGACGAGCAGCCGACACCGCGATTCGCGGGCCGCGTGCTGGTGGTCGACGACAACGAGGTCAATGCGCTGGTCGCCCAGGCCATGCTGGCGCGCCTGGGCCTGCCCAGCGACATCGCCATCGACGGCGAACAAGCCCTCGAGAAGATGTCCTTGGCACAGCACGACGTGGTGCTGATGGACTGCCGCATGCCCAAGCTCGACGGCTGGTCGGCCACCTCGCGCTGGCGCGACCGCGAGTTCCTGCAGGGCGGCACGCAGCGCCTGCCGATCATCGGCGTCACGGCCAACGTCAGCGACGCCGACCGCCTGCACTGCCTGCAAAGCGGCATGGACGGCTTCCTGCCCAAGCCCTTCCGCATCCAGGAGCTGGCCGACGTGGTGGCACCCCACCTGAAGGCCACTACCGCAAGCGGCACGACAGCGCCAGCGGCGAACGGCCAGTCCACCGCATGACGGCCACCGGGCCCTACGCGGGCTGCGTGACGCAGGTTGGCGGCATCGCCGTCGGCCACGCCGCGATGGCCGGCAGGCCCACCGGCTGCACGGTGCTCTTGTGCCCGGAGGGCGCGGCGGCCGGCGTGGCCCAGCGCGGTGGTGCGCCCGGCACGCGCGAGACCGATCTGCTGCGCCCCGAGAACGCCGTGCCGGTGGTGCACGCGCTGCTGCTCACCGGCGGCAGCGCCTTCGGCCTGGCCGCCGCCGACGGCGTGATGCGCTGGCTGGCCGCGCGGGGCCATGGCCTGCCGGTGGGGCCGGCGCGGGTGCCCATCGTGCCGGCGGCGGTGCTGTTCGACCTGTGGCTCGGCAACCCCGCCATCCACCCCGATGCCGCCTGTGGCGAGGCCGCCTGCCAGGCCGCCGCCGCAACCCCTGCAGGCGTGCCGCTGGCGCAGGGCAGCCAAGGCGCCGGCCTGGGCGCGAGCGTCGGCAAGCTCTTCGGCATCGGCCGCGCCATGAAGGGCGGCATCGGCTGCGCGTCGCTGCAGGTGGGCGGCATCACGGTGGCGGCGCTGATGGCCGTCAACGCCATCGGCGACGTGATCGGCGCCGACGGCACGGTGCTCGCCGGCGCCCGCACACCCGACGGCCGCCAGCGCCTGGGCACGGCGGCGGCGCTGCGCGCCGGTGCTCGGGCCGGCGCGCCGGTGGTGCCACCGGCGGGATCGGCCACGACCATCGGCGTCGTCGTCACCGACGCCGCGCTCGACAAGCTGCAGGCGCACCAACTGGCCGCGCTGGCCTACCACGGCCTGCCACGCGCCATCGATCCGCTCGGCCTGCACGACGGCGACACCTTGTTCGCGCTGGCCACCGGCCGCGCAGGGGCGCAGGCCGTCGACCTGTCGACGCTGGGCGCGCTCGGCGCCGAGGTGGTGGCGCGCGCCATCCGCAACGCCGTCTGGCACGCCGAGGCGTTGCCGGGGCACGATCTGCCCACGATGCGCGGCCTGCCAGGATGAGCACCCCGCGGCGCGCCACGCGGCGCTGGGGCGACATCCTCTTTCAGCAAGGCTTCGGCACGCGCCACGAGTGCCTGGGGCTCGTCGCCGCGGGGCAGTTGCGCCACGCCGGTGCGGTGGTCGACGACCCCACCGCCGAAGTTGCCACCGAAGGCCTGGTCTTCGATGTGAGCGGCACCACCTGGCCCTGGCGCGAGCAGGCGCTGATCCTGCTGCACAAGCCCGCCGGCTACGAGTGCTCGCGCAAGCCGCGCGACCACCCGGGCGTGATGTCGCTGCTGCCCGCGCCGCTGCAACGCCGCGGCGTGCAGCCCATCGGCCGGCTCGACGCCGACACCACGGGCCTGCTGATGCTCACCGACGACGGCGCGCTGATCCACCGGCTCACGCACCCGAAGCGGCATGTCGCCAAGGTCTACATCGCGACGACGCGCCACACCGTGAACGCCGACGCAGCCGCAGCCCTGTGCGCCGGGGTGGTGCTGCACGACGATCCAGCGCCGGTGCGCGCCACGGCCTGCGAGGTGCTCGATGCGCACACGCTGCGGCTCACACTCACCGACGGCCGCTACCACCAGGTCAAGCGCATGGTGGCCGCGGTGGCCAATCGCTGCGAGACGCTTCACCGCGAGTCCTTCGGGCCCTGGGTGCTGCCGGCCGATCTGCCGCCGGGGCATTGGCGCTGGGCGGATGAGGCGGGCTGACAAAGGGCTTCGACAGGCTCAGCCCGAACGGGTGGGGGCGGCGCCGCCGGTCGTTCGCGCAGCCCGCTCCGTTCGCGCTGAGCCTGTCGAAGCGCCCGCGCCGCGCCGCATCACCCCCAGCGCACACGCGCCCAGGTGCCGATCTGGCGCCACGCCTCGCGCCAGCGCCCACGCCGGCGCAGCGCATCGGCCTGCCGCATCAGGTGGCGCGCCAGCGGCTTGAGCGCCGGGTCGCCCACGCGCGCTGCGAACTCGCGGCGGATGAGCTCCGGCATCTCCGCCTGCAGCACCGCATCGCTCTGGCGCGCGCTCATGCCGGTGGCGGCGTAGTCGGCCACGATCAGATCGATCCACTGCGGCGGCGCCTCGAAGGCCGCGCGCAGATTGAAGGCCCAGTCGGCCCAGAGCCGGTAGCGCGGCTCGAAGCCGCCCAGGCGCTGCCACAGCGAGCGGCGGTAGAAGATGGCCTGCTGGCAGACGTTGGCCTTGAGCAGCCGCGCCAGCGGCATCGGCCCGGCGTAGCGGCCGCCGGCGGGCACGCCGTCGGGGCTGTCGGCCATCATGCGCACGTCGCCGTGCACGAGCTCGGCGGTGCTGGCGCGCAGGGCCTCGGCGGCACGGGCCAGTGTGTCGGGCGCGTGCAGCCGGTCGTCGCTGCCCAGCACCAGCACCCATTCACCGCGGGCGAGCGCGATGCCGCGGTTGATGGCGTCGTACACGCCGCTGTCGGGCCGCGAGTCCACCTGCAGCGCCGGCAGCTCGGCCGCGCGGCCGCGGGCGAGGTCGGACGTGCCGTCGTCGGAAGCGCCGTCGCTGACGATGAGCTCGAAGTCGCGCCAGGTCTGCGCCGCGATCGAGTCGATCGCGCCCGGCAGCAGCGCGGCGCTGCGGAAGGTGGGGATGACGATGCTGATCAGCGGCACGGCAGCGTCCCGGGCGGTTGGCCAGCGTGGCCGCGGCGTTTGCTCAAGCCGCCGCCCGGCGCGCCCGCCGCGCCAGCCGCCAGCGGTGCCAGGCCGCGCGCAGCCGGCCGGCCGTGGTGTAGGCCAGCGCCAGCGGCACGTCTTCGCGCGCCACGAACACGGCGTTGCCATGCATCGGCACGCCGGGCGCCAGCGGCGCGAAGCCGAGGTTGTCGAAGCGCCAGGCCAGCAGCTCTTCCACCTGCGGCAGCAGGCCGCCGCCGGCGTACACCGACTCGGTGCTGACCTCGGTGTAGATCAGCCGCACCTGCTGCAGCAGCGCGCGCGGCAGGGCCGACAGCACCTGGAACTCGGCGCCCTGCACGTCGACCAGCAGCACGTCGGGCAGCGGCAGGCCGGCCTCGGCCAGCGCGGCGTCGAGCCGGCGCGTGGGCACGAGAATCGTGCGCTGCACCTGCACTTGCGGGAAGAGCTCGCCGTGCGAGCCGAAGCGCAGCAAGGAGCTCGACTCGCCGTCGTTGCTGGTGACGTGGAACTCGGCCTCGCCGTCGCGGTCGGACACCGCCACCGGAAACACCTTCAGCCGGGTGTCGCGCGCCGCGCGCTCGCGCAGCACGGCCAGCGGGCCTTCGAGCGGCTCGAACAGCGCGATGTGCGTGAGCCCCGGGAACAGCCGGTCGATCAGCGGCAGCTCGTCGAAGCGGTGGGCACCGATCACCGCCAACGTGCGCAGCTGCAGCGAGAGCTGGCGGCCGCGCAACTGCTTGAGCAGCTCGATGTCGTGGATGGGGCGGTCGGGGTCGAGCAGCGTCGGCATCGCGCGGATTATCCGGCCCGGCTGCTAGAGTCCCGCGCCGATGCCGAAGCCCACCCCCGCCTGGATACAAGCCCTGCAACGCCGCCTGGCGCTGTGGAACCGGCGCCGGCTGCGCCGCCGGCATCTGGCGCGCCAGCGGCCGTACGCCGCGTGGTGTGCGGAACACGATCAGCCGCTGCCCAGTTTGCAGGCCGCGTGGCGCGCCGCCGTGCAGGCGCTGGGCGACGAGGCGCAGGCCGAACTGCTGCTGGTGGCCGATGCGCCCGATGCCGCCGGCCTACTGCCCACGCTGCAAGCCCAGAGCCACAGCCGCTGGCGGCTGCGGGTGGCCATCACGGCAAGAGCGCCGGGTGAGCGCGCCCGCTGGCAGGCCCTGGTCGCCACCGAGCCAAGGGTGCTGCTAAGCGCCGCTGACGCACCCGATCGCACCACCGCCCTCAGCGCCTTGCTGCGCGACACCACCGCGCCCTGGTGCGCGCTGCTCGATCGCAGCGAGCGCTGGCGAGAGCACACGCTGCTCGCGCTGCTGGGCAGCCTCACGCCGGAGGCCCTGCTGGTCTATGGCGACGAAGACCGGCAAGACGGCGCCGGCCCCCGCCACGACCCCTGGTTCAAGCCACGCTTCGACCCCGACGCGCTGCTGGCGATGGACAGCCTCGGCGCCCCGGCGCTTTGGCGCACCGAGGCCTTGCGCGCCCGCCTCGGCCCCACGCCGCTGCAAGCCGGCGCCGAGCGCCACGACCTCGCCTTGCGCGGCGCCTGGGGCTTGCACGCCGGCCAAGTGGTGCACGTGCCCGGCGTGCTCGCCCACCGCGGCAGCGCGGCGTGCACCGATGCCGCCGCCGCCGCACGCGCCGTGCAGGCGGCGCTCGACCGCAGCGCCACCCCCGCCCGCGCCGAGCCCGACGCCGACCCGGCCGCCGCCCGCGCCGGCCTGGTGCGCGTGCGCTTCGCCGTGCCGCAGCCGCCGCCGCACGTGAGCATCGTGATCCCCACGCGCAATGGGCTGGCGCTGCTGCGGCACGCCGTCGGCAGCCTGCTGGCACGCACCACCTGGCCGGCCTTCGACATCGTCATCGTCGACAACGGCTCCGACGACCCGGCCTGCCTGCGCTGGCTGGCCGAGGTGGTGCGCGACCCGCGCATCCGCGTGCGCCGCGACGAGCGGGCGTTCAACTTCGCGGCGCTGAACAACGCGGCGGTGGCCGAGGCCCGGGGCGAGGTGATCGCGCTCGTCAACAACGACGTCGAGCTGCTCACGCCGGGCTGGCTGGAAGAGATGGCGACGCTGGCGCTGCGCCCCGGCATCGGCGCCGTCGGCGCGCGCCTGTGGTACGAAGACGGCACCCTGCAGCACGGCGGCGTGCTGCTGGGCATCGGCGAGGTCGCGGCGCACACGCTGAAGGGCCTGCCTCGCGGCGAAGGCGGGCCGGCAGCGCGCGCGCTGCGGCTGCAGTCCTACCTGGCCGTCACGGCCGCCTGCCTGGTGGTGAGCCGCGCCAACTGGCAGCGCGTGGGCGGCATGGACGAAGGCCTGGCGGTGGCCTTCAACGACGTCGACTTCTGCCTGAAGCTGGCGGCCGCCGGGCTGCGCAACCTGTGGACGCCGCACGCCGAGATGCTGCACTTCGAATCGGTGAGCCGCGGCCGCGACCATGACCCGGCCAAGAAGGCGCGCTACCTCGCCGAGGCCGCGGTGATGCTGCAGCGCTGGGGGCCTTGGATCGCCGACGACCCGTTCTACAACCCGAATCTTTCAGCAGCGCACGACGACTTCTCGCTGGCCGAGCCGCCACGCTCAGCCAAGACGGGCTGAGCCGCGGCCTCAGCCACCCGGCATGAGCTTGCCCAGCACGCTGGCCGCGGCGCTGAGCAGGCGGCTGTCGAGCTCGTCGGTGCTACCGGCCTGCTGCCGCCGCGTCAACAGCGACTGCGCCACCGCCGGCATGCCGCGCATCAGCAGCGCCTTGGCCAGCCGCGAAGCGGGCTCGCCGAGCAGCCACTCGCGTGGCAGGCGCGCCACGACCTCGGACATGTCGTCTTCGTCGTACAGGCCCGGCAGGTGCTGCGCGCCCAGGCAGCCGAAGTGCCAGGGCTCGACCGGGTCGTCGTCGGCCACGAAGCGCCGCGCCAGCGCCGCCGGGGCGTAGCTGATGCCGTGGACGTCTTGCATCCAGTCGCGCCGGCGTTCGCACAGCACCTCGTCTTCGGGGTGCTCCTCCGTGAGGCGCGGATCGGCGCCGGCGCGCAGGAAGCGGCGCGAGCGCAGCGAAAACGCACCCTGGCCCACTTCGCGGCCTTCCGGACGATCGGGCCAGGGCGCGCCGACGAAGTCGTGTACCAGGAACTCGTCGGTCCAGGCGCCCGGGTTCACGACGCCGGCATCCCAGCGCGTGAGCAGCACGTGCGAGCTGCGGATGTAGGCCGCGAGCCGGCGCATCACGAACTGCGAATGCTCGGCCGGCGTGCGGATAGGCTCGATGTCGATGACCTCGATGCCGGGGATCACCACCGCGGGCAGCCAGTCGTAGGTGAACAGCACCACGCGGCCGAAGTTCACCTGCCGCATGGCATGCAGGAGCGAGAGCACCGACAGCGCCGGCGTCTGGCAATCCACGGCGCAGAGCGTCAGCTGTGCGAGCGGCAGGCGGTTCATCCGCGGGGATTGTGCCAGTCCGCTCGGCGCGGGCACCCCCCACGAGCGCCCTACACTGCGCGCCGATGGAGGAACGCCACATCGGCATCAGCCTGGGCAACATCGGTGCACTGCACGATGGGCTCGGGGAGTTTTCCTGGCAGATCGGCCAGCGCCTCGTGGCCCGCGCGCCGCAGTGGCGGCAGCAGCACGGCCTCGTGCTGCACGTGCACCGGCGCGAGCGGCTGGGTTCCTTGTTCGGCGACACGGTGCGCTACATCGACGTCAACCGCTGGCAACGCCTGCACCACGCGCAAGCGCAGCGCTTTGCGCTCTGGCACAGCCTGCACCAGTTGAACAAGACGCTGCCGCCCGCCGGCACCGGCGTGCGCGTGGTGACGGTGCACGACCTGAACTACCTCTACGGCCGCAACGCCTTCAGCACCTGGCGCCACCACCGGCGCACCCGCGCCCTGCTGGCGCGCACCGATGCGCTCACCGCCATCAGCCACCACACGGCCGCCGACGTGCGCAAGCACCTGGGCTGGGCCGGCGACATCACCGTCATCCACAACGGTGCGCGCAGCTTCGCCGCCGCGCCGCAGGAGCCCCTGGCGGGCTGGGCGCTGCAGCCGGAGCGGCCGTTCCTCTTCCACCTGAGCCGCATGTCGCCGTCGAAGAACCCGCAGGCCATCCTCGGCCTGGCCGCGGCCTGGCCGGAGATGGTGTTCGTGATGGCCGGCCCGCCCAGCGACGACGCCAAGGCGCTGCGCGCCGCGAACCGGCTGCCCAACGTGCAATACCACCTGGGCGTGAGCGACGCGCAGAAGGCCTGGGCCTACGGTGCTTGCGCCGGCTTCCTGTTCCCGAGCCTGACCGAAGGCTTCGGCCTGCCGCCGATCGAGGCCATGCACTTCGGCAAGCCGGTGTTCCTGAGCGCGCTGACCTGCCTGCCCGAGATCGGCGGCGAGGCGGCCGACTACTTCGAGGGGCCCCAGGCTTTCGAGCCGGCCGCCATGCGCGCGGTGGTCGAACGCGGCCTGGTGCGCCACGCCGCCGACCCCGGCCGCAGCGCCGCCGTGCGCGCCCACGCCGCGCAGTTCAGCTGGGACCGCGCGGCCGATGCCTACGCGGCGCTGTACCTGCGGCTGCTCGGGCTGCCCGCCGAAGCACCGGCCGCCGCCCGATGACGCTGTACACCGTCATCGCGCCCGACCGCAGCGACCCGCGCGTGCCCGACGAGGCGCCGCTGCTGCGCTTTCTCGAGGCCTACGAGCCCGGCCGCACGCGTGTGCTGCAGGCCGCCGAACTCGATGCCGGGCCGGTGGTCGACACCGAGACGCTGCTGATCGCGCTGCCGAGCACGCTCACGCCGGCGCGGCTGGCGCGGGTGCGGGCGCGCCACATTGCTCTCTTCGACTTCTTCGACGCCCCGCCGCCGGCCTGGCTGAACTCCGACCAGGCGCTGCTGCGCGCGGCCACGCCGCTGCTGCTGAAGACCACGGTCGTGAACGGGCAGGACTTCGGCCTGCGCACCGGCGTGTTGCCGATGCCCTTGTCGCCCAAGCTGGGCCAGACGCTGCGCGCCCGCCGCGCGCTGGCGCCCTGGTTCGGCGCGGCGCGGCTGCTGCGCGGCGGGCGGCGCTGGGACGTCTCGCTGCAGGGCTCGGCCACCTTTGAGGACGGCATCGGCGCCGACGGCCAGCCGCGCCGCTACCACCAGCGCATCGATTGGCTGCGCGAGGTGCGCTCGCGTCCCGACTGGCGCTTCTGGGGCGGGCTCTACGCCCTGCCCTACTGCCCGGTGGAGGCCATCGAGGCCGACTGCGGCCCGGTGCGGGCGCTGCTGGGCGAGACCCAGCGCCTGCGCTTCCACCAGTTCTTCGATCGCATGGCCGACACCCGCGTGGCGCTGGCGCCCATGGGCCACACGCGCTGGACCTACCGCCACATCGAGGCCGTCTACGCCGGCTGCGAGGTGGTCAGCGGCAGCCTGCACGGTGTGCAGACCCTGCCCACGCTGCCGACGGCGCAGATGGCCATGGTGGCCGACCACGCGCCCATCGCTGCGGCAGTGGACGAGGCGCTGGCGCAGTGGCACGAGCGTGCCGACCGCCGCGCCGCCGCGCGCGAGCGGCTCGAGCAGCAGTTGCACCTGGGCCGCTGGTCGCGCCGCCGGCCCGAGCCCTACGAGCGCTTCTGCGCGCAACTGGCGCTGGGCCAGGTGGGCTGAACGGCGCGAGCCGACCGGGATAATCCGCCGCCCATGCGCATCCACCGCCGCTTCTCGCTCGGCCCTTCGGTGCCGGGCTGTGCACTGACCATTGGCAACTTCGACGGCGTGCACCGCGGCCACCAGGCCATGCTGGCGTTGCTGGTCAACGAGGCGCGGCACCGCGGCGTGCCATCCTGCGTGCTGAGCTTCGAGCCGCACCCGCGCGACTTCTTCGCGGCACGTGCCGGCCGGCCCGAAGCCGCGCCGGCGCGCATCGCCACGCTGCGCGACAAGCTGGCCGAGCTCGAGCGTTGCGGCGTCGAGCACGTGGTGGTGGCGCGCTTCAACGAGCAGCTGGCCGCGATGCCGGCCGAACGCTTCATTGCCGAGGTGCTGCAGCAGGGCCTGCGCGCGCGCTACGTGCTCGTCGGCGACGACTTCAGCTTCGGCGCGCGCCGCCAGGGCAACTACGCGATGCTCGACGCCGCCGGCGCGGCGCACGGTTTCGACGTGGCGCGCATGATGAGCTACGAGGTGCACGGCCTGCGCGTCAGCAGTTCGGCCGTGCGCGAGGCGCTGGCCGCCGGCGACATGGCACGCGCCGAGGCACTGCTCGGCCGGCCCTACGCCATCAGCGGCCGCGTGCAGCACGGGCGCAAGCTCGGGCGCGAGCTGGGCTTTCGCACGCTGAACATCCGCTTTGCGCATGCCCGCCCGGCGGCCATGGGCATCTTCGTCGTCCGCGTGCACGGCCTGGCGGCCGGGCCGCTGGCCGGCGTGGCCAGCCTGGGCGTGCGGCCCACGGTCGAGGACGCCGGCCGCGTGCTGCTCGAGGTGCACTGCCTCGACTGGCCGGCCGCGCTGGGCCCCGACGGCGGCTACGGCCG
>Ga0068877_10001666_pt1 | contig 18187 bp, 15 predicted proteins | sample NOAtaG_FD_66437 | JGI IMG/M metagenome (GOLD analysis project Ga0068877, IMG submission 66437) | Freshwater lake microbial communities from Lake Erie, under a cyanobacterial bloom - NOAA_Erie_Diel6S_1000h metaG | ecosystem: Environmental > Aquatic > Freshwater > Lake | place: USA: Ohio, Lake... | reverse complement strand
CAACCGGGGCGACGGCACCTTCGAGGACACCACGGCGCGCGCCGGCGTGGCGGTCGGCCTCTTCGGCACCAGCGCGGCCTTCGTGGACCTCGACCAGGACGGAGACCTCGACCTGATGGTCGTCAACTACGTGCGCTGGTCCCAGAGCGCCGAGATGGAATGCTTCTCGGACGGAGGCCGCCGCGACTACTGCTCACCGCGCAACTACAACGCGCCGGCCCCGACGGTCCTCTTCCGCAACCGGGGAGACGGCACCTTCGAGGACGTCACCCGCGCGGCCGGTCTCGACCGGGCCTACGGCAACGGGCTGGGAGTGGCCACGGGCGACTTCGACCACGACGGCCGCCTGGACCTGTTCGTGGCCAACGACGCCACGCCGAACCAGCTCTGGCTCAACCGCGGCGGCTGGCGCTTCGAGGACGACGCACCCCTGCGGGGCTGTGCCCTCAACTCGATGGGCATCCCGAGGGCGGGCATGGGCGTGGTGGCCGTCGACCTGGAACAACGCGGGTGGCTGGACCTCTTCGTGACGCACCTCGTCGGCGAGGGCAACGGCTGGTTCCGCAACCGGGAGGGCCTCTTCGTCGACGCGGTGACCCGGGACGGCCCGATGACCGGCAGCCTGCCGCACACGGGCTTCGGCGTGTGCGCCAGCGACTTCGACCACGACGGCCACCTCGACCTCTACGTGGCCAACGGCCGGGTGCGCCTCGGAGCCTCGCCCCCAGCCGGCACGGCCGACCCGTACGCCGAGGTCAATTCGCTCCGCCGGGGCCTCGGGGGCGGCCGCTTCGCCGTCGTGACCCCCGAGGGCGGCACCGAGCCGCCCCTGGAGGCCACGAGCCGAGGCCTCGCGGCCGGCGACCTCGACAACGATGGCGCCCCCGACCTGGTGGTGGTCAACCGCGACGGACCGGTGCACCTGCTGCGCAACCAGGCCGCGGGCGACCGCTCGTGGATCCGCTTTGAACTGGTCGGCCGCCCCGGCCTGAATCCACGCAACGCGATCCTGCGGCTGGACTCCGAGGTGGGCGTCCAGTGGCGGGGGAACCACCCCAACGAGGGGTACTGCTCGAGCGGCGATCCCCGGGTCCACTTCGGCCTCGGCGCGGCGCGCAGCGCCCGGCTCCAGGTACGCTGGGCCAACGGATCCTCGGAGGATTTCGGCGTGCTCGAGGCACGCCGGTCACACCGCATCGAGGCCGGCCGGGGAACGGCGGCACCGGGGGTGTTCACCTGGTGAGCCAGGCTTCGGGCGCACCGACCCCACCGACCCCACCGGGCGATTGACCCCGGCAGGGCTCCCGATACAGTCGACGCATGATCTCCCGCTGGTGTTCCCCCCTCGGTGCCTCACTCGCCCTCTGCGCCCTGCTGTTCGCCGGGTGTGGGAAGTCCGAGGAGGGCCCCAAGGCGGTGGATGTCTCGGCCCAGGTGGCCCAACTCAAGGGCAACACCGACGCCCAGGCCAACGCGCTGAGCGAACTGGCCTCCGGCGGACCGAATTCCGCCGGCGCGGTCAACGACATCATCCCGCTGCTGAAGTCCGAGGACACCGTGATCCGCCGACTCGCCGCCTACGCCCTGTGCCAGATCGGGCCTGCCGCCAAGGCCGCCGTGCCCGACCTGAAGGCGCTGATGAACGACACCGATCCGAGCACGGTCACCACGGCCATCAACGCGCTGAACGCCATCGACCCCTCGGCCACCGGGGGCGTCAAGGTCCTGAACGTCACCCAGTGAGGTGCGGACCTGGCCGGAAGGGAGTCCCTGGGGAGTTCCCGACGGGCCGAATCCCGCCGAGGCATCGCTGACACCGCCCGGGTCGTGATCCCCCCGGGTCGATGCAGACGGTCACGGACGATGCCGAATCCGCCACGGTCCACCCACACAACGGGCCTTGGCGGAAACCATCCTGTGGTGTCATCCTGATGCGTCACGCCATCGCCGAGTCCGCACCATGCCCCCCGCCATCGAACCCACCGCCCACCGACGCCCGTGCGCCCTCCCCGTGGGCCCATCCATGCTTCGGGTCCTGCTGCTGCAGGTCCTGCTGCTTCAGGCCCTCCGGGCGGAGATCCCGCTGGTGGATCTGGCCTCCGAGACGGCACGCCGAAGCGTCGTGGACCGCGAAGAGGGCCAGTACCTCGGCCATCCCACCACCGTGCTCCTCGAGGATGGCAAGACGGTCCTGTGTGTGTACCCGAAGGGGCATGGCAAGGGCGCCATCCAACTGAAGCGCAGCCCCGACGGCGGCCGCACCTGGGGCCCGCGCGAGCCGGTGCCCGACAACTGGGCGACCTCGCTGGAGACGCCCACCCTCCACCGGGTGATCGACGCCGACGGACGGCGACGCCTCATCGTCTGGTCGGGCCTGTGGCCCGCGCGGTTGTCCGTCTCCGAGGATGACGGGCGGACCTGGTCGCCCCTGAAGGCCGCGGGCGACTGGGGCGGCATCGTGGTGATGGGATCGGTGGAGGCGGTGCGCCAACGCCCGGGCCACTACCTCGCCTGGTTCCACGACGACGGCCGATTCTTCTCGGAGGGCGCCAAACCCTCGAAGCCGCCGGAGTTCCGGCTCTGCCAGGTGCGCTCGGAGGACGGCGGACGGACCTGGTCGCGGCCGCGCACCCTGTGGAGCGGCTCGGAGATCCATCTCTGTGAACCCGGCGCGGTGCGTTCCCCGGACGGCCGGACCCTGGTGCTGCTGCTGCGGGAGAACCGCCGCCGCAAACCCTCCCACCGCATCGTCTCCACCGACGAGGGCGCGACGTGGAGCGACCCGGTGGAACTGCCGGCCAGCCTCACCGGGGACCGCCACACGGCGAAATACACGCCCGACGGCCGCCTGGTGATCTCCTTCCGCGACACCGCCCAGGGATCTCCCACGGCCGGCGACTGGATCGCCTGGGTCGGCCGTTTCGAGGACCTCCTGCAGGGTCGGGAAGGCCAGTACCGGATCCGCCTGGGCGACAACCAGCACGCCTGGGACTGCGCCTACCCGGGCGTGGAGGTCCTTCCCGACGGCACCGTGTTGGCCACGACCTACGGCCACTGGGACGCGGGCAAGCCGCCCTACATCGTCTCGGTGCGGTTCACGCTGGCGGAGACCGACCGGCGCCTCTCGACCGGGCGCTGATGGTTCGCCCGCCGGTCCAGGGCACGATCACCCGATCACCCGATCACCCGATCGCCCGGCTACCGGCGCAGATGCCGGAGGATCTTGCCCGGAAAATGCGGCAGGGCCAGGACGACCTCCTTGAGCATGCGCGGGGACATCTGAGAGGGCACCGTGGCCGTCACGTAGGCGCGGGGATGAACGAGGTCATGGGGCCAGTCCCGGGCGGCTTCCCGGGCCGCCGGGTGATCGGCCAGGCGGTCCTGGCGCACGAAGAGGAAGAGGTTCTGGACGTACCACCAGGCCACCCGGTCGTTGCCCCAGATCTGATGGCGCAGACAGTCCAACGGGACGAAGCCCTGCGCGCGGAACCGTCCGACCCAATAGCTCTGGAACTGCTCGTTGACATGATGGGTGCCCCCCTGCCCGGGGATCGCCGCACTGAAGGCCACCACGTCTCCCAGGGCGCAGAGGTCGGCCACGAACGAGTCGGCCCGCGCGGCATCGAGGTGCTCGGCCACCTCGAGGCAGTTCACCAGGTCGAAGCGGCGGTCCAGGCGCAGCGGCTGGGACAGGTCGCGGCGCAGGAACCGCTCCGGCGGGATCAGGAGCTGGTCGGCCTGCACGATGTCCCCGTCGATGCCCAGCACCTCGCACCCGGCCTGGGCGTAGGCCTGGGCCCAGGTGCCCGAGCCGCAACCGACATCCACGACGGTCCGGGCCGGGATCAGGCGCAGCAGCAGGGGAACCACCTCGCGGGCCGACCCGGCCGAATCCTCCTTCAACCCCTCGTAGTACCGGGTGGAATAGGCGCTCATCACGAGAACCCTACGGGTCAGGCCCGACATCGGGAAACCCAATTCGGCCGATCACACCGGGCACCCGGGCAGAGGTGGAACCCGCTTCGCGCCACGCCGTTCCGGGTCGCCGTTGGCAGGCAGGCCGTTGACCCCGCCCATTGACGAGCCCCCGATTTGCGCTTTGTTCCTGCCATCGAGCCGGGTGTCCCGCAGTCGGGTCCACCCGAGAGGAGTTTCCCGTCGATGACACGCATGCCCATCCCTCCCAAGGCCTCAATCTCCACATCCCCGACCACGCCGACCGGCAGCCGTTCTCTCAAGCGGATCCACCCCATGCCCTCCGCCACCGCGCCCCGGTCCCGGCTCGGGGCGGCCGGCCGCCTCGGGGCGATCCGCGCCATCAGCACGACCCCGGCGACCAATGCGCTCCGCAACGCCCCCGCAGCCGATGGGCCTCTTGGGCTGGACCTCCTCCACGACCGCCTCTTGGCCGCGGCTCTCCGGCGCAACGCCACCCCGTCGCTCGTGCCGGTGATCCGCCAAGCCGCCCAGGAAAGCGCCGCGATCGCCTGGCTGCAGCCCTTCCCGCTGCTGGCGTTCCCGGGGCTCTTCGAGGAGAAGCTGCACGCGGCCCGTCGCCGCCACCATCGGCAGAACGTCATCCGGTCACGGTCCGAGGAATGGCTGGAGTTGGCCTCGTAGCCCGCACCATGAGGTTCGCCGCGGGCGTTCGCCTGAAACGTCACACCGTCGCCCCCGATCGGGTCGACCCCTCGCTCCCGACCCGGCTCATCCATCCTCCAGCCGGCGGCGCCGGATCTCGCTGAAGACCACCGCGCTGGCCGCCGCGACGTTGAGCGAGTCGACGCCGGCATCCATGGGGATCGACACCCACTCGTCGCATGCGTCGAGCACCTCGGCCGAGAGCCCCTCGCCCTCGGCCCCGAACACCACGCACAGGTCGCGCCGCACCTCCAGCCGATGGATCGACCGGGCCATGGCCCCGGGGTGGGCGGCCACCACGGTGACCCCTGCATCGCGCAGGCGTCTCAGGCGGCCCGGCAGGTCGTCGGTGCGGTCATACGGTTGGGTGAACACCGTGCCCATCGAGCTGCGGACGGCCCTCCGAAGGTAGGGGTGGGCGGTGGTCGGTCCGAGGAGCACCCCACGCGCCCCCAGCGCCGAGGCGTTGCGGATCACCGCACCGACGTTCTCCGCGCCGGTGAGGCCGTCCAGGGCCGTGATGAGGCGCCGGCCGGGACTCCCCGCGGCCAGCAATTCCGCCCAGGACGCCGGCACCGGCACCTCTCCCAGCGCCAGGATGCCCTGGTAGATGGGGAAGCCCGTGAACCCCTCGAGCACGGCCCGCGGGGCCACGAAGAGGTCGGCCGCGCGGCCGGCGGCCCGCAACCGCGCCTCCAGGGCATCGGCCGCCCGGGGCGGTGCCAGCACCGAGCGAAGCCCCAGGCCGGAGTCGATCAACCGGTGGACGACCTTGTCCCCCTCGGCCACGAACACCCCGCCGCCGAGGTGGTCGTGCTGGGCCTTCATGGTCCGGTACGGCACAAGCTCCGGTGCCGTCCCGTCGTGCAGTTCCCTCCGCGTGACCATGGTGACCTCGAAGGTGCGCCCGCGCGGCGCAGGACTCAGTGCCGGAAATGCCGGGTCCCGGTGAAGACCATGGCCATGCCGCGCTCGTCGGCCGCCCGGATGACCTCCTCGTCGCGCACCGAGCCGCCGGGCTGGATGGCCGCCGTGGCACCGGCCTGGGCCGCGGCGATCAACCCGTCCGGGAACGGGAAGAAGGCGTCCGAGCAGACCACGCTGCCCTTCAGGTCGAGTCCCGCCTCGCCGGCCTTCCAGACGGCGATGCGGCTCGAGTCCACCCGGCTCATCTGGCCGGCACCGACCCCCAGCGTCGACTGGGCGCCGCAGTACAGGATGGCATTCGACTTGAGGTGCTTCACCACGCGCCAGCCGAAGAGCATGGCCTCGAGTTCGGAGGGCGACGGTGCCCGGCGGGTGACCACCTTGAGGTCGGCCTCGGTGGTGACCTTGAGGTCGCGCTGCTGCCAGAGATAGGACTCGGCTCCCACGCTGCGCAGGTCGTGCGACCCGGCGGCCACGGGCGGTCGGAGCATCCGCAGGAGGCGAAGGTTCTTCTTCTGGCGCAGCAACTCCAGCGCGTCGGCCTCGAAGGCCGGCGCGATGATCACCTCGCTGAAGATCTCGGCGATGGCCTTGGCGCAGGCGAGGTCCAGCGGGCGGTTCACCGCGATGATGCCCCCGAAGGGAGCCTGGCGATCGGTGGCGAAGGCGCGCTGCCAGGCCTCGTGCAGGTCGGCCCCGCGTCCCACACCGCAGGGATTGGTGTGCTTGAGGATGGCCAGGGTCGGGGCCTGCCCGTCGAACTCGGTGATCAGGGCGGCCGCCGCCGTGAGGTCGAGGATGTTGTTGTACGACAACTCCTTGCCGTGCAACTGCTGGAAATACTCGTGGAATTTGCCGTAAAGCGCGGCCTTCTGGTGCGGGTTCTCGCCGTAGCGCAGCGGTTGGGCCAACGGCGCGCTCACCGCCAGGGCCGGCAGCACCGCCTCCGGGCCGGAGAACTCCCGGGTGAGGTGGGCCGCGATGGCCGCATCGTAGGCCGCCGTGCGCGCGAACACCTTGGCCGCCAGGGTGCGCCGCAGCTCCAGGGTGGTCTCGCCGGCGGCGGCCACCTGCTCGGAAACCGGTCCGTAGTCGGCCGGATCGACCACCACCGTGACGCTGTCGTGGTTCTTGGCCGCGCTCCGCAGCATCGACGGTCCGCCGATGTCGATGTTCTCGATGGCGTCGTGCAACCGCACCCCGGGCTTGGCCACGGTCGCCTCGAACGGATAGAGGTTCACCACCACCAGGTCGATCGGCAGGATGCCGTGCTCGCGGACCGTGGCCTCGTGCACCGGGTTGCCGCGCAGGTACAGCAACCCGCCATGGACCCTGGGGTGCAGCGTCTTGACGCGCCCGTCGAGCATCTCCGGGAACCCGGTGTGCTCGGAGAGGTCGCGCACCGGCAGGCCGGCGTCGCGGATGGCCTGGGCGGTCCCGCCCGTGGAGATGAGTTCCACCCCGGCGGCCACCAGGGTGCGGGCGAAGGGGACCAGGCCGGTCTTGTCGGAGACGGAAAGCAGGGCGCGCTGGATGCGAGGCATACGAGAGCCGCGAAGCGTGGCGAACGGAGACGGCCCGTCAACGACGCAGCGGACGGAGGGACGGGGCGTCGGGCGCGGGTGACCGTCGGATCTGCCGCCCGGGGCGGGTGTCCATCGGCAACCGGAGCTTGAGATCGTCGACCCGTCACGCCTTCATCGAGGCCGTGCACGGCGAGAACAGACTGAGGCTGGGTGTCCTGGGTTCCGGCAAGGGATCGAACTTCGTGGCGATCGCCCAGGCGATCGCGGACGGCTCCCTGCCGGCCGAGGTGGGCGTGGTGATCAGCGACGTGGAGGGCGCAGGCATCCTCCAGCATGCCCGCGAGCGCGGCATCCCGGCGCGATTCATCGCACCCGGAGCATTCCGGACGAAGCTGGACCCGGACTCCGAGGCCGCCTTCATCGGGGCCCTGCGCGAGGCCCGGGTGGACCTGGTCGTGCTGGCGGGGTTCATGCGCATCCTCAAGGGCGGTTTCCTCAAGGCCTTCGACGGCCAGGTGGTCAACATCCACCCCTCGCTGCTGCCGTCCTTCCCCGGACTCGAGGCCTGGAAACAGGCGCTGGACTACGGGGTGAAGGTGACCGGGTGCACGGTCCACCTCGTCGACCAGGGGGTGGACACCGGACCCATCCTGGCACAGCGGGCCGTGCCGGTGCTCGAGGGCGACACCGCCGCCTCGCTGCACCAGCGCATCCAGGAGGCCGAGCGCACGCTCTATCCCGAGACGCTGGCGCGCTGGGCCCGGGGTGGACTCGGCCGCCGGATCCCGGCAGCCTCATCCCAACCTCCGGCATGAATCTCCGGCGCCTCCTCCTGCGACTGCTGGCCGGACTGGCGGCCCTGGTGCTGGTCGCCACGGCCCTGGCCGGGGCCCTGTGGCTCTACTTCCACCCGACGGTGGCGGGCGTGCGGCGGGTGCCCTACGGGCAACGGCATGGGCAGGAACTGGCCTACGACGTGGTGCGGCCGGAGAATCCGAACGGCCTCGGCGTGGCGCTCATGGTCAGCGGGAGCTGGAAATCGGGCACCAACAGCTTCCGCCCGTGGATGACGGCCCCGCTGCTGCGCCGGGGGTACACGATCCTCGCCGTCTACCACGTCTCCCAACCCACGGCGACGGTGGCCGAGATCTTCGACGACGTGCGCCGGGCCGTCCGCCACATCCGACACCATGCCCGGGAGCATGGCATCGATCCGACCCGCCTCGGGGTCACCGGGGGCAGCGCGGGCGGGCACCTGAGCCTGCTCCTGGCGACCCGCGGGGCGGCCGGACCTGCCGAGGCGCCCGACCCTGTCGACCGGGAAAGCTGCGCCGTGCAGGCCGTGGCGATCTTCTATCCCGTGACCGACCTGCTCAACCTGGGCGACTCGACGGAGAACCTCCGGGACGGTGGCCCACCGAAGAGCTTCGTGAAGGCCTTCCGCCCGCAACCCGGGGGCCCGACGAACTGGACGGACATCGGACGGTCGCTCTCGCCCATCTTCCACGTGCATCCACACACCCCGCCGACCCTCATCTACCATGGCGACGCCGACACCCTCGTGCCGCTGGACCAGTCGCAGCGTTATCAGGCCAAGGCCCGCGAGGTGGGCCCCGAGGTGGAACTGGTGATCCATCCCGGCGGCCGACACGGATGGCTCACCATGCTCTGGGACATCCGCCACTTCGCCGAGTGGTTCGACCGGTGCCTGCGGCCCTAGCCCGGGGCATTCACGGCTTGGCCGCAGGCGGCAGGCGGCACGACTGCCAGGCCAGGAACCGCCAACGGCCCTGCTCCTCGCGCCAGACGGCCAGGAAGCTCAGGACATTGTCCATGGTGCCGCTCGGACTCTCGGCCCGGATGCGCGCCCGGCCGGTCATGAGCGCGATGCCAGGCGACGGGAAGGTGAACGTTCGATCCACGTACTCGTAGGCGAGGTACTTCGTGCGCCCCGAGGCGAGCACCTCGAGGAAGGACGACTTCGTGTCGACCGTGCCGGAGGAGTGCGCGTAGTGGAGGTCGTCGGAGAAGGCCTCCGACAGTCGCTCGCGGTGGGCGGCCTTCATGGCGGCGACGCGGGCATCGTCGGCCGAGCGGAGGGCGGCGATCCGGGCGGCGTCATCGGCCGGTGCAGCGATGGCGGCGGTGGTGGCGGCGACCGCAAGGAGGGCGGCGACCACACCGGACGGGATCCTGGGGACGAGGCGGGCAATCATGGACGGAGGCGAGATGGGGCTTCGGTGGAGGACGACCCGGGAACCCTCGCCCGGGTGGCAGCCTGCCGGCAAGCCGGTCCCGTCCACGGTCCCGTCCACGCACCCGGAAATCCGTCCTTGGCACCCCGCGCCGGGCTGGGCTTGATGACGTCCCACCATGGCCCACTCCCCGACCTCCGACGTTCCCGGAAGCCCGACCCGGTTGACCGGGCTCGATGCGCTGCGCGGGTTCGACATGTTCTGGATCTGCGGTGCCGACGCCTTCGGGCACGCCTTCGCCAAGGCGGCCCACGGCCCGGTCAGCCAGGCGCTGGCGCTGCAGTTCGAGCACGTCGAGTGGCAGGGGTTCCGCTTCTTCGACCTCATCTTCCCGCTCTTCGTCTTCATCAGCGGCGTGTCCATCGTGCTGTCGCGGGCGTCCAAGCCGCCGGCCGGAAAGCGGAGTGACGCGTTGGCGGCGATCCTCAGGCGCGGGCTGCTGCTCTACCTGCTGGGGGTGTTCTTCTACCGGGGATACGACGGCTGGCATGAGGACATCCGCTACCTCGGGGTGCTGCAGCGCATCGCCCTGTGCTCCACGGCCGCGGCCACCCTGCACCTCTTCCTGAGCCCGAGGGCCCTGCGGATCACGCTCGTCGGCATCCTGCTGGGCTACTGGGGCCTGATGACCCTGGTGCCGGTGCCCGGCGTGGGACCGGCCAACCTGAATCCCGACACCAACCTCGCGCACTGGGTGGACGCGCGGTTCCTGGGAGGCAAGAAGTGGAATGGCGCCCACGATCCCGAGGGCCTCCTGAGCACCCTCCCGGCCATCGCCTCCTGCCTGCTCGGGGTGCTGACCGGGCTGTTCCTGAAGGACTCCTCGCGGGACGCGGCCTCGCGCCTCAAGGGCCTCACGGTGGCCGGCCTGGCGCTCCTGGCGACGGGCCACCTCTGGGGCGTCTGGTTCCCGGTCATCAAGAACCTCTGGACCTCCTCCTACGTCTGCGTCGCCGGCGGCTGGAGCTGCCTGCTCCTGGCCCTCTTCCATGGGCTGGTGGACGTGAAGGGATGGACGGGCTGGGCCCGGCCATTCACCTGGATCGGCATGAACTCCATCGCCGTCTACCTGGCCTCGAACCTGGCCGACCTCGGCGGCCTGGCCCTGCGGCTGACCGGCGGCGAGGTGTCCGCCGCGCTCGACCGGATCCATCCCGGTGCGGCCGGCGTGGTCACGGCCTTCGTCGCCGTGGGCTTCTGCGTCTGGCTGGCGTGGCTGCTCCACGGCCGGAGGATCTTCCTGAGGGTCTGAGCCCACCCCACACCCGGCCTTCCCAACCCCGACCGACATGCCCCCCGAACCAACCGCCCCCAAGGCACAGGCCGACCGGCCCGCTCCCGCCGAGCGCCTCATGTCCCTCGACGCCCTGCGGGGCTTCGACATGTTCTGGATCGTGGGCGGGGCCTCGATCCTGCGGGCGCTCGAGAAGTTCAGCGGCTCGCCCATCCTCAGCGGGGTGCGGCAACAGCTCACCCATGTCGATTGGGCCGGCTTCCGGTTCTACGACCTGATCTTCCCGCTCTTCGTGTTCATCGCGGGCGTGTCGCTGGTGTTCTCCACGGGCAAGGCGGTCCAGCGCGCGGGCAAGGCCGCGGCCGTTCGACGATTGCTCGTGCGCGGCCTGCTGCTCTTCGCCGTCGGCGTGTTCTACTCCGGTGGCATCTCGCAAGGCCTGGACGGCATCCGGTGGCTGGGGGTGCTCAACCGCATCGCGCTGGCCTCCACCGCGGCGGGCATCCTGCTGGTGTTCCTGCCGGTCCGCGCCCTGCTGGGCGTCTGCGCAGGGCTGCTGCTGGGGTACTGGGCCCTGCTGGCCACGGTGCCCATCCGCGCCGTGGCGCTGACCCCGACGGCGATCCAGGAGGGGATGGCCCGCACCGGCGCCACCAACGTGCACCAACTCTATTTCGGCACCACCGAGCGGGTGAGCGGGAAGTACGACCCGGGGTTCAACGTGGTGAACCACTTCGACTTCGAGCACCTGCCCGGACGCAAGTACGACAAGTACTACGACCCGGAGGGCATCCTGAGCACCTTCCCGGCCATCGCGACCTGCCTGCTGGGGGTCTTCGCCGGCTCCCTCCTGCGGCAGGGATCGCTCCGGCCCGGCCAGCGGACCTTGCGGCTGGTGGTCGCGGGCGTGGCCTGCCTGGGGGTCGGGTACGGCTGGGGCGAGGTCTTCCCCGTCGTCAAGAAGCTCTGGAGTTCGTCGTTCGTCCTCTTCGCCGGCGGCTGGAGCTTCCTGCTCCTGGCCGCCTTCCACCAGGCGGTCGACGTCTGGGGTTGGCGGCGCTGGTGCCAGCCGTTCGTCTGGATCGGCACCAACGCGATCACCCTCTACCTGCTGGCCAGCCTCGTGGGCTACGGCTCGGTGGCCGGGCGGTTCCTGTCACCCGAGGTGCGGGCCCGCTGGGGCGCCACCGGCGAGGTCCTGCATGCGGCCGGCGGCCTGCTGGTGCTCTTCCTCTTCGCCCGGGCCCTGCACCGCCGGGGACTCTTCCTGAGGCTGTGATCAACTTGGGGCGCCGGCTCAAGGGGCGACCGACAGGCGCTCCTCGACCGCGTCGCGCTTCATCAGCACACCCTGCTCCTTGTAGGCCCGCAGCACGAAGTGCGTGGCCGTCGACAGGACTCCCTGGATCGTGGAGAGCTTCTCGGAGACGAACGCGGCGACGTCGCGCAGGTCGGAACCCTCGACCTCGACGAGCAGGTCATACCCGCCGGACATCAGGTGGCAGGAGCGCACCTCCTCGTAGCGGGAGATCCGCTCGGCCAGCTTGTCGAATCCGCCGCCGCGCTCCGGGGTGATCTTGACCTCGATCATCGCCCGGACCACGTCGTGGCCGAGCTTCTCCTCGTTCACCACGGCCCGGTAGCCCAGCAGGATGCCCTCGGCCTCGAGGCGCGAGATCTCGGCACGGACCTCCGACTCGGATCGGCAGAGCATCGCGGCCAAGGCGGCGGGCCCGAGGGTGGCGTCCTGTCGGAGGAGCTTGATCAACGCGTCCATGGGACCAGCAAAGCCCAGCACGCCCCCGGTTTGAAGGCATAAGTTGCCCGGCCGGGACCCGCACTCGGGATTTGACGGGGGACGGCCGTTCCGTCAGGCCTTGGGGCATGAAACGCCCGTCCTCCCTGGCCGCCCTCGTCGCCACCGTGCTCGCCCCGCTCGCGACCCATGCCGGCGACTGGACCGAATACCGCGGCCCCCGCCATGACGGGTCCACGACCGAGAAGATCTCCACACGCTGGGCCACCGGCGGCCCCAAGGTGCTGTGGAAGGTCCCCAGCAACGCGGGCTTCAGCTCGTTCGCCGTGGCCGGCGGCCGCTGCTTCACCCAGGAATTGAGGGACTCGGGCGGTGCGATGCTCGAGACCCTGGTGGCCCGTGATGCCGACACCGGCAAGGAGCTGTGGACCGCCCCCTTGGGCGGCATGAAGACCGGCGACGGCGGCGACGACGGCACCAAGGAGAACCGCGGCGGCGACGGCCCGCGCTCCACACCGGCCGTGCTCGGCGGCACGGTGTACACCTTCTCGGCCAAGCTGTTGGTCCAGGCCTTCGACGCCAAGACCGGCAAGGAGCTTTGGAAGCGGGACCTCGCCAAGGACCATGCCGGGCGGAACATCTCGTGGCAGAACGCGCAGTCGCCGGTGATCGAGGACGGCCGGGTGTTCGTGGCCGGCGGCGGTGCCGGCGAGAGCCTGATGGCCCTCGATGCCAAGACCGGGGCCCCGCTCTGGAAGACCGGCGACGAGAAGATCACGCACGCCTCGCCGGTGCTGGCCACGATCCACGGCGTGCGGCAGGTGATCTGGTTCCTGCAGTCGGGCCTCGTCTCGGTCGACCCCAAGACCGGCACGGAACTGTGGCGCCATGCCTTCCCCTACAAGGTGTCCACGGCCGCCTCGCCCGTCGTCTCCGGCGACCTCGTCTACTGCTCGGCCGGCTACGGCGTGGGTGCCGGCGCGGCCAAGGTGGCCCGCAACGGTTCCAAGTGGACCGCCACCGAGGCCTATCGGTTCCCGGGCAACAAGCCCCTGGCCAACCATTGGTCCACGCCGGTGCTCAAGGACGGCCACCTCTTCGGCATGTTCCAGTTCAAGGAGTACGGCAACGGCCCGGTCAAGTGCGTGGACATCGCCACCGGCACCGTGAAATGGGAACAACCCGGGTTCGGCCCGGGCCACGTGATCCTGACCGCCAGCGGCGTGCTGGCCCTCTCGGATGACGGCCAGCTGGTGCTCATCGACACCAACGCCTCGGGCTACAAGGAACTGGCCCGTGCCGACGTGCTCGACGGCAAGTGCTGGACGACCCCGGTCCTGTCCAACGGCAAGGTCTTCGCCCGCTCGACCAAGGAGGCCGTCTGCCTCGATCTGGGGCGCTGATGCGACCGGGAACAGCCGGCATGACCCGGCCGCTGAAGCCGGGTCGGCCTCAGTCGACGAAGACGAATTCGTTGAGGTTGAGCATCAGGCGGCAGGCCCCGGCCAGGCCGTGCTGATGGGCATGACGCACCAGCGCCTCGGACTCCTCGGGCGTCGGGGCCCGGCCGAAGGCCTGGCGCATGCCGAGCCCGATGCGCTCCGGGGTGGTCCGCGCCTCACGCTCGAGCCGTGCGGCCCAGTGGCGTGACATCGCCACGCCAAGCTTGTGGTTCATCAGCGCCAGCGCCTGGAGCGCATTGAGCGTCTCGTTGCGGCGATCCACCGAGATGGAAGGGTCGGCGCAGTCGAGCGCGGCCATCATGGGCTGCGGCTGCGAGCGCACCAGGAAGCGGTAGACCGAACGGCGGTGAGACTCGGGGTCCTCGGGGTCGTGCAGGGCGTACTCGTAGTGCGGCGAGTGCTCGGGCCGCTGGACCACGAAGTCCTTGAAGCTGGGCCCGCCCCGGCGCTCGTCGAGCCGGCCGGCCACCCAGAGCATGCCGTCGCGGATCGCCTCGGCCTCCAGCTTGCGCCGGTTCATCCGCCAGAGCAGCCGGTTGTCGGCATCGCGGGCCGCGCCCGGGTGGGCCTCGGGATGCGCCACCGTCGACGCCTGGCGGTAGGTCCGGCTGGTGACGATCAGCCGGTGGAGCGCCTTGAGCGACTGGCCGTTGTCGCGGAACCACACGGCCAGCCAGTCGAGCAGCTCCGGGTGGCTGGGCGTCGTGCCCATGCGCCCGAAATCGTTGGCCGTCTCCACCAGGCCGCGGCCGAAGTGGTGCTGCCAGACGCGGTTCACGATCGAGCGCCAGGTCAGCACGTTGTCCCGGTCGGCGATCCACTCGGCCAGCGCCACGCGGCGGCGCCCCTCCGGCAGGGATGGGTCGACCTCGATCGCCCGGTCGAAGCCCAGCGAACGCGGGACACCTGGGCCCACCTCGACGCCCGGCTTGCGCACGTCGCCACGGGCCAGCAGGTGGATGGGCCTCGGCTTGCCGCCATTGGGGCCCGTGCCCCGGAAAGCGCCCCCCCCATGGTGCACCGTGCCCGCATACACCACCCGCTGCGGCGGCAGGCCGGCGATCTCCCGGGTCACCGACTCCAACTCGGCGCGGAGCGGCGCCAGGCGGGCCACGCTTTCCTTCAGGGCGGGCAGGGCCTCGAGCGCCTGGCGTTCCTTCCGCAGGCGGGCGAGGGCCTCGCCGGTGGCCGACTCGGTGCGGCCCGGGAACCAGCCGTCGGTCAGGTGGTCGCGTCCCCAGCGCGGGGCCGCCTCGATGCTGCCCTCGGAGGTCACGCTCGCGCCCAGCGCCCGGTTGACACCCTCGGCGTCGAAGACCTCCAGCTCGGACAGCGCGAAGATGTAGTCCTTCATCCGGTGCGCCAGCCGGGTGGCGGTGAACCGGACATACCGACCACGCAGGCCCGGCACCGCCACCTCGCGCGGGGTCGTCCCGGGATTGGGCAGGTCGGCGGCCGTCTGATCCTCGAGGGCACGGACCCCGGACTGGAACCCGGGATCATCCGACAGCTCGATCCGATAGCGCGGCGGGAACCCGAATCCCTTGCCGATGCCGTTGAAGTCGTCGTGGCAGGCGGCGTAGAGCATCCGGTGGATCTCGACCGACCGCCCCAGGTCGACCTGCACCCACTGCGCCACGTCGGGACTCGACTGGATGGCCGAGTGCCAGCCCATCTCGGGCCGTGACGGTTCCTTCGGGCCCGCCTCGGCGGCGGCGATGCGTCGCTCCAGCAGGGCGAACCGCCGACCGCCCAGCCGGGCCATCTCGTCGTCGAGGGCCTTCTTGCGCGCCTGCAGGTCGGCCCGGCGGGCCTCCAGCGTGCGTCGACGGGCGGCCACCCCGGGATCGGGGTCGTACTTCCGATCGGCCCGGTCGACCGCGGCGAACACCGCCGTCAGCCGGTAGTACTCCTCGGAGCGCACCGGGTCGAACTTGTGGTCGTGGCAACGGGCACACTGCACGGTGGTGCTGTTGAAGGTGTTCATCACCGTGGCCACCATGTCGTCCCGGTCGAGCATCCGGGCGATCTTCCCGTCGGTCTTCGACTCGGGCACCTCGGCGTGGCCGATCAGGTCCCAGGGACCGGCCGAGATGAACCCGGTGGCGGTGATGCCGTCCTCGGTGTCGGGCCAGAGCACGTCACCGGCGATCTGCTCGCGGATGAACCGGCCGAAGGGCTTGTCGGAGTTCAGCGCGCGGATGACATAGTCGCGGTAGGGCCAGGCGTTGGGTCGCGGTTGGTCCTTGTCGTACCCGTGGGTCTCGCCGTAGTGGACCACGTCGAGCCAATGCCGCGCCCACCGCTCGCCATGCCGCGGCGAGGCCAGCAGGCGGTCCACGCAGCGCTCATAGGCGCCGGGCGACCGATCGTTCAGGAACTCGTCCATCTCGGCCGGTGTCGGCGGCAGGCCGGTGAGATCGAGACTCACCCGGCGCAACAGCGTGCGCCGGTCGGCCAAGGCCGCCGGAGGGATGCCCTCGCGCGCAAGGCGGTCCAGGATGAACCCGTCGATCGGATGGGCCACCGGTCCTGAAGACTCCGAAGCCCCGGAAGGAACCGGCGCCGACCCGGTTGGCACCACCGGCGCCCGCAGCGGCCGGTAGGCCCAGTGGGTTCCATTCGTCGCCCCGGCTCCCGACACGTGGATCGGCAGGCCCGCTCCGGCCATCGCCCAGACCACCGCCGAAATCGCCACGCCCCATGCCCGGAATGAACGGGGAACACTTCGGGGAAACCTCATGACCGTCACCTTATTTGCCCCGCCAGCCCCCCACAAGCCCAACTGGCCCAACCGTGCGCCCGCATCGCGGGGTATGAAACCTCGTCGGAGCCCGCACCATCGCCGGCGGTGGAGGGATCCCGCGGGGTCACCGGGCTCACTTCACCGGCGAAGAGCCATCCCCGAGCCGTCGCTCCAGATCCTGCACGCGGCGCAGCAGTTCGGGCAGGCGCTCCATCGCCAGATACTGTCGCTTCATGACGCGGTCGGGGCCGGCCGGCGAGCCCATCCATTTCTGGCCCTCGGGGATCGGATGCATGACGCCCGACTGGGCCGCGATGGTCACCCGGTCGGCGATGCGCAGGTGGCCGGCCACCCCGACCTGCCCGGCGATGGTCACGTAGTTGCCGATCTTGGTGCTGCCCGCGATGCCCACCTGGGCGACGACGATGCAATGCTCCCCGATGGTCACGTTGTGGGCGATCTGCACCAGGTTGTCGATCTTGGTGCCCCGCCCGATCACCGTCGCGCCGAGCGCCGCCCGGTCGATCGTCACGTTGGCCCCGATCTCCACGTCGTCATGGATGATCACCTGCCCCACCTGCGGGACCTTGCGGTGCTCGCCCTTGTCGAAGACATACCCGAACCCGTCGGCCCCGATCACCGAGCCCGCGTGGATGCGGACCCGGCGACCCAGCGCGCTGCGCGGGTACAGCGTGACGTTCGGGTGCAACCGGCACCCGTCGCCCAGCACGCAGTCGTCGGAGATGAAGTCGCGGCCGATGAGCACCACGCCCGCACCGATCCGCGCCCGCTCCCCGATCACGCACTGCGGTCCCACGTGGGCCGAGGGATCGATCCGGGCCGAGGCGGCCACCACCGCCGAGGGGTGGATGCCCGGCGCCGGCACGGGCTCCGGGAAGAACAGCGGCAGCACGTGGGCGAAGGCCACGCGGGCATTCTCGACCTGCACCGTGGTCTTGCCGGACGCCGAGCGGAAATCGCCCGCCACCAGGATGGCCGAGGCGGCGCTCTGGTCGGCCCGCAAGAAATAGGCCTCGTTCTCGGCGAACGTCAGGTCCCCGGGCTTCGCACCGTCAGCCGGGGCGAACCCGGTCAATTCGAGGGAAGGATCACCGACCACACGACCACCGACGCGTTCGGCGACCTGACTGGCTGTCAAGATAGGCATAAGAAACGGTCCTCTGCGGAACACCCGCACCCCGGCGAAAACCGGCGCCACAAGATCACCGCACCCGCCACCGGCGCACAATACTTCGTTTCCCGACCCGCCATCCGGCCCCACGGCAGGAGGCGTGGGCCAGAGCGAGCCTTGGAAGCGGATCAACCTTCACCCCGCGCGCAGCGCGAAGGCTTGTGCAGGTGGAGCTTCCCAGCGAGCGGCGGTCCACGCCTCCTCCACCTTCCCCCGCCCCACCCCCCAGGCGGCAGGAGGCGTGGGCCAGAGCGAGCCTTGGAAGCGGATCAACCCCTCCCCCCGCGCGCAGCGCGAAGGCTTGTGCAGGTGGAGCTTCCCAGCGAGCGGCGGCCCACGCCTCCTCCACCTTCCCCCGCCCCACCCCCAGGCGGCAGGAGGCGTGGGCCAGAGCGAGCCTTGGAAGCGGATCAACCTTCACCCCGCGCGCAGCGCGAAGGCTTGTGC
>Ga0068877_10001662_pt1 | contig 18205 bp, 14 predicted proteins | sample NOAtaG_FD_66437 | JGI IMG/M metagenome (GOLD analysis project Ga0068877, IMG submission 66437) | Freshwater lake microbial communities from Lake Erie, under a cyanobacterial bloom - NOAA_Erie_Diel6S_1000h metaG | ecosystem: Environmental > Aquatic > Freshwater > Lake | place: USA: Ohio, Lake... | reverse complement strand
GGCCAGTCGCGGAAGGGCGCATCGTGGCCGTCCGCTGCCTGATGCATCCCGGCCGCAAGCCACAGCCCGTGGCCATCCCGACGGAACTGCTCGACAGACTCGCCCCATACCGCCTGCCCGATGCCCTGGCAGGTCCGGCCTGATGGCGGAGCGTGACGTGCTGCAGGTCGACCGCATCACGAAGACCTATGGCGCTCCCGGATCCGAGGTGCGGGTGCTCGACGGAGTGAGCTTTTCGCTCGTTCAAGGAGAGCGGCTCGCCATCATGGGGCCGAGCGGGTCGGGCAAGAGCACGCTCCTGGCGATCATCGGCGGGCTCGAATCGCCGACCAGCGGCACGGTTCGTCTCGACGGGCTCGACCCGTTCGCCCTGCCACCATCCCTCCGCGCAGAGTTCCGCAACGAGCGGATCGGATTCGTGTTTCAGGATCACCATCTGCTCGCGGGGTGCACGGCTCTCGACAACGTGCTCGTGCCCGCGCTCGCTCGGGGCACGATCCCCGCCGCACTCGTCGATCGTGCCGCGGAGCTGCTCGCGCGGGTCGGCCTCGCGGACCGCATCCGGCACCTGCCGAGCGAACTCTCCGGAGGCGAACGGCAGCGGGTGGCGATCGCCCGCGCCCTGCTTCTGGAGCCACGGCTGATCCTCGCCGACGAGCCAACCGGCCAGCTCGACTCCCGCGCCGCTGCGGTCGTCACCGAACTCCTCGTCGATTTGTCGGCCGAGCAGCGGGGCATGTTCATCGTGGTCACGCATGACGCGACGGTGGCGGATCGCGTCGGCGCCGCGCGGAGACTGATCGACGGCCGGCTCGAAGCATGACGAACGTCGGATTCACAGGATCGCCACCTCGCCCCGTGCGTTCCGCCGGAGCGCTCGCTCGCCGGCTGGCCCGCCAGTGGTGGCCGCAGGTGGCATCGCTTGCGGCCGCGTGCGGTGTGGTCACGGCGACGATCGTCGGCGCACTCGGCGTGGGGGATGGCGTGCAACGCGGGCTCGAGACGCTGGCCGTCGAGCGACTCGGCGGCATCGATGCGGCCGTGCTCGGCGCAGACCTCTTCACCGACCGTCTGGCGGCCCAGGCCGCCTCGCTCGTGCAACGGGCCGAGCCATCGGCCCTCGCGGTTCCGGCCATCGTGACGGAGGTCACGGTGGAAGCGGCCGCGAGTGGCCGGCCGACTCGAGCGACCCTGCTGGCCTGCGACGACGTCGCCGGCCTCGGCTTTTCCGGCACGCCGACGGCGGCAACGCGCCCCGGGGGCGACGGCCTGTTGCTCAATGCGCCGTTGGCCGCGGCGATCGGTGCTCGCGCGGGCGATCCGGTGGTGCTGCGCATCCCGCAGCGTTCGGCCGTGCCCTCCGACAGCCCCTTGGGCCGACGCGATCCGACCTCGGCCGGTCGCCGCCTTCGGGTCGCCGAGGTGCTGCCCGATGAAGGCTTGGGGCGGTTCTCGCTGCGGCCGGCGCAGGAGACAGCGCCGCTGGTGGTCACGCCGCTGGCCACCGCCCGCACGATGCTGCGGCGCGATGGCGTCGCCAACACGGTCTTCCTCGTGGGAACGGGCCCGACATCCTCGACGGCTGGCTGGGGGCAGCTGCGACCGACCCTCGACGATTACGGACTCACGTGGGCGGCAGAGCCTCCGGGCGGCCGAAGCTTCCGGCTCACCAGTCGCCGGTTGATCCTCGCCCCGGAGATCGATCAGGTCGCCGCGGATGTGCTGGCCCCGCTCGGTGGCCGCCGATCGCTCGCCTTTCTCGCCGTGTCGCTCGCCCCGCGGCCCGTCGGCGCGGAGCCAGTGCATGCATCCGTGCCGTATTCGACCGTGCTCGGCATCGACTCCACCTCGCTGCCGGTGGGAGACCTCGTCGATGCGGCCGGCGCGCTCCTGCCGCCGCCGAAGCCCGGCGAGATCATCGTCGACCAGTGGCTCGCCGACGATCTTGCCTCCCAAGGCCGGCCGATCGCCCTCGGCGACGAGATCGACGTGCGCTGCTTTTTGCCCGAGACCCTACACGGTCGGGTGGAGGAGACGACGGCGACCTTTCGCATCTCCGGCATCGCCGCCATGCGCGGAGCGGCCGTCGCGCGGGACCTCGTCCCGGATGTCGAAGGGATCACCGACGAGGAGTCGATCGCCGACTGGGATCCCCCCTTCCCGTTCGATCAGTCGAAGGTGCGCACGACGCCGCCTCACGACGAGGACGACCGGTATTGGAAGGCGTATCGCGCCACCCCCAAGGCGTTCGTCTCCCTGGCCGATGCCGAACGGCTCGCAGGCAGCCGGTTCGGTCGCTCGACCGCATGGCATCTGCCGGCCGGTTCCGGCCTCGATGCCGAGGCCCTCCGCGGGCAGCTCGAGCAGGCACTGCGGCCGGAAGCGCTCGGCATCCGCGTCGTGCCGCTGCGGGCCGAGGCCCTCGCCGCCTCGCGCGGCTCGACGCCGTTCGGCAGCCTCTTTCTCGCGTTGTCGAGTTTCGTGGTCGTTGCCGGGCTCGTGCTCATCTGGCTCCTGTTTCGCCTCCTCGTCGCCGCCCGCCGTCACGACATCGGGCTGCTCGCGGCCGTCGGCTGGTCGCCGAGCCGGCTCACCCGGCTGCTGCTCGGCGTCGGCGCGGCAGCGGCCGTCATCGGCGCCGGCCTCGGCCTGCTGATCGGCCCGGCCTGGGCGGCGACGCTGCGCTGGGCACTGGCGCGAGCATGGACGCGGGATGTCGCCGGTGGGGCGGCCGCGGTGTTCACGTCGTCGGCCTTCGCCCTCCAGCCACTCTTTTTCGGCACCGCGGCGGCGCTGGTGACGTCGCTCGCGGCGCTCGCGGCGGCGGCATGGCGGGCAGGTCACCAGCCGCCGCTCGCGTTGCTCCGCGGCCGCGACGACCCCGCCATGCCGCGGCTCGGCCGGCGGGCGACCCTGTTCGCCGCGTTGACCGCGCTGCTCGCGAGCGTGGTGATCGCCGCTTTGGGAACACGGGCGACTCCCGCGACGGCCGTGGCCGCATTCTTCGTGTCGGGCATCGCCGCGCTCGCCGGCATGCTCGCCTGCCTGAAGCTCTGGCTGATCGGCGGCTCACGACTCCGGCCGATCCGCACACTGGCGGGACTCGCCCGGCGCGGACTCGCCCACCGGCCAAGCCGTCCGCTCGCCGTGGCCACGATCGTCGGCGTGGCGCAGTTTCTGATCGTCGCGGTCTCGGCCTTCGCACTGCGGCCCCCGATCGACCTTGGGGATCGACGCTCGCCGACCGGCGGCTGGACGACGATCGCCACGTTCGGCGAACCGACCTCGCTCAACCCTCTCGACCCCGTGATTCGCGAACGCCTCGGCCTCCCATCGCGGGGAGCGGACGCAGTGGCGGCATGCGACATCACGCTCGTGCGCACCAGCGGCGGTGACGACGCGAGCTGCACGAACCTCTATGCCGCCATTCGCCCGACGGTGATCGGAGTGGGCTCGGACTTCATCACCCGCGGCGGCTTCCGCTTCGTCGCGCATGCCGACCCGCAAGACGGCGCGATCGCGGCCAATCCGTGGCGGCTGCTCGACCGCGAACCGGCCGGCGGTGCCGTGCCCGTCGTGCTCGATCAGGCGACCGCCCAGTGGGCCCTGCGGATCGGCGGCGTGGGCAGCCGGTTCAGCGTCACGGGCGACGACGGCGTCGCGATCCCGTGCGAGGTGGCGGGGCTGATCGACGGCGGCATCCTGCAGGGCTTCGTGATCACCTCGGATCGCCACTTCAGCCGGATGTTTCCCACCCGGTCCGGATATGGGCTGGCGCTCGTCGACGATACGCGGGTCGATCCAGGAGTGCGGGCGGAACTGGTGCCGACGCTGAGGAGAGCCTGGGCCGACGCCGGCTGCTCGTTCACGGCGGCGGTCGATCGGCTCCGCCGCCTGCAGGCGGTGCAGAACACGTTTCTCGGTGGCTTCCAGGCGCTGGCCGCGCTGGGCCTGCTGCTCGGTACGGCCGGCGTCGCGGCCGTGCAGGCTCAAGGACTGCTCGAGCGGCTCGACACGCTGGCCGTGTTGAAGGCGATCGGATTTCGCCCGGCGACGCTCCGGCGGCTGATCGTGGGTGAGACGCTGACGACCGTCGGCCTGGGCTTGGCCGCGGGCAGTGTCGCGGGTTGCCTGGCCGTCGCACCGCTGCTGGCCGGCGGCACGGGACGCGTGCCACTTGCGTGGATGACCGTCGCGGGCGGCCTCGCGCTCGCGAGTGCGGCGGCGGCCAGCCTCCTCAGCTGTCGCGGGCAGGCGATTCCCGAACGCCCCCGGGCTGCGTGAAGCCCGCGGTCGTCGGGAGACACCGCTCATCCCGACAGCAAGCCGTCGCGAATCTGCCGCCACACCGCCTCGGGGGTGATCGCATCGAGGCACTCGTAGGCGGGCCCGTCGGTGCGTTCGCAGGTGTTGCGTTCGCACGGCCAGCAGCGGATCGGCGTCGAGATCACCTGCACGCGGCCGGGGCCGAGGGGGCGGGTATGGCGGGGATTCCCCGCGCCGCAGATCACCTGCACCGGCGACCCGCAGAGCGCCGCGACGTGGGCCAGGCCGGAATCGTTGGCGACCGTGAAAGCCGCCTGCTGGAGGTGACGCCGCAGGATCGGAATCGGACCTCGGGCGGTGTAGTCGATCAACGACGCCGGCGAGTCGGCGCAGAGCGATCGCGCGAGCGGCGCGTCGCTGTCGCCGCCGATGACGACGCCCTGCATCCCCGTCTCGGCGACGATCCGGCGGGCCAACGCGCCGAACCGCTCGACCGGCCAGCGGCGGGAGTCGGCCACCGATCCCGGAGCCAGGATCCAAAAGGGACGCTGCGGTGGGGCGAGCACGGGAAAGCCGCCCCAAGCTTCGTCGGCGGGGAAGCGGCGCTGGTCGCCAGCCACGGGCTGCCAGAAGTCGCATGCCGACGACTCCGGCCGCAGAGACTCCGGCAGAATCTGCATGTAGGTGTCCGCCCGGTGCCGCGTCTGGCCGTCGTGCTTCACTCGCCGCGTGAGCAGCCAACGCCGCGTATCTCCCGCATACCCCCACCGCTCGCTCGCCCCGGAACGGAAGATCTGCCAGGCGGCCGTGAGCGAGTTGGGCAGCGAAATCGCGATGTCCCACGGCCCTCGCAGTCGTGCGACGTGCCCGGCGGCCTCGAGCGACGTCCATTTTTCCCACAGGCTGCGCTGCCGCGGCACCGGCACGGCGATGACCTCGTCGACGAGATTGCGAAACTGGATGTGTTCGACCCAGGGCACGCAGAACGCGGCGATGTGCGCTTCCGGGAAGACTTCGCGCAGCCGGTGGAAGAACGGGTAGGCCATCACCTGATCCCCGATCCAGTTCGGGGTGCGCACCAGGATTCGGCGGCGAGCGGTCGAGGGTTCAGCCATCACGTGCCTGCGTCCGAGCCGCGGGACGATCCCGGTTGGCTGGAGCCGAAACGGTACCCGTGCGGCCGGCACCCGACAACCTTGCCGTGAACGACTTCACTCCGTGGTATCATTCGCCGCCCCGCAGCGGATTCCGCTGCCGACTGCCGTTCGTTGGAGAAAGGCTTTGTTCCAGTTCATCGGAATGCTCGCCGCCATCGGCCTGACGGCCCTCTGCTGGGGGGCCTACGGTCCCGTGCTGCACTTCGGCCGCGAGGCGATGCACTCGAGTCTTCGCCCGTTCGTGTGCGTGGGGGCCGCCTACTTCGTCATCGCCGTCCTGGTTCCCCTGCTCCTGCTGGCCCGCGGCGGCGAACGCGGCGCCTGGACGGCCAAGGGCACGCTCTGGAGCCTGCTCGCCGGTTCAGCGGGCGCGCTCGGCGCGCTCGGCGTGATCCTGGCGCTCGGGTTCGGCGGCAAGCCGATCTACGTGATGCCGCTCGTGTTCGGCGGCGCGCCGGTGGTCAACACGCTCCTCTCGGCAGCGCTCGGCCGTGCCTTCAACCAGCTCAAGGCGCCGTTTCTCGCGGGGCTGATCCTCGTCATCCTCGGTGCCGTCACGGTGCTCGTGTTCAAGCCGCAGCCCTCCGTCGCGGCCGTGGAGCAGCCCGTCGCCGCCGGGGAAGCCGCCGCCGCGGCAATGCCTGCCCCCGTCGCCTCCGCGGCCCGCGCCTCCGAACGCTTCGTCGAGATTCTGCTCTCGATCGCTCTGGCCGTGGTGTCTTGGGGCGCCTACGGCCCCGTCCTCCACCGCGGCCAGGCCGGCATGGGAGGCAGCCGGCTCCGGCCTCTCGTCTGCGTCGGAGGGGCATACTTCGTGATCGCCGTCGTCCTGCCGCTCCTGCTCCTCGGACCGCTGGGCGACCAGGGACAGTGGAACGTCGGCGGAGCGCTCTGGAGCCTCGCCGCCGGTTCGCTCGGCGCGCTGGGCGCGCTCGGCACGATCCTCGCCTTCGCCTGTGGCGGCAAGCCGTTCACCGTGATGCCGGTGGTCTTCGGATGCGCGCCGGTGATCAACACCCTCGCGACGATCGCGTTGGCCCACACGCCGACGGGAGCCGTCAGCCCCTTCTTTCTGGCCGGCATGCTCGTCGTGGCGGCCGGCGCCGCGATCGTGCTCGCCTTCGGCCCCCGCGGCCACGCGCCGGCGCCGAAGCCGGCCGGCTAAGAGCCCCCACTCAGGTCTGCCGCGCGTGCCCGAACCAGGCGATGTGATGCCGCGGGGCGAAGCCGACGCCGTGGCTGCGACAGGCGGCTTCGAGCCACCGGCTCGTCTGCTCGAGCTCCGTTGCCGAGCGGCCTTGCGGCATGAAAAACACGCGCCGCCGGTCGTGGGGATTGAGGCCGAGGGCCGCAAGCCACTCGAGCGCCTCGGCAAGATCGGGCTCACCGTCGATCACGAATTTCAACTGCCAGGGGCTGGCCTGCATCAGCGTGCGCAGCACGTCGTCGCGCCGTCGGGCCGCCTCGTGCCGAGGCCCCCAGCTGCCGGCCGTGTCGGCTGCCGGCGTCGACGAGGCGAGCTTCGGGCTGATCGACATCAGGTCGGCCGCCACGGTTCGCCCACCGGGGAGCACGGTTCCTGCCGTCTCCACCGTGACGTGCACGCCCGCCTCGCGCACCGCCGCACACAACTCGACGGTCTCGGTGAGGAGCAACGGCTCGCCGCCGGTGATCACGGCATGCCCGGTGCCGGCGGCCAGCACGCGGTCGATGATTCGCGCGACGGGCCACTCCTCCCCCTCGGGCGCCCACGACGTGAACGGCGTGTCGCACCAGGTGCAGCGGAGGTTGCAGCCGCTGGTGCGCACAAACGTGCTCGGCGTGCCGGCCAGCAGCCCCTCGCCCTGCAGCGACTCGTAGATCTCGGCGATGCGCACGGTCGGCCGCGTCTCCCTCAGCACCACCGCGCCGGATCGCATCGCGGGTCGATGGCGCCCGCCGCGGCGAAGCCGGCGGCGCGAATGCGGCAGGAATCACATTCGCCGCACGGCCGGCCACCCGGCAGCGGGTCGTAACAACTGGTGGTCAGCCCGTAATCCACGCCATAGGCGAGTCCGGCGCGTATGATGTCGGCCTTCGTCATGCTGATGAGCGGCGCGCAAATCTCGATCGGGCGTCCCTCCACGCCGGCTTTCGTCGCGAGCGCAGCCAGCCGCGCGAAGGCCTCGATGAATTCGGGCCGGCAGTCGGGATATCCGCTGTAATCGACCGCATTGACGCCGAGCACGATCGCCTCCGCGCCCGTCGCCTCCGCCATGCCGAGCGCCAGGGCCAGGAACACCGTGTTGCGGGCCGGCACGTAGGTGACGGGAATGCCGGCCGCGATGGCGGCGTCGCTGCGGCCCTTCGGCACTGGCTGCGACGCATCGACCAGGGCGCTGCCGCCGAACGCCGCCAGGTCGATCGGCACGACGACGTGCCGTGCGATGCCGAGGGAGCGGGCGACGTCGCGGGCGGCGTCGAGTTCGACGCGGTGGCGCTGGCCATAATCGACCGACAGGGCGCAGAGCCCGAAGCCCTGGGCCCGGGCCCAGCCGGCGGCAGTGGCCGAGTCGAGGCCGCCCGAAAGAAGCACGATCGCGGAGCGTTCCGGCCGGCCGCCCTGCCCGGGGCCGCGGGCCGCGGCTATCGTAGAACCGGTTTTCATGCCACACTTGCCTGCATCATGACGCACCTCACCACACCTTCCCGCGACCAGCTCGAAACGTTCGCCAACCAGTTTTCGAGCCGCGACTACACGATCGAGATCATCTGCCCGGAGTTCACGTCGGTTTGCCCCAAGACCGGGCAGCCCGACTTCGGCACGCTCACCTTTCGATACGTGCCAGATCGGCTCTGCGTGGAACTCAAGAGCCTGAAATTGTATCTGCAGGCGTTCCGCAACGAAGGCATTTTCTACGAGAACGTCACCAACCGCATCCTCGACGACCTCGTCGCGGTGGTGCAACCCCGGCGAATGACGCTCGTCGCCCACTTCACGCCGCGCGGTGGCATCAGTTCGCGAATCGCCGTGTCGCATCCCGCCGGCGACCACCTGCCGAGCCCGTCGTGAACGGTCCGGCGGCATTTCGCATCCCCATCTCCCCCGAGCAGTCACCATGCCCAAGCCCAGCGTCCTCCTCTCCGCCCTCGCCGACGAGTCGGCCTTCCACCTCTCGGCCGTGGAGCAGTTTTCCGCCCTCGCCGCCCTCGGCCTGGAGTACTACAGCCTGCGTTTCATCGACGTCGGCAAGGGCGTGAAGAACGTGATGAAGCTCACGCTCGGCGAGATCCAGAAGATCCGGCACCTCGAGGATGAATACGGCCTCAACGTGGCCTCGATCGCCTCGCCGATCGGCAAGGTCAAGCTGACCGACGAGCCGGACGGGACGAAGAACGCCTACGTGCCCTTCAAGCAGTATCTCACGAAGGATGTCGCCAAGGCCTGTGAACTCGCCCACGCCTTCGAAACCAAACTGATCCGCGGCTTCTCCTTCTACCCTCCGCGGAGCGCACGGCCGGAAGATTACCTGGAGGAGGCCGTCGATCGGATCGGGCGAATCGCGGAGGCCTGCCATCGCTCCGACCTCACGTTCGGACTGGAGGTCGAGGCCAACCTCGTGGGCCGCACCGGAGAGTTGCTCGCCGAGATCCACCGCCGGGTGAACCACCCCGGATTGGTGCTCGTGTTCGACGCCGCCAACCTCATCGTGCAGGGATTCTCAACGGCCGAGGTCTGGAAGCAGTGGGAGGCGATGAAGCCCGGCCTCGGCTGGGTGCATATCAAGGACTACAAGAAGGTGTCGGGCAAGGCCCGCGGCCGGCACGTGGAAGAGGATCATCTCGCCAACTTCGTCCCGGCCGACATCGGGGCCGGTGGCCACGAGCGGATTCTCTCCGATCTGCGGGGAATGCTGCCTGCCCTCTCGAAGAAGCTCGAGCGCCGCGGTATTCCCGGCGTGTTCGTCGATCTCGAACCGCACGTCCGCGGCGGCGGCCAGTTCGGCGGCACGAGCGGACCCGACGGCATGGGCGTCGCACTGCGGGCCCTGTGCCGGGTGCTCGACAAGACGAATGTGGCCTACCACCTTCGTGATTTCGACGACCTCCTGGCGGCCCGCGGGTTATGAGCGAGGCCACGGAACCCGGCAGCTACTTCGTGGCCAACTATCCGCCGTTCGCGCGGTGGCACACCGGGGCCGTGGCCGATGTCGAACGGGCGCTGAATGCCCAGCCGGCGGATGAACCGCTCGGCCTCTACGTGCACGTGCCGTTCTGCCGAAAACGCTGCAAGTTCTGCTACTTCCGCGTCTACACCGACGTCGCGGCGGCCGACGTCGAACGTTACACGCAGGCGCTCGTGGCCGAGGCCGCGCTCGCCGCGGCGCGGCCGGCGTTCGCCGGCCGTGAGCTGCGATACGTCTACTTCGGGGGCGGCACACCCTCGTTCCTGAGCGTGAAACAGTTGCAGCGGCTCGTCGACGGGCTGCACCGCAGTTTTGGCTGGGATCGTGCGGAGGAGGTGACGTTCGAGTGCGAGCCCGGCACGCTCTCCGAGCCGAAGGTGCGGGCGCTCAAGGATCTGGGCATGACCCGGATTTCGCTCGGTGTCGAAAACTTCAGCGACGCGATTCTCGAGGCGAACGGTCGCGCCCACCTCTCGGCGGAAATCCTCAGGGCGTGGGACTGGATCCGGGCGGCGGGCTTCCCCAACACGAACATCGACCTGATCGCCGGCATGGTCGGCGAGACGGAGGACTCGTGGCGACGGACGGTCGAGCGAACGCTGTCGCTCGAACCCGACAGCGTGACGATTTACCAGATGGAATTGCCGTTCAACACTGTGTTCGTGAAGGACGCGAAGGGTGGCACGGCCTCCGTGACGGTCGCCGACTGGCCGACGAAGCGGGCCTGGGTGAACGAGGCGTTCGAGCGGTTCCTCGCCCGCGGCTACTCGATCTCGAGCGGCTATACGCTCGTCCGCGATCCGGCGCGGGTTCACTTTCGCTACCGCGACATGCTCTGGGAGGGCAGCGACCTGGCTGCGCTCGGCGTGGCCAGCTTCGGCCACGTCGGCGGCGTCCATTACCAGAATGCCCCGCACTGGGACGATTACCTCGCGGCCGTGGAGTCCGGCCGCCTGCCGATCTCGCGGGGCCTGAAACCCACCCCTCGCGAACTGCTCATTCGCCAGCTCGTGCTCGGGCTCAAGCGAGGCCGACTCGACACGCAGCGGCTGGTGCGCCGATTCGGGGTCGATCCGCTCGTCGAGTGGGCCGCCGAGTGGCAGCGGTTGGCGGCGGAGGGATACCTCGAATCCCCCGTCCCCCCGGTCGTGCTCTCCCGCCGTGGTCTGCTGGAGGTGGATTCGCTGCTGCCCCGGTTTTTCGAGCCCGCCGTCGACGAGCCGTCGGCGGCCTAGTTAGCATCGGCGGCGACCTGCGGTTTCATCCCGTGTGTTCGGCCGGTCGACCCAGTCAGCAAGCGAGCCATTCCGTGCGTGCATCCGCATCGTCCGTCGCAGCCGCGACCGAGTCTCGAGTTTTCCCGGCGACGCACGCCTGCCCCGAAAGCAAGCAGTTGCGGGAGCGGCTCCGCGCCATGGCGGCGGACCTCGTCGCGTCGTGGAAAGCGCAGGGGCTTCCCGCCGGAATCAAGACGTCCGCGGGCCTGCGGCAGCAGGCGGAGGCGTTGGTGGCCCGCGCCGGCGGCACGGCGAACCTCGTCGGCTGGACGATGGTCACGATCGTGTCGGAGTTCTGGCGCGACCGACTGGCCACCGGCCCAAACGGGCGCCGGCTACTGCTCTTGCCCGATTGCCCCATGGCGACGACCTCGGGCGATTCTCCCGTGCCCCACGTGTGCGGCCCCGGCTGCGGACTGGCGACGATCTGGTCGGCGGCCCGCGACAGTGGCTGGGTGGTCGAGTCGACACGGCAGGCGGTCGGGGCCATCGGCTCGTTGCTCACCGGACAATACGACGGCGTCCTCGGCGTGGCCCGACTGACCGATCTCGAGAAAGCCTTTGCGATGCTGCCGGCCTTCGCCTTGCCGGTGGCGGCAGCGCCGTGCGAATCGTCCGGAAATGAATCCCAGTCGAAGGCTGGTGGCACCTGTGCCGAGGGGCTCGCCGCGGCGGCCATCGACGTGGAATGGGTGCTGGGACTGCTCGGTGTCGCCGGTGGCTCGGCAGCGCCGGTCGGCGACTATCTGCCGCTGTTGCGGGAGGCTGCCGAGAGCTTCACGCCGGCCGGCCTCGAGGCGCTCGCGAGCCGGCTTGGCATGGATCCGGCGTTCGGCCTGGCCGGGCCTCCGACCGGACCCCTCTCGCCCCTTGCCGCGACGGCGGCGGTGTCGGGTGAGTTCGTGTCGCGTGGAGGCAAGTTCCTCAGGCCGTTCGTCGCCCTGGCCGCCTTCGATGCGGTGCAGGCCGATCTGCGGGAGTCCGCGGTTGCCCGTGAACCCGGCTATCTCGCCGACGAGATGATCGTGCGTGACGCCGTGAAGGCCGCTGCCGTGGCGATCGAGGTGTTTCACAAGGCGTCGCTCGTGCACGATGACATCGAGGACGCTGATCGGGTTCGGTATGGCCGACCGACGCTCCACGAGGAACACGGCGTGGCGTCGGCGATCAACATGGGCGACTATCTTCTCGGCGTCGGATATCGAATCATCGCCGGACTGCCGGGCATCGACCCGGCCACCGCCCGCGACCTCACGAGCATCCTCGCCTCGGCCCACGTCCGCCTGGCCCGCGGCCAGGGAGCGGAACTCTGGTGGCGGGATGCCGGCGACAAGCGGCTCGCACCCTCTGAATCGCTCGAAATGTATGGGCTCAAGACATCGCCCGCATTCGAGGCGGCGGTGGCTCTCGGCATCCGACTCGCCGGAGTCGCGCCCGTCGCCGTCGTCGACGTCACCCGCTACGCCCTGCACGTCGGCACAGGCTTCCAGGTTCTCAATGACCTCAAGGATTGGGCGGGCGATCTCGAGAACAACCGCCGGGCGGCCGGAGACCTGCTGGGCGGACGCCCGACCCTGATGTGGGCCCTGGCCCTCGACCGCCTGCCGGCCGCGTCCATCGACCGACTCCGCTCGCTGGCGGCCGATGCCGCCGACGGCGATTCCGAGGAGCGGGTCGCCGCATGCGTGGCGGAAGTGAGACAGCTCTACGAACAGGCCGGCGTGTTCGCCCGAGCCGCGGAGATCGTGGCCGGGGAACGGGCCGCCGCCGCGAAGGCCGTGGCCGCCTGCCGTCTGTCACGGCTGCGGGATGTGCTCGAGTTTCTGCTCGACCTCGCCGTTCCGGAGGACGCCGCGTCGCAGTTCTCTCGCTGACGCTTGCACGCGACGGCTCGGCACCGGGAGAATACGGTTCGACCATCCCGGCATGTCCCGTCCATGACAGCTCCTCCCGACGCGGCCGCTCGAGCCGCCTCGCTCTCCAGCCTGTTCGCCGCGCCCGAGCGGTTCGGCACGCTGCGGTCGGTCGCACCCGAGCGGGTGCCGGAGCCGCATCGCCGCCTGCTTGACCATCACAGCCACATGACCGTGGCCATGGAGCGATTCCACGGCGAACCGGTTTCGCTGCGGGTCGTGGCCGCGTGTCCGCCATCTGCGACCGACGAGGCCTACGCCCGCGAGATCCTGCTGCTCGATCCGCGGGGACGCCCCGTCCAGTATGGAATCGTGCGGATCGATCTCACGCTGGTGCCTGCGGAGGTCGCCGCGAGAATCCGCGCCGCCGACACACCGCTCGGCCGGGTGCTGATCGCGGCGGGAGTTCTCTGCGACGTGCAGAATGTCCAGCTTCTTGATGTAACGCCCGGCCCGCATCTCGCGGAGTTGATCGGCCCGCAGCCGACGTTCGGCCGCGTTGCCTCGATCGCCGTCGCCGGCCGGGCCGCTGTGGAGCTGCTCGAGATCGTCGCGGGCATCGAGTCCACGTGAAGCGGGGCGGACTGCATCGGCTCGGGCGAAACAGGCTTTTCGCCGCTTTTCGCCATCTCGCCGAACTGCTTACGCGACAAGAAGTTGTGGCGACCAAGGCGATATTGACGCGGCCCGCGCGATCCCGGTAGAGTTGGTCTGTCAGGCAAGGATGGCAAGCACGGAAGCGGTCGCAGGAAACGGAGTCCTGGTTCTCTCCGCCCCGGCTCAGGCGTCTTGGCCCCGACAAGCCACGTCAGTATGGAGTGCGACGTGTTTGGCGTGCGATGTGGCAGCCAGGTTGAAGGTTCGCAGCAAGGAGGCCTAGGCATTCGGGGCTGACTCACCGTCGAGGACGCTCCGGATACCGTTTTGACTAGCTGTACCACGGCTAGGGAGAGGGTGGTAAGCGATGCAGAAGACCGTGTATACGACCGGCGAAGCCGCGAAGATCTGCAAGGTGAGCCAGCAGACGATCATCCGCTGCTTCGATTCCGGACAGCTGAAGGGTTTTCGGGTTCCGGGCAGCCGCTTCCGGCGGATTCCCCGCGACCAGCTGTTCCTGTTCATGCGTGACAACGGCATCCCGACGGATGCACTCGAGAGCGGCCGCCGCAAGATTCTCGTCGTTGACGACGACCAGGATCTCGTCGAGCTGATCACCGACGTGCTGGAGCGGGACGGCCGGTTCGAGACCCGCAGCGTCAACAACGGCTTCGATGCCGGCATGATGGTGAAGGACTATCGTCCCGATCTCATCGTGCTCGATGTGATGCTGCCCGATATCAATGGCAAGGAAGTCTGCCAGCGGGTGCGCAGCGACTCGACGATGGACGAGGTGCGGATCATCTGCATCTCGGGCATGTGCGAGCCCGACAAGATCGAGGACCTCAAGGCCTCGGGAGCCAACGAGTTCCTGCAGAAGCCGTTCGAGGCCGAGGTGCTCGTCGATCGGATTTGCAGCCTCCTCGACATCGAGTCGGGCGTGGCGGGATCGTGATCGGCCGGCGAGTTCGCAGGGTTCACTGACATTCAAGAGCCGCCCGCGTTCCGCATCGGACGCGGGCGGCTCGCTTTCACGAGATCGCGACATGGCCGAGCAGGTCGATGCCGACGTGATCGCCGCCCGCTTGGAGGCACTGCGGGAATTCGCGTATGGCGCAGGCCATGAAATCAACAATCCCTTGGCCAACATCGCCGCGCGAGCCCAGGCACTTCTGATCGACGAGACCGATCCGGAGCGCCGACGGCGACTGGCAACCATCGTCGATCAGGCATTTCGGGCCCGGGACATGATCGGCGGCCTGATGGTGTACGCCCGCCCCCCCAAGCCGATGCCGGCGAGGGTCGCGGTCGACGCGGTTCTCACGCCCGTTCTCGATGCCGTCCGGCCTTTGGCCGACGGCAAGGGCGTCAGGCTGGAATACAGTCCGCCTCCGGAGCCTTGCCACGTCGAAGTCGATGCCGCCCACGTCACCGAATCGATCCGCCTGATCACGGTCAATGCCGTCGAAGCGGCGGCCGGACGGGTGACCCTGCGGGTGGCAGGCCCTTCCCCGACCGGGGCTGCCGCGTGCGTGGTGACGGTGACCGACGACGGCCCCGGCATGGCCCCCGACCTGCTGCAGCGGGCGTTCGATCCGTTCTATAGCGGCCGCGAGGCAGGCCGGGGGATCGGGCTTGGGCTGCCCAAGGCGTGGCGACTCGTGTCGATCAATCGTGGGACGGTCGAGATCGACCCACGCCCCGGGCGTGGAACGAGTGTCGCCATCTCGTTGCCGGTCGCACCGGCCGCCTGACCGACGAACTGCCGTCATAGCTTTCCCAGTCTCGCTGGTTGACGGGTTTCATTCCCCGCCGGGGCATCGCAGAGCCTCGCCAAGACCTTGTCGCTTTCTGCAGGGTTCTCTATCCTCCGCTGGTTTCCCGCTCTGCGGGCGAAGGATCGCCCCGCGCACGCCGCAACAGGGCAAGCTGCAACAGGGATGGATGCATGAACTTCATCGCGGCGCAGGCAGGCTCCGACGAAACGACCCTCGCTGACCACGTCGAGTCCTCGCCAGGATCGGTGCGGGTCGCGTGGCGGCGAAGCCCGAGCCCGGACGGCCGCACGGCCGCGGAGAGCGGCCCCGCGGCGCACGGCAGCCTCAAGCGTCGCACGGTGGCATGGCTTCTCGCCCGGCAGGCCACCGACGGCCACTGGCGTGCGCCCCTCGAGGGCGACACGATCCTCGAAAGCGAATACCTGTTGCTGCTGGCCTGGGCTGGCCGGCTCGACAGCCCCCATGCGGCAGGGTGTGCCCGCCGAATCCTCGCCCAACAGCTGCCCGCAGGCGGCTGGTCCATCTACCCCGGCGGACCGGTCGACGTGAGCGCCAGCGTGAAGGCCTACTTCGCCCTCAAGCTGACGGGGCACGATTCAGCGGCTCCTGAGATGCGCCGGGCCCGAGCCGCGATCGCCCAGGCCGGCGGACCGTCGGCCGTCAACAGCTTCACGAAGTTCTATCTCGCGCTGCTCGGCCAGATTCCGTATGCGGCCTGTCCGGCAGTGCCTCCGGAAGCGGTGCTCCTGCCCGACTGGTTTCCCGTGAACCTCTATCGGGTGTCGGCCTGGTCACGAACGATGATCGTGCCGCTGTCGCTCATGTGGGCTTTCAAGCCGCTGCGCGAGGTGCCCGCCGGCCGCGGCATCGCGGAACTCTTCGCGGATCGGCCGCGAAACGACGGGAGCAGAACGGTCGACCGCGGCGGCTGGGCTCGATTCTTTCGGGGCGTCGATCGATTCATGAAGGCCTGCGAATTTGTCGGCTTCACGCCCCTGCGAACGCGGGCCGTACAGGCCTGCCGCCGCTGGATGCTCGATCGGTTTCACGACAGCGACGGACTCGGCGCGATTTTTCCGCCGATCGTCTGGAGCTTCATCGGCCTGCGAGCGATGGGCTGCGACGAGGATTCGCCCGAGGTTCGCGAGTGCTGGGAACAGCTCGACCGGCTCGTCGAGGTGGAATCCGACGGCACGCGCCGGCTCGAACCCTGCCGGTCGCCGGTCTGGGACACGGCCATCACGCTGATCGCCCTGGTGGAGAGCCGCGATGCGGATTCCGATCGCGGCGATGGATCGCTCGAGCGGGCGGTCGAATGGATTCTCGACCATGAAATCCGCGCGGCCGGCGACTGGTCTCGACGGGTATCGGCCGAGCCCGCCGGGTGGTGCTTCGAATACGCCAACCGCTTTTACCCCGACGTAGACGACACGGCCATGGTGGTGATCGCCCTGGCGACGTGGCGCGACCGCGTCGGACGGCCGACGGGCGACCCGCGGCTGGCGCGAGTGGACGCCGCGATCGCCCGCGCCCGGCGATGGCTCGAGGCGATGCAGAACAGCGACGGCGGCTGGGGTGCATTTGACCGCGACAACAACGTCGAATTCCTGTGCAAGGTGCCGTTCGCGGATCACAACGCGATGATCGACCCGAGTTCCCCGGACCTCGCGGGGCGAGTTCTCGAGGCGTTCGGCAAGACGGGCCTGCGGTGCGGCCATCCGGCCGTCGACCGTGCCTGCGACTACCTGCGGCGCACGCAAGAGGCCGACGGGGCGTGGTATGGTCGCTGGGGCGTGAACTACATCTACGGCACCTGGCAGGCGCTCGTCGGCCTGCAGGCGGTCGGTGTGCCGGCCGACGACCCGATGGTGGCGTCCGCCGCGGCCTGGCTCCTCATGCACCAACAGCCTGACGGCGGCTGGGGCGAGTCTGCCGACAGCTACGCCGATTCGTCCCTCGCCGGAGTCGGTGCGCCAACCGCATCTCAGACGGCGTGGGCGATCATGGGGCTCATCGCGGCGGGCCGCGGCGACTCCCGCGCCGTCCGCCGCGGCGTGCAGTGGCTGGCGGAACGGCAGGAGGCCGACGGCACCTGGAAGCAACGCGAGTTCACGGGCACCGGATTTCCGAAAGTGTTCTATCTCCACTACCACTGGTACTCGATCTACTTTCCGCTCGTGGCCCTCGCTCGGGCCGACGAACTCACGGCCATGGAGGGTGACGCATGAGCGTGCCAGTCGGCCAGATGCTGGCGGTGCTCAGGCACATCGCCACCCAGCGACTCCGCGGAAACGACCGCTACCCGCTCGTGCTCATGCTGGAGCCGTTGTTTCGCTGCAACCTTGCATGCGGCGGCTGCGGCAAGATCCAGCACCCCACGGAGATCCTCCGGTCGCATTTGACGCCGGAGCAGTGCTTCGCGGCCGTCGACGAATGTGGGGCCCCGATCATTTCGATTCCCGGCGGTGAACCGCTGCTGCATCCGCAGATCGAAGAGATCGTGGCGGGCATCGTGGCCCGCAAACGCTATCTCTACCTCTGCACCAACGCGATCAAGCTGGAGGAGATGCTGCCCCGGTTCCGGCCGTCTCCCTACCTCGCGTTCTCGGTGCACCTCGACGGGCCGAGGGAGGAGCACGATCACGCCGTCTGCCGCGAGGGCGTCTATGACATGGCGGTGTCGGCCATCCGCGCGGCCCGCAAGGCGGGCTTCCGGGTCACCACGAATTCGACGCTGTTCACCGATGCCGACCCGGTCCGGTATCGGAAATTCTTCGGCGACGTGATGGCGCTGGGGGTCGAGGGGATGATGATCTCCCCCGGCTACTCGTATGCCAAAGCACCGGACCAGGATCACTTCCTGCCCCGGCAGCGGAGCCAGCAGCTGTTCCGCAGCATCCTCGACGCGCCGTCCGGCCGGTGGCGGTTCAATCAGTCACCCGTGTTTTTGGAGTTCCTCAAAGGCGCCTGGGATCTCGAATGCCGGCCGTGGGGCACGCCCACCTACAACCTCTTCGGCTGGCAGCGGCCCTGCTACCTGCTCGACGAGGG
>Ga0068877_10001661_pt1 | contig 18216 bp, 7 predicted proteins | sample NOAtaG_FD_66437 | JGI IMG/M metagenome (GOLD analysis project Ga0068877, IMG submission 66437) | Freshwater lake microbial communities from Lake Erie, under a cyanobacterial bloom - NOAA_Erie_Diel6S_1000h metaG | ecosystem: Environmental > Aquatic > Freshwater > Lake | place: USA: Ohio, Lake... | reverse complement strand
CTGGCCGGGGCCGCGCCGGCCGCGGCCACACCGATCGCGGCCGACAGCGCCAGCGCCTGGTCGGCCCCCACGCCCGATGCCGTGCCCCGGCCTTTGCCCGCAGGCTGGCTGCAGGCCCTGGCCGCCGCCACGCCGGTCTGGACCGAAGCCTCGCCCCCGGGCGCCACGCTGGCCGACGCCCGGGCCGTGTCGCTGTGGCGCGAAGGTGAGGCCGTCGTGTGGCTGCAGCTGGGCCGCGACCGGGTGCAGTGGTGCAGCGCGTCCACCGGCTGCTGGCTGGCCGCCATCAGCGCCGAGTCGTCGAGCGCGCTCAGCGCCGCGCTGGCACCCTAGCCGGGCCTGCGCGGTTCAATCCGCAGCAGCGCGCGCGAGCTGGCCCTGCGCCCACCACTGCGGGTACTCAGCGAGGCGGAAGACGAAGCTGGCCTGGTCGATGTGTTCCCAGCGCACGCCGGCCTGCAGCAGCCGCTCGATCATCCGCCAGTCCCAGGCCATCTCGGCAAACGGCAGGGTGTCGCCCAGGTGGTGCCTGAACAGCTCGCGCCGGAACAGCGGCTGGCCCAGGTCGATGCGCGCCGGCGCCGGCACCGGGTGGCGCAGCACGCGCCGGCCGGCGTAGTGGCAGGAGCTGTACACGAAGCCCAGCTCGGGCCGGCGCTCCAGGCGGTCGATCAGCGGCGCGAAGTGGTCGGGGTGGTAGCCGTTGTCGTCGGACAGGAAGGCCAGGTAGCGCCCGCGGCTGCGGCGCAGCCCGGCCGCCGCCGGTGCGATGCCCCAGTCGTTGTGCCGGCGGTCGAGGCACCAGAAGCCGCGGCGCGGGTCGGCGCTGCGGCGCACCAGTTGCTCGATGCGGTTCACCACGGCGGGCGGCGCGGCGTCGCAGACGATCAGGTGCTCCCAGTCGGCCTCGTGCAGCGCCTGCACGGAGTCGATGCAGCGGGCCAGGCAGTCGACGCGGTCGTAGACCGTGGTGACGATGCTCAGGCGGGGCGGCGGGCAGGCGATCGCCAGGTGCCCGATGGCGCCATCGGCGGCGTTCGGGGCGGCCAAGCCGCCGGTTGCATCGGCTCCCGCGGCGAGCGGCTGCAGCTCCAGCGCCCGCATTTCCAGCGCCCCGCCCTGCACGCCGACAAAGGCGTGGCCCTGCGTCAAACGTGCATCGTGCGCCATGGCCACCAGCTGGCCATCGATCCACACCGACAGCGCCGCGCCCTGGGCGCGCAGGCGCAGCGCATACCAGCGGCCGGCGGCCAGCACCGGCAGCCGGTGCAGCACCTGGCGCTGGCGCGCGAGGTAGGCCTCGCCGTCACGCGCCAGCAGGTGATAGGAGTCGGCCCGCGCATCGCCCCCCTGCTGCGCGCGCAGCTTGGCCACCAGGGTGGCACCGGGCTCGCGGCGCACCTCGATGCACAGCTCGGCATCGGCGGCCGCCGTGCGGCGCAGACCGCGTTCGGCCGCCGGCCCGGCCGCTGCTGCGTGCCACAGACGCCACGCGCCCTGGGCGCCTTGCTCGGTGGCCACGGCGGCGTCGGCAAGCCAGCCCTCGGGGGCCCATGGCGCCAGGTTCGGCGCCGGGTTCGGCGCCGGGGTCGGCGCCGGGTTCGGCAGTGGCGCTGCCTCGGCTGACACCGACGCACCCAGGCCGAGCGCCCGCAGCACGGTGCCCAGCCGCGCCGCGTAGTGCTCGCCTGCCAGGCGTTCGGCACAGCGGCGCTGCAGGGCCGCCGCCGCGGCGGGATCGGCTGACCAGCGACGCACCTGCGCCACGGCCTCGGCCGGCGTCGTGAAGGTGGGCAGCTCGGGCAGGCGCGCCGTGATCTCGTCGCGCGGCTCGCTGATGACGAGCGCGCCGCAGGCCAGCGCCTCGTGGATGCGGGGGTTCATCGCCGTCGCAGGCTCGGACTGACGGTTGAAATGGTGAACCTCGCGGAACACGTTGAGCACGATGCGGGCGCGGCGATACAGCCCGGCCGTCTGCGTGGCCGGCACCGTGGCGGCCGCCGCCCGGGCGCGCAGCGCCGGCGCGCGCCAGGGGCCGCCGATGAGCACGTCGAGCAGGCCGGCCTCCTCCAGCGCCAGCAGCACGGCCTCGCGCGCCGGGTTGGCGCCGCCGACGAAGACCACGCCGTGCGGTCGCGTGGCCACGCCCTGCGCGTGGTGCACCTGCGGGTCGTGGCAGGTGGGCAGCGCATGGGCGTTCGGATGGCGCCGCAGCGTCGCCGGGTCGTTCAGGAACTGCGCGTCGAAGTGCTGCGACCAGGCCGCGGTGTCGTCCACCTCGTACGGCTCGTCGACCAGCCAGACCGCGCTCTTCACGCGCGGAAAGCGCGCGCGCCAGGCCGCCCAGCGCGGCGCGAAGCGGCGGCCGTGCACGGCGAGCAGCAGGTCGGGCTCGAAGCGCTGCAGCTCGGCCTCGAGGCCGGGGTCGTCCCAGTACAGGCTGCGGTGATCGAGGCCCAGCGTGGTGGCGGCGTGGGCCAGGCCGTCGACGAAGACTTCGCCGCACGACAGGAAGCGGTACTGCACGAACAGCACCCGTGTGGGGCGCGAGCGGCGCGGCGGCAGTGGAGCCGGATCGGGCGCCGTTTCCGGCGCGGGGGCCGCATCACGCATGAAGTCCTCCCATCGCCACTTGGGCAGGGCCTGCAAGCGGCTCACCGGGCTCAGGTTGACGAGCGTCACGCCCCGCGCGGCACAGGCGTCGTGCAGCGCCGCGTACTCGGCGTCGATCTGCGGCAGCCGCCGCGCCAGCGCATGCGGCCCGGTGTCGGCGAAGAAGTGCCGGTCGGTGAAGTCCACGCCGATCAGGCCGATGCGGCGGGCGCCCAGGTGCAGCGCCAGCTGCACCGCCACGTAGGGCGAGTTGCGCGTGTAGTGCAGGGCATCGGGCCCGGGGTCGTTGGTGCCGGCCCGCTGGCCGAGCCTGAAGCGCACCACCGGCACGGCCGCCGGCAGCCCCGGCTCGGCCAGCTGCGTGAACACGGCGCGCGCCTGCGTCGCCTGCACCGCCGCCCAGCGGCCGGGGGCGAACTGCGAGGCCGGGTTGACGACCACCAGGTAGTCCGGATGCCAGGCACGGCCCACGTCGTTGACACCGATCACCGTGCAGCTTGGCTTGGCCGGCAGCAGCGCGAGCGACTCGCCGCAGCCGGCGACGAGCACGGTCTCGCCGGCGTGGCGGTGGCGCCAGGCGGCGAAGTCGTCATCCTTCTGCATCGAGTGGCTCAGCGAAAGCGCACGCGGATGCCGGCGGTGCTGACCAGCTGGTGCCACAGCACCGGGCCCAGCGCGGGCCGGGCCATGAAGTCGTCGCGGTCGCGAATCGCATTCGCTGTGCGCTCGGTGTCGATGCGCGCCGCCACGGCGGCTGTCACGCCCACCAGGCGCCGCAACCCGCCGCGCGGCTCACGGTTGAGGTTCATCGTCACGCGCGGGCGGCCGCCCAGCGAGTAGCTGTCCTCGTTCGTGTCGACGGGGTTGTTGATGCGGGCCTCCACCAGCGCCGTGCGGCGGCCGTCGGCAGCGATTCGGTGGGCCACGCCGTGCACCACGGTCGGAACATGGCGTTCGGCGTCGATGATGTCGGCGATGAGCGAATCGCTGCTGTCGCCCGTGGCCTTCAGTTCATCCACCACAGACGTGCGGGCACGGCGACCGTAGGTCACGCGCACCGTGAGGTTCACTGCTGCTCCCGGTCGGTCGACCTCGTTCTTCACACGGTTCTCGAAGGTATGCAGCATCGAGACCGCGCTGCGGTTGTTGGTGGCCTGCGTCAGCGGTGTCAGGTTCTGCCAGCTCGCCCCGGTTCCGCCGAGGTTGTGGTTGAGGAGGTGGCCGCGCACGTAGTAGGTGCTGCCGCCATCCATGCGCCGGGCCAGCGTGGCCCAATGTCCACCGCCGACGCCAGGCTCGCTGCCGGCCGTGTGGGCCGCCGTGAGCCGCTCGACACCGACACTGCTGCCAAAGCCGCCGGCCGACAGCGGCCCGAAGAGCGGCTGCGTCGAGGCCCCCGCGGCGCCACCCGTGAACAGTGCTCCTGTCTCGCGTGCGAGCTCACCCATCAGGCTGTCGATGCGCGCGCCGGCGTCGGCCGCAGCACGCCCAGTGCCTGCGGCCGCGTTCATCGCCGTCTCCAGCCGCGTGAGAATGGCCAGCGCGTTGGTCTTGTTCGCGGCGCGCGTGCCGGTGGCGTTCACGGACTGCACGCGTGTGCGCAACTCTGCGGGCGTGGACGCCATCATCAGCCGGCGGCGCGCCCCAGTGCCTTCGATGTACAGGCTGTGCTCACCGTCATCGGCTCGAAAGCGGCGCCGCGCCGTCCACCATTGCGTGACACGCGCCACGGCACCACGCGCCGCGCCGGCCGCCGCACTGCCCACGCGCCGCGCCTGCGTGACGATCCAGGCCACCACGCGGTCGATCGAGCGTTCGACCGGCGCGCGCACGCGGGCCAGGATGTTGCGGATGGTGTCGCCGATGCCACCCAGCCCGAGCAGCCGCGCCAGGAAGCTGATGACCACCGGCACCAGCCGGCCCATGGTCTGCTCCACGCGGTCGGCCGCGGCGCCGATGTTGCCGGCGGCGATGGCCGCGATGCCGTTGATGAACGACTCGGCCACCTGCACGATCTGCTGCAGCCGCTCGCGCACGAACATCACCGTGTTGTAAATGGCGATGATGGCCTGGATGACGGCGCCCGCCGGGTTGAGCATGCTGGCGATGCGCATCACCGCCTGGCCCACCACGGTGCGGGCGACCCAGTCACGCACCTGCCCCATCACCATGTCGCGCAGGTTGCCCAGATGCTCCACCAGCTGCCGCCAGGCCGCGACCGGGCCCTCGCGCACCAGCGTCACCACGAGCTCGAAGCCGGTCTCGAGCGCGGCGACCACCGTCTCATTGGTGGCGCGCACCAGGCGCGCGCGCACGTTGGCCCAGGTGAGACCCAGGATCTGCATCACCAGCGAGAGCACGCCACGCAGATCCCAGGTGGTCGGCAGCGTGAGGCCGGCGCCACCCAGCGCCCCGGTGAGCCAGCCCACGAGGCCGTTCACGAGGTGCGTGCGGATGTTGTTGAAGAACTGCCGGAAGCCCGCGATGCCGGCGCGCACCAGGTTGCCGACAAAACGCACCGGGTCGCGGAAGATGGTGCCCAGCACCGAGCGCGCCCGTTGCAGCACCGGCATGGCGCCCGGCGCCAGCACCTCGAACATGGCCTGCACCAGCTGCAGCACGGCCTGCCCGGCCCAGCTGACGAAGCGGCTGATGAAGCCACCGAACAGGGCCGTCATGCGGCCGATGGCACCCGGCAGGTTGAGCAGGTCCTGCACCGACAGGCTTTGCCACGCCTGGCGCAGCAGACCCGGTATCTGCGCGACGAAGCCGCCCAGCACGCCCAGCTGCGTCTGCACCCAGGCCCAGGCCCGCGGCACGGCGCGCGACTCCACCAGCTGCTGCCAGCGCTCCTGCTCGCCGATCAGCGTCATGAAGCCGCCGATCAGCGCCTCGGGCGTGCGCGCCACGGCCTCGCCGCTGAGGGGGTCGCGACCCAGCACGACGCGCAGCAGCGGGTAGCCGCGCGTGCCTGCGGCCAGCCGTGCCAGCGGCACAAGCACGGCGTCGCGGATGAAGCCCAGCACGTCGGCAGCCAGGCCGGCCGCAAAGTTCCAGGCCCGCTGCACGGGCTCGAACACCAGTGCGCGCGCCCGCGACCACACGCCGCCGGGGTTGAGGATGTCGCCCGGCCCTAGGCCGCGGACGAAGCGCTCCAGGCCGCCGAGCACGCCCCCGGCGATGCGGGCCAGGCTGGCCATCTGCCGGCCCAACCAGGTGCCGACGCGGTCGATGAGGCCGTGGCGGTCGAGCGCGTCACGCAGCAGCCCGCCGGCCGGCCACAGGCCGATCAGCGCACGCAGCACGGCCGCCGGCGTGCGGTCGATGGCCGCGCCGGTGATCGGGTCGCGGCCGAGCGCCAGGCCGAGCAGGTCGTAGCCGGGGATCTGCCGGGCGTGGTCGCGGATGAAGCCCATCGCGGCGCCGGCCACATCGGCCACGGCACCGGCCACGGCCGAGGCCGCGCCCGACACCGCCGAGCCCACCGCCCGCGCCGCATCGCCCAGCCAGCTGCCCTGGGGGCGGCCGTCGGCGCGGCCGCTCACGGCCACGGGTTGGCCGGCGGCCACGGCGGCGCCGGCGCGGTCGGCCTCGGCTTCGAGCGCGCCGCCCCGCGGCGCAAATCCCAGCGCCTGCGGCGCGGTGCGCGTGCCGCGCTGCTGCAGCACGTGGGCGAGCTCGTGGCCCATCAGCGGCAGGTCGTCGGCGCTTTCGTCTTTGCCGAGAAACACGTCGCTGCCCTGCGCCAAGGCGCGCGCACCGGCCGCGGTCACGCGTTGGCGGTCGGCCACGCCAGCGTGCACGCGCACCGCGGCCAGCGAGGTGCCGAAGCTGCGCTCGAGCCGGCGGCGCGTGGGGGCCGCCAGCGCCTGCCCGCTGCTGCGGCGCAGTGGCGAGGGCACCGCGGCCACGGGCGCTGCCGTGGGCCGTTGGGCGGGCAGCGCCAGGGCCATCAATCGCCTTCGGCAGCCGCTGCGGCATCCACCGCGCCCGGCGGCAGCGCCTGGCCGGCACGGCGGTACTCGCGGGCCAGCGCGGCGTCGAGCTCGGGCGCACCCGGTGGCCCGCCGCCCTGCAGGCCCAGCAGCGTGGCGTGCAGCGCCACGTTGCGGATCTGCCCACCGGCCAGCACACAGCGCTGCGCCACGCGCTGCAGCCGCTCGGGCGCCACCCGGTGCGCGGCCGGCAGGTGCAGCCGCCACAGCGCCAGCCGCTCGGCCGCGCCCGGCAGCGGAAAGTCGAGCACAGCATCGAGCCGGCGCAGGAAGGCCGAGTCGATGCGCTCGGCCGCGTTGCTGGTGACGACGAGGATGCCCTCGAAGGCCTCGAGGCGCTGCAGCAGGTAGTTGGTCTCGAGGTTGGCGTAGCGGTCGGTGGCGCTGGCCACGCCGGTGCGCGGGGCCAGCAGCGCGTCGCCCTCGTCGAGCAGCAGCATCGCGTCCAGCGTCTCGGCCGCGCTGAAGACCTGCTCGAGGTGCTTTTCGGTCTCGCCGATGTACTTGTCGACCACGGCGCCGAGGTCGATGCGGTACAGCGCCATGCCCAGCTCGGCCGCCAGCACACGCGCCGCCAGCGTCTTGCCGGTGCCGCTGGGGCCCTTGAACAAGGCGCGCACACCCGGGCCCAGGCCGGCCAGCGCGGGGCCGGCGGCATCGGCCAGGGCTTCGCGGTGGCGGCAGCGCGACAGCAAGGTGTGCCAGTCGGCACGCGTAGCCGGGGGCAGCGCCAGCACGCGGGCATCAAGCCCCGGGGGCAGCGACTCGCGGCGGGCCAGCGAGCCCAGGCCGGCGCCATGGCGGGCGGCCAGGGCGTGCTGCACACGCTCACGCCAGGGCCGGCCGGGCTGGGCCTGGGCCGCCGCAGCAGCCCGCGCCAGGCTCACCAGCGTGCCGGCGGGCAGGCGGTGGCGGGCCGCGATGTCGAGGTCATCGGCATCGGGCGGGACCTCGCTCGTGGCACCGGCCCACTGCCAGAGCTGACGCCGCAGTGCCGGCGTCGGCATCGGCAGGTCGAGCACCGCCCAGCCGGCCGGCACGGCAGCGCCCGGCGGCAGCAGACACGCACCCGGCCGCGCCGCGGCAGGCCCGGAAACTCCGCTGATGACGGCACCAGGTTCATCGGCCCGCTGCATCCACACGGCACCGCCCAGCAGCGCGGCAGTGGCCAGCTGCGCGTTCGAGTGGGCGGCGTTTGCGCTGGCCTTGGCCGCCTCGGCCGAGGCCTCGATCACCGCCAGGCCGGCCTCGCGCGCCAACGCCCGCAGCAGGCTGCGTCGGCCGCCGCCCCGCCGGCCGCGCAGCACCAGCGGCGTGGGGCCTGCGGCGCGCCAGGCCTGCGCCAGCGCCTGCGCTTCGGCTTGCAGCGCTGGGGGCAGCACCAGTGCATCGAGGGCCGGCGCCGAGGCCGCATCCCACCATTGCCACGGCACGGGCGGCGACGGACTCGTTGCCGGCTCGTCGCCGCGCACCCAGGGCCACAGCGCGGGCTCCACCTGCCAGCCGCGCGCCGGGCTCTCGCCAGCCGCGAGCAGGCCCAGCGCCTGCAGCCGGGCCAGCGCCGCGCGCGGGCTGCCGGGCAGCGCGAGGTCGAGGCTGGCGGCGAGCGCCGGCTGCAGCGTCTCGTGGCCCTCGCCCTGCAGCAGCGCCCACAGCGCGGCCAGGCGCGGGTCTTCTTCGGCCAGGCCGCAGAGCACGAGCAGGCCGATGTCGGCGGAGCCGAGGCCGTGGTGGTCCATCAAGCGGCGCAGCGGCAGCGTCGGGGGTGAGCTCGCCTCCCAGGCCACCAATGCCGCGCGCCAGGGCGGCAGCGCATCGGTCAGTGCATGGCCTTGCAGCGTGCTCTCGATGTCGTCGAGGTAGGCGCCCAGAAACGGCAGCCGCTCGCGCAGCGCGGCGGCCGAGCCGGCCGCGGCCAGCAGCGGCTGCAGCAGCACCAGCAGCGCCGAGAAGAACTGCAGCGCAAAGTGCTGCGGCGCGCTCGGCGGCAGTGTCTCGAACCACGGCGGATGGCGCAGCGGCGCGTTCATGCGGCGGCGCCTGCGCTGTCGAAGTGGAAGGCGATGTGGCGGCCGCCGGCGGGCAGCCAGCCCGGGTCGCGGTCCAGGCCGGCGGCGCGGATGGCCAGCGGGTGGGTGTCGAGGCTGAAGCCGATGTCGATGCGCGAGGCGCCCAGTTGCACCCAGCCGGGCCGGCGCACGAGCCAGGCCAGGGCGCCACGCTCAGGTCGCACCAGGCGTGCTGCGGCATCGGCCTGCAACTGCCTTTGCAGCGTGGTGAGCCACGGGCGCCAGGGCACGGGGCCGCGAGGCCGGCGCGGAGTGCCCGCCCAGGCTTGCAGCAAGGCGGGCAGCGGGTCGGCGCCAGGGCCTGCAGCGCCGCGGTGGCGCAGGCTGTGCAGCAAGGCGTGCAGCAGCCAGGCCGGGTGCAGCGCCAGGCCGGCTTGGGCGGGCTGCGTGAAGTCGCCGTAGAGGCCGCGCTGCTGGAGCAGCGGCACGAGGAAGAACAGGCCCGCGTGCGGCGTGTTGCAGCGCTGCAGCGGCGCCGAGTGCAGCGCCAGCGCGGTGACTCGCGGCGCATCGACCCGAGAGCGATCGGGTCGCGCGGGTTCTCGGCGCCACACCGGCTCTGCAGGCCCGGATGCGGGCGCGCTGGCCTGGCTGGCGCGGGCGACGTCGGGCCCGGGCAGCCTCTGCTCCGCTTCCATCGGATCCATCGGATCGGGCTCGGATGCGACGGCGGCGTCATCGGGCCCTGGCATCCACTCGCCGACCGGCGCTGCCGCGTCGCGCTCCACCATGGCCGCAAATCCCGCCGACGACGCGCGCCAGGGTTCGCGGTGCAGCGCCTGCGCCAAGGCGATCAGGCGCCTCGCCGGCCGGGCGCGCGCTTGCGAGCGCGCCGGTGCCGATGCGGCAAGCTCGGCCTCGGCCTCGGCCGCTGCACCGCGCACGACTGCCGCGGCTGCTTGCGACGGCGCGGCGTGTTCGACCGGCACCCGATCGGCCTGAGCAGCCCGTTCGCTGCGAACGCCCATCGCCCGCGGCGACAGACTCTCCACCGGCGCCGGCCTGCCCCATCCGCCCACTCCGTAGACCCGGGCCACGGCGGCCGCGAGCCGTTCGCAGGCCGCGTCACCCAGCGCCTCGCAACAGCGCTCGGCCTCAGCCCCCAGTGCCACCACCGCCGCAGGCACGGCCTGCGGCCGCTCGAGCCACGCCGCGGCCACGGCACCCCAGGCCGCGGGCCCGCGCCGCACCAGCGCCTGCCACCACCAGGCGGCCGTGTCGCCTGCTGCCGCACGCCGCGCCAGAAACACCAGCAATTCGGCCTCGTCGGCAAACCACAGCGCCGGCACCGCCGCGCCCGGGCTCGCGGCGCCGGGCCGCACGGCTTGCGCCCAAGCCTCGTCGAGCTGCTGCCGCAACACCGGCGCCGCCTGCCGGGCCACGGCGGCCAGTGCACCGCCGGGCAGTGCCAGCCTCAGCCGGCGCACGCACAGCAAGGCGTCCGCCGGCAGGCCGCGGGGCGGCGGCAGGCCGCCGGCCACGGCCGCTTCGGCGCGGTGGCGCCGCGCCACGGCGTCGCTGCCGACGGGCCCCCGCAGTTGCAGGCGGTGCACGGTGTCGGGCATCACCGGGTCTTGCCTCCGGCCGGGCCCCGCGTCTTGCGCGCCGGGTTCACCCGCGGCTTGACCATCGCCTTCTGCACCTGCTGCTTGATGCGCCGGCCCTTGAAGGCGCTGCCGACCGCGGCCACGATCTCGGCCTCGGTGGCCTTGGCGAGCTTCTCGTCGTCGTCGAAACCGGCGCGCTTGAGCAGTTCGTTGTCCTGCGGCGTCATGCCCTCGACCCAGCTGCGCTCCTCGTTGATGCGCAGCACGGCCTCCTGCGCCTCCTGCATGGCGAGCCAGAGGTCGGTTTCGAGCAGGCCGGTGGCGTCGACGAGCAGGTCGGTCCAGGCCCAGGCGAGGTCGTCGACGGTCTCGATGCCGGCCTCGCGCAGCGCCTCGGCGGAGCGCTTGTCGAGGAACGGTGCACCCCGGTCCAGCGCCACCGGCGCCTTGGTGCGCCCATCGTCGAACTTCAGCGCCACCGGCACGGCGAACGGGCCGTAGTCGACCCAGGCCGGCGGCGTCTCGCGGAAGGAGCGCGCCGCGCCTTCACGCAGGCTCGGGCGCTCGTAGTCGGGCGAGACCAGCAAGAGCGGCTCCTGCTTCATCAGATCAGGATCGTCCATCGCGCTGGCGAACCAGGTGCGCCAGGCGTACATCCAGTCGCGCACGGCCGCAGGCGGCTTGTCGACGCGGGTGAAGCCCTTCCACGGGCCGCCCTTGCTGCCGAGCAGCGCGCCGTCGTTGCGGGCCACCGTGAAGCCCAGGCGGCCGGCTTTGCTGCTGCCGCTCTTGCGGCGGGCTTCGAGGCCGAAGCGCACGTCCGGGTCGGCCCGGCGGGCCTTCACCGTGGGCTGGCGGGTGGCGTGATAGCCGGCATCGAACACCGTGCCGCCGAGCACGAAGCACAGGCGCAGCGCGCTCAGCCTGCGCAGCACGCTGGCCGCGCCGAGAGCCGCCGTCACGCCCACGCAGAGCGGGGGGCGCTCGAGCCGCGTGTTGAGGCGGTCGAAGATCAACGCCAGCGTCAGTGTCTGGCCCGGGGCCACCGGGCCGGCGTCCTCTGCGACGGCCGTCTGGTAGCCGGCGGCTTCACCCACCAGCCGCCACAGCCCGGCCGGCACGTCGAGCAGCACCCAGCGGTCGCGGCTGCGCTCCCAGCGCGCCTCGCGCACCTGGCTGCCCTGCACGGCACGCACCGACAGCACGTCGTCACCGAGCGATCGGTTGCTCTCGCTGTCGAGCGCCTGGACTTCGATGGTGCCGCCCGCCAGCGGCACCAGCACCAGCGCCTGACCGCCGAGGACCTGCCCACCCACGAGCACGGGCAGCGCGGCATCGAGCGGCTCAAAGCCGGCGCTGTGCACGCGCACGCGCGCACCCTCGCCCGGCGGCACGCCCGCCACCGCCACGGCAGAACCGGCGCTGCGCAAGGCCTGCACCGAAGGGCCCGAGCGGGGCTGCACGCTCAACAGCACGTCGGCCGACGGCGCCGGGCTGATCGAGAAGCGCAGCTCGGCATCGGCGGAGCGCGCAAACACCACGCCGTCGACGCCCGGCGCACGGAACACGCGCAGCGCCGCCAGCGGTGCGCGGCCGAGCACGATGGCGTCCTGGTCGAAGCCGGCGACGACGAGGCTGCGCAGCAGGGCCGCGTCCACCGGGGTTTCGTGGGGCGGCGCGTGCACGCCGAGGAAGCTGCGCCAGCTCCAGGGCGCGGGCAGCCAGCCGGCGGCCGGCAAGGCGTGCAGCCAGCGTGTGGCGTCGGCAGCGGTCACCGGCACAAGCCCGGCCAGCTGCGCCTGGAACTGCTGCAACGCGGCCTCGCCTTCGGTGCGGCGGCGCGCCGCCGCACCCAGCGCCTGCCACTCGGCCACGGCGCCCAGGCCGGCACACGGGCGGCGCACGGCCCAGGTGTCGACGAGGCGCAGCCCCCCGGCACCCAGCACCACCAGCGCCAGGGGCAGATCGCAATCCGACAGCAGCGCGCGCTCGCGCAGGGCATCGGCCAGGCCCCAGGCGCTGGCACCGGGTGGCACCGCGTCGAGCCCCAGCGCCAGGTGCGCGAGCAGGCTGCGCAACTGCTCGGTGGCCTCGGGCGCGGGCGCGGCCATCAGCGTGGCAATCCGCGTGCGCAAGGCCGCCTGGCGTGCGCCCGTGGTGTCGAGCGCCCGGGGCAGCAGCGTGTTCGGCGTGGCCGGATCCACCGGCACCAGGCGGAAGGCGAGGCCCTCCGTCGACCAGCGCGCACCGCAGTGGCCGCGGCCGCCGGCGATGGCCTGCAGATCGGCCATCGGTGCGCGGCCCTCGAGGCCCGACACCGGCCGGGCCGCAAGCACCCAGATCGACGCCGACAGCAGCGCCGGTTGGGTGAGCGGCTGTTCGCAGGCCGCGAACAGCCCACCCGCGACCGTGGCGGTGGTGACCGGCGGCACGAGCCGCAGCTCGCAGGGCTCGGCCAGGCGCAGGGGGTCGCCGAGGGCATTGAAGCCGATGCCGGCGTCCACGCGCAAGGTGGGCACCGGGCCGCGGCTCGCGATGCCCACCGCGAGGCCCGCGGCCACGCCGGCGCCGAGCCCGCGAGCCAGGCCGCGGGCCTGGGCGCGCGAGGCGTCCTGCTCGGCACGCAGGTCTTCGGCCGACAGCAGCCGGCCATTGAAGAAGTGGTTACGCTGGATGCCGCCAGCGAGCAGCGGCTGCAGCAGATCGACGACGGTGCTCATGGCGCGGGCTCCGGGCTCAGGCTCGCGCGGTGAACTGGCTGACTTCGATCATCAGCTGCTGCCGCAGCGCCAGATCGGCCTCCAGCGGAGCCCCCGTGGGGCCGTACAGGCCGAGCACGAAGCCGTTGTCATCGAAGTCGTCGAACATGACGTGGAAGACACCGTCCTTCGTCGACGGCAGGGCCTTGACGACGATGCCGAAGCGGGCATCGGGGCGGCGGTAGCCTTCGTAGGTGTAGAGCAGCCGGTTGCGGGTGTTCCCGATGAAGCGCAAGCCGTTGAACACCGGCCCGATGGCTACCCGCCCGCGCATGAAGCCGGCGGCGACGATGAAGAAGCGCTGGCCGGTGCCGGGCGGGAGTTCGACGACGCTGCCGGCCAGGTCGGCCGGATCGCCGGCGGGGCCCTGCGGGCCGGCCGGGCCGGCCAGGCCCTGTGGCCCGCGAGCGCCTTCGGGCCCTCGGGGCCCTGCTGGCCCTGCTGGCCCTGCTGGCCCTGCCGGGCCTGCGTCACCCGCGCCGCCCGCTTCACCTGCAGGACCCGCCGGGCCCGCTGGCCCTGCAGGACCGGCGCCACCAGCAGGGCCAGCCGCGCCCGTTGCACCTGCCGGTCCTTGCGGTCCTTGTGGTCCTTGCGGTCCTTGTGGTCCTTGGGGTCCTTGCGGCCCTTGCGGCCCCGTTGCGCCCGCCGCCCCCGCCACGCCGGGCCCGCAGCTCGCCCACTCCTGCAGCAGCCGCAGGTGGGCCAGCACCGGCCGCTGGTCCTCGATCACCTGCACGTCGAGCGACGCATCCAGCATGCCCGCTGAGGTGAGCGGCACCCGCAGCTCCGCCAACAACAGCTCGTCGACCGGCGCCGAGGGCGTGGGCGACGCCGACTCGCCACACCCATGGCAGGCACCGAACTCCTCGTGCCACAGCGGGCGCAACTCGGTGATCCACACGCGCAAGGCCGCACGAAGATACGCGCAGGCCTGGTCGCGCGGGATCACGAAGCGCGACGGCGGCGAGGCTTCCGGGGGCGACATCGGCGGCGAACCCACCCCGCCCTCGCCCACCTCCACCACCCAGGGCTCGGCCGGTGGCGAGCCCCCCGGTACCGCCGCGGCCCGCAGCAACGCCAGCAGATGCTCCACCGTGCCACTGGCCGGCGCATCGGCCAGCTCGACGCTGCCCGAGAGCCAGTGCACAAAGCCCCGCACCGCGTCTTCTTCGGGCTGCGGTGGCGACGCCAGGCGCAGCTCGAGCCGGAAGCCGTCGGCGATGCGCGACGGCGCCATCGCCTCGGCCTCGCTGCGGCAGGGTTCGCCCGGGATCGGCCGGGCGTCGGTTTCGCAGTCCTGCCAGGCCAGCACCACGTACACCGGCAGCGGCTCGGCCGGCGAGCTGGCGGCATGTGCGGCCACCGCTTCGCGGCGACTCTCGTGCTGCAGCCAGGGCGCGAGCGCGGCGCATTGCGTCGGCGTCACGCGCACCAGATGGCCCGCGGGCGTGAGGGCCGAGCCGCAGGCCACCGCGACCTCGGTGACGATGCCCAGGCCCTGCCGCATCGAGACCTGCAGGCCGTTGACGGTGCCGTAGCCGAGCACGTCGCGCGCCAGCCAGCGGTCGCGGCCCGAGAGCCAGGCGAACTCCTGCTCGAAGTCGTCGGCGCCGAGGATCATGCCGAGCGAGAACTTGACGTGCTTCGTCGGGTCGGGGCCCTGCAGATCGGCCCGTGGTGGCGAGGCAAGGCAGGGGTGGGGCGTGGCGCTCATGGCGGGCTCCGTTCAGGGTCAGATTCGGGTGGATCGGCCGACGCGGTCGCGGCCGAGTTGCAGGCGGCCGGGGCTCTCGAAGCCCGGCATGGCGGCGTCGGCCGTGGCCAGGTGCGTCTCGGCCAGCGCGCCCTGGCCCAGCACCATGGGCCGCATCAGCTGCGGCGCGCGGCTGCCGAGGTCGACCAGCGTGTCGCTGCCCAGGCGCGCCGCGCCAAGGCGGAACGCGGCCCAGTAGAAGCGCAGCTCGAAGACGGTGTGCGCGGGCTTCTCGAGCTCGAGCACCTGGCGCGCGCGCTGCAGGCGGCGCTGCTGTGCGTCGGTGTCGGTGCGCAGGCGGGGCGGCACCGGCAGCAGCACCGTGAAGCGGTGGGCCAGCGCGTGCATGCCCAGCGCCGTGCCTTCGAAGCGCACCCAGTCGGCCAGCGGCGCGCCGTCGGGCGGCAAGCGGGTGGGCAGCGGCGCGTCGGCCCAGCGGACGATGGTCTGCCGCCAGGCCGCGGCCAGGTCGGACGGCTGGCGGTAGCGCCGCACCAGGAAGGCCTGCCAGCGCGCCTGCAGCTCGGCGCCGCCGTCGGCCGACTGCGGCACGAAGCCGAGTTCGCGCAGGCAGAAGCGCTCCCAGGCGGCCGCGTCGCCGGTCGGGCGGCGCAGCGGCACCTGCACTGCGCCCTCGCCACCGGCATCGGCACGCCAGCGGCGCAGCAACTCGGCACCGCCCAGCGCGGGGGCCCAGCGCGCGGCGGGGTCGACGAAGGCCGGCAGCGCCACGCCACCGTCCACCGCCTGCTCACCCAGCAAGGCGGCCGGTGTGCTGCGGCGGCGAAACGACTCGACGATGCGGATGGCCGCCGGGCGCTCGGCCTCGCTGCGGCTGAACAGCTGCTCGTCGACACAGTCGTCGAGCGCCAGCGCCAGCGCCGCGCGCAGCCCCGGCAAGGTGCCGCGGCGCGCGAAGTAGCGCAGCGCGTGGCGCAGGAAGAAGCGGCGCCGCGCTTCGTCCCAGGCCGGGTCCATCAGCACGCCGAACCAGCTGGCGAGCCAGTCCAGCGCCTCGGGCGGCGCGCTGCGCGGATCGAACAGCACCTGGGCCGCGGCGATGCGGTCTTCCAGGCTGGTGAGCAGGCCTTCGGGGTTGGCCAGGAAACGGTCGAGAAAGTGCGCCGAGTCGGCGTCGTCGCGGTAGACGGCGGGCAGGTAACGCGAGAGATACGAGAAGCGCGGGTGGTGCACACGCATCGCCTGCGCGCGCGGCGTGACGCGGCCGTTGCCGTGCAGCACCAGGCGCAGCTGCAGGTAGCGCCCGTGGGCGCGCTGCAGCAAGGTTTCGCGATGGCCGGCGTGGCGGCCGGCTGGGCTGCTGCCCTCGGTGCGGCGCCAGGGCTGTTCGGAGCCCGAGGCGCGGGGCACCGGGTCGGGCTCGCGCTGCCACTCAGGCGGCACGGCACTCGCGTCGGCCTCGGGTGGCGGGCCCAGGGCGGCGCGCTCGGCGGGCGAGAGGGCCGCCTCGTCGATGAGCAGCCGCCAGTCGTCGGCGCTGCGGCTTTCGAGCTGCACGCCGCTCTCGGGCGGGAATCGGCCGTCGAGCACCACGCGGTGCCACACGCAGCCGGGCTCGCCGCTGTCGAGCACCGGCGTCAGCGCCTCGCCGCGCTCGACCCAACGCCGGCGGGGTTGCTCGACGAGGGCGATGAAGCGCGGCTCACCTTCGGCATCGGCGCCGCAGTCGTACCAGACGGCCTCGCCGGCCGCCACCAGCGCGCGGCCCCCGAACAGGCGCATCGGCTGGTACAGCGGCAGCGCGTCGGGCCACCAGCGGCTGCCGTCGTCGGCCAGGCCGAAGACGAAGGCCTGGTTGCCGTCGGCGCCCACCACGTGCACCCGCGCGCGCCAGCTGGGCGGATCGTCGGCCTCGCGCGGGCGCACGGCCAGGTCGTGCCCGGCCCAGCGCGCGGGCGAGCCCAGACTGCCGGGCTCGAGGTGGCGCGCGAGGTCGGCCGTGCTGGCCGGGCGCGCGCGGCCGTCGCGCTCGTGCAGCCAGAGCACGGCAAAGCCGTCGGCACCGGGCGCGTCGAGCACCAGCACGGCGCCGTCGGGCAGCTGGTCGAGGGCGTTGGGGTCGGCGGCGGTGAGCGCACGGCCTTGGGCGGCGCGCAGCGGCACGCGGGGCCAGGCTGGTGCCAATGCGGATGCGGCGGTCGGGTCGGGGCCGAAGTCGGGCGGCACGGGCGCGGCATCGCAGTCGCTGGTGATCACCTCGAGCCGCCGGTCCAGCGGCCACAGGCGCCGGTGTTCGCGGTCGAGCACCCACACGCCGCCCCCGACGCGCGGCACCAGGTCCCAGGGCTCGAAGGCCAGCGGCCAGCGCCAGGCGCGGGGTGCGCCGCCGCCACTCAGGTCGAAGGCCAGCAGGCCGGGTTCATCGAGGCGGCCGACGATGAGCTGGTGGTCGTCGGTGACGGCCAGGCCTTGCAGGCGCGGCGTGGGCACGGACTCGGGCGACGCAGGGCCGAAGGCGCCCGCCTCGCGCCGCGCCTGTGCCTCGGCGGCCGCATCCACGGGCACCGGCACGGGCCAGAACACGCTCACGGCGTCGTCGCCTTCGGATCGCACCATCACGCGGCTGCGATCAGCCGCGATCCAGTACCAGTTGCCGAGTGCATCACGCGCGGCGCCGCGGCGGTCGGCCAGCGCCACGGGCCGGTCGTCGCGCCCGGCCGGGAAGCGGAACACCTGCGGCCACAGCGTGATCTCGCCGCGCACCGCATCGAAGTCGAGCTCGCCGGTGCCGGCCGACGCAGGCGCGCCATCGTGCTGACGAAAGCGCGCCCAGTCGGCCGCGCCTTGCAGCAGGTGGTGGCGGGTGCCGTTGGCGTCCATCGGATCTGCGGCCTTCAGCAGTGCTCGGGAATCACCGGCACCGGCAGTGCCTGACCCGCGGCGCCATCGTCGCCACGCCCGCTTTCGCCACGCAGGCCCACCACCGGCAGCGGTTCGCCCACCACCACCGCGAGACCGGCGATGCGCGGCAGCTGCAAGCCCCGCATCGGGATGCGCGCCTGGGCCACGGTGTCGGCCGTGCCGGCGAGCTGCAGCTCGCGCACGGCCGTCACGCCCGCCACCCGAGCAACCGCCGCCGCCAGTTCGAGCGCCACGACCTCCTTGCGCAGCGGCCAGCCGCGCGGCGGCGCACCCGGGGCCGGTGTGAACAGCGCCAGTTCGCTCGGCACCCCGCCCTGCCCCGCCGGCGGCAGCACCGCCAGCGCCGCGCGCAAGGCCGCGTCGACAGCGCGCACGACCTCGGCGATGCTGCGGCCGCCTTCGACATCGACGCCCACCGAGATCCACACCGGCACGTACTCGGCCCCGCGCAGGAACACCTCGGTGGTGACGAGCCGCCGGGGCTCGAGCCAGGCGCAGAGCGTGTCGAGGAACAGCCGGTCGGGGCGCGGCGCGTCGGGCTGCTGCGCATCGCGCCGCGGCAGCACCAGCAGCGTCACGGCGCCGGGCGCGTCA
>Ga0068877_10001658_pt1 | contig 18229 bp, 13 predicted proteins | sample NOAtaG_FD_66437 | JGI IMG/M metagenome (GOLD analysis project Ga0068877, IMG submission 66437) | Freshwater lake microbial communities from Lake Erie, under a cyanobacterial bloom - NOAA_Erie_Diel6S_1000h metaG | ecosystem: Environmental > Aquatic > Freshwater > Lake | place: USA: Ohio, Lake... | reverse complement strand
GAATTTCTGGGGAAACTCGATGAGCCCCCTTTCCCCCCAGGTCTGACCGTCTTGGCTCCCCTCGATTTTCACGGCGAGCGATTGCTGCTCGATCACCCGCTCGATGACGAGCGTCAGCTCAATCCATTTTCCGTGCGCCTCGCGCAAATCCAATACCGGCCCCACGCCGTTGGCCGTAATCCTTCCCCGCGGAATCAGAAACTGGGCCCACATCCCCACGCTAACCCCGCAGTGCCCGCAGCCGTTGGCGGGCGGCCTCGAGGGTCTCGACTTTCTTGCAGAAACAGAAGCGGATCCATTGCTCTCCCACCCCAGGCGTCTCGAAGAAGCTCGAACCCGGAACCGCCGCCACGCCGACCTTCTCCACCAAATGGCGGGCGAAGTCACGGTCATTGGCGAAGCCAAACGCCGAGATGTCGGCCATCACATAATAGGCGCCTTGCGGCTTCAAGGGCTTGAATCCGGCCTCGGTGAGGATCTCGAGGATCAGGTCCCGCCGCTCGGCATAATGCGCGGAAAGCTCCCGGTAATAGCTGTCCTCGCTCGCCAACGCATGCACCCCCGCCTGCTGCATTGGCGTCGCTGCCCCGACCGTGAGAAAATCATGCACCTTGCGAATCGAAGCGCTCAGATCGGGCGCGGCCAGCGTCCAACCGACGCGCCAACCGGTTACCGAATAAGTCTTCGACATCGAATTGATCAACACCGTCCGGTCGCGCATCCCCTCGATCGCCATGATCGGCACATGCTCGAGCCCGTCGTAGAGGATGTGCTCATAGATCTCATCGGTAATTGCCAGTGCGTTGTACTCCTGGCAAAGCGCGGCGATGAACTCCAATTCCTCCCGCCGGAATACCCGCCCGGTTGGATTGTTCGGCGTATTCAGAATGATTGCCTTTGTCCGCGGCCCAAAGGCCCGCCGCAACTCCTCCCGGTCGAAACTCCACTCGGGCGGATGGAGCGTCACCAGCTTCCGCACCGCTCCGCACATTTGGGTATCGGGAAAATAGTTTTCATAGAAAGGCTCGAAGACGATCACTTCATCGCCGGGGTTCATCGTCGCCAGCAGGGTGGCAATCATGGCCTCGGTTGAGCCACAGGTCACCGTGATCTCCCGTTCCGGGTCGAAGTCGAGTCCATAGGTCCGGCGGTACTTTTCGGCAATCGCTTGCCGGAAGGGCTTCGTTCCCCAGGTGATCGGGTACTGGTTGTGGTCAGCCGCGATCGCCTCGATGGCGGCCTGCTTGATGCTAGCCGGGGCCGGGAAATCCGGGAAGCCTTGAGCCAGGTTGACGGCGCCGTGCAAATGGGCCAGCCGCGTCATCTCGCGGATCACGCTTTCGACGAATTGGGCCGTGCGGGTAGCGGAAAACCGTTGCCGCCTCTCGCCCTGCTCACTTGTCATTAGGCTGGACACCGATGCTCGATTCACCATTTCCCGATGTTAAACCGGGCGTCGCCCGAATGGTGGACTCCCCATACAAGCGCCGGTAAATACCCGCGTTGCGCATCACGCTTTGCACATAACCGCGAGTCTCATGAAAAGGTATTGATTCGACAAACTCAGCCGTATCGCGGTACTGGCCCCGCTCGAGCCACTGCGTCACGCGGCCCTTGCCGGCGTTGTAGCTTGCCAGGGCCTGATCGAGCCGGCCGCCGAGGCTGCTCACCAGATTGCGCAAATAGTACGCACCCATGCGCACATTCACATTCGGATCGAAGAGCATCCGCTGGCTATAGCCCTTGATGCCCAGCCGCCGGGCCAGATCGCGTCCCGTCGCCGGCATGATCTGCGCCAGCCCGTGCGCGTTGGCCCGCGAGACGACCCTGGGGCTGAATTCGCTCTCCTGCCGGATCAAGCCCGCCAGCACATAGGGATCAATCTCGTGCTGGGCGGCGTAGGTCCACAACGGATCCTTGAACGGCATGGGATAAGCCAGCTTCAGCAGCGGCATGGTCGCCGGCGTAACAGGCAGATTCACATAGCCAGGAAAAATGCTTTTCACATAACGGATCCCCTGCTCGGGCGCTCCCCGTCGCGTGGCCATGCGCGCCGCCGCCATCGCCAGCAGATGGGGCTGCCCGGCCTGCCTTGCTTCGTGGCGCAATTCGAGTTCGGCGAAGTCATAGAGTGCCCCGCGGGCCAGCAATTCGGCCCGGGCCATGCGCCGCCGCGTGGCTTCATTGGGCTCAAAGCTCAAGAAGGGCGCCCCCGGAGGAAACGCGATCGCCTTGAGCCGAGCCACGACAGCCGGGGCCGCCACTTGCGCCTGCAAGCCTGCTTCGAGCAAGCGCTCGCGGCTCAGTTCAGCATAGAAGTGGTTGGGGAAAAGCTCGATCACCTTCTGAAAAAAGGCTTTTGCCGCTGCCCGGTCGCGCCGCAGCTCGGCGGCCCGTCCGAGAAAATAGAGCGCACCGGAGGCGTGTTCGCCCGCGGGCTCAGCCTCGAGATAGGCCTCGAGCTTGCGCTCGGCCTCGCCCCGGCCCAGGATAAACGATTGAACCGCAACCTTCCAGGCACAGTCCCGTCCCTCGGGCCTTTGAGCGAATTCGACCGCGCAGGTCTCATACAACGGCAGGCTTCGCGCATGGTCGCCAAGCACCCAATACTGGCTGGCTGCATTAGCCAAGGCTTCCAGCCGGTAATGCGACTGCGGGTGACGCTCGCTCAACTCCCGCATCGCCACCGCCATCGAATCATAAGCGCCCGCCCGTCGCGCCGCCAGTAAGGCATAAAAAAGCCGTTCGGCATCGGCCTCGGCATTCTCCACCCGCGCTTGGCTCAAGGCGGCATGCGCGGTCGGCTTGCGCAGCCGGTAATCACAGATGCCGATCTTCACTCGTGCCTGCTCCGTCTCGGCCCCACTCAATAACGGCAACAGTTGCGTGAACTCTCCGCGTGCCCCGGCCGCATCCCCCTGATCGAGCAGCCGGGTCGCCCGCGCGAGGCGCTCGGCCGGCCGAAGATTTTCAAGGGGCAACATGTTCCGCGCCTCTGCCGCCTCGGCCGTCCTCGGCCAATTCACCAATACACTCGCCAAGGCCGCCCGCGCCGCGTCGAGATCGCCGCGGCGCTCGGCAAGGATGCCCTTCCAGTAGGCTGCCTGCGCGGCCGTCATGGCCTGCTGGTGGCGTTCCAGCAAAGTCTGCGCCAGGGTCAACTCACCTGCTTCCACCCCACACTGCACGGCCAGAAGAGCAGCCCGCCCCTCGAGAGGCGTCCGTGGCACTTCGAGCACGCGCACACTGTCGGTAAGCGCCGCCGTGCAGTTCTTTGCCGCCTGTGCGGTGCTGGCCGCCATCCAGTCGACGTAATCGCGTATTTCCCCTAAAGGACCCCGGGCCGCGCGCAATCTTTCGATGGCCCCCGCGCTTGTGTCGCCATGAAACAGCACGAGGCGGGCTAGCGCGCCCTCGGCGTCCTTGGGGTGCTTCAGTAAGAAGCGCTCGAGGGGGGAGCGCGTCAGAGGACCCGGCTTCTCCCGAAAGGCCTTCGCCAGTGTTTCCAGAGTCTGTCCGGGCAAGCCCGGTGAGAGAGCCGCGGCTAGCAGAAGACTACGCGACCAGCGGGCCCGGATAATCCGGCCCCATGAGCTGCGGATTATCAATCGCCAAAGTTTCCACAAGCTCACCATGCAAATAGTCTCTCATGTGATTCTGACCCTCGAGGAACTGCATCTGGTAGCGCAGCCGCGCCTCATCAATTTCCTGCTGCAGCCGGGTGTAGAGGTTCGCGTCTCTGCGCCCAGCCCTTACCGCCTCATCCTTGTAGAGCCGCATCTCGGCCACCTGCACCCGGGCGAAGCGCTGCGCTCTCATGTGCAAGTCCCGCTGCTCGTGGGACAAGTCATCCCAGTTGAAGCTTCGCTCCGGTATCAGGGCGGTCTGATTTGCTTGGACTGGACCACCCACTGCTCCGGCCGGCACCGCCAGAAGCGCTTCGACCGTGGCCCCGGCCTCGTCGACCGGGTTGATTGCACTTGCGATGTTGACCAGACTCGATGTCTGCAGCGCCCGCGCGGCGCGCATTCCGCCCAAGGCCAGTCCCGCCGCAATCACAAGCGTTTCCACGGCTCCCACCTGGAGCGGCTGCTCTCCTGGCTCAAGGTACAGCAGAGCAGCGACTACATCCTGCACCAGGACCGGGAAAAGAAAACACTTACCGGGCGCCGCATCCGGCCTGAGGCTCATGACGTAAGGCGATACTTCTGAATCGCTTCGTACCGCGACAACCACATCCTTGGATTCGAGCGAATTTTGAAAAGCCGCCGCTTCTTCAAATTCCAATTCAAAGCCAGTCTCGAGTTCCCCGGCCATTCCTCTCACGCCTTCGAGACTGAAACGATCTTTCGTTACCAGGAACAATGCGCACAAGGAACAATAAGGCTGGACGGCATCGAGGAACACTTCCTTCCACTCATTGCCATCGGTTGCCTGCCGGAACACGCGTAATCCCTGACTTAACTGCAGTCCCAATTCTCGCCGCGCCGCTTCCCTTGTGTTTTCCGCTGTTTCAAGGCGCGTCTCTTCCCGCACACGGTCCACCATCGGCATAAATTCTTCGTCCCACGAAGCACGTTCACGGGCCAGCCTCTCGGGAATCTCGACGCGCAACCGCTCCGCGACCGTCTCCTCGACCCGTGCTGGAAGGAGGACATTTAGTCTTTCCTGTACTTCCTGTTCCACTTTTAGGGGTAACTGCTCCTCAATCCGGGACGCCAATTCCGTTTCGAGCCGGGCGGTGACTTCCGCATCCACTCTCTCCCGCACAGTCTCCTCTAGGCGTCCGGCCAACTCCGCTGCTACGCGATCCTGGATACGAGCGCGGAGTTCCTGTTCGACTCGCCGTTCAAATTCCGCATCGAGTGCTTGTTGCTGGTGCTCCGCAAGCCGTGCATGCCACTCCCCGTTCAGCCGCTCCCTCAAGTCCGATTCGACGCGATGGGCGAGGTATTGCTCATTTGCCTCCGTAAGCTCATCTTTCAAGCACTGGAAGCGCTGTTCGACCACACGGGCAATGTTTTCTCTCCAGCCGGTTTCCAGTGTCTCGGCGACACGGTCCACATGCAGCTTCCAGGCTGCTTCAAACTGTTCGCCCGCCTGCCGCCGGGCTTCATCAAATAAGGTGTTCCAATCCGCCATAGCCATTCCTTCATGGATTCGATCGCCGGGAAGCCTCCTGCTCAGGATGAATTAAAGACCTGAGAACGCCCTAGGTAAGGTACTAAGAAAACCGCTTAAGGCTTGTAGCACCCGGTTATTCCTTGTTCTGTTCCTCCAAAAATGTCTTTAGCCGGTAGCTTCTGCTCGGGTGGCGCAGCTTGCGCAATGCCTTGGCTTCGATTTGCCGGATCCGCTCCCGTGTCACCGCGAAGTACTGTCCGACTTCCTCGAGGGTGTGCTCGCTGCCATCCTGCAGGCCAAAGCGCATCTTCACGATTTTCTCTTCCCGAGGGCTGAGCGTCTTCAAAACCTCGGCAGTCTGCTCGCGGAGGTTCAGATTGATGAGGGCATGGGAGGGTGAGCCGATCCGCTTATCCACGAGAAAGTCTCCGAGATGCGACTCATCCTCTTCGCCCACCGGCGTCTCAAGCGAAATTGGCTCCTGAGCAATTCGCATCACCTTGCGCACCTTGTGCATCGGCAACTCGAGGCGGCGGGCGAGTTCTTCCGTGGACGGTTCCCGGCCCAGTTCCTGCTGCATGATCCGCTGTGTCCGCACGAGCTTGTTAATCGTTTCGATCATGTGCACGGGAACACGAATTGTCCGCGCCTGATCGGCGATCGCCCGAGTAATCGCCTGCCTTACCCACCAAGTTGCATAAGTGGAAAACTTGAATCCGCGCCGGTGATCAAACTTCTCGACGGCTCGCATCAAGCCGATATTGCCTTCCTGGATGAGATCGAGAAACTGAAGGCCGCGGTTGGTGTAGCGCTTGGCGATGGAGACGACGAGACGCAAATTTGCTTCGATCAAATGTTTTTTGGCGACCATCGCCTCGGCCTCGCTGCGCTCGACCACCTGCAGGGTGCGCTTTAGTTCAGTCGTCGTCGCTCCGGCTTCCTCCTCGATTTGCTGCACGCGCGAAGTTACCTGCTTTAATTCCTTGCGCAAGTCGAGACGCTGATCGCCTTTTGCGGTGCCCTCCTCGGTCCGCCGCTGGAGACGCGAGATCTCCCATTCGAGCGACTTCAATTGGTCGACGGTTTTGCGCAAGCGCGTCACGAACCGGTTCAACAACCATGAACTCAGACTATGTTTGCGGAGTTCATGGGAGGCCTCGATGATCGTCCGCGCGAGCGCGAAACGCAGTTTGCGGTGTTCCTTCGGCTTCATTCCACGGGAAATGGAGCTCAATTTCTGACGGGTCTGCTGGGCTTTGCGAGCGAGGCGGGAAATCTCTCCGACGCTTTTCAAGAACTCTTCCTGCTCCGGGCGCGCGGCGTCCTCTTCGATCTCTTCGATCTCTTCCTCGGTAATGTCTCCGTCTGGGCCTCCGCTATCGTTGAGGCTGAGCAAATCGTAAATCGAGATTTCACCCTGTTCGAGTTCGGCCCCCAACAGGATCACCTCGTTGACGACAAGCGGGGAGCGCGACAGGACCTGAAGCACCGCTTTTTGACCGCGCTCGATTTTCCGGGCCAGACTAATTTCCCCTTCGCGCGTCAACAGCGGCACGGTGCCCATTTCGCGCAAATACATTCGCACGGGATCGTTAGTCTTCTCGATCAACTCGAGCGGCTCATCGGCATCGTCCAACTCAGCCGCCGTCTCATCGATAGCCGCTTCTTCGATGCCCAATTCCTGGCCGGGGAAGCCATCCACTGTCCCGAGAGAGTCCATCTCATCGAAGCGCCGTATGGCCTCCTCCGCCACCCGCTCAGTCATTTCATCGCCGCTTCTGAAATCCTCTTGCATAGCTGATCCCCCCGAAGAACGCCTGTTTTCGCTCCTTGATTCGCCACTCTAGCAGAAAAGCGCGCCTCGCATGCGAAGCCTAGAATACTTGCGTTGCCGCCAGTCGAGCCAGTTCTTTCTCCCTTTCCATTAGTTTCAGTGCTTCCGCCAAATCTCCCCGCATTTCGGCCTCGCGCACCAACTGCCGCAGTTGCTTGCGCTGCCGCTGCTGTTGATCCCGTTCGAGTTTGCCGAGACAAGCCCGCAGTTGGGCAGCCGGATCGTCGTGCGTACGTTCAACATCTTCTGTATCGGATGCAAATAGGGCTGACAATAGGTGTGCATCGGATTCCGTCAGGCTGGCCTGCAATTGCGTGAAGTCAAGTCGCCCTTGCTGCTCGATCTGGCGCAGGGCCGCCGCGAGGATCCCGTGGCTTGCCAATTCCGCAAACGAATCCAGGTCCAGAATCGTGTCGGCGTAGTCGGCAACAATCCCCGGATGATGCACGACCAACCGGATCAGCACCCTTTCGAGATCGGGCAAGGCCTGGTCGATCTTCACGTCAAGGGCGCGCGGTGGCGTCCGGTCGGCCGCGGCCCGGCGGAACTGATCGAGCATCTCGCCCGGCTCCACGCGCAGATAGCTCGCCATGTCATTGACCACGGCCAGCCGCTCGAGCTTGTCGGGCAGCTTTTGTATGGCCGGCAGGAGAAATCGAAACGCCTCCATCCTTCCCTCGGCCGACCGCATGTCGAAGCGGCCGCGCGCCCGCTCGGCCAGCCAGTGAAAATAGCCTGGCCCCCGCTCCAACTCCATCCGGTAAGCCTCGGCTCCATTCGTCTTTACAAATTCATCCGGATCGAGGCCTCCGGGCAGTGAACACACCCGGATTTGCAGGCTCTCCTCCAGCAGAATCTGGATACTCCTCTCGGCTGCATTCGCTCCCGCCTGGTCCGGATCGAAGTTGACCACAACGCGGTCGGCATGCCGTTTGATTGCGCGCACCTGCTGGTTCGTCAACGCCGTCCCGCAACTGGCCACCACCTCCTTGACGCCAGCCGCATGTGCGCCCAGCACATCCATGTAGCCCTCCACCAGCACCATTCGCCCGCTTTTGCGGGCTCCCTCGCGCGCCCGGTGCAGGTTGTACAGCACATGGCTCTTGCGATAGATCGGGGTCTCCGGCGAATTCAAGTACTTCGGCTGATCTTCTGCAAGAGTCCGGCCGCCAAAGGCAATCACTTTGCCGCTCTCATTCCAAATGGGAAACATCAGCCGGTTGCGAAACCGGTCAAAGTAGCCTGGTCCCTCGGTCCGCCTGAGACAAAGCCCGGATTCCTCCAGCAGCGGTTCCTCCACGCCCTGCTTCTGGAACAGCCGCACCAGCCCGCCGCCAGGCTCGCTGAATCCGAGCCCAAACTCCTCGGCCAACTTCCGGCCCACGCCGCGCTGCTTGAGATACTCCCGCGCTGGCTCCCCCCGTGGCCCGAATAATGATTCCTGGAACAGCCGCGCCGCCATTTCGTGCAAATCCTGCAGGGAAGCTTTCTTGCGGCTCGCCGGATCAAAATCGGGCTTCGGGGCCGGCATCGGAATTCCATTCTTCTCCGCCAGCAGTTTCATGGCCTCAAAGAAACCCAGACCTTCGATCTCCATGACGAAGGAAAAAACATCTCCGCCTTTGGCGCAGCCAAAGCATTTGAAGAACTGCCGGTCCGCATGCACGTAAAAACTGGGAGTCTTTTCGTTGTGAAAAGGACACAAGCCCCGGTAGCGGGCGCTTCCGCCCAGCTTCTGCAGGCGCACGTAGTCCCCGATCACGCGCACGATGTCGACCGAGTTCTTCAGTGTCTCCTTGAAATCGAAACTGCTCACAGCGCACCCAACCGCTCGAAGTAGCGGGCAATGGCTTCGATGCCGCGCGCCACGTTCGGCAAATACACCTTCTCGTTGGGGGCATGCAGATTGTCATCCGGCAACCCAAAGCCGCACAGCACGGCGCCGACGCCCAAATGCTTCTGAAACAAGCCGACGATTGGAATCGAGCCTCCGCTACGGGTGAAGACCGTTGCGACGCCAAATACTTCTTGCATGGCGGCGGCGGCCTCGCGCACCAAGGCATTCCGGGGGTCAATCACGCTAGCAGCCGCCATGTGCAGGACGCGGAACTCGGAGCGCGCCCCCAACGGCGCCGCGGCCGCGATCGCCCCGGCCAGCAGGCGCGCTGCCCGCGCCGGATCCTGACCCGCCGCCAATCGCGCGCTCAGCTTCACCACCGCCTCGCAGGGAATCACCGTCTTGGCCCCCTGGCCGGTAAAGCCTCCGCCAATGCCATGGACCTCGAGCGCCGGCCGGGCCCAGATCCGCGCAAAAAGGCTCTGATTGGGGTCTCCCACGAGGGCAAAAACTTTTGCCTCCGCGCCGCGGTAATTTTCCTCATCGAACGGCAGCCTCCGCCAGCTCGCCTGCTCTTCGGCTGAAGGGGGCTCCACATCGGCATCGAAGCCATCAATGGCGATCCGGCCCTGTTCATCCTTCAATCGCGCGAGGATCCGCGCGGCGGCCTCGACCGCATTGGCCACCGTGCCTCCATACACGCCGGAATGCAGGTCTGTCTCCCCCGTTCTCACGATCAATTCCCCGTACACGATCCCCCGCAGCCCGACGCAGATAGTCGGTAACTCGGGCGCGAACATTTCCGTATCGCAAATGAGGGCCGCATCGCAGCGCAGACTCGCAGCCTCTTCGGCCACATAGAGCGACACATGGTCGCCCCCCGATTCCTCTTCCCCTTCGATCAGGAATTTAACGTTGACCGGCAGCGGTTTTCCGGCGCGCAGATAGCGTTCGACGGCCTTGATCAAAATGATCGCCAAGCCCTTGTCGTCGGCCGCCCCCCGAGCATATAAGTTTCCGCCGATCAGGGTCGGCTCGAAGGGAGGTGTCCGCCACAGCTCAAGCGGTTCGGCCGGTTGCACATCATAATGCCCGTAGCAGAGCAGAGTCGGCTTGCCTTCGGCGTGCAGCCAATCGCCGACGACGAGGGGATGCCCCGGGCCTTCCACCAGCCTCACATTGTCGAGCCCGGCCTTCTCGAGCAGCCCCGCGCAAAACTCCGCACCGCGCCGCACCTCAGCGGCCGCATTCGGATCGCTGCTCACGCTCGGAATCCGAAGCCAGTCCCGCAAGTCAGCTAGGAACTCTTCCATGCCGCCTCCAACTGCCGAACCACATCGGCGCACAAGACCGCCGCATGCTTCGATTCGGCAATCAAACCACCCACGGCTTCCTCCACTTCCGCGGCCCGGATCATCTTCAAATCCTCAAGGGTCCGGCCCTCGACCAAGACCGTCAGTGCACTCGCGCAGGCAATGGACGCCGTACAGCCCCGGGCGAGAAATCCAACGCGCCGGATCCGGCCTTGCTCACAGGCCACGGTCAGGCGCACCTGGTCTCCGCACACCGGGTTTTCGCACGCAATCCGGTAAGTCGGGCTTTCGAGTTCGCCCGCATTGCGTGGACGGGAAAAATGATCGATTAACTTCTCGCTGTACAAGATCAATCTCATTCTCCCCCATTCCCCGCCTTTCGAGATAAGCTATCCGTTTCATGGCGAAAGTGGTTTCCGTGGTTGCCGGCGTGCTCACACATGGTGGAAAAATCCTGATTGGCCAGCGCAAACGCAACGATTGGCATGGTCTCAAATGGGAGTTTCCCGGCGGCAAAATCGAACCCGGTGAAGAACCTGAGCAGGCGCTGGCCCGCGAGCTTCGCGAGGAATTGGGCATCGAGGCGATTGTTGGTGGTCTGCTCCAGCGCTACCAGTTTCAATACAACGAGCGCCCGCCGGTGGAACTGGTCTTCTACAGCATCACGCAATTCTCCGGCGTCCCGGTCAATTATGAGTTCGAACAGATTCTCTGGGAGGAAGCGCACCGGCTCCCGGATTATGATTTTCTTGACGGCGACCGCGAGTTTATCGCCTGGCTGGCCCGCCATTTCTCCTAGCTTCCCGCCCCGCCTGTAGCCTGCCGCATCATCCAGTTCAGCGCCACTTCCTCGGCCCAGAATCGCGGCCCCCGCCGGGCCAGGAACCCCACATGGCCTCCGTGCCGGGTCAGCAGGAGCCGCAAATTCGGGTTCTTTTCCGGGTCTGCTTTTTCATACACACGCAAGGGAATCAGCGGATCATCCGCGGCATGCAAAAGCAATCCCGGCACCGCGATGGCGGCGAGGAAATTCTGGCTCGATTGGGTTCCGTAATACCCTTCCGCATCCCCAAAGCCGAACGCTTTCGATGTGAACTTGTCATCGAACTCGAGCACGCTCTTTACTGCGTCGAGCCCTGTCAGCGGAAACAAAGTGGGAAACTGCGCGGCCCGCCCGCGGTAGCGCGCCTTCAATCGTTCGATAAACTTCGTGGAATAGACAAAGTTCCGCTTCTCCTGCATCCGCAGACAACATGCCATCAGATCGAGCGGCGTCGAGACGCTGACAACACCGGCAATGCCGAGGTTCCGCGCCGTTTGCCCCAATTCACCCGCCAACTTCAGCACGACATTGCCCCCGAGGGAATATCCCGCCAAGAATACGGGCCCCCGCCCCTGCTGTTTCATCCGGCTCACGATCGAGAGCAAATCACTCGTCAGCCCCGCGTGATAGAGTGTCGGAGCCAGACCCTCGGTTCCCCCGCAAGTCCGCATGTTCAGCCGGTGCACGCGCAGGCCTCGCAGGAGCCCTGCTTGCGCCATGGATTTCATGTAACCGCTTTGGTGCGAGCCTTCCAGCCCGTGCAGCACGATCAACTCTCCCTTGACGGCCCCCTCCGGCTCATGGCGCATGGCCAAGACCTGAACCTGCTGCTCGGTCTGGTGCAGTTCTTTGATACCCGGATAGCGGTTTTCGTCGAGATTACGCGGCCAGAAATTTGCCGCGATCGTCGCCAGATCACCCTGTCGAAATAGTGGCTCGAAAGACTCCAATTCTTACAGGCTAAACCCTGTCAGGCCTTTTCGTCATCTCCGTCGTCGCTCTTGCGAGCCAGTTCCTCAGCCAAAATGATGGCCTCGGCCAATTCCTTCATTGGCTTGCGATGCCGGCGGCTCTCGTTACGCAGCCGCAGATAGGCCTCTTCCTCCGTCAGCTTGTAGCGCGATTGCAGAATCCCCTTTGCCCGCTCGACGAGCTTGCGCGTCTCCAGTTGCCGCTTCATTTCCTCGGTCTCGCTCTGAAGCCGCTGATTTTCCTCGGCGAGAACTTCCTTGGCGATGGCAATTCCCATCTGTTCCCCGACGAAGGTCAACAGCGAGATTTCCTCGGCCGTGTGCGGATGGGGATCCCGGTGGTGCACGTTGATCACGCCGATAATCTCTCCCTGATTGATCAGCGGCACGGACAGGAATGCCTCATAGGTGTCCTCGACGAGCCCTTGGAAGCGCTTGAAGCGGTGGTCCATCGCGGAATTGGCACCCAGCGCCACCACGGACTTATGCTCGGCCACCCATCCCGTCACGCCTTCCCCAATCTTCATTCGCAACAGATTCAAATCCTGGGCGTGCGGCACCTGCGAGGCTCGCAATACAATCTCATTCGCCTCCTTCTCAATCAGGTACACGAGCGCGGCGTCACAATTTGTAACCTGTACGGTAAGGCCGATAATCTCGCCGAGCATTTCATCGAGCGAACGCTGCGAACTGACAATGCTTGAGATGCGGTGCAGAAGTGCTACTTGTGAAGTTTGCGGTTCGGTCATGATGCTGAAATCCCTTCTTGACATGCTAGGCAATCGGCCTGAGCAACACAATTCAATCTTTTTATTGGCTCGATGGACTTTTGTCGTTGCTTTCGCTGCAACACTTTGCCCGGCTGCCACGGCTCTGCGCTCTACTCACTTCGCGCTCTACTCGGGCGGGTTAACGGCCAAACAGGCGGAATCAAGCTTGAGCCGGCTCGAGTTGCTTCGTGCGGCTCTCATCGAGTTGCACGGTGATTCGTGGGTGCCGTCGGCCCCCGTGACAATCTTTGTTCCCGCGAGTGAGAAACAGTGGCATCGCCTTGCCGGTAATTCCGCTGAACAAGGGTACTTCCGGAGCGGCAGCCGGCGCCACTGGATCGTCGTCAACCCGATGGCGCCCTTTTTCGACGACGTACTGAGTCATGAGTACGTGCACGCGGTACTCCACCAGGCACTTCCGAATCTTCCCACTTGGTTCGAGGAAGGGATTTGTGAATACTACTCCACACTGGAGCTTGAGCACAAGTCCGGCAAGAGCGAACTTCTGCTCGGGCGTCCCCCCACGCGCCGCCTGCGTCAGTTGAGGGGAGTTATGCAAATCGAACTCGCCGCCTTGTCGAGAGCCCGTCTCGACGTCGATTCCTATGCGCTCGCCTGGGCCGCGACCTACGTCCTTTGGCCCTCCTGGCAGCCGGGGCAAGACTTCCCCGCCCGGATCCCCGTTGGCCCCTTCCCGCTCCGGCGCCGCCCATCCCTGCTCTCTCCCCGCACGACGGAACTGCACGCCCTGCCCGCTGTCGCCGTTAGGGAAATCGAAGCCGCCCTTGCGGCAAGCTTTCCTTTACTCGCCCTGCCGGCAGCCGATAATGCCGAACAGGAGTTCCTTTCCGGCTCGCGCCTGCTCGATTCCGGTCAACCCGCCGCGGCCCTGGCTCTGCTTGAGTCCGCCTGCCGCCAGCGCCCTTCTCAAAGCACCTGGTGGCTCACCCTCGCTTTCGCCTACCGTGAGCTCGGCCGATTATCCGATGCCCGCCAAACCATAGAGCGAGCCCGGAGCACCGCTGTCAACCAAACCGAGCGCGACGCCGCCGGCGCTTTAGCCAACAGTCTCGGCCCTCCCTAATATTTCCTCGTCATAGTCATGTCCTGCAACCATTCCCCAAACCTGACAAACCAATCCCGCGCCACTAGGCTGGCTGCCCCCGGCTTGATTCCAAACCCATGCCCCCCGCGGGCATAAACATGTAACTCCACTGGCACCCCCGCCTTGCGCAGCGGCTCGAATACACTGCCGATCGCTGCAGCGGGGATCGGGTCATCGGCCGCCCACAGCAGGAAAGCTGGTGGCGCATTTGGCGGATACACAATCCCTTCGAGCATCCCCGGATAAATCAAGATCTGCAGATCCGGCCGGGTTGCCGCATCCTCGAAGCGCGCCGCCGCCAGCGCGGCCAATTGTCCTCCAGCGGAAAAGCCCATCACGGCCACCTTGCCCCCAATCGACCGTTGCCTTACTAGGCGAATCGCCTGCTGCAAATCCGCCAGAGCATGCTTTTCCACGCTGTATGGGGAATTCTCCGCCCGGGCCAAGCGGTACTTCAGCACGTAAGCATTAACATTCATGCCTTCGAACATCCGCGCCACGTTGCGCCCCTCGTGCTCCACAGCGAGATGCCGGTGTCCGCCACCCGGGCAAATCACGATGCTGAAAGCACCCCCACGCTTGGCAGGATACAGAGTTAGGGTTGGATTGTGCACATTCGTCACCCGCTCGTAATCCCCCGCCCCGGTCTTCTTTTCGGGCTCATTGCGCCGCCCCTCGGAGCCCGGTGCGCCCTCCGGCCACACGGCAATCACTTCTTGACCCAGTAGCGGCAAAGCGATCCAGAGAAGCTCGGCAATCATGATTGCCCTAATTTATCTCTTTAGCGGCTCAGCATGCTAATCGCGTACAAGCCGGCACTGAACAGCGCAGCTCCCAAGAACACCGTCACCGGCAGCGTGAGAACCCAGGCAAGCAACATCGAGCGAACCGTGGCGACCTGCACCCCACTTCGGTTGGCCGCCATCGTCCCCGCGACGCCGCTTGTCAAGACATGAGTCGTGCTAACCGGTAAGCCCAGTTTGTCGGCCGCGAAAATCGTGCACATCGCCACCAACTCCGCGCTGGCCCCTTGCGCATAAGTCAGGTGATCCTTTCCGATCTTCTCCCCCACCGTCACGACAATACGCTTCCAGCCAATCGTAGTCCCAATGCCGAGCGCCAAAGCGACAGCCACCTTGACCCAGAAAGGAATAAACCGGGTATTATCATCCAATTCCTTGCGGTAGATTCGCAATGCCTCACGTGCATCCGCGTCGGGAATCCGTCCCTGCTTGGCGAGCTTACCCAGGCTTTCATCCAGCAGATAAAGGTCACTGCGCAGCCGCGGCCGCTCCGCCCTCGGCACCTCGGACAGCCGTTTCAGATTGCCGAGCCGCCCGGCAACGTCCCGGTTTAACACCAGCACGGCCGTGCCAGTCTGCCGCGTCGGCGAAACGTTGGGCTTCAAGTAGTTCGACAACTCCACCGAGGCATCTCTCACACTCATGCCATTGCGGTCATATCGCTGTTCGAGATAGGCCGTTAGCTCGGAGGAATGGTGGAGCAAGGAGTTAAGATCCGCTGGCGTCGCCCCCTCGTTCAAGGCGAAACTCGCCGGCAGAATCCCGATCAGGATGAGCATCATCAACCCCATCCCTTTTTGGCCGTCGTTCGACCCGTGCGCGAAGCTGACCCCCGTACAGGTAAAGATCAGGATTGCCCGAACCCACGGCGGTGGTGGTTGGTCCTTCTCGGGGGCAGCATACAACTCCGGGTTGCGGATCACCGCTTTAGCCAGCAACAGCAGCAAGGCCGCGCAACCGAAGCCAATCAGCGGGGATACCATCAGGCTCGCGAAAACTTCCTGTGCCTTCGCCCAGTTCACCCCCTGCCCGTACACTTCCGAGTTCATCAGCGAGTGAGCCAATCCCACACCCAAAATCGACCCAATCAGCGTATGCGAACTCGACGCCGGCAGCCCCAAATACCAAGTTCCCACATTCCACAAAATCGCTGATACCAAAAGCGCGAAGACCATGGCCATCCCCGCCGCCGACCCCACATTGAGCACCAATTCGACCGGCAAAAGCGATACCACTCCAAAGGCAACCGCGCCGCTCGAGAACAGTACGCCAAGAAAGTTCCACAAGCCGGACCATACAACAGCCACCGTCGGCTTCAGTGAATTCGTGTAAATCACGGTGGCTACGGCGTTCGCCGTATCATGAAATCCGTTCACTACCTCAAAGCCAAGGGCAAAGACCAGGGCCATTAGCAGGAGTATTGCGGTCGATAGAGCTACCGGCTCGCCAAATAGTTCCACGTTGAGCTACCTCTAGCAGTTGACCAAATCTCGGGCGCCTGTAGCAATGTATTCATCAAAGATTCACAGAAGCTTGACGACGCTGTGCCACCATATCAGCATCCATTTTTTTGTATGCCAATCACCCGCAACATGACAACCCTATTACTTGCAGCGATTTGCGCGATGGCCCAATTCGATTCGGCCGCCGTTCTCGGCTCCGTTCGCGATGAAAAAGGGGGTGCTATCGCCGCCGCCAAGGTTGTACTTCGCAACAACGATACGGGCATCGTTTTGACCACTGCTTCGTCCGAATCGGGAGACTACATTTTTCCCACCGTCCGTATCGGCAACTACAAAGTCTCCGCGGAAAAGCAGGGTTTCACGACCGCGGTCGCCGACAATGTCCTGCTCACCGTCAGCGCCCGCCAGCGGGTCGATCTTACGTTAAAGGTCGGCCAAGTGGCTGAAATCGTGACCGTCGAAGCAACCACGGCTCTGCTTGAGTCTGACAACTCATCGAAGGGCCAGGTCATTGCCGCCAAACAGGTGGTCGAACTCCCGCTGCAGGGCCGCTCGTACGCCAATCTGGCCCTGCTCGCTCCCGGGGTCCGCCAATCCCTATCCGGTAGTACGGGCTCTATCGCCTTCCGCCGCGAGGGCTCCTACAATGTCAATGGCCTCCGCTCGGTTTGGAATAATTTCCTGCTCGATGGTATCGACAATAATTTTTACGGCACCACTAATCAGGGCTTCTCGAACCAATCCATCCAACCCTCGCCGGACTCCGTCGCCGAGTTCCGTCTGATTGTGAATGCTTATTCGGCGGAGTTTGGCCGCTCCGGCGGCGCCGTGATGAATGTCGCCTCCAAGTCCGGCACCAACGCCCTCCATGGCGCCCTCTGGCACTTCCTGCAAAATGAAAAACTCAACGCCACCGGCTTCTTCAAGCCGACGCTCAACCAAAAACCGGTCAACAAGCGCAATCAATTCGGCGCCGCCGCCGGAGGGCCCATCCGCAAAGACCGGACCTTTTTCTTTGCCGACTATGAAGGCTCCCGCTGGGTCATCGCTCCCTTCTCGCTGCTCTCGGTTCCTTCCGAAGACATGCGCCGCGGCGTTCTCCCGCTCGATGTCCGCGCCCCCATCGCTTTCACCGATTCCACCGGGCGGTCCATTGCCGCTGGTACCGTCTTCCCCGCGGGCAGCGCCATCCCCATGACCCGCTTTGCCCGCCGCGTGCTTGACGAACTTCCCCTGCCTAACCGCACTGGCACGGGAGCCCTCGCCATCGGCGCCAACTTTGGGGCCTTTGACCAGAACCGCCTCTTCGACGACAAAGGCGCCATCAAGGTCGACCACAACCTCTCTGAACGCATCAATACCTTCCTCCGCTATGCGCACCGGCGCCAGAATACTTTCGCTCCCGGTCTCATCACTGGCTTTTCCGGCGGCAATAACCTCGGCTTTCTCGACACCTTCAACCAGCAGGGCATCGCTGGGCTCACGTGGTCGAAATCCGCCACCGAAGTCCTCGAATACCGCTTCGCCGTAACCCGCCTCGGCATGGACCGCCTCCCCGCCTCCGTCGGCGGCCCCTCCATGCGCGAACTCTTCGGCATCAGCGGCCTGCCCGAAGGCCCCCGCATCCAGGGCGGCATCACCCCCCAGGACATCCAGGGCTTCCCGCGCATCGGCCGCCAGTCCACCAACCCCCAAGCCCAATTCCCCACGACAATCAACTCCCGGCTCAACCTCTCAAAAAATATCAACCGCCACAACCTCAAGACCGGTTACGAACTACTGATGATGCGCATCCTGGTCGATGACACCAATCCCCTATACGGGATTGATGGCTTCGGCGGCCTCTATTCGCGGCTGCCCGGCCAGAACCTTGGCGCCCTCGCCGGGGGCAGCGCCAACACGGTCCACTCGCTCGCCGATTTCTACTTTGGCGCCCGTGCATCCTACCAGCTCGCCACCCAGATCCAGGCCAATGTTCGCCAGCAGGCTCATTGGTTTTACCTGCAGGATGACTGGCGCGTCAACAACAAGCTCACGCTCAACCTTGGCCTGCGCTACGAAATGACGACCCCCGCCTACGACGCCAACAACCGCCTTGCCAACTTCGACCCCAAGCAAAACCGGCTCGTCACCGCCTCCAGCGGCTCGATTGAAAACCGCACCCTACAGCGCCAAAGCTGGAACAA